>Ga0105248_10002113_pt1 | contig 22001 bp, 22 predicted proteins | sample KBSS34metaG_FD_81524 | JGI IMG/M metagenome (GOLD analysis project Ga0105248, IMG submission 81524) | Switchgrass rhizosphere microbial communities from Kellogg Biological Station, Michigan, USA - KBS S3-4 metaG | ecosystem: Host-associated > Plants > Roots > Rhizosphere > Soil | place...
ATGCCGGCCGAGCTCATTGTCACGGCCCGGACTACCGATGGCGAGATCATGGGCGTGCGCCATCGCACGCTGCACGTCGAAGGCGTGCAGTTCCATCCCGAGAGCGTGCTGACCCCCGAAGGGCCGCGGCTGCTCGAGAACTTCCTCTATCGCTAACCATGAAAAACCCCCCACGCGAGCCTCGCGAGAATCGCCGATGAGCGCGAAGCCTTCGCAGCTGCTCGAGCGCGTGCTCGCGGGCGAGAGCCTCGACGAGCCGACCGCGGCTGCGCTCGTCACGACGATGGGCACCGGCGAGCTGCCGCCGGCTCTCGCGGGGGCACTGCTCGTCGCGCTGCGGGCAAAAGGCGAAACGGCTGCGGAGATCCGCGGCTTCGCGCGCGGGATGCGCGAGCTCGCGCTGAAGCCGAACATTGCGCCGGGTCCGTACGTCGACATCGTGGGCACCGGCGGCGACGGCTCGCACAGCCTCAATCTCTCGACCGGCAGCGCGCTGCTCGCGGCCGCGTGCGGCGTGCCGGTCGTGAAGCACGGCAACCGCTCGGTCTCGAGCCGCTGCGGCAGCGCCGACGTTCTCGGCGCGCTCGGTCTGCCGATCCCGCTCGACGAGCGCGCCGCGGGGGAATGCCTCGCGCGCGTCGGGTTCACGTTTCTGTTCGCGCCGCACTATCACCCCGCGATGAAGCACATCGCGCCCGTGCGTCAGGCGCTCGGTGTGCGCACCGTGTTCAACATCTTGGGACCGCTCGTGAACCCGGCCGCGCCGCCGTACCACGTGATCGGCGCGTTCAGCGACCCAATCGCGGCCCTGATGGCCGAGACGCTCGCCGGGATGAGCATCGGCCGCGTGCTCGTGATTCATGGCCACTCGGGCTGGGACGAGGCGACGCCCGCGGGCCCGTTCATCTGCTACGACGTCCGGCCCGGGTCGATCGAGCGCGAGCTGCGCGATTCGCGCGACTATGGCTTGCCCGAGTGCTCGCTCGAGGACCTTCGCGGCGGCGACGCCGCGACGAACGCGTCGCGGCTGCGCGCGGCGCTCGAGGGCGGCGACACGGCCGCGCATCGCAACGCGTTGATATTGGGCGCCGCGCTCGCGCTCGAGGTCACGGGCCACGTGCTCGACGCGCACGCGGGCGTCGCGCGCGCGCGCGAGGCGCTCGCGAGCGGCGCAGGGCGCGATTTGATGGCACGCGTCGTCGCGTTCGGCCGGGAGCACGCCGCATGACGTTCCTCGAACGGATGGCGGCGGCGAGCCGCGAGCGCGTGAGAGTCGCACGCGAGGCAGAAAGCGACGCGAAGCTCGCGCGACGTGCAGAGCGCACCCCGCGCCCGCCCCGTCTTGCGCTCGACCGCTTCGACGTGATCGCGGAGCTCAAGCTGCGCTCGCCGGCCGCGGGCGGGCTCGCCGAAACAGGCTTCGACAAGAGCGCGCAGCTCGCAGCTTATGCGCGCGGCGGCGCGTGCGCGGTGTCCGTGCTGACCGAGCCGAGCGAGTTCAAGGGTGAGCTCGCGCATCTTTCGGATGCAGCCGCGCAGCTGAGACCCGCGAAGATTCCCGCGATGCGCAAGGATTTCGTGACCGACCCGTACCAGGTGCTCGAAGCGCGCGCGGCGGGCGCGGGCGGCATCCTCGTGATCGTCACGATGCTCGACGACGCGACGGTGCAATCCCTCATCGACAGCGCGCGCGAGTGTGGCCTGTTCGTGCTGCTCGAGGCGTTCGACCGCGCGGACCTCGAACGGCTCGCTCCGTACGATCGCGTGCAACACCCGGACGGTAGGCCGCCAATCCTCGCGGGAGTGAACTGCCGCGACCTGCGCGACCTCGACGTGCGCTTCGCCCGCTTCGCCGAGCTCGCGCCGCATCTGCCGAAGCACTTGCCGACCGTCGCCGAGAGCGGGATCGCGACGCCCGCCGACGTCGCGACCATCGCGAAGCTCGGCTACCGGCTCGCGCTCGTAGGCTCGTCGCTGATGCGCGCGTCCGATCCCGCCGTCGCGCTCGCGGCGCTGATCGCGACGGGTCGTCGCTCGCGGGAGGCAGCGTGACGCAGCGCGAGCGTAGCGGCGCTGCACGCGCGCGCGCCAATATCAACGAGCGTGCCGATGCGAACGGCGGCGCCGGTCGCGTGTTCGTCAAGATCTGCGGCATCACCAGCGAGGCCGCGGCTACGGCCGCGCTCGAGGCCGGCGCTGACGCGCTCGGCTTCGTGTTCGCGGAATCGCCTCGCGAGGTCACGCCCGAGCGCGCGTCGAAGCTCGCGGCCGGCGTGCCGAAAGGCGTGAAGCGCGTCGCGGTGCTCCGCCATCCGCCGCGCGAGCTCGTGAAACGCGTGCTCGACGTGTTCGCTCCGGATTGGCTCCAGACCGATGCGGAGGATCTGGCAGACATCGAGCTGCCGCGCGGCTGCTTCGCGCTGCCGGTGTATCGAGATGGCCGCTCGCCCGAATCGCCGCCGGCGCGCCTGCTGTTCGAAGGTACCAAGAGCGGCAGCGGTCGCACCGCCGATTGGGACGAGGCGCGCGCGCTCGCGTCACGAACCGAGCTGATACTCGCGGGCGGGCTCGATACGGCCAACGTCGCGGACGCGATCCGGCGCGTGCAGCCCTGGGGCGTCGACGTGTCGAGCGGCGTCGAGAAGCGGCGCGGCGAAAAGGACCCGCAGATGATTCACGAGTTCATCGCGCGCGTGCGCGCGATCGACGGCACGCACCCCGGCGTGCGCAAGGAGGAGAAGAGATGATCACCGACCTCGCCGAACGCGAGCGCCTGCTGACCGCGCTGCTGGAGCGGCGTTTGCCAGACCGCAACGGCCGCTTCGGGCCGTTCGGCGGCCGCTACGTGCCCGAGACGCTGATGCCCGCGCTCGCGCGGCTCGAGCACGGCGTCGCGAACATCCTTCCGTCGTCCGAGTTCCAGCGCGAGCTCGTTCGCGAGCTCACGTCCTGGGTCGGCCGGCCGACCGCGCTGACTCACGCGCGTACGCTGTCGAAGAGCTGGGGCGCCGAGATTTGGCTCAAGCGCGAGGACCTCGCTCACACCGGTGCGCACAAAATCAACAACGGGATCGGCCAGGCGTTGCTCGCGAAGGCGCTCGGCGCGAAGCGCATCGTCGCCGAAACCGGCGCGGGTCAGCACGGCGTCGCATCCGCGGCCGCGTGCGCGCGCGTCGGCCTGCCGTGCACGGTGTACATGGGGGAGATCGACGTCGCGCGCCAGGCGCCGAACGTCGATCGGATGCGCCGCCTCGGCACGACGGTCGTGCCCGTGAAGTCCGGCGACCGGACGCTGCGCTCGGCGATCGACGAGGCGATACGCGACTGGGTTTCGGATCCGGTCGGCACGTACTACTTGCTGGGCTCGGCAGTCGGCCCGCATCCGTATCCGCTGCTCGTGCGCGACTTGCAGGCCGTGATCGGGCGCGAGGCCCGCGCGCAGCTACTCGACGTGGCGGGTTTACCCGACGCAGCGTTCGCGTGCGTCGGCGGCGGCAGCAATTCGATCGGGCTCTTCCATGGCTTCCTCGCCGACCGCGGTGTCGCGCTCTACGGCGTCGAGGCCGGCGGGCGCGGCAACGCGCTCGGCGAGCACTCCGCGACGATGTTCGCCGGCAAGCCCGGCGTGCTCCACGGCGCGTACTCGATGCTGCTCTACGACGCGAACGGACAGATCCAGGAGACGCATTCGGTGTCGGCGGGCCTCGACTACCCGGGCGTCGGACCGGAGCACGCGTTCCTGCAGTCGATCGGGCGCGTCGAGTACGTGACCGCGAGCGACGCCGAGGCGCTCGCGGCGCTTAGCGAATGCTGCGCGGCGGAGGGCATCCTGCCCGCGCTCGAGAGCTCGCACGCGCTCGCCGGCGCGAAGCGCTGGGCAGAGGCGAATCGCGGCAAGCGGATCCTGATCGGCCTCTCGGGCCGCGGCGACAAAGACATGCCGATCCTCGCGCAATACGCGAACGACGCGGCGGAGGTGCGGCGCCATGCTGCCGCGTGACAAGCTCCGCGCCGCTCTCGCGCGCGGCGCGTCCTCCGCCAAGCGCGCGGCCGATGGAAACAAGCCCGCGCTCGTTGCGTTCATCACGGCGGGTTACCCCGAGCCGAGCGAGTTCTTGAGCGTGCTGCGCGCGGTCGCGGGCGCGGCAGACGCCGTCGAGATCGGCGTGCCGTTCAGCGATCCGATGGCCGATGGCGTGACGATCCAGCGCTCGAGCCAGCACGCGATCGAGCGCGGCGTGAGCCTCAAGTGGATCCTCGACGAGCTCGCGCGGCGCGACTACGAGCTCGCGGCGCCCGTGCTCCTGATGAGCTACCTGAACCCGCTGCTCGCGTTCGGAGGCGATTCGACGCCCGGATATGACGCGCTCGTCGCACGCGCAGCGGAGGTCGGCGTCAGCGGCGTGATCGTGCCGGACCTGCCGTACGAGGAGAGCGCGCCGCTGCGCGCGGCGCTCGACACCCGAGGGCTCGCGCTCGTGCAGCTCGTGACGCCCGCGACGCCGCCGGAGCGCTTGCGCACGCTCTGCGCCGCGAGCCAGGGGTTCGTCTACGCCGTGACGCGCACGGGCATCACGGGCGGCGAGTCGACGCTGCCGGCGGAGACGGCGCAGTACCTCGCGGCCGTGAAGGCCGCATCGCAACTGCCGGTGTGCGCCGGCTTCGGCGTGCGCCGGCCGGACCAGGTCGCGACGATCGCCCGTCACGCGGACGGAGTTATCGTGGGATCGGCGCTCGTGGAAGTGCTCGAGCGACGCGAGGACCCCGCGAGGTTCCTCCGCTCGCTGCGCGGGTGAAACCGATGCGGTCAGGGACGATCCATTGGTCGACGATCCTCAAGCCTACGACCTTGCGACTTCAGGACCGGTCATGAAGCGCGTCTTCAGCGGCATCAATCTCGCCGACACCACTCACTTGAAGAATCTGCTCGAGCAGTCGGGCATCGGCAGCTTCATCAAGCACGCGTATCTCGGCGCGGCGGTCGGCGAGCTACCCGTTTTCGACGTCTCGCCCGAGCTCTGGGTGTTCGCCGACGGAGACGCGCCGCGCGCCGAGGCCGTGATCCGCGAAGCGCTACGGCCGTCGGTCGAAACCGGCGCCGAGCCCTGGCGCTGCGCGCACTGTGCCGAGCTGAACGAGCAGCAGTTCGCCGCATGCTGGCGCTGCGGCTCGAGAGATGCACGGAGCTGAGACTTGGGACGACGACTCGAGCGACTAGTGACCTATGCCGCGGCCGCCGCGCTGATTGCGAGCCTGATGCCGCTCGGCGCGCGGTACGGTTGGGCCTTCGACCTCGCCGCGAACTTTCGCGTGCAGTACGTCGTGGTCGACGTGCTGCTCGCGGTTGCGTTCGTGATTCGGCGCAAGCACATCTGGTGGCTCGCGCTCGCAGCGTGCGCCGTGTTCAGCGCATGGCCGGTGCTGCCGTACATGGCTCTACCGATCGACGCCGTCGCCGCAACGCCCGCTTCGCACCACACCATCAAGATCCTGTCCGCTAACGTGCTGTTCGAGAATCACTCTGCGAAGCGGCTGCTCGCGATCGTGCGCGAGGAATCGCCCGACATCGTGCTACTCGTCGAGTACACGCCCGAGTGGGCCGCGCAGGTGGACGAGCTGCGCGCTACGTATCCGTATCGCCTCGAAGGGCCTATCAAGAGCCCATGGGGCATAGCGCTCTTTTCCCGGTTGCCGTTCGACTCGAGCAAAGCGATACCGGTCGGCCCTTCGTACGGCGTGCAGGCTAGCGTCCGCACACCCGATGGTCCGCTCATGGTGATCGGGACGCACTTGGCGTCGCCGACGACTCCGTGGCGCGCCGGGGTGCGTAACAGCCAGCTCGACTCTCTCGCGACGCGCGTCGCGCGAGTGAGCGGACCGGTCGTCGTCGTCGGCGACTTGAACATCACGCCGTACTCGCCGTTGTTCCAAGATTGGCTCGCGCGTACCGGCCTCACCGATACCCGCCGCGGACGCACACTGAGCCCGAGCTGGCCGGTGCAGTTGCCGATCGTCGGCGTACCGATCGATCATTGCGTCGTGAGCCACGACGTCGTGATCGTTCGGCACCGCCGGCTGCCGGCGTTCGGCTCGGATCACTATCCGATTCTCGCGGAGCTCGCGCTCGTGCCGCCCGCGCCGCCGGAGCCCGCGCCGCCGGCAGATAAAGACAAAGGAGCCGTTCCGGAATGAGCCAACCGACCGCGTGCATCTTGGTCATCGGCAACGAGATCCTGTCGGGCAAAACGCAGGACGCGAACATCCAGTTCCTCGGTTTCGAGCTCGCGAAGCTCGGCATCCGCCTCGAGGAAGCGCGCGTGGTCCGCGACGTGCCGGACGCGATCGTGAAGCATCTGAACGAGTGTCGCGCGAAGTTCACGTACGTATTCACGACCGGGGGCATCGGTCCCACGCACGACGACATCACGGCGGAGTGCGTCGCGCTCGCGTTCGGCGTCGAGCTCGTGCTCGACCCCGAAGCGGTCGAGATCTTGAAGCGCGGCGGCCGCCCGTTGAATGACGCGCGCCTCAAAATGGCGCGCGTGCCGCGCGGCGCTGAGCTCGTCGCGAACTCCGTGAGCGGCGCGCCCGGCTTCAGGATCGACAACGTGTTCGTGTTCGCGGGCATCCCGAGTATTGCGCGCGCGATGTTCGCGAGCGCCGTGCCGATGCTCGTCAAGGGGTCGCCGATCTTGTCGGCAAGCGTCGATGTCTATTTGCGCGAAGGAGACTTCGCCGAGCAGCTCACCCAAATCCAGAGCGCGAACGCGGCCGTCGAGATCGGCAGCTATCCGTTCAACCGTGACGGCCGGCTCGGGGCGACGCTCGTCGTCCGCGGCACGGACCGCGCGTTGGTCGACCGCGTCGTCGAGAAGATCGTCGCGACGATGGCCGCCCTCGGCGGAGAGACCAAGGTCGTCTAGGCGTCCGCAGACGGACGCGGCACACGGAAATAGCTCTATGCGTCGCCGCCGGCGCGATCGCCGTCGGCTCCGGGTCTGTTCCGGACGACGAACACGTGGTACGAGATGCTGTCCCACGAGTTGTGGATGCCCGCGAACAGCATCAGTGCGGTCGCGGCCCCGACCGCGAACACGGCCTCGCGCTCGTGAGTGGGCGCCGCGATGGTCGAGCCGGCGAGCAATAGGTAGGCACCGAACGGCAGCACGACGTAGAACAGCCAGTCCTCGAAGCCGAGTTTATAAGCCGCCTGCCGCCGCATGCGCCGCAGGACCACGCACTGATAGACGAAGCCGATAACGCCGACCGCGCCCCAGATGATCGAGATCGGCGTGATCGAATGCCACGGCGCGAGCAGCATCGCGGACAACAGCAACACGATCTGGTAGTGCACGATCATCGGCGTGATGAACGCGGCGCCGGCCTCCGCGACGCGCATCGTCGGCCGTTCGCCGATCAGCGTCAGCACGACGAACTGGAGGCCAATCAGAGCGCCTGCCGACGGACCGACGATGATGTAGAAGCTTTCCCACTCGGCGAGCTCGGTCATGGCGATCCTCGCGCGGTCTTACTTGATGCTGAGCTTGTGCAGCGCGCCGAACTCGCCGCGCACATAGACGTTGAACGCGAGCGAGACGCGCTCCTCGTCGGAGTCGTTCGGATCGACCGAGTGATTGACGACCGACGGGAACAGACAGATGTCGTTCGTCTTCGGCTTGTAGCCCCAGCTCTTGCAGTTGTAGAGGTTGAACGAGTCGACGTCGAGATCGAGCGCCGGCGGAAACGGCAAGAGGCTCAGCACGTCGCGATGAAACACGATGTCGCCGCTGAAGTCGTTCGTCTTCAGGTAGAGCACGCCGGAAATCAACGAGTTGTGGTGAACGTGCGCCCCGGCCGAGTGCCCGCGACGATGAACGTTGATCCATGAGTTCGTGAGGTAGAACTCGATGCTCTTGTTGACCGCGAGCAGCTCGCGCGTATAGCGATCGAGCTCGCGCACGACGACGTCGCGCACGGGCTTGAACTCGGGGCGTTCGAGGACGTTCTTGTCCACGGTGCTGAGGAAATTGTACGGAGTGCCATTGGCCATCGTCGACGTGAACTGCAAAGCCGCGATGCTCGGCTTCTCGAACTCACCTACGTTGTTGACGTAGACCGGCGCCGAGAACAGCGGATAGATCGTTGGCATGGGGCGGAATGATCGGCGTACTCGGACCCGCGATCAATGGCCGGGCCTGCCGGCCGCGCGACGGAGTGTGCAGTCAGGGCGTTACACGGCCAGGCTCGCGAGCACCGCATCGCGATCCATGTAATCGTCGAACCGCGGCTCGTGCTCGAGCGCGCGGCCGATCGCAATGAACCGATAGCCGAGCTCCGCACTCGCTCGCTGGTCCCAGGCGCCGTCGCCGAGATAGGTTCGCGTCGCCGGCTCGACGCCCCGCAGCGCGCGCTCCGCGGCGAGCTCCATGATCTTCGTTCGCTGATGAGCGTCGGAGCTGCTCGCGAAGCCGATGCCGTCGAGGCTCACGCCAATCGCGGCGAGCTTCATCATTGCGGTCTCGGCCCAGCCGCCGGTCGCGATCGCGACGCGTACGTTTGGCCTCGCACGCAGCTCCTGCAGCAGCGCGGTCGCGCCCCGGATCTCGCGAAGCACCGACGCGCCCGCGTCGAGGTGGCCGCGCACGAGCTCGATGAAGCGCCGTCTCACCGCGGAACGCAGCTCGTCGAGCGGCTCTTCGAACCGATGCTGCACGAGGATCTCGTCGAGGACGCCGCTGTCCGTGACGTGGACGTATGGCCGCCACGTCTCGTCGATATAGACATTCCCGCCGAGCGTCTCGCGCACGGCGCGCGCGTAGAGATGCGAGTCCACGCGCATCGAGTCGACGAGCGTGCCGTCGATGTCGAACATCACGAGGTGAGTCACTTCCGGCTACTCTTGCCCTTGGTTTTTGCTTTGATTTTGGTTTTGCGCTTGCGTTTCTTCTCGCCGATCTCGAGCGCCGCGCTCGCGAGCACGTCTCGAAGCGAGTCCTGGCTCACCCGCGACAGCCGAACGAGGATCGACGGGTAACCGACATAGTGTTCCGTCAGGTAGTACGCGTCGGGCTCCGTCGCGAGCAAGCGCTCGCGTAGCTCGGCACTGACTCTGACCACCAGGGAGCTCGGCTCGGCCGAGCTGTGAATGGCGGGACACGCCAGCATCCGGCCCGCGACCTTCAGCGACGTGCCGCGCGGCGTCGTACTTTCCTCGACGCCCGGCAGCGCGAGAGCGATCTCGCGAACGGCATCGAAGTCGAGCGCAACGCGTTTCTTTGCCATGACCTAGATCGGGACTCTAACTTCGAATTCTATTGTGAAAATCGGCGCGCGCGAACGTATTGCAAAGCCGTTACTGTCTCGCAACACCGAGCGCGGTGACGGTGCCGAGCTCGGTCGGCTCCTCGATTACCAGGCGGACGCCCCCATCTTGGAATTCGACATCGATCTTGAAGCGATTGATGAGACTCAATCGATTGAGCTCGATCCGTAAGTGCCCGCTGTCGGACCACTCGGCTCGGCCAGCCGACAGCGCACCGCCGTCGACCGACGTCAGCAGGTAGCGGCCGTCCATGCCGAGCGGCTGGACGAGCTCTCCACCGTCTGCCAGCCGAAGACGCAGGACGCTGGTGTCCCGGTCCACGAAATCGACCGCGAATGAGCGCACGCCAGGGACGCTTGTGCCGAGCTCGTAGACACGTCCCGAGGCGAGTTTCGCCTTCGGCGGCGCGGCCGCGGCGGCTCGGCTCGAGGGAGCAGCCGAAATCTGACGCAGCAAGCTCGCGAGCCTCGCTTGATTGGCCGGATCTGCAGGCAGCGCAGCGTTCGAGCGAATCGATCGCGTAAGGTGCCGGCCGATATCGCCCGGCTCGAATCCGCCGCCCGTCATGACCACTACGACGTCCTTGTCCGGCAGCACACTGATGCGCTGCCCGCCGCGGCCGACGGCCTCGAAGAGACCCGGAATCGCGTGCGGCATCCACCACGCGAGCCCGTAGTCGTTGTCGTCGTTTGCCGGAAAGTGAGCTCGGACGGAGCGATCGATCCAGACCTTCGAGAGGATCTGTCGGCCCTCCCATAGACCGTCGCGGAGCATCAGCAAACCGAGCTTCGCCATGTCGTGCGGCCGAAGCTGTAGATCGCCCCAGCCACGCGTGATGCCATGGGCGTCCGCGGGCCAATAGAAGTCGGTGATGCCGAGCGGCTCGAACAGGCTCCTACGTGCGAGCTCGAGCGCCGAGACGCCGGTGCTCGCGGAGATTGCCGCCGACAGCAGATGAAAGTTGGGGCTGCAGTACCCGAACCGTGCGCCCGGCTCTGCGATCATCGGCAGATGGAGGGTGTGGGCAACCCAATCCGACGTATCACGCATCGCTGTGAGCTCGGGCTCGCCGCGCCTGAACCCACAATCGAAGCCCGAGCGCATCGACAAGAGATCGCCGAGCGTGATGTTCGCCGCGCCTTCGCTGGCGCCTTTCCCGTCTCGTGGCGGCAGTGCGGAAAGCAACGTCTGCTCCGGCGCTCGGAGAAAGCCTTGCGCCGTCGCGAGCCCGACCAGAATCGAGACGACGCTCTTCGTGGCGGATGCGATGTCGTGTCGAGTGTTCGGCACGAACGGATAGAAATAGGCGTCGAGAACGACGAAACCATTTCTTACGACCGTGATGCTGTGGACGTTGACGTCGTTCGCCTTTGCGAACTCCAGCGCGTCAGCGAGATCTTCCGAGCTCATGCCCTGCGTCTCGGGCGAGGAGACCGGCCAAGCAGTCGTCGGCCATTGGGGCGTCGTTGGAGCTGCGCCATCCTGAGCGAGTGCGCTCGTGGCGACGCACGTCGCCGCCACGGTGAGCGCCACGAGACCCGCGGTTCGTCGTTGCGGTGTCACGTTAGGGCCTCCGACGTTCTGAGCTAGTCCCGCCGCGCGAGGGCGAGCAGCAACAAGCCGGCCGCCGACGCGAGCCAACCGATCCATTGCGGCTCCGACAGCCCGCTCCAGATGACGCCTGCGAGCAGCAGCGAAGCGCCCGCGATCGCGCGCTCGAGTCTGCGCCCCCGAGCCGACACCACCGCGTGCGTGTCGCCGCGCCCGTGCGGGTTCGCGCGCGCGCGGCGCTCGTCGGCTTCGCGGGCCTCGGCGCGTCGGATCGCGCGATGGAGGAGCCGCGGCAGCACGCTCAGGTCCTCGCTGATCTCAGGCCACGCCTCGATCAGCCGCTTGATCTGCGTGCGCGGGTCGTGCCGCTCGCGCATCCACTGCTCGAGCACCGGCTTCGCGGTCGTCCAAAGATCGAGCTCGGGATAGAGCTGCCGACCGAGCCCTTCGATCGCGAGCAACGTCTTCTGGAGCAGCACGAGCTGCGGCTGCACCTCCATGTTGAACTGGCGCGCCGTCTGAAAGAGACGCAGCAGCACCATGCCGAACGAGATGTCCTTCAGCGGCTTGTTGAAGATCGGCTCGCAGACCGAGCGCACGGCGGACTCGAGCTCGTCGAGCCGCGTGCCGGGCGGCACCCAGCCCGAGTCGATGTGCAGCGCCGCGACGCGCCGGTAGTCGCGCCTGAAGAACGCGAGGAAGTTCTCGGCGAGATAGTTTTGGTCACGTTCGTCGAGCGTGCCGACGATTCCGAAATCGACCGCGACGTATTTCGGAGCGAGCGGATCCGTCACGTCGACGAAGATGTTGCCGGGATGCATGTCGGCGTGGAAGAAGTTGTGACGGAAGACCTGCGTGAAGAAGATCTCGACGCCGTTCTCCGCGAGCCGCCGGATATCGGTGCCGGCTGCGCGCAGCGCGGGCATGTCGTCGACTTGCACGCCGAAGATCCGCTCGAGCGTGAGCACGTTCGGCCGGCAGTAGTCCCAATACACCTTCGGCACGTAGAGCAGGTTGGAGCCCGCGAAGTTGCGCTCGAGCTGCGCGGCGTTCGCGGCTTCGCGCATGAGGTCGAGCTCGTTGCCGAGCGTCTTCTCGAACTCGGCGACGATCTCGCGCGGGTGCAGGCGCCTAGCTTCGGGCCAATACGCCTCGGCGAGCCGCGCAACCGCGTACAGGACCTCGACGTCGCGCGCGATCAGCGCCGCGACGTTCGGCCGCAGCACCTTCACGACGACCGCCTGGCCGTCGCTCAAGCGTGCCGTGTGCACCTGCGCTATCGAGGCGGCCGCGAGCGGTGTCGCGTCGAACTCCGCGAACAGCTCGCCGACCTTGCGCTTGAACGCCCGCTCGAGCGCCTCGATCGCGAGCGCGCCAGCGAACGGCGGCACTTGATCCTGGAGCTTGGCGAGCTCCGCGGCGACCTCGGGATCGAGCAGGTCCGGCCGCACCGACAGCATCTGGCCGAACTTCACGAAGATCGGCCCGAGCTCCTCGAGCGCGAGCCGCAAGCGTACGCCGAGCGGCTGCCTCGGCTTGCGACGCGGCAGGATCTTGCGCACCCAGGCGATCGGGCGAAGCAGGTGGGCGCGCCAGACGACCTCGTCGAGGCCGTGACGCACGAGCGCGCGCTGAATCGCGAGCATCCTGAGAAGCAGGCGCAGGCGGCGGCGCAAGGTCGTCATCGGCGTTCGAGTCGCGCGAGCCGCGCGGCCGCGCGCTCCACGCCATCGCGCAGCCGCTCGACGTCGGAATAGAAGGCCTGCACCTCGAGCGTCGCGGGCAACGCGCGGCTCTCCTCTTGCAGGAACTCGGCCGTATTCGCTCGCAGCGCGCTTGCGGCGCGCTCGAGCCACGCGCCCGCGGCGCGCACCGCGTCACCTAGCGCGTGAGCGGGCACGTCGCCGAGCCAGCGGGACGCATAGTCCTCGAGATCCGGTCGCGCGAGCTTCAGCAGCTTCGCGAAGCGCTCCGCGACCTCGGGCGAGCCTTTGATCTCGGCCTGGGTGCCGCGCAACGTCGAGAGATCCGCGGCGCGCGCGAGCCGCAAGAGATCGAACGGCGATGCGCTCAGCGTCGCAGACGCGTCCGCCTGCCACCGAGGCTCGACGGTGACCCGACCGTCCGTCGCGCGCAATATGCAGCTCACGCCGAGACCGCGAACGTCCACTGCGAAGCTCTCGCCATCGAGATCTGCGACGAGATCCCTCGCGGGGGTCGACGCTGCGATCTCCCGGTTCAGTGCTCGCTCGAGCAGAGCCGCGAGCTCGCCCGCGAGCGGGAGTCGAGTTCCGCTGGTCATTGGTTCGCTGTCAGAGCTTGAAGCCGACGTGCAGCGCGACGATGCCGCCGCTCAAGTTGTAATACGAACAGCGCTCGAACCCCGCGCGTTCCATCATGCCCTTCAGCGTCTCTTGATCGGGATGACGACGGATCGACTCGGCGAGGTAACGGTAGCTGGCCGAGTCGTTCGCGAGTAGCGCGCCGAGTCGCGGCAATACCTGCATCGAGTAGATCTCGTAGAGCGGCGCGAGCGGCCCCAAATCGGCCTTCGAGAACTCGAGCACGAGCAGCCGCCCGCCCGGCTTGAGCACCTGGAACAGGCTCGCGAGCGCACGGTCCTTGTCGGTCACGTTACGCAGCCCGAAACCGATCGTCGCGCAGTGGAACGAAGACGTCGCGAACGGCAGCGCCTCCGCGTCGCAGAGCACGTAGTCGACGTTGCCCGCGTGGCCGGCGTCGAGCATGCGATCACGGCCGACCCCGAGCATCTTCGAGTTGATGTCGGTCACGACGACGCGCCCGGCACGGCCGACGCGCTGCGCGAGCCCGATCGCGAGATCGCCGCTGCCTGCCGCGACATCGAGCGCCGCCTGACCTGCGAGCAAACCCGTCTTCGCGATCGTGAAGCGCTTCCATAGCCGGTGTAGCCCGGCGGACATCACGTCGTTCATGAGGTCGTAGCGCGAGGCGACGGAGTCGAACACGCCGCGTACGCGGAGTCTCTTCTCGCCCCAGGGCACGCGCTCAAAGCCGAAGTCCGCCTCGCGGGCTTCGCGGTCGTCGGGATGCATGGGCGCAGAGTATAGGCGATGGGCGAGGCGCGAGGCGCCGCGCGGCCCGAAGCGGCTTTCTACGCCTGCGAGCAAAGCGGTGATTGCGCCGCGGCGCCGTCAATACGTGAAGTAGTAGCGAAGCGAGACGTGATCTTCGGGCACCCAGCCGTCGCCCTCGAACCTCGGCCGGAAGTGGCTTTCGGTCACGTATCGTTTGAGGCGGTGGGCAATTTCGTCCGGCGTCTGCGGCGATTTGTCGGTCACGTCGAATCGAGTGCTCTTGCCGGCGTCGTTCAGAGTGATCGCAACATCGATGTATCCGCGGTAAGCAGCCGTCTGGTCGGCGCCGACGAAGCCGCCGGCGAACGTCGGCAACACCGTCGGCGAAGTCGGGGACAAGAACCTCCGCAGCTCGTCCGGCGTCGCGCCGCCGCGCTCGAGCAGCAGCCGCGCATTGCGGTAGGTCGCGAACGCGAGCTCGCGTTGGTCGAACAACAGGTGCCAATCGCCGAGCTCGAGCTGCTCGGCCGCAATCTCGCTTTCGGGCCGCCCGGCGTTCACGCTGAATCGCATCCGGCGCCAGTAGCTCTCGACACCGCGCTCATGCAGCGCGCTGCGGATGCCCTCCTGGTACCTCGGCTTGCCGAGCCTGCTGCTCGTCTGGGCCGCGAGCGGCGAGAGCTTGCCGACGTTCTGCGCCTCGATGTAATAGCTGCGGACGAGCCCGATCTCGACGTCGTTGAGGGTCGGCCCGTCGGCGCTGCGGTGCCGCACCACTGAACGAATGGCTTGCGCGTAGTTGTCGCGCGCCCCGTCCAGCGTGGTCAACGCGGTTTCTTCGGGCGACTCGCGGTGCGGGGCGAGGCCGTTGACGTTCAGCGACACCGTGAGCTCTTGCTGCGACGGATCGTTCAAGAACCGCTCGACGGTCCCGACGTGCCGGTTCGCGAGCTCGTAGTAGATGTCCGCGACTCGCGCGTCGCTCGGGTTTTTCTGCGCGAGCTCGAGCAGCTGGTCTTCCGTTTGGTCGACGACGCTTTCGTCGTGCAGCGCATCGCGGCTCGCGAGCGCACGCTCGACCATCGGCAACTGGTCGAGCGAATAGAGCCCTTCGTTGTAGCGGATGATCTGCCTCGCCCTCTCGAGCACCGGGATTGCAAGGATGTGATCGCCGCGCTGCTGATACAGGACTGCTAGCGACAAGAGCTCGCTCGCGAGGTCCTTCGAATATTTCCCGTTGGCCTGCTCCTCGGTTTGGATCGCGTCGAGCTGCTCGGTGACGGCTTTGTCGAGCTGCGCACGATCGGCCTTTTGCGGCTCCGCACGAGCGAGTGCGGGCGCGCGCTCCACGACGACGGGCACGGCACCGGCAGGCAGCGCCGGAGCGAACTCGAGGTGCGAGAGATCGAGCGGCGGAGGCGGCGGCGGGTAAGCGGCGGCGTCGCGGCCCACCGTGACGAGCATGATGATGCCCGCGATGGCCGCCAGTGCGGTTGCGCGTCGCACGCGACGAGTCATGGCAATGAGTCCATGCTACGACCGCGAACGTTCACGCGCCAGATTTCCGCGGTGACGCGTGGATGAAGGAGCCGTGCCGCAGCTGCCCCGAGAAGACCAAGGACGGGGTTGCTCAGGCGGGTTTGCGCCAGCCCGTGCAGCCTAGGGTGATACCCCGCCATCCCGACTTGTGCTCGTACGGCACTATGGCGTGACGATCGAACGGAGACGCTCGCAGCAATTTATCCATGCGCGCTGGCGTCGTATAGGTCGGCGAGAAGTAGCGATTCACCAGCTCGCGCACGCGCGCGGGGAGCACGGGGAAGCTCTTGTTCAACGCGCGCCGCACGAAGGACGCTCGAGCGTGCTCGGGCACGTGGACGCGCGAGCGCGCGTCAACAACCGTGAAGAACGCCACTCCGCCCGGCCGTAACAGCGCGTGCAGGCGGCGCAAGAACGCGGCGTCCGCCGGAACATATAGACCGACTACGCCGATGCAATAGATCAGATCGAACGTCGCCTCGGTCAATGCTTGGCTATGGATGTCGCCGACCAAGTACTCGATCGACCCGACCGTGATCTTGTCGGCGAAAATCGGGTTGCGCGCCTGCTCGATCATGTGCTCGGACAGATCGATGGCGACGAGGCGCTCGACGTTTCTCAACAGATTGAAGTGCCGTCCCGTACCGCAACCCAAGTCGAGCGCGACGATGGGTCGGCCGAATGAGGAGGAGAGCTGTTCGACCATCGTGCCGTAGTGACGATAGGACCCGCTTGCGTCCGCGACGACCTGCGCGTCCATGTGGTCACGATAGGTTCGCGCCCAGTCAGCATCGAACTCCTGGCGTAGTCGCTCGAGTTGCCGCGCTGCGTTCATTTGTATTTGCTTTCCTTTGCCAATACGTATCGCGCGAGCAGTGTTCCGCTCCGTCGTTCCACGGTCAAGGGTGAGCGATGACAACCGAGCACCCCTACATAATCCGTTGCGCAGGGGTGCCGTTCGAGAGCACGGGCCGGCCGCTCCGACGAGGCGCAAGGAATATTGCTAGACTGTCGGCGGTAACTCAATGACCGCGTCTGCCAGAGCGGGGACGCGTGCGCGGAATGCAGAACGCTAACGAATCGTCCAGCGCTACTCACTCTGCTGCACCTCTCGAGGCTCACGCGCCGAGCTCGGTGCACGCCACCAAATCAGCCCCTATGCCGCAGCACCGCTTCTCGCAATGGGCTTTCTGTAAAGGCCCGCGCGCATAGGCGTCAACCGCCGACGCGACAATTATGTCGACTTCGAGACTGCTCAGCCGCAGTTACGCTGCCGGTACCTTGGCCGGTGTCTTCGGATGCGCGTTGTTGTTCGCGCTGGCGTGGCGAGTCATCGATCACTTGCCCCAGTACGACGAGCTGTACCATTTCTTGGCCGCACGCGGCATCCGCGACCATGGGATGCCGGTAATCGCCGACGGAATCTACGATCGAGCCGAGCTATTCACTTGGCTGGTCGCAATTGCGATCAAAACTCTCGGTGATTCTTTGGTGGCTGCTCGCATTCCGTCGCTGCTGGCGTCGGCCGGACTGCTGATGCTCATGACCATTTGGGTTACGCGCCGCGTCGATCTGCTCGCCGGCGTTACGGCAGCAATCGTGCTCTGCCTTCTGCCGGCAACTCTCGATCTCGCCGTGTTCATACGTTTCTATTCGCTTCACGCGCTGCTCGTCATGGGTATGGCGATCGCACTGTACGAAGCGGCTGCGCCCGAGCGCACATCGCGGCAACGAATCTCGCTCGGTGTTTTGGCCGCCGCGCTACTGCTCCTTGCGATGCACTTTCAGGTCACGACGCTCATCGCGTTCGCGGCGGTTGCGGCTGGCGTGGGTGCCGTCTTGCCGCGCGAGTACTGGGGAATCGCTCTGAGCTTCGTCAGGCGCCATCTGATTTGGACGACGGCCGTTGCAGTAATTGCCGTCGTTGGTGGAGCGTTTGCGTCGATCAAATTGGGGCTGCTCAACGACTTCCTCACGGCTCCGCTATGGGCCTCGCCGTCGACCAGACGTCCGCAGTACTACCTGTTCGAGCTCGCGCGCGACGTGCCGCTGCTTTGGCCGCTGTCGCCGGTCGCCTTTCTCGTTGCCGTGATTTTCGGGAACCGCCGATTGACGATCTTTTGCGCGGTCGTGCTCCTGTTCGCGCTGGCGGTGCACTCGATAGCCGCTGCAAAGTTCATGCGCTATGTCTACTACGCGCTGCCGTTCTTGTGCGTGATATGGGGCTGCGCCATGTCGGGGATGTATTCAGGTCTAACACGGATCGCGATGCGCTCGCCGGAGCTCGGCAATAGGAACGTGGCGACCTTGGCTCTGCTCGTCGCTGCGGTCGTGCTGGCTTTGTCGCAAGAAGGCCAAACCGTCGCTCGACTCGTCGCCGGTAAGCTGACTACGGACCCAAAGGCGATTTACGAGGGCGAGACCGATTGGGGTCCCGCGGTACCGACGCTGCGACCGCTCCTGTCGTCCGCCGATCGAGTGGTTACGTCGAACGCGATGAAGGCGTTGTACTACTTTGGCCGATACGACTACGACTTGAACGCGACCATCGTGCCCGAGACTCTGAGCGGCGACGAATTCGGGGTCGACGAGCGCACGGGCAGGCATGCGATCAGCACGGCGCGATCGACTGCGCAGGTTCTCGGCATGCCGGGCAAGACGATGGTGATTCTCGAGGAAATGAGACTCGGCAATCCGGCCGGCGTCCCTGCCGACGCTGTCGAGACGATCGCGGAGCGGTGCTCGGTCGTGGTCGTGCCGCCGGCCGCCGGTCTGCGGGCGTGGAGCTGCCCAAGCGGCAAGGCCCCGTGATCCGCGTACATAATCCAGAGCACGGTGGCGCGCGCGGAACGTCCATCGATTACGACGCACTCGTGCACTCGGCTCCAACGAGAGGTGCGGCTTCTTGTTCCCCTAAGCAAGAAGCACGCACTGGCTTCGCAAGTATCGGCGAGGCATCATCCTCGACTTAGTTTTCGACGGCTCATTTCGGTTTTGATGCGTAACGGACACCTAAGCTATGCGAGCGAATAAGAGGTTCTTCGTCGACTGTGGCGGCAACGACGGCTGCTCGGTGATTCAGTTTCTCTCGAAGAGACCGGGCTTCACGTCCATCACGTTCGAGCCGAACCCGGTCTTTTCGGGCTACTACCGGTTCCTGCCGACGGAGCTGATCAAGAAAGCGGTCACCACTTACGACGGAACGGTCACGTTCACCGTGGATCCGCTCGATGGCGACGGCAGCTCCATCTTGGCGGGAAAGGACGTCGTCTTCGACAAATCGCTTTCGAACGATCAGTGCCCGAAGATCGCAGTCGACTGTGTCGACCTGAGCGCGTTTCTGAAGAGCACGGTTCAGCCTAGCGACTATCTCTGTCTGAAGCTGGACGTAGAGGGTGCCGAGTACGACATCCTGGAAAAGATGCTCCGCGACGGAACGATCGACTTAGTCGACGAGCTTCTCATCGAGTTTCACTGGCACAAGTGTGGCGTGCCCAAAGACAGGCACGACCGTTTGGTCGCGGAAGTGGAGAAGCACACGACTATCAGCGAGTGGGACGCCGAGCGCTATTGCGTGCACAAGCAAGGCGTCAAGAGCGGGATGCGAAGGGCGCTGCTACTCGCTGAGATCTGGCCGAGACACGTAATGTCGGCTGCCTTCGCTCGCGCATAGTCGCGAGAGTCCCTCGCGATCGCCGACCGGAACACCAAGGCGTTTCGGTCAACTGCCGCTGTCGCCCAAGGCGTGCGAGCTCTTCTCGGGAGCCGACCCCAACAGTCCAATCACGCGCAGGAGCCGGCTCTCCTTCCCACTCAACAACCGCCCGAGCAGCGCCCGATCGGACGCAGAAATCGCCGGGCTGCGAAGATGAACCAGGATGGCCGAGCCGCAGATCACCGCGCCGAGCACCAGGTGTACCAGCGGCGGGGCGTGCAGCCATGCCTTGAGCGCATAGAAAGCTGCCAGCACGCCGCCCCAAAGTATCAACGCGCTCGCGAAAGCGAGCCCGCCGTGCAGCCAGCGCGCGCGGTGCCGTACGTGCCACCAGATGAACAGGTTCTTCAAGAGCTGCGAAGAGCCGCTCGCGATCGCTGCTCCGTACACGCCTGCCAGTGGGACGAGCACCAGCAGCGCGACCACGTTGAACACAGCGGATATCTTGCTCAACAGGATGATGCCGGCTCGCTCCTCATACTGCGCTACGAACGTCGCGGGACTGGACGCCACGTTCTGAGCTCCGAACAGTAAGACTAACGGCAGCAGCCATGAGTACTCGATGAACTTGCCGCCGAAGACGACCTGAACGACCTCCTGATGGTAGCCCGCCGCATATGTGAGCGCGGGCCACCACAACGCGAGATTCATGTCCACGAGCAGCGAAAAGTACCGCGGCGCGCGGTGATCGGCTTCGTTCGGCGGCATCGCGAAGAACATCGGCTGAACGACGTTGTCGAACAGGTGTCCGGGCAGCAGATTGAACAGCATTTCGTGCAGGCGCGTGTAGAACGCGTAGACGCCGACAGAGAGCGGATTCAGGAACGCGGCGACGAAAAACGTGTCGGCGCTCGGACTGAGCATCAACGTTCCAACGTCGTTGAAGTTGTTGAGCAGTCCATAGCGCAAAAGCCGTTTTCTCTCGGCGGAATCGGGACGAAATTTCGGGCTGCTGCGTGCGGCAGCGGACTTTCTCCTGTAGGCGAGTTGCAGAAGGACGTACGCCAACGCGTACGCTATCGTGTCGGTCAGGATCGCCCTTTCCAACGTGAGTGAGCCCTTCCAGGCGAACAGCGAGTACGCGACTAGCTTTACGACCGCCAAAGCAGCCATCGAGCCGACGCTGTACCTATGGAGCATGTGCGAGGCCAGCGAGAGTTGCAGGATGCTGGCTTGAAAGTACAAGAGCACGAGGACGCAGAAGACAGCGAACTCGGCTTTATAGGGAGCCAGCTTGAAGAACGGTGCGAAGTAGTTCCAGCCGAGAAGCATCAGGCTCAGCAGAATGACGTTGGTGCCGAATCTGGCGGATGCGACGAGTCGTACGAGCCAAGCGGCGGCAGCGGTGTTGCCGCTGCGCAGATACTCGGGTTGATAGCGTCTCAAGGTTTGGTCGAGCCCGAGAGAAGCGAACGTGCTGACGAACGGGATGAAGGCATAGAGCAAGTTGAAGACGCCGAAATCTTGCTCGGTCATCCCCCGGACCAGGACCACGTAGCCGAGCGCCGTTGCCACCTGCGAAATCGCACGGTATGCCACCGTGTCGATCAATGACCGACGAGCGTTGTCGCGACTGTAGAGAGCCATGAGCTTTCGCCGTTGGGAATCGTTCGGCGCTGACGACCGGGTGCGCAGCTTCATTCACCGGCCGGGATGGCGCGCGGATTTCACGTTGAGTTCGACTGCGCACAGCGCGCAGCACACAGTCTAGCAACATCCGGACCGCACTTTGTCCGAAGCCCTTCGGAACGTTATGTCGGGTTGCGGAGTCGCTACGTACTCCGGTGGTATGCTTCTTCGATCGCGCGCCTTTTCGGGGTTCGGCCGGACCCGTCCGGCCGTGCGGGCTTTTTACTAGCGTTCACGCGACCACCACAGGGTTACGTCGAGAAAAACAACAATGCCGAATCGCACCGATCTCGCGAATAGCGCCCACGCGTGGTACGAAGACAACGCCGCCAAGTTCGTGGACACCGCCGTCATCGAGCTGCCGTTCATCGGCATGGATCCCGAAGGTCAGGCGCGGTTGAACCGATTCAAGCTCGCGGCTCTTGGGCGTACCGAGCTCGTCGACTTCACCGGCAAGCACGTGCTCGACTTCGGCGCGGGGCATGCGCGCCTCGCGCTGGCCTTTCCCGAGATGGCCTCTTACTTGGGCGTGGACTATTCCGCGAACTTGGTTGCGCTCGGAGAAGCACGGCTGAAGGCGGAGCACATCGAGGACCGTGCCCGGCTCGTGCACGCGGACTGCACCACGTGGCGCGGCCCCAAAGAGCACTTCGACGTCGTCTGCTCGCTTGGCATGTTCGCCTACTTGTCGGACCCCGAAGCCATGTTGAAGTCGATGGCCTTCCACCTGCGCCCGGGCGGCGTGCTGTTCATCGACTATCGCTCTTCATCGCCTCTGTGGGACCCGATTCGAACCTTGAAGTGGAAGCTCCACCCGCCGACCGGTGGCAAGACTTGGGCATGGAAGCGTCGCAGAACGGAAACCATGCTGAGGAACGCGGGTCTCACGGATATCCAGATCGTGATGCGCGAATACCCGTTGCTCGGCGGCTTGTACGCGAGCCGTAAACAAGACTGGCCGCTGTCGCTGCGCGACGCGATCGCGAGGCGGCGCCTCTTCGACGTGTTCGCAACCGAAGGTTGGGCGTTTGCGCGCAAGCCTCTGTAGGCTTAGAGCTCGCTCACGCGCTGAATGAGGTTTCAATGAGCCTAGCTTCCGTGCTTCGTCATGGCACGTTCGCGTCCGTCGTGTTCGTATCGTTCCTGACATCGGCGCATGCGGCGTCGCTCAGGGAAAGCCTCGGCAGCC
>Ga0105248_10002114_pt1 | contig 21992 bp, 19 predicted proteins | sample KBSS34metaG_FD_81524 | JGI IMG/M metagenome (GOLD analysis project Ga0105248, IMG submission 81524) | Switchgrass rhizosphere microbial communities from Kellogg Biological Station, Michigan, USA - KBS S3-4 metaG | ecosystem: Host-associated > Plants > Roots > Rhizosphere > Soil | place...
AGTCCGCGCTCATGTTCCGTCAGTCGCACTGACCTTCGCCCGATCGCGGGATTATTGCCCGCGCACGCAAGCAACGCCGCGTCACGGCGTAGTAGCCTTGGAACGATGGACGAGACGACGACACCTGCCGAGGTCGACTCGGCACGGCCGCGGGCGCCCGCGCGGCCCGCGGCACGCAAGCTCGTGAAGTGGGGCATCGCGGCCATCGTTCTGGTGGGCGCGATCGTCGGCGGCGTCATCTACTGGAGCGAATCCAAGCGTGCCGTGTCGACGGAGAATGCGTACGTCAATGCCAATCGGATCGACATCGCGCCGCAGGTGGCAGGTCCGATCGTCGCGGTGCAGGTGCGCGATCAGCAGCACGTCGACAAGGGCGACCTGCTGGTCGAGATCGATCCGCGTCAATACAAAATCGCGGTCGACGCCGCGCAGGCGCAGCTGGAGATGGCCTATCAGACGAAGTCGTCGGAATCCGCCGCCGTGGCAGCTGCGCAAGCGCAGGTGTCGCAACGGCAAGCTGAGCTACGCAACGCGCAATCGAACGAGCGCCGCGTGCGCGACCTCATCGAGCGCAAGCTGATCTCGCAACAGAGTGCGGATGCGATGATCACCCAGGCGGAAACGTCGCAGGCCGCCGTGCGCGCCGCCGAGGCGAACCTGGAGCAGGCGCAGAGCGCGCTCGGCGAAGTCGGCAAACGCAACGCCACCATACGCGCCGCAACCGCGAAGCTCGATCAGGCCAAGCTCGATCTGGAACACACGCGCATCTTCGCGCCCGCCAGCGGCACGCTTGCGAACTTCGGCCTGCGGCCGGGCAGCACCGTGCAGGTCGGCTTCGTGCTGTTCGCGATCATCAGCGACGAGGAGTGGTGGGTCGACGCCAACTTCAAGGAGACCGAGCTCGAACGCATCCGCGCCAGCCAGAAGGCGACGATTCGTGTCGACATGTATCGCGATCACGAATTCCACGGCGTCGTCGAGAGTCTGAGCGTCGGCAGCGGCGCGGCGTTCTCGCTGTTGCCGGCCCAGAACGCGACCGGCAACTGGGTCAAAGTCACACAGCGCGTGCCGGTGCGCATCCGCGTGCTCGATCCGGATCCCAAGCACCCGCTGCGCGTTGGTACGACTGCCACGGTGCGCATCGCAGTGGACTGACGACCATGTACCAGAAAATCCTGCTCTGCTATGACGGCACGATCGAAGGTCGCCGTGCGTTGCGGCAGGGCGCCGATGTCGCGATCGCGATGAACTCGCATGCATATCTGCTAGCCATCTGTCGCGACTTGGTGTCGAGCACTGTTCCGGAAGGCGTCACCCCCGAGCTGGTGAGCTGCGAGCAGAGCACTGCGCAGGCGCTGCTCAACGAAGGCGTGCAATGGCTGCGCGAGCACAACGTACCCGCGGAAGGCACGCTCGTGTACGGCGATCCGCTCGTGCACATCCCGAAAGTCGCGGAAAAAGTCGGCGCAGATCTGATCGTCGTCGGCTACCGCTATCGCAGCCGCTTCGCGAAGTGGTGGAGCGAGTCGGAGGAGACCAGGCTGCTCGACCGCATCTCCTGCAGCATCCTGGTCGCGGCGGCTCCGCCGCAGACCTGAGGCTCGAATGAGCGCCGCCGCACCTGTCGCGCCGGTCGATCCGCGCTCGATCGCACCCGCCGAACGATTGATGATCACCTTCGCAGTGATGTCGTCGACGCTCATGCAGGTGCTCGACACGACCATCGTCAACGTCGCGTTGCCGCACATGTCCGGCGAGCTCGGCACCACCTCGGACCAGGTCAGCTGGGTTTTGACGAGCTACCTGGTGTCGTCTGCGATCTGCATGCCGCTCACCGGCTACATGGCGGACGCGCTCGGTCGCAAGCGCTTCCTGCTGATCTGCATAACCGGCTTCGTGATCTCGTCCGCGCTTTGCGGCTTGTCACGGAGCCTCACGCAGATCGTTCTGTTCCGCATGCTGCAAGGTGTGTTCGGCGCGGCGCTGGTGCCGCTGTCGCAGGCGATCATGGCCGACGCATATCCGCCCGAGGACCGCGGCAAGGCGATGGCGATCTGGGGGCTCGGCGTGATGGTCGGCCCGGTCGCCGGTCCGACGCTTGGTGGCTGGTTGACGGACGTGGCGAGCTGGCGCTGGACGTTCTACATCAACGTGCCGGTCGGCGCGCTCTCGCTGTTTCTCGCGATGAGCTTCGTGCCCGACACCGTGCGTCGTCTGCGCCAGTTCGATTGGACGGGCTTCGCGCTGATGGCGCTCGGCATCGCGTCGCTCCAGTACCTGCTCGATCGCGGCAACCACCAGGACTGGTTCGAAGCGAACGACATCCGGATCACTGCAGTTCTAACCGTGCTCGGGCTCGCCGCGTTCGTCGCTTACAGCCTGCGTTACGGCGAGCGCGCGATCTTCAACGTGCGCCTGTTCAACGACCGCAACTTCGGCGTCTCGTGCCTGATCATGCTGTCAGTGGGCCTTGGCATGTTCGGCGGCATCGTGTTGCAGCCGATCCTGCTGGAAGGATTGCTCGGTTACCCGATCGTGCTGACGGGCATCGTGATGGCCCCGCGCGGCATCGCGACGGCGATCACGATGCTGATCGTCGGCCGGCTGGTCTCGAAAGTCGACGCGCGTCTGCTGGTGGGCCTCGGCGTCGCGTTCAGCGCCGTCGGCTCGTACATGATGACGTTCTATTCGTTCGACGTGACCACGATCAACATCGTGCTGCCGGCATTTCTGCAGGGCATCGGCCTGGGCCTGATCTTCGTGCCGTTGTCGACGGTCGCGTACGCAACGCTCGATCGCTCGCGCATGGCGGAGGCGGCGGGCATCTACAGCCTGGTTCGCACGATCGGCGCGTCCATCGGCATTTCGATCGTGACGACGGTGATGTCGCACCAGGCGCAGATCATCTGGAACGAGCTGGGCGCGCACATCACGATGTATCAGCAGGAAGTGTTCGACTATCTCGGCCGACTGGGTCTGTCGCCGCGCGATCCGCGGGGCCTGGCCGTGATCGCGCGCGAGGTCGGCATGCAATCGCAGATGATCGCGATGCTGGATACGTTCAAGCTCATCACGGTGAGCTACTTCTTCATGGCACCGCTCGTGCTGCTGTTACGCAAAGCGGGCCGCACGACAGCCGCGCCGGCGGCGTCGATGGAGTAGTCCCGCCTGCAGGTCGGCACTGGCAGTTCTCTACACAATTTCCGCGTACGCGCAGTAGGCTTGGAGCGCAGTCATGGCGGTCCGGGGGTGCTCCTATGTTCCAGCGCGAATTGATGGCAATCGCAGTGTTCGCGACCGCGAGCGTCGCAGCGGCCGCGGATGCGCAATGGCAAGCACCGCGCACGGCGTGGGGCACACCGGATCTGCAGGGCACGTGGACCAACTCGTCGCTGACCTCGCTCGAGCGCGACGATATGTTCAAAGGCAAGGCGACGCTGAGCGATGCGGAAGCGGCAGAGTTCGAGCGCACCAACGCGTTCGCGCTGTTTTCCGCGAACGACGCCAAGCCGACCGACCCGAGCGTCAAGGCGACTGCGACCAGCGATCCCGGCGGCTACAACGCCTTCTGGCTCGACCCGGGCACGCGGCTCGCGACTATCAAAGGCGAGCACCGCACGTCGTTCATCGTTGAGCCGTCAAACGGCAAAGTGCCGTACACGCCGGATGGCTTGAAGGCATTCCAGGCGGCGCGTGCCGGCATCAATTTCGATGGGCCGGAGCGTCGCGCGCTCGGCGAGCGCTGCCTGCTGGGCTTCGGCTCGGTCAGCGGCCCGCCGATGCTGCCGGACGTCTACAACAATAATTATCAGATCGTGCAGACGCCGGACTCGGTGATGATCCTGGTGGAGATGGTGCATGACGCTCGCGTCGTGCGCATGAACAGCAAGCACGTGCCGAGCCAGATCACGCCGTGGATGGGCGATTCGATCGGTCACTGGGAAGGCGACACGCTGGTGGTCGAGACCACCAATCTGAATCCGGGACAGAAGGCGCACTACGGCATCAAGCAGCGCTTCTATCTGCCGCCGACCGGCAAGGTCACCGAGCGGTTCACACGCGTTGGCGAGAAGGAGATCCTGTATCGGTTCACTGTCGAGGACAGCTCGACGTACACGCAGCCGTGGCAGGGCGAAGTGCCGCTGCGCCGGACCGACGACCACATCTACGAATACGCCTGCCACGAGGGCAACTACGCGCTGCCGGGCATCCTGGCGGGCGCCAGGGAGCAGGAGAAGAAGAAATAGCGGGGTGTCCGCCCTGATGTCCATTTTTGACCGCTGAACGGCGGGGCCGGAACTGGCCGGCCCGCGCCGGCAGCCGCATGATGGCCGCCAACCAACGGAGGCTCTCCATGAAATCCGCTCTGCTCGTCATCGACGCCCAGCAATCCTTCCTCAAGCGTCCCTACTGGTCCGAGACCGATGCGCCGCGCTTCATCGAGCGGCTGCAGATGCTCATCGACCGCTGCGTCGCGCAGCGCGTGCCGGTGCTGCAGATATTCCACGTCGAGGAGGAAGAGGGCGCGTCGAACCCGTTTTCGCGCCGTTCCGGTTACGTCAAAACGCTGCCCGGTCTGCGCATCGAGCCGACCGAGGTGTTCACGAAGTCGGTGCACTCCGCGATGTTCGCGGCCAATGCCGACGGCCAGGGCATGGACTACTGGCTGCGCAAGCAGGGCATCGATCATCTGCTCATTTCCGGCATCCGCACCGAGCAGTGCTGCGAGACCACGACGCGCCACGCTTCCGACATGGGCTACAAGGTGAGCTACGTCATGGACGCCACGCTGACCTTCAAGATGGTGACCGAATCGGGCCGCATCTATACTCCGCAGGACATCATGGAGCGCACCGAGCTGGTGCTCGCCGGCCGCTTCGCCGACGTCAAACGCGTGGAGAGCGTGCAGTTGTGAGGACGGTGTTGTTCGCGATCCTTCCCGAGCTGGTGCTGCTCGACGTGGCCGGCGCTGCCGACGCGTTTCGCATCGCCGAAAGGGAGGCTCCGGGCAATTACCAGCTGCGCTTCGTCAGCACGCAGTCCACCGTGCGCGCCGCGGTGGGCTTGCATCTCGACAAGCTGGAGCCGCTGCCGGAACACGTTCCGGATCACAGCGTCATCGTCGTGACGGGCGTGACCTCCAAGGGGCTGCGCCTCGACAGCGCGCCGGCGACAACGCTGATGCGCTGGCTGACGCACGCGATGGACAACGAGACGGTAACGCTGATGTGTGTGTGCGCCGGCTCGCTGCTCGCAGCGAAGGCGGGCGTGCTCGCAGGCCGCGAGTGCACGACACATCATGAGCACATCGACGATCTGATGCAGATGGAGCCATCGGCGACGGTGCACGGCAATCGCATCTTCGTCGAGGATGGTCGCGTGTTCACGAGTGCCGGCGTGACGGCGGGTTTGGATCTGACGCTGTACGTGATCGGCCAGCAGCTCGGCCATCAAGTGGCCGCAGCGGTTGCGCGCGATCTCGTCGTGTACATGCGGCGCTCCGGCGGTGATCCGCAGCTCTCGCCGTGGGTCATGCATCGCAATCACGTCAATCCGACGCTGCATCGGGTGCAGGACGCGATCATCAAAAACCCCGCCGCGCAGTGGTCGGCCTCGCAGCTCGCATCCGTTGCCTGCATGAGCTCGCGCAATCTCGCGAGATTGTTTGCCGAACATGCGGGCTGCTCGCCGCTCGACTATGTGCAGCGACTGCGCGTGGCGCTGGCGCGCGAGCTGGTGTCGAACAGCGAGATGGGAATGGAGCGCGTGGCGGAGAAGACTGGGTTCAGCTCGGCGCACCAGCTGCGCAGAGTGTGGAGAAGGTGGGAGGAGGCGCCGCCGACTACACATCGCGCAAGAGTGTCGGGCTAAAGCCCGACCTACAGCGCACTGCCGAGTGTTATTCTCCGCGCCATGACTGGGGAAGTAGAAGCAGCGGGCGACGTGCTGACGGGCGCGATCGTCGCGGGGGCGGTTGACGGCGCGTCGGGGAAACAAGGGCCGGCGGCGCACGGCGGAACATGTCTCAATTGCGGTGCCACCGTTGACGGCGCGTACTGCGCGTCGTGCGGTCAGCGCACGCATCTACATCGCAGCCTCCTGCATCTCGGCCATGACATCCTGCATGGCGTGTTTCACTTCGAAGGGAGGATGTGGCGCACGCTGCCCGAGCTGTTCTTCCATCCGGGCCGCCTCACGCGCCGCTACATCGACGGCGAGCGCGCCAAGTTCGTCTCGCCGATAGCGCTGTACCTGTTCACTGTGTTCATGATGTTCGGGGTGTTCTCGTTCACGGCCAGCAGCATGTTCGACAGCACCGAGGACAGCGTCGCCGGCGACGTCATCGAGCAATGGAAGGAGAACAACGAGGCAGCGCAGGAGCGCACCGCAGACAAAGCGGACGCCGTGCGCGATCAGCTCAAGGAGAAGGATCTGTCGGCCGAAAAGCGTGCCGAACTGGAAAGGAAGCTGAGCGACCTGCAGTCTGCGCAAGCCGTGATGGACGCGCTGGCGAAGGGCGACTGGGCCGCGCTGCAGAACCTCGAGACCAACGACAAGGCGAAAGAAGCGATCGAGGAAGCGAAGGCAGCTGCCAAAGCGGAGGCGGAGAAAAACGCGGGCAAGACCGCAACCAGCGGCGCCACGATCAACGGCAAGAAAGTCGACCTCGGCTGGCCGGCATTGCAGAAGCGCTTCGAGCACGGCGCGAAGGAGCTGAAGGACAATCCGGCGCTCGCTTTCTACAAGATGAAGATCGCCAGTTACAAATATTCGTGGGCGCTGATTCCATTGTCGGTGCCGCTGATGTGGCTGCTGTTCTTCTGGCGTCGCGACATCCACTTGTACGACCACGCGATCTTCATCACGTATTCGATCACCTTCATGATGATGTTCCTGACGCTGCTGACGATCGTGGCAGCGTTCGGCGTCAGCGGTGCGATCTGGGGGACTGCACTCGGCATCGTGCCGCCGCTGCATCTCTACAAGCAGCTGCGCTATGCCTATAACCTGTCACGTTTCGGTGCGTGGCTGCGTCTGTTCCTGCTGTCGATCGGCGTGTTCATCGTGCTGATGATTTTCTTCATGCTGCTGCTCGTGATCGGCATGATCGGCTGACCAATGTCAGTGGCCAACGGACCGGCGTTTTCTTAACGTTGCAGTCCCGAGGTCCCAATGAAGAAACCAGTCAAGATCGTGCTTGCGAGTCTCGCGGGACTCGTCGTCGTAATCGCTGCCGCCGCAAGCGTCGTCAGCCCTCTCGCCGAGCGCAAGCTTCACCGCGTCGTGCAGCTACCGCCGCTGCAGGTGACGTTTGCGGCCGCCGACGGTCAGCTCGAACGCGGCGAATACCTGTACAAGACGCGGGGCTGCATGGAGTGCCATGGCGTCGACGGCGCCGGTCACGTCGTGATCGACGACAAGGCGAGCGGGTTCTTTGCGCACGCTCCGAACATCACTGCTGGCGATGCAAGCCCGGCGCGCAGCTACACGGACACAGATTGGGTGCGCACGCTGCGGCATGGAGTCAAACCGTCGGGCCAGCCGTTGTTGATCATGCCGAGCGAGGATTATGCGCGGTTCACCGACGCGGACATCGCCGCAATCGTCGCATACGTACGCAGCTTGCCGCCTGCCAGCACCGGCGGCGGGGAATTCAGGATTCCGTTCCCGATCAAGGCGGCGTACCTGCTCGGCGCGATCAAGGATTCGGCGGAGAAAATCGATCACACGGCAGCGCCGCCCGCAGCTGTGGCGGACGACTTGGTCGCGCGCGGCCAATACATCGCGCAGAGCTGCAGCGGCTGTCACGGGCCGCACTTCTCCGGCGGCAAGATTCCCGGCACGCCGCCCTCGTGGCCCGCGGCTGCGAATCTGACGTCGGCGCCGGACAGCGCGATGTCTCACTACACCTCAGCGGACCAGTTCAAGAGCATGTTGCGCACCGGCAAGCGACCGGACGGCTCCGCAATCAGCGACGTCATGCCCTTCAAGAGCCTCGTCTACATGGATGATGCCGAGCTCGACGCGCTGTTCGCCTTCCTGAAAACCGTCGAGCCCCGCCCCTCCGGGCAGAGATAGCAGACGGTGCCGGGGGAAGAAAACGCGTCATAACTCAACACTGCAGCATTGCTGCACCGCTGAGTTATGAGCCGTTTTCTTCCCCCGGCACCCGTCCGGCTACTTGAACTCGGTGCGGATGTCGCTGCCGGCTTTGAGGGTCAGCGTGACCGGGGTGCGCTCGATGATGTCGGCGAAGCGCGCACGCTGTTCGGAGGTGAGGTCAGCGTCGAGGTGCACGATGCGGCGGATGACGCCGCGGTCGCCTTCCTTGTGGAAACTCAGGTTGATCTCCAGCGAGCGGATCGTCAGCTGCTTGCGGTCCGCGTACATGCGCAGCGTGATCGCCGAGCACGCGCCGAGGCCCGCGAGCACGAGATCATAGGGCGCGGGCCCCGCATCGCGTCCGCCGTGGTCCACCGGCTCGTCCGCGATCAGTTTGTGTTGGCCTGCTGTCACCGTCACTGCATAAGGTGTGACGCCGATAGCCGTTCTGACGATACTCATGGTGCTACCCTCGCGACGCTCGCCGCCACTGTAATGGTTTTCCGGTCGAAGGAGCTCACGATGAAATGCCCCCGCTGCAAGACCCCCGACCTGAAGCCGACGCTGATCGAGGAATACCTGCCCGCGATGGGCTGCGACACGTGCCACGGCAGCCTGGTCTCGCTGCTTTACTACCGGCACTGGGCGGAAACGCAGAAGCTTGCTCCGAGCTCTCACGACGAGACGACACCCGCCGGACCGGTCGCGACCAGCGACACGACGACAGCAATCATCTGCCCGAAGTGCGCGCGCGTGATGCAGAAGTACAAGCTCACCGGCACCGTCGCGAATCGCGTCGACGTCTGCGCCACCTGCGACGAAGCCTGGCTCGACGGCGGCGAATGGGAATTGCTGGAAGCGCTGCAGCTCAGTCACGAGTTGCCCGCCATCCTCACCGACTCATGGCAGCGACGCATTCGCCGCGAGCAGTCGGAAGGCACGCGCCGCGCGATCCTCGTGCGCATGATCGGCGAGGACGGCACGAGCCGCGTCGAGGAATTCCGGGACTGGCTGGCGCGCAATCAACACAAGTCGCACGTGCTCGCGTACCTTTACGGCTCGAAGACGCCCGGGACTCCATGACGGAGGTGCGCGATGCTGATTTTGGCGGCGAGCACGCTGGTGGTCTTACTCGGCACCGGCAACCCAGGTCCTATTCCTGAGCGTTCCGGCCCCGCGACTGCAGTCGTCGTCGACGATGTCGCCTATCTCGTCGACTTCGGACCCGGCGTGGTCCGCCGCGCGTACGCGGCATTTCGCGACAAGAAAATCGAGGCGCTGGAGCCTGTCAAACTGCGCGTCGCTTTCGCGACGCACCTGCATTCCGATCACACCGTCGGTTACCCCGATCTGATCTTCACGCCCTGGACGGTCGGCCGGAAGGTGCCGCTCGAGGTCTACGGCCCGAAGGGCATCAAGGCGATGACCGAGCATCTGCTCGCGGCCTATAGCGTCGACATCGAGACGCGCACCAACGCCGACGGCAACCAGCACGATTTTCCGCAAGGCAGTCATGTGAACGCACACGAGATCGGCCCTGGCGTCGTGTACAGGGACACCAAGGTCACGGTCACGGCCTTCGCCACCAAGCACGCGATGGAGAGTTACGGCTATCGATTCGATACGCCCGATCGCAGCATCGTGATTTCAGGCGACACGAATCCCACGCAAGCGACCATCGACGCCTGCCGCGGCTGCGACGTGCTGATCCACGAAGTACAGACGCCTGCATGGCGAGCCGGGGCGCCCGAGCGTTTTCAGCGCTTCGCCGAGAAATATCACACCTCGACCCCGCAGCTCGCCGATCTCGCCAAGCAGGCGAAGCCACGCCTGTTGATCCTGTATCACTACAACGGCCTCACGGATCAGGAGCTGTTCGGCGACATGGCGTCCCGCTATTCGGGACAGTTCGTCATCGGCCGCGATCTCGACGTGTACTGACAAAACCTCACACCCGGCCGTTGTCGGCACCCTGCTCGCGTGGACAATGTCTGCGCGGAAGATCGATAAACAAAGCAGGGGGATGGATCATGAAACGATCAATCGTATTGGCCGCGCTGCTGGGTTTCGTCAGCGGCGGCGCGCTCGCGCAGGACGTGGTGAAGATCGAAGGCGCAACGTGTGTCACACCACCGCCGCTGCACTGTCCCGACACCGAGTGCTCCGGACCGACGGTGATCAACCAGGGACCGGTCGTCGAGATGAAGACGCGGCGTCCCTACTTCCTCGACTATCCGTGCGATCTGAAGCGCGGCGAGAAAGTCACGTTCATCCTGTCGTTGCACGGCGCCGGCTCGTACGGCAACTGGCAGCGCAACTACTTTCCGCTGCTCGACTACAAGGATAAATATCGCCTGGTGATCGCGACGCCGAACTCGCCGACGCGCGTCTGGTCGGACGCGGACGATCAATATCTGCAGAACATCGTCGAGTTCGTGGTCGGCCAGCTCGGCAAGGAGAACGTCAAAGCGTTCTGGCTCGTCGGTCACTCGCAAGGCGGTTTGACTTCGAACCGCATCATTCGCACCGACTTCTTCAAGGACAAAGTCGACGGTTGGCTCAGCCTCTCCGGCGGTCGCATCGGCGGCAACCCCGGTCGCTCGGCGACGTTCGCACCGGCGCCACCCGCAGGCTCGACCGCGCCGACTGCCCCTTCGAGCGCGTTCGCGTCGATCGCGGCGTTGCTGCGCGAGCTGCCGACCAATGACTTCTCATTTATATATGAGACCGGCCAGCGCGAAGTCGACGAGAAGGGCGTTCCCGACACGTCCGACTGGGCCAAGAAGTACAACTGCGGCGCGCGCGGTGCGGCGCAGGAGGTCGTCGATACGCGACCGGGTTATGTCTACGACAGCAGCCGGCTGAATCAGCTGCGCCCGGGTTGGGGTTTGCTGCCCGCGTCGGGCAAGGCGCAGGTGTTCGCGTTCCCGAGCTGCAAGGACGGCCGGGTGGTGGCCGACGTGGTGCGTCTGGATAAGGGACACACCGAGGGGCTGGAGCCGAATATCACCGAGGAGCTGGTGAAGCTGATCGTGTCGGCGCCGGGCGGGAAGTTGCAGAAAGGCCCGTAGATCGGAGCCGGCCAGCCTGTGCGACGGAGGCGCTACAGCTGCCGCCTCAGCTCCGTGAGCACTTCGGGTGTCACCGGGTTCTCACCCTGCTCCAGCCGCGCGATCCAGGATTTGCGCTGCGCCAGGAGGTCGTCGGCGAACGCTGCGACATCGACGACCTCGCGAAAATCGGCCAGCGCTCCCTCGAGATTCCCGGTCAGCGCGCGCGCCAGGCCGCGACTGTCGATACTGCCGAAGTCACCCGACCCTTCATCCATTTCGACCGCACGCTCGCAGGCGAACATCACCTCGGCGGCGCGATTCCAGACGCTCCCGTTCCAACAAAGCTGGTTCCACTGCTCGCTCGTCAACTGCCGCTGCGGATTGAGTTCCTGTGCACGCTTCAGCGCCGCCAGGGCTTGCTCGATCTCACCGCGATAGGACAGGAGAATCCCGCTGCGGATCAGGCCCTCGGCTGCGTACTGCGCAGCTCGCTGTCGCGGGTCGAAGTCGAGAGTCGCGTCGAGCTCTTTCGCTTTCGTGTAGAGCGGCAGCGCCGCTTCGAAATCGCCGTCGAGCGCTCGTCGTTCGCCTTCGCGCAGAAAGTGCTCGGCACCCGCCTTGCGCGCGACTGCGTCAGGGTCGAGCTTTCGCGATGGATCGAGCGTGAGCGCTGTGCGGAGCAGGGCGACCCCACTCTCTACATCGCCGTTTGCCACCATCGCGGTGCCGCGGCCGACGAAACCGTCCGCCGCCCAGCGATTCAGTTCCGCCCGACGATCTGGCAGCTTCGCGCCGGGATGATCCAGTTCATCCGCACGTCGATACAAGGCACTGGCGCGATCGATGTCGCCGTCTCTCGCAACCTGCTCCACCATCATGTAGTAGTCGGGATGTACCGCATGGCGCGAGCAGGTGCGCTCGTACGGAACGTCTGCGCCGACCAACAGCTCCCACGCCCTCGCAGGGAGATTCCAACCGACCTCCTTGCACATGTCGTCCGCCAGCAATCCGGTCGGACGCCACGTCTGCAGGCTTGCGCGACGCTCGCCGCTCTCTTCTATCGCGGCCCTTTCGCCGACCGCGACGAGCCGCGAGCCATCGTCGCTGAATGCGATCGAGTCCGTGGTGGCTGCTCGCGCGAGGACGACCGGCGGCGCGTCGAGGTTGGCGAGCTGACGGAGTTGAACGTCCGGGATGACCGTGCCGATTGCCAGGGTCTTTCCGTCCGGGCTGAACGCCACGCTCGAGACTCTCTCAGTGTGCGAAATGGTCCTGGGCTGCGTGGTTTTGCCGGTGAGATCCCAGATTGCGACGGTTCGCCCGTTGGCCGCGGCGAGTTCGTTACCGTCGCGGGTGAACGCGAGCGAAGTGATGCCGCTCTCCGGCGCTACGAGCATTCGCGGCGCGACATCGGCCCACGTGCTGCGCTCCCAGAGCAGAACGCTATCGGCAGACGTTCCGGCCGCCAGCATCGTGCCGTCTGAGCTGAAGGCCAGCGACGCAATCCCTCCATTCGCGGCTCGCAGGATTCGGGGTTCGGCTTCGAGATCGGCCAGATTCCAGACGAACACCACATTGCCGCCGCCAGATGCCAGCAGCTTGCCATCCGGGCTGAACGCAAGGGCGCCGACGCTACTGAGATGTCCGCGCAGCGTTCGCGACGTAACTTCGCTTTGCGAGAGGCTCCAGAGACGCACGGTTTCATCCAGACCGCCCGAGGCCAATGTATTGCCGTCGGGGCTGAACGCGAGCGCGAGGACGTTGATCGTGTGGCCCTTGAGCGCGCGCGGGGCCGCATCCGCCTGCATGAGACTCCAGAGCTGGATCACGTCATCGGTACCCGATGCGAGCAGCGTTCCCTGCCGGTTCACTGCGGTAACGTGGAGCACCTGGTCGGCGCGCATCTCCACAGTCGTCGTCGATGGCGTGTTCACATTGGCGCGCAGAGCCGCGTCCACCTGCGCGAGCGCTTCGCCATTCGCCCGCTCGTTGAAGAGATAGGCTTGTCGGGCGAGCAGCTTGCCCCACTTTTGCATGCCGGGCCCCGCCTGCTCGGTCGCGTGGCTGGCCACCAGCTTGGTCAAGGCGACGATTCGTCTGTGCTCGGCCTGGTCACGTTGCCTCACGGCTTCACGCTGTGCGAACAGCGTGACCACGAAAGCAATCGTCAGCAGCACGATGACGCCGCCAACAATGCCGATCGTAATGGCGCGCTGCTGTGCCGCGCGCTTCTGGTCGCGCTGCTCGATCTCGCTACGGCTCAGTTCGAGCAGGTTCGCAAGCAGCGTGTACCAGCAACCATGAAACGAGCCCTTGTTCAGCTTGTCCCGCCGCACGTCGAAATTGCGGTAGTCGCCGGCAAGCGGCATCTGCATCGCTGCACAGAGTGCGTCGGGGAAGGCTTGCAGCGCCTGCTGTTCCGGCGAGGCCTCGTTGTTGGGAAGCCCGTCGATGAGCAGCGGAATGACGTTTTCGACGCCGCGCGTCGCAGTGAATTGCCGGATCTCGTCGTTGACGAACGAGCTGGCTCGCGAGTGCGGCGAACACAGCAGCACCAGCTTGCGCGAATCGCGCAAGGAACGCGCTATCGATTGATGGTATTCGACGCCGGTCAGGTCGCTCTGGTCGCGGAATACCCGCAGCCGGCGCCGGGGCACGCCAAGGCCTTTCGGCGGGGAGTAGTTTCCTAACGCGCGCTCGAGCAGCTGCGCGAATGGCAGATCCTTACGCGAATAGCTGATGAACAAGTCGTGCGCGAAGGACGATCCATCGGGCGCGGACGCATTCATGGGCGGGGAGGATATTGCCATCGGGCCTTCCTCCGCCACTGAACCAACCTGACCGGAACGTGCCGCGCGTTAACGAACGTTCGGTAACGCGTTGCGGAACCGTAATTTACTCGCCGCCGGCAGGGCGGCCAGTCGATGCTTGGTTCACTATGAACAAGCGTTACCTGTTGCTCGCCGCCACCTGCTTCACTTTCACCGCGCAGGCCGCCGATAACCTCGAAACCGTCGAGGTCTTCGGCCGCCGCATCGAAGGCCTGGGATTAGGGGAGGCCACGACGACCGGCTCGCGCCTCGACTTGTCGCCGCTGCTGACGCCGGCGAGCGTCGAAGTGCTGTCCGGCGACGTGATCCGGCAGCGCGGCGATACGAGCATCGTCGAATCGGTAACGCGCGCGACAGGCATCACGAGCGAAGCGACGCCCGGCGATGGCGGTACGGCCCTGAGCGCCCGCGGCTTCGTCGGCCACAACTCCATCATGCAGTTGCTCGACGGCGCCCGGCTGTTCGTCGGCGCCGGCACGGTGACATTTCCGTTCGACGCCTGGTCGGTGGATCGCGTCGAAATGCTGCGCGGTCCGGCATCGGTGATGTACGGACAAGGCGCGATCGGCGGCGTCATCAACGTCGTGTCCCGTCAGCCGAACACGAGTGCGCCGGAAGCGCAGGTCGAGCTCGGCTTCGGCGAGGACAACCGTAGTCACGCCGCCGTCGACCTGACCGGCCCGATCAACGACGCGTGGGCGTATCGCTTCGACGTCAGCTACCACCAGGCCGACAACTGGGTCCACCGCGGCGATTCCGACAGCCTCGCGATCGCCGGCACGCTGCAATGGGACGTGTCCGACACGCTGCGGCTCGCACTGTCGTACGACTACGGCGATCAGAACCCGATGGAGTATTTCGGCACGCCGCTGATCGACGGCCGGATCGACGAGTCGCTGCGTCATCAGAACTACAACGTCGGCGACAGCAAGATTCACTACCGCGACGCTTGGACGCGCCTGAAAGCGCAGTGGCAGGCGAGCGAGAACGTGCAGGTCGACAACCAGCTCTACTACCTCGACACCGACCGGCAGTGGCGCAACGTCGAGGAGTACGAGTTCAATCCGGACACGGGCGAAGTCGATCGTTTCAGCTACATCGGCATCCTGCATCACCAGGAGCAGATTGGCGACACCGCCGCTGCGCGCATCCAGCACGAGTTGTTCGGCCGCGAGAATCACCTCGCCGTCGGCTTCGACTTCAACAAAGTGCGCTTCACGCACGTCAACGACTTCGACGATCCGCAGTTCGACCTGGTCTCGAGCGTGCCGCTGCGCAATTTCGATCCGGGCGTGTTCATCGACGCCTCGCCAACGATTCCGCGCTTCCGCACGCAGACCGAGCAGTACTCGCTGTTCTTCGAGGATCGGCTGGTGCTCAACGAACAGTGGTCGGTAATCGGCGGTGCGCGCTACGACCATGCGTCGCTCGATCGCTCCAACCTGATCAACCCGGCTGCGTCCTTCGATGCGGCGTTCAGCGACACGAGCTGGCGCGTCGGTGTCGTGTTCCAGCCGGTTGCGACGCTGTCGTTCTACGGCCAGTACGCAACTGCGGTGGATCCGATCGGCTCGCTGATCACGACCTCCGCAGCGAACCAGAATTTCGATCTGAGCACCGGCGAGCAGATCGAAGTGGGCGTGAAGCAGTCGCTGTGGAATCAGCACTTGGAGTGGACGCTCGCTGCCTATCGCATCGTGAAGCAGGATCTGCTGACGCAGGATCCGACCAGCGCGAATCCGCAAGACATCCAGCAGGTCGGGCAGCAGTCCTCGCGTGGCATCGAAGCTTCGATCGCGCTCAACATCGACGAACGCTGGCGCATCGATGCGAACGCTGCGCTGTTGAACGCGAAGTTCGACGAGTTCGGCGAGGAGGACGACGACGGCAACATCGTCTCGCGCAACGGCCGGCGCCCGCCGTCGGTGCCGGAAGAGGCGGCGAACCTGTGGGTGAGTTGGGCCGCCACCGATCAGTGGCTGGCGCGCGCTGGTGTGCGCTACGTTGGCAAACGCTTCACCGACAACGCCAACCAGCTGGAGTTGCCGAGCTACACGGTGTTCGACGCCGGCATCGATTGGGCGCCGACGCCGCAACTCTCGCTGACTGCAATGCTGCGTAACGTGACCGACGAAGTCTATGGCGTCGCCGCCTACACGACGTCCGAATGGATTCTCGGTCAGCCGCGCACCGCGGAGCTGCAGGCGCGCTATCGCTTCCGCTGAGCGCGGCAAGTCGGCATGACGGTCTGGCGATTCGTCAGGTACTGGCTCTACATCGTCCATCGCTGGCTCGGCGTTTTCGCCTGCCTGCTGTTCGTGGGCTGGTTCGCTTCCGGGCTGGTGATGTCGTACGTCGGCTATCCGGAGGCGCAGCCCGCGCGGCGCTACCAGGCATTGCAGCCGATCGACTGGAGCCAGGTGCGGCTCGATCCGAACGGACTGCTTTCATATCTGCGTCTGCAGCGTTATCCGCGCGAGTTGCGTCTGGAGATGTTGTTCGGCGAGCCGATCTATCGCGTGATCGACTGGGACGGCGCGCGCACCGCAGTTTCCGCGCGCAGCGGCGAACACGTCGGGGCGACGGAACCAGCGCAGGCGGTGACGATCGCGCAGGCTTACGCGAATGCGCACGGCGAGCTGCAGGCGACGATCTCGCGCGATCAGTGGACTGTGCCCGGCGGCTTCGATGTGTGGCGTCCGTTGCATCGGATCGCGATGGACGATGCTGCAGGCACCGAGGTCTACGTTTCCGCGAAAACAGGTGAGGTCGTAATCGCGACGACGCGCGCGCAGCGCGTCTGGAACTGGCTCGGCGCTATCCCGCATTGGATCTACTTCACGCCACTGCGCGCGAATCAGCAGTTGTGGCGTCAGGTCGTCATGTGGGCCTCAGCGCCAGGAATTCTGCTCGCGGTGACGGGTATCTGGATCGGCATTCTGCGGCTGCGCACGCAATACCACGGTTGGAAAAACTGGCATCAGTGGTCCGGCATCATCGGCGGCCTGTTTCTGCTGACGTGGATCTTCAGCGGCTGGCTCTCGGTCAATCCGAACGGCTGGTTGCGCGGCGCGAGTCCGCAGGCCGATGCGCTGCTGCGCTATGCCGATCACGATCGTGCGAGCCTGCCCGTCGACTTCGAGAAACTCGCGCACGAAGCGGCGCGCACGGTGCGCTTCTTTCATGTCGACGGCACGCCGATCGCCGCGCTGGTACTTGCTGATGGAACGGAGCGATTGCTCGATGCGCGCACCGGCGAACGCATCGCGCTGACAGACGATCGTCTGATCCAAGCGGCGCGTCGCTTGCTGCCCGATCATCGACTGATCGAGCACCAACGCCTCGAAACCTACGATTCCTATTGGTATGCACATCACGACCATCCACAGCTGCCCGTGCTGCGGGTGGCCTTCGATGATCCGCAGCACACGTGGTTCTACCTCGATCCTGGAACCGGCCTCGTTCTCGACCTGCTCGACGATGGCGGTCGTCGCTGGCGCTGGTGGTTCAACGCGCTGCACCGGCTGGATTTCAGCTGGCTCGTGCAGAACCGCGTCGCGTGGCACACGACGGTGTGGACGCTGTGTATCGCCGGGCTGATCACTTCGGCAAGCGGCACCGTCATCGGCTGGCGGCGGCTGCGCCGGAAGGTCGAGAAGAAGTCCTACAGCTGATGATTCGAAGCGTGCAGATGCGCGATGAGCCACGCGCCATGCACCTTCTTGAACACCAGCGTGCGGCGTGCGAGGCGCTGCTGATCGCTGGCCGGCGCAGCACTCCACAGCAACAGACCAAGCAACCCCGCAAGCCACTTCATGCAAAGTAGTCCAGCGCTTTCGCTGCGATCTCGCCGCCCCATTCCTGCAGGAAGTGGCCGCCGTCGGGGACGACCAGCGGCTCGCCGCAGCCGCGGATGAGCGCGTGCAGTTTGCGCATGACTTCGACGCCGAGCACTGGATCCGCGGCGCCGATCGCCATGAACGCCTTGCCATTCCATTGCTCCGACCAGAACTTAATCGCCGCGCGGCTCTCGGGCACGCCCGGCATCGCAGGATCGGTCATGACGAGCTGCGGGAACGCGCGCACGCCGGCTTTGTAGCGCACGTCCGGAAACGGCGCGTCGTAGGCGGCGACTTCCGCGTCGGTCAAATGCGGCGTACCGCGCTTGATCAACGGGCCGACCGCGAGATCGGGATGCGCAGCGCAGTAGGCGCGCCACGCCACGAAGCCTGGCGTCGGCGCAGCGCCCACCGCAAGCCCGGTGTTCATCACGATGGCTCGCGCCAGCCGCGGACGGAACCCGGCGTCGACCGGCAACGTCAAGCCAATGAGACCGCCCCAATCCTGCGCGACCAGCGTGATGCGCTCCAGGTTCAGCCGCTCGACCAGCCGCAGCACGAAGTTCCGGTGGAAATGAAAACTGTAGTCCGAGTCGTTGACCGGTTTGTCGGAGCGGCCGAAGCCGTAGAAGTCGGGCGCGATGACGCGGCAGCCGCGCGCGACGAACACAGGAATCATGCGCCGGTACAGGAAGCTCCACGAAGGCTCCCCGTGCAGACACAGGCAAACGTGCTGCGCGTTGCGCGGTCCGGTGTCGATATAGGCTGCACGCAATCTCTCGTAACCCGGCAGGTCATCGACGTACTGCGGCGGATACGCAAAGTCGGGCAGGTTCGCGAAACGCTCGTCGGGCGTGCGGAGTGCTTCGATCGTCATGGGCGAGCCTCCAGAATTTTCACGATGGTAGACTTTGGCGATGAAGATCGCGACCTACAACATCAACGGTATCGGTGCCCGGCTCCCTCGTCTGCTCGAATGGCTGGACCGCGAGTCGCCCGACGTCGCGTGCCTGCAGGAATTGAAAGCACCCGACCAGAACTTCCCGATCGTTGCCATCCGCGCTGCCGGTTACGGTGCGATCTGGCACGGCCAGACTTCGTTCAACGGCGTGGCGATTCTTGCCAAGGGTGCGGACCCGGTCGAGATTCGCCGCGGTCTGCCCGGCGATCCCGACGACACGCACAGCCGCTACATCGAAGCGGAAGTGAACGGCATCGTCGTCGGTTGCCTGTATCTGCCCAACGGCAACCCGCAGCCGGGACCGAAGTTCGAATACAAGCTCAAGTGGATGGAGCGGCTGATCGAGCACGCTCAGACCCTGTATGCGTCCAGCAAACCGGTCGTGCTGCTCGGCGACTACAACGTCATCCCGACGGATTTCGACATCTACGATCCGAAGGGCTGGAAAAAGGATGCGCTGCTGCAGCCGCAGACGCGCGCCGCCTTCGAGCGGCTGCTCGCGCAAGGCTGGATCGATTCGTTGCGCAAGCTCCATCCGGAAGAGCGCATCTATACGTTCTGGGATTTCTTTCGCAATCACTGGCAGCGCAACGCCGGCCTGCGCATCGATCACGTGCTGTTGAACGCGACGCTCGCACCGCGACTCGTCAGCTGCAACGTGCACTCCTGGGTGCGTGGGCAGGAGAAGGCTAGCGATCACGCGCCGGTGTGCGTGGAGCTCAGCTAACGCGGCAATGCCTCTGCATATCGAAGACTACGCGATGATCGGCGACTGCGAGACCGCAGCGCTGGTCGGCATCGACGGGTCGATCGACTGGCTGTGCTGGCCCCGCTTCGATTCCGATGCCTGCTTCGCGGCGCTGCTCGGCACTCCCGAGAACGGTCGCTGGCTGCTCGTGCCGCAGGCGGCGGATGCGAAAGTCACCCGTCGTTATCGTGAAGACACGCTGATTCTCGAAACGCGTTTCGAGACGGATACGGGCAGCGTGTGCGTCATCGACTTCATGCCGCCGCGCGATCACACCTCCGACCTCGTGCGCATCGTCGTCGGCGAGCGCGGTGAGGTTGCGATGCGTACCGAGCTGGTCATCCGCTTCGGCTACGGCATCGCAGTCCCGTGGGTTACGCACATCGGTCACGATACGTGGCGTGCAGTCGCCGGACCGGACATGGTCGTGTTGCGTACGCCGGCGCCGATGCACGGCGAGAATCTGAAGTCGGTCGCTGAGTTCGTCGTCAAGGAGGGCGATCGCGTTCCGTTCGTGCTGCGTTATGCGCCGTCGCATCTGCATGACGCCAAGGTCACCGATGCGGAGCACGCGCTCGAGAGAACCGAGCGCTACTGGCGCGAGTGGGTCAAGAAAGGGCAGCGCGTGCAGAAATGGTCGGATGCAGTGACGCGCTCGCTGATCACGCTGCGCGCGCTGATCTATGCGCCGACCGGCGGGATCATCGCTGCGCCAACGACGTCGCTTCCCGAACAGCTCGGCGGCGCCCGCAACTGGGACTATCGATTCTGCTGGCTGCGCGACGCGACTCAAACACTGCTCGCGCTGATGGATGCGGGGTACTACGACGAAGCCGTCGCGTGGCGCGAGTGGCTGCTGCGTGCGATTGCCGGCAGTCCTGGGCAGATGCAGATCATGTATGGCGTGGCGGGCGAGCGTCGGCTCACCGAGTGGGAGCTGCCGTGGCTGCCTGGTTACGAGGGGGCGAAGCCGGTACGCGTCGGCAATGGCGCGCACTGCCAAAGGCAGCTCGATGTGTACGGTGAAGTGATGGATGCGCTTCATCAGGCGCGACTCGGCGGCATCGAGCAGTCGGAAACTGCCTGGGCTTTGCAGCGCGAGCTGCTCGAGCACCTGGAGACGATCTGGGAGCAGCCGGACTGCGGCTTGTGGGAAGTGCGCGGCCCGCCGCAGCACTTCACCCATTCGAAGATCATGGCGTGGGTCGCGTTCGATCGCGGCATCAAGGACGCCGAGGCCTACGCCTTCGAATGTCCGCTCAAGCGCTGGCGCGAGCTGCGCGCGAAGATTCATGCGCAGATCTGCGAGCGTGGCTACGACGCCGAGCGCAACTGCTTCGTGCAGGCGTATGGCTCGAAGTTCCTCGACGCGAGCCTGCTGCAGATGCCGGAGCTGGGATTCCTGGAGCTGGACGATCCGCGCCTGCTCGGCACGATCCAGGCAATCGAAGAGACCTTGCTGCGCAATGGCTTCGTCCTGCGGTATCGCACGGAAGAGACCGACGACGGTCTGCCGCCCGGCGAGGGTGCATTCCTCGCGTGCAGCTTCTGGCTCGCGAACGCGTATGCGATGACGGGTCGTCACGAGGACGCGGTACGCTTGTTCGAGCGATTACTCGCGCTGTCAAACGACGTCGGATTGCTCGCGGAGGAATACGACCCGGCCGCGCAACGACTGGTGGGCAACTTCCCGCAAGGGTTCTCGCATCTGTCGGTGATCGTGACGGCGTTCAATCTCGCGCACAGCGAGAAGCCGGCTCAACAGCGGTCGAAGGACGGGCACCAGGTCACGAGCTACGACTCGGAGATCTGAAACCAGTCGACGATGCATCCCTTGCGCACGATGATGATGCCGGTACAGCACCCTTCGTCGTACTTCAACAGCTTGTCTCCCCTGCGCAGCTCGCGCAGGAACTCCTTCCATTGCGCGCTCGCCTTGTCGAACGACGCGTCCGCCTCGAGCTCCTTCGCCGTGAACGGCCCCGTGGTCTGATACCTGTCCGGAACCTGGATGCAGGAGAGGTCAACGTGAGAGGAGTGAGGTTTCGACTTCGTGTCGGTACTCACGTTGGGCTCGACTGCCAGTGATGTGTGGGGCAGCATCAAGCATACGAGGAGACCGAGCACGAGTGCCTGCAGACGGTGTTTCATGCGGCATTCGACCGGCTAAAGCTCGTTAGAGTTCACGTTCCCGCAGTTAATCGTCGTCGGCGGCGAATTCCCTCCAACTATCATCTTTGGGTGAGACGCGCATGCGATTCCGCGTCGTGCATTCGCCAGCGACGAGCAGCTGAACCAGTTCGTGGCGATGGTGCGCGAAAGGATGCGCGCGCAAAGCAGCTAACGACGCTCTGACAGGCGCATGACCTTGGGTATCCGGTAGAATCCGGGCCCATGGACGCCAAGCCATCCCCCGACCGTCTCACCCTCGCCGCGATCCGCGAAGCGCATGAGCGC
>Ga0105248_10002116_pt1 | contig 21952 bp, 17 predicted proteins | sample KBSS34metaG_FD_81524 | JGI IMG/M metagenome (GOLD analysis project Ga0105248, IMG submission 81524) | Switchgrass rhizosphere microbial communities from Kellogg Biological Station, Michigan, USA - KBS S3-4 metaG | ecosystem: Host-associated > Plants > Roots > Rhizosphere > Soil | place...
ATAATAGGCACCAACCCGCGCCAGCTAAGCACCTCAACGGTGAAGAAGTCGCACCCCGCCAGCACGTTCATATGAGCCGCGAGGAAGTCTTTCCAGGATGTCACCTGGCTTCGCTTGGGAGCCGGAGCAATACCGTGCCTCCGCAGGATGTTCTTGACCGTCTGATGCGACAGCCGCTGCCCAAGATTGGCGAGCTCGCCCACGATCCTGTCATATCCCCAGCCGGAGTTCTCACGTGCCATTCGGACCACCAAGGCATCGACTTCTGATGATACCGCCGCCCGGCCAGGATACTGCCGTTGCTTGGAGCCATCAAGCTTCTGAGCGATCAGTCTCCGGTACCAAGCGAGGATGGTGTCCGGCTTGGCAACGCAGGCGACCTCGGCGAGCGCTTTGCGTCCTAACTGCTCTCCGATTTCGGCAAGCGTGATTCGTTCTGGATTCGACAGTCGTAACCGAGCCGGCAACTTCATTCGCAGGATCCGATTCTCGGCGGCCAGGTATCCGTTCCGCAACAGAAGCTCCTGGCTGACGGAGCCGGTCACGTAGGCCAGAAGTCGTAGCCATCGGCTATTTCTCATGACCCTCTATCTTACTGTCCCACCGATGGTTCGAGTTTTTTTACCATACGGGGAGCCGCTAGTGACGGATGGTGGGACGACGTTCCACTTTGTGACGGGCGGAATCGAGACGGCGCTGAGGCTAGCGTAACAGGCAGCGGGAGACAAGGATGTCAAGATCGCAGGCGGCGTTTCCACCGTACGGCAATATCTGCAAGCAAACCTGATCGACTCCCTGCACTTTGCACTTTCCCCGGTTGTGCTCGGTCAAGGAGAAGCACTGTTTATCGGTCTTGACCTGTGCGCTCTTGGATTTACTGTGACGCAGCACAAGGCCACTGAGCACGCGACCCACGTGGTGCTCGAAAGAGGATAGGGGAGTCTCACTGTGGTTGGGGTTGTCATCCAGAAGCCGAGTTCTCTCCGCTCACTTAATCCGACCTGTGTACGCGTGGCGCGTGATTCGGCCGTGGGGACGCCCCGAGGCTGATCGTTCTACCTCGGCGACTCGCCACGGAAAGCTTCGTGCCCCGACCTTGCAGGGTGGAGGTGAAATCTTGTTGTATCCCCGCAACGTCGACGTGAGTTCCGAGGCAGGTGCTGTGTTTCCAGCGGATTGATATATGGGCGTTTGCAACGGCCCGCAATGGTAGCCCGATTCTGCTAGTACTTCTCCGCGCCCCTGCGCGTGGTTCCCCAGCCACGTTGTGTTTCCTTGGGCATTACCTTTAAGAAGGCCTGTACGACCTGCAATTGATTGTCGAAGACCTTGAAGGCTTCGAAGGTGACCAAGGCATTGCCGGGGCCGTAGGTGCCGGTGTCCCCGAAGTTCAACCAGAAGACGACAGTTCCTTGCTCTTCATCCACGGCAGCGAGGCTTTTGGTGAGGGCGGGGTGTTCGATGATGCGCTGGGTTTTAATGTTGCGGCAGCCGGCGATATCCTGCGGCGCGGTGGGGCTGACGGCAGGCTGGCCGCCCGGCGCAGGGGTGGTAGGCCGCCCGCTGGGTGTGCCGCGTCCGCAGCCTTCTCCGGCCATGACGGAGCCGTTTTCGATGCGGTAGGCGTTGGGGGCGAACGGTGCGTCCACTTTGTCAAAGCCGCCGACGGTGAGGCCGCGGGGGTAGTAGTCCGCGATGCGAATCAGGTCTTCCCGCTTGTTTTGTTTGCCGGCGGGGGGCAGCAGCTCCATACCGGGACGGGTGATGAACTCGGCACGCGGTGCCATTCTTTCGGTGGGATGGGTGACCAGGGTTTCGGCCTCAGTGATTTTGCCTTTTGAGATCTTGAGACGTGCTGTGAAGAACGCTGGCTTACCGCTCTCTTCAACGATGACGTGCGAGAGCACGACTTGTTGCTTCACATCGATGAAGTCTTGACGGTAGTCGCCGAGTTTGGTGGCCAATTTCCAGAGGCCTTCTCCAGCCCTGAGGTCTTTGGAATCCTCCGTGAAGCGGAGGTTGGGCGCGAGCGGCGCTTTGGATGGATCCTGGGCGACAAGCGCGGCGAGATATTTCGTCATTGCATCTTTCAGGCAGGCGCGGTTGCAGTCCGCTGCGCTTACAGTGATTGAACAGAGAAGAGCGACTCCCAAGAGTGAGAAGCGTTGCATAGTTCGTCCCATTCTATTCGGTTTCGCCGCCGAACCGGCACCCTGTCATAATTCGACTGGCGCGCAATGCGTCACTCTGGAGGAATGTCTGTATGGTCAGCCACTCGTACATTGGCTCGAAACGTCGTTATGGGAACGTGCACCTTGCTGGATACCTCCTGCCCTGCCAGAAGCTGGATGTCGAAAAGCTCCCCGCGATCGAATAACTGCAATACCTGACAGACAAGCACGCGCCGATCCAGGTCTGAGACCAGATCATGTCACAAGCGAGGATGCTGGCGGGGTCCGTTGACAGAATCGCCTTACACACCTCTGGCACCATGACGGCCAGCCACGCAGCGGTCTCACGCAATTGCGGAACCACTTTGCGAGAACCATCCTGGGAAAGTATCAGGCTAAGAATCTCACCGGTTCCGAGGTCGTGATCAATTAGATACTGCGCGGCCAGAAACTCCGAATATGTCTGGTGCGAGAAACCAATTCGGTGCGGTTCAAAAGAACGGAACAACCCGGTATCCAAGGTCTCGCGAAGCAACTCTTGAGCGGCCTCGGTGACCTATCGTTCGAAACGTTCGGAGCCCCCTAACAGTTCGTCGTTCCGAACGTCCCCATCATGCATAATGTCTTGATGCGCACCGGTGCAGATCGCGACTCTACCAGAAAACACGCTAACCGCTGCAAGTCTGCTCGCCATCGAGAACCGCGAACCCTCGGAGAACTTCCGGGATCGCCGTCGATCGTGGCGCCATTCATCGCAGAGGGCCAGGCATCCTTGCCGGTAAAGCCCTGGTCTCTGCGACGGGAATTGTCGTTTCCTCCCGAAGGTGTTCAGCATGAACTTAAGAGTGATCGGGCGGCTCGCGAAGGGAGCAGCGCCGAGCCGCGAGACTTCGCTTAGGAACTCATCCGCTGGAATACCCATTGACTCAGCAGCGATGCGGACGTCGTGTTTTCGGAGCGGAGCAAGTTCGCAAATGCCTATGTCGCCCTCCGCTGGCCATAAGGCTCCGAGCGCGATCTCAAGGTCCGGCGGCCAATCAGCAGTGCGGCAGGCGATTCGAAGCGTCAGTCGATCACGGGGTAATTTCTCGAAGCGTTCCCGCAAAAGCGCCGCGAGCGTCTTTACGTGTTGGAGGCATGTATCAAGACCGTCGAGAAAAAGGTTGAGCCGAGCGTTACTGTGCCTCCAGGAGCTTATTTCTTCAGACTGGAATACTGTCTCGCACACGAGGACATCTGTTCCGATGCCTGCTAGGTCAACCCGGAGTAGCCGACTCGCTGCAGACTCGACCCGCTGAACCTCCTTGTTAAGCGCCGTGCTCTTACCCATGCCGGGCTCGCCCAGAAGGACAAGTACCGGAGTAGCTGCAAGCTCTTCAAATGAAGCCGCCGGAGATCGGGTGTACCAGGACCTAGCTGATTCAGAATCTCGCAAAAAGCCGCCGTCAGAAAGATCGGCAGGCGAGCCCCGAGGGAACCAGAACCGTCGGCAACGAAGCGCCACGGCGTCAATCGGATCGGAAGCAACCGCGCGCGTCAGGGCAACCTCATATTTTTGTAACTGCAATCAGCCCGATAGCCACGTTAGTCCTATATTAGGTAATCGACATGTATTCATGCTTCAACTTCCCCGCGGAAGGCAATATCCAGGAAGGGAGGTAAATCGGATGCATAACCCAAGCCTCAACAGGCGGCTGGAAAACTGGAAAGTCTTTTCCGCTCAGAGAAGGACGATGGCTTTACCCTAGAGGAACTGTGCAGGGAGTTCTGGCAAGGGCGAAAGCGCGATTTCATAAAAATTGCTCGGGGTACGTGTTTTCACTATCTTGTTGCCCAGTTTGAACGCGAAGATGTGGAGGCAGGGTCGATGCGTCGCCCACGTCCCCGGCCGAGATAGTTTCCGATCTTGCGGATTAACAGGCTCAATGTGGGTCCGGCGGCGAGCCAGGATCCACCACCACCGACAAGCTGGTGGGCACCCGTTGGACGATACTCCGGCTGCGGACTGACAACCGGCAACCGCATGCGCTCGGCGCACCCGTGGCTGCACTTAGAGGTTGTACAGCAGGCTACACCATCCATGCATCCGATAATGGGCGCATGTACTTCCTCCACCAGAACCTTGTTGACTTCGCGGTTGAGTATTTCAACAAAGTCGAATTTGCTACTGCCGCGGAGGGAGATGCTTTTTGGGGTCTGTTTGCGCCGGGGAATACAGTACATTTCGCCGACCGTCCGTTTGAACGGTTCAGTGACTATGAAGAAATGCTCAACCTTCTGCGTCAAGCAGACCAGACGAAGTACGAGCGCATGCACAAAGGCACACCCTTTTACCTCATGTCTTGGTTGGCCTTCGATCTGCGGAACTATGAGAAGGGGCTGTTCTATATGGATTCCACCATAGCTGAGGACATCCGTAAGACTGAACTCACGGCTGACCCTGAGTCGTGGAAAAACCAACCTGGAACCAAGTTCCTACTCCTAGCAGGAGGGCAGCCCCACGTCGCGCAACGGTCCATTAACAGAGTTCAGTTGGCCCTTCAACAGGAGCTAGCGCGGTTTAATGGAATTTCGGGGCAACCGGCAGTTACCCCTGACATCATCAGACAGTTTGTCACAAGACTGATCGAAGACCTGTCAAAACGCACGATAGTCTCAGCTTTGTATGTGTTCCTGCTGGAGTCCTTTGATCGAAAACGGGAACTAGAGCTTCGGCAGGGCTCGTCAGGTGGATCGAACCAACCTTTCACACTTCACCTCTTTACGGGTGGGCTGCTCCTGGAATCGTTATTGAAGCACTATTACCCCATAAGTGATAACGGCCAAAAGAATAAGCAGTTGGGCCGCGTTTACCATACCACCAGTTTTCAGACTGATTTCGGGCTGGCGGGCGCGCCCGAAACTTCCGCAGACACTCTGCAGGAGATTCATGATGCGATAGCGGGTCAAACACTGTCCAGACGGCCTTCAGCACAACGGGGAAGTTGCGTAATACGACCGGCCACAACCTCGTGTGGGACGACGTTTTTTCCGACCCGCGATCGTACACGAATCTCTTTCAGCAGATCATGAATGCGATCCTGTTCGTAGTTAGCATCAAGGGGCGGTAGAGCGAGCGCTATGCGCCGGACGCTCAAAATAGGTTGGCTCAGCGGCCCGAAACCTGAATTAGCGATGATGACGGAGTGGAAGTGCGCGGCATCTCGTCGTAAGTCTGTCCCTCTAGAACTCGCCCCGTACGTTTCTTTTGCACGCCACCCCACTGCTTAAAGAAAAACGCAACCTTGGCTCGGTGACATTGAGTGCGGATGGACGTCACCCATTCCGGGGACATCGGGCGTGCACCTGGGCCTGACTCGCCGCCTACGATCACCCAGTCGATACCCTTCAGATCAAGCCCCTCCAGGGGCCCGAGTAGCGGCTCCAGGGAAAGGAATTTGGTCCGAGCGCCGGTCTTCCGCAGATGGTCGATCCGCGTAGTGTATTTCTTCGATTCGACCGAGACACCCATCCACACGTTCTCTGGCCAGTCGATCTCGTCGGCGACAGCGAGCAGCCGACCGGACCGCTTCGTCAGAACCTGGAACTGATGCCAGGACGCCCGGCGCATGGTGGCGAACACTTGCTGGATGTACTCAACCGGGACCTCGTGGTGGAAAAGATCGGACATGCTATTAACAAAGATCCTCTGCGGCTCTCTCCAGTGCAGCGGCAACTCCAGCGTGTCGGGGTGCAAGGTCAGCCGGAAACCATTCCTATACTTCTTCTGACCCATGGCCTTCAGTCGATGCGTGAGCCGTTCCGCATAGCAGTTGTCGCAGCCGGGGGATAAGGCGTCGCACCCCGTGGAAGGGTTCCATGTGGCTTCCGTCCATTCGATAGCCGATTTCGTTGCCATTATCTTTCTCCTGCGGGGAATCGAATCAAAACGTTCTTGGGAAGCGTCCGTTTCTTCCCGCCTGCTTGGAATGGTCGCTTGTCGGGTGGCGGATCGATTGTGACGCGATTGTCCTCTTCTAGTCTCAGGACAGCATCTCGATAGTTGCTCTCGGTGTAACCCGTTTGCGCTTCGCGCTCTAACAAGACACTGAAGCGAATCTCCTGACCAGCGAACAGGGAGAGGAGTCGGGCTTCAACCTCATACAGACCCTTGAAGAGCGAACCCGAGCCTTTGCCCGCGTGAGGGTCATGTTCACCCGATCCTACACCTTCGATAATTTCTGAACTGGCGGACTTTCGTATGTTCTTCATCATTCCGGCGGCTTTTTGGCTCTTTGACGCGAACATCAAATAATGGCTCCTGCGACCGCGGTCACTATTGAATCCGAACCGAACCGGGAATGCCCCCACTTCTTTTATCGCGGACTCGACCGCCTCCATAATGATCTCTTCTCTTTCATCAGGTGATCGATCCTGAATCTTGGCGCGGAGACTGCGTGCCCTCTCTGGTTCGAAGAAGTCGTCCAACGACCGATTCATGATCTCAAGGTCGAGCTTCATATTGACGCGGCTGTAGTTAAAAAAGAATATGCAATCGTTACCAAACCCGCCCAGCACGGATGCAATCACCTTCAGCGAAAGTCCCTTATACCCGCAGGGATCGAGGAAGACCAGGGTGGGAACCGGGAGGTTGCCAAGTTTACGGGCCCACCCCGCATCGACTATCTTGTTGCCGATTTTCGGCTCATAACGGAGCGTTTCTATCCCAGGGACGGAATGAATCGCCGCATCTAGCTTTTCGTGATACTCCGGATCACCCTCGTTAAACCATAGGTGGACCTTCTCCCGGAACAATTCTCATTACCGATGACTGCCTCACAGACCAGGATTGGAATCGATTTGTGTTTGACTCCCTTCTCGTCCATGTAGAATCCCGGTCCCGCGAACAGGTCCGCATAACCGACCTTGGCTTTTGGACCCGGGGCCATCACCCTGTTGTAAGCGACGAAGTAGTCGGTCACAATCTTCTGTTTGATCCGCGAGCCCTCACGGGGTTTCTGGAAGAAATCGGATTTGACGCCTAACTTCGTATGCTTGGTCACGGCGCACACTTGACGGAGCGGCAAGCTCGCGCGGATACAAGCTCCCAAAACCAGTTTAGCCAGGTTTTGTTTGAAGCGGGTTAGGCCGTCTTTGGTTCGGCAGCAGCTCCCCAGCCCTTTTGGCCCTCGCTCTCGCTACGCAACATGTGGTCCTGTAAACTCGCTGCGCCGCCGCTCCAGTACTATACTGCCACTCTCAGTTTGATGGCATCGTTAGGAGCGTGCACCAGATCCTGCCTCGTGCCAAGGTAGCGTTCCGTCGTCTGTACCGACGCGTGCCCTAGCAGCAGTTGAATCTGCTCCAACTCGCCGCCACCGGCGCGGCACAATTTAGCGCAGGTACGCCGGAGGTCGTGCGGCGCGATGCCAGGGACGCCGGCTACGTCGGCATACGGCTTAATCAGTTGCCAGACAACTTTTTCACTCAATACCTCGCCGCCCACTTCATCTGCGCGATTCAGAGGCCGGAACACTCCTCCGTTTTCCAGCGCGGCCACAGCGGTCCAAGCGTCAATCGCCACCTTTACCCAATTGGGCATCGGCGCGGTGCGAACTCTGCCGTGCTTGCCAACGAGATCGACGATGCACCACCGACAATCGCGTTGCTGAACGTGTGCGAACGTAAGTGCTGCCACCTCGGATCGTCGAAGCCCGCAGCCGAGAAGGATCGCGATGATGGCGCGGTCTCGCAGTCCCTTGTTGGTGCTGGTGTCGGGAGCACTCAGCAGAGCCTGCGCTTGCCGCAGCGAGAACCAGTTCCCCACACGGATCCCTTGCGATTCGGCGCTCTTCACGCGGCTGATGCCGGCGGCCAGCTCGGGAGCCAGCAGCCCGTTGTCGGCTGCCTCCGCTGCCAGCTTTCGGATCGCCGACATCCTAATAATGATTGACGACGAGCCGAGCCTACGGTCCTCTAGTGATACCCGCCAGGCGCTTACGGTAGCCTTGGTGAAGCCGGGCCGCGGAGCCTGCTGGAACCAGCCTAGGAACTCGTCCAGCGCCATGTTGTACACACGCTTCGTAATCGGGGAGGAAACGCTGTCGAGCACGAGCGCCTTTAGTTTCTCCCAGCCGGCAATCTTCTGAATCTCAATCAAGTCGGTCATGAAAGGTCCTTTAATGGGCATTATCGCTAGCTACGTCATGTGGACATTACCTCCTTGCGGGCGGGACATCAACTACGAAAAAAGGACGGAAAGAGTGATTTGCGCGAGATTTGATAGACTCCCGGCATGCCTGAAGACAAGCCAGGGCCCCCCTGACACCCGAGCAGACTCGACAAGCCTTAAAACATTTGACCAGCCGGCTCCTGGCCTACGGAGAGGAAATCGCTGTACTTCGAAGAATCCTTCTAGAGAAGGGGCTGGTAAGTGAAAACGAAATTTTGGAAACTTCGAAGGTCGTCCGCCAGGAAGGCGAGGAACAGATTCAGAAGATCCTCTCGGCCCGACGCCAAAAGTCCTCCGGTGGGATTCAGTAGTTTCACTCCAAAGGAGTCATTAAAGGAGCGATGAGTCACATTATCGATAGCGATTCGGCGATCCGTGAAGGAAGTCGCGTTCCCTTTGCGCCGCATACGACAACAAATCCTACAGCTCTGCCAGCTCGGCCGATCGAGTTCTATACAGCAACGAGGGTGAATCTGCGATAAGAAGAACTATGGGCGGCACTCTCGCGACTTCGTTCGAGCATGTTGATCGATATGCAGCTTCCTCCTCTGTGAGCGCGGCCGGAATCTTCCTGGCGGCTTCGTCTTCCAAACCTTCCACCGTCCCGTTCTTCGATGGCTGTCTCGCAGCGCCGCGCCGTGGCGCCGACTTACTGCTTACGCTTGCTCAGATCGTGCGAACACGTTTTTACACTCCCCCAGGCATGGTGCAACGGCTGATTCAGCAAAGCGATCCCGTGATTACCTGCGGCAGTGGCATGCTGCGCTTCGAGGGACTTTCGGCCTGCTGCGGCGTCTACGCGCGGGTCGATGTTTTTGGGAGTGCCTTCGATGCGGACCGTCTTGATCCCGGGACCTCGAACGTGGATTTCAATCCTCCGATGCGAGCCGCTCTAGCCCGGCTGCGCGACGGAGAGCGGCCACGCCTTATGGTGAGTGCAGCAGGCTTTGGAGTGGTGTCTAGCTCCAACGAAGCGTTTGAGCGGCGCGTCACGCTGCCGACACGCTGGATCAAGGGGTTCGTTGAGGTTCAAGCACACCAAGCGCGCATGGAACGCCAATTTGGTGTCTCCGGACCAACGGTGCAGCAGTTTGTGAGGGAGCTACTCCTCCAGCGGACGCCCGGAACAATTTACATTTCACCGATAGGCAATAGTTTGCGCTTAAGCCAAACAGTTGGCCGTGGGGCTATGCCGGTGGGCGGTATCGACCGACTGCGCATTCTGACAGATGTGGCGCGCCATGCGACCGAACTCGAGGTCTATTCCAGTGGCGATGGGGCGACGGCTTGGAGAATGGACACGCCTGACGCTCGATTGTTCCTTGTCTTAAGCCCGGAGCCATCGCGCGGATTTTCGGGCGAAGGTCAAGTGCTCGAAGCGCTTGCGAAGGGATCCACAGTAACCGCACGACTGCGCGCAATGCTGCGGTGGGAGAACGGCTTAGACGCACGCGCGCTCGCGGGCCAACTGGGCGTCTCCGAGGCGGAGGTTGCTTCCGGTCTCGCGGAATTAGGCACGGCAGGGCTGGTGGGCTACGATCTAGCCGAGGCCAAATACTTTCATCGCGAACTGCCGTTTGACCTCTCGCGCGTTGCAAAGCATCATCCACGCCTGGTTGCCGCACGCCAGCTCGTCCGCGATGGGTACGCCCAAATCGATGACGACGGCAGTGCGTGGGTGCGAGGAAAGGATGGTGAGTATCGCGTGAGGCGCGATGCGGATGGCGGATGGACTTGCCTCTGTCCGTGGATCGCAAAGCACGGAACCTCGCGAGGGCCGTGCAAACACATTCTAGCTGTTCAGATCGCTGCGGGAGACGTTGGTGCTGAAGGATGAACTAATCGCCGCAATAGAAGCGTGCGACGAGCAGAAATGCGTTCATCTATTGAACGGATTGGCAGAGGCTGCCCGCCGGTCCGTACACCCAAGCGTGGCAAAGCTCTATAAGGATATCGACTCGGCATTTCGAAAAGACTTTGGGCCAACCCGCTCGCAAGTCGTTCGAGTCCACACCACAGCGGGACTAGCAATGCTGGGCACCGCGACGCTCTCAGAACTCAAAAAGATTTCCTCGTGGCACCTTCATGGCGAAGCGCAACTCGCGATTTTAGCCGACCGACGACCTGAATGGCTAGCTGAATGGGCCGAGTTTGAGCTTGAGAGGAACTTCCGGAACTGGACTTTTATCCGCACTCTGATTCGAGCCGGACTGATTCCCAAACCCACTGGTGATTTCTACGCTCTCGGCATGATTGCTGCACCAGGCCGTAGCTTAGGAGCCCGCCAGTTTCTCGAACTGGATCGTGATTTGCTCAATGATGAGCTGTGGCGATTGTTTCAGTGTGAAGGCTCTGGCGAGCTTAGCCTGGCAGCCTATGACAAGTATGTTCAGGAACAGAAGTCATGGCTCGATGCATTCCGAACGATGACGGCGGACGGGACTATTGATCGAGCGCGGGTGCTCACATCCACACTGGATGCTCTCATAAGGGATTTTGCGCCTTTCCGGGCTGGTTGGTATTCGCGTTTGCACGAAGCGCTGAAGCCAACCGCCACAGAACGCGTAGCACATCGGGAGAAGTACCTGGATCTTTTGAGCAGTCGCGTGCCAGCCACGGTGGCCTTCGCGATGAGGGCGCTGATTGAAGTGGACAAGGCCGGTGCTTTCGACACATTTGCGGCCTTGGACCGGCTCGGAGCGGCCGTGGACGCACGCGATAAAGGTACGGCTGAGCGCGCCTTGTCTCTTCTAACAGGCGCCGCTCAAAATACATCGAAGGAGGAACTGAGGGAGCGCATCGCAGCTGTCGCTGCGCGTGCGCTGGGCCACTCATCATCGGATGTACAGGCTTTAGCCCTTGGTTTGGTGGAAAATCGGACCGCACTATTGGATTCGTACCGCCCGGTACTCGCGGCTTCCTTGCGCGCAGGTCTCCAACATACAGAAGAGGCACATCCAACTATCGCCGCGCCGCTCTTAGTCACGGAAGCGCAGCACCCTGTCGTGCCGGTGAGCGAAGTGGAAAAGCTTACCGAGCTGTTCGCCGCCGTGCTCGAAAATCAGGGTCCACCGGTAGACATCGAGCAGGTCATCGATGGGGTGGCCCGCATCAGCGCCCCTGAGCGACTCACGGCGAGCCTCGCCAAGCGAGCAGAAAAGCTCCTAATGCGACGAGAGCGTCCGCAGCCTCAAACGGTCCTCGCGCAATTAGCCCTCGCGTGGGCTCGAGGTTACCGGATTCCGGAACCAACCGCCGAAGACAACCTCGCAGACTTCCTCGTCTGGCGGGTGTGGTGTGTTGCCGAGCAGGCGGCGTTGCATCAGGAACGCTCGTTGTTGAGTTTGCCTTCGTGGCCCGACGGGCGCATTGATCCGACCGATCTTGCTCGTCGTATTGAGAGCCGACCACAAGAAGACATTAGAGCTGCTGCGGATCCCGCATCCCTGCTCCACCTCGACCTGATCCAAGCGCGATTGCGCGCGGGTGCCGATCTGGATCGTTTGCCCCAGCCGCATCTGACTTGGAACAAAGAGACCTGGGTGGCAAGCGGCCACACTTACTCGCATCACCGCCTCGTGCTCGAGGTCCCGGAGTCCGCAAAGCGCAGCCGCTTCAATCCGATTCTCCTTTCTACCGCCAGCTTCCGAGCATCGCTTCCAATGAAACGATGGTGTGCCACTGTATGCCCCGCATGGCGGGAGGGTTGGTTCGCTGCTGGGTGCCATGATCTCGGATTTAACCTCGATTGGTGGGAGGCGAACTGGTCCACGCGGGCCTACCTTGAAACGCTCGTCGAGCCGCATACACCGATCGGAGCGATGGGCGGCCTTTTGCTGGCGCTGGGGCTCGGCGCGAAGGAGGCGGGCGAAGGTATGCTGGCCGTCGACGCGCTCATTGCAGCAGTCGCACAAGGCCGGCTCTCTGGCGCCGAGATAGGCTGCGCGCTAATTCAGGCAGCATCGTCTGGCGCGATCAAGTTTGCCCGGTGGAGTAAGCAGTTCGGTCGGGCCGCGAAGGCGGGCATCCCTCACGCCACTGCGATTTTCATCGCTATCGAGGCGTTCTTCGAATCCGGTCAACAAAAGGAAGCGGCAGACTATTGCAAGCTGGTGGAACTCCAGAGAGAACTGGCGCACCAGACGGGGCTGCGCCTAGCGCGTCCGGGCGCAATCAAGACCCTCGAAAGCATACCTACCGGTGGCAAGACAAAACGTGTGATTGCAGAACTGCTCAATTTATAGTGGCTTCCGTGACCTTCTTCCCTTATAGAACAAAGTCCCTACGACGCTTGGAGCTGCGATCTGGTCTGAATCCAATAGATCCAAAGGCTCGATAACGAGCAATATCGGAAGCTATCCGCTCGCCAGTTCCTGCTGCGAGAAACTGGCGGCTGCGGCTAGGTCTACGCTACTCGACCTTGCGGGAGTGATCGTTAATGACTTCGCCACGCCTCGTCGGTTTTGAGCCCCAGATGGCGGCGGTTCAGGGTGCTCGTACGTACGCTACCTCAAGACGCCATGGCATTCGCCTCGGTGACGTGATCGGCGGAAGCCCCCTCCGCGATCGCCTTAGCGAATGAAGCGGAAATGTCGCGCGTGAGAAAGCGATCTCGCCGCCGGCAGGCTGCCCGTCGACTGGCCGCATATATCCATCCGACATCGACATCTTGCCGAGCGAATGGGCAGCGATGGCCAGAGTGAAGTGCCCACCCGAGGTGACTTACAGTCACGCGCTCGAACCAGAGCAGCTTCCTATGTTCCAGAGAGTTTAGAGTAGAGGCTCGCGTTTCAGAACATCGGAATTATTCCAGACCTCGTCGCAGCTCCGACGGTCGCAGCTGTCAGGCAGGGGAGGTTCCGCGGGGCGCGAACGCAGCTGATTCCGGCGGCCTATTTCCCCGCCTTGCGCTCCTCTTCCCGAGCTCCAGCGAGAATTCCATATAAGCCATAATTGCCCTCGGTGCACGCGTGCTCGTAAAGGGGCCCGTCGCTGGCCGTCATCGGAACCTCGCCCTTCCAGGGCTTCGTGAACACGGTGGGATCGTCTATTGCGAATTCGTAAAGCAGTGTGTCCTTGTCTCTTCTAGTGAATCGTTCAGTGAGGTGCAGGTTTTCGTCGGCGCCCCGGAACTTGCTTTTACCCGTGAAGTTCGTAGTGTCCACGACAAGAGTGCTGCCTTCCCAGTGGCCGCGCGAATCGCCCAGCCAGTTGCGAACGTTCGCTGGAAGATGCGGACGGCCATCGAGCGGAATCACGCGAGCATCGTGGATGATCTCCAGCACCAGGACTACGTATCCCGGCACCTGCAAGATCTGGTAATTGGTGGTGAGCGGCCCGAATTGGTTCCCGTTGTAGAAACTTGGAAGCATCGGCGGCCCAGTCGTAGGGAACAGAAGGCATCGCTCCATCAAAGATCGGTCCTCAGGTCCGTCAGCTGGATGCTCACGGCTGTAGGCTCGTTCGGCGTCGATTCGTCTCTGAGCCTCCGGTGTGTAGGGCGGCACTCTTCCATCCGGCGGATCGACGACTAACGACGTCCGCAGATTGAGGGCGCGTTTGGAATCACCGTCCCACCAGAAATCGTTGTATGTGCCGACTGCTCCCTTGGCAGGCGTCTTGTCCCGAATACTTCGCGCGAAGGCTCGATCCTCGTAAGCCTTCAACTCTTCTGGTGTGTAAAAGGGCTTGTTGGCTAGCTCCTTTGGACGCTCCAAAGGAATGATCGATGCATTGCTCCAGATTCCCTGGATGTCTGGCTGTCCGTCTGACGTTCGTCCGGGAGTCCATGGCTTTACCGATTTTTTCTCGGGCGCCTGCGCGAACACCCACGGCACCAAGGGCAAAGCCGCGATTGCAGCGGCCAGAGCAAGATTGCAGATCGGCCGAATGATGGACCTACAATCATAGCCCTTCCGTACCGATCTGTCGCTCATAACATTGCGCATAATCCTATTGCTCCTAACGGCGTTCAAACTGACGTAGGCGATTCTAACATTCCGACCCATCCGCGTCTACGCCGTGACTTGCATGCTTTGTCAACCCTTGACGCCATGCATTATCCACCCTTGACACGCGCGAATGGACGTGATCCTTTATATCAACGCGAAGAAGATCGCCACTCGATGACGAATGGGGTCGGCTGCGCCATATTGACGTAATTTGCGAAGGGAGAGGAAGTATGCGCACATCCTTGGCTGGTTTATTCCTGATTGCTTCTTTTTGCTTCGCGCAAACCGATCGCGGCACTATCACTGGAACCATTGCCGACCCGGCAGGAGCAGTAGTCGCCGCCGCCCCCATCGAACTGAAGAATCTCGAAACGGGGGCCAAATACCAGGGCGCGAGCACCGCCACCGGCAACTACACCCTCGCGCAGCTTCCCACCGGAACTTATGAAATGATCGTTGCAGTCCCCGGATTTAAAAGGTTCGTGCGGCAGAATATCGTCCTGCCCGTGGCGCAAACGTTGCGTATCGATGTGGGTCTGGACGTCGGCTCCACGACAGACTCAGTCACCGTCACCGAACAAGTCAGCTTGCTCAAGACTGAAAGCGGCGAGTTGAGCCACAACGTAGCCTCGGACCGGCTGAACAACCTTCCAATATTAGGAATTGGCACGATAGGCGCAGGCAGCCAGGGCCTCCGAAATTACATGGCAGGTGCAATGCTTGTCCCCGGAACCTATCAGTTACCCAACGCCGAGGTACGGATTAACGGCGCTCCATCGAATTCGCAATCCGTCCGGATCGAGGGACAAGACGCGACCAACCCGCTCTTCACCTATACGACCGCGATGGTCCAACCTAGTGTGGAGGCGCTCCAGGAAACTTCATATCAGACCAGCAACTATTCCGCCGAATTCGGACAGGCCGGGGGCGGGCTGGTCAATCTGACGATGAAATCCGGCTCCAACCAATTTCACGGCTCGGTGTACGACTACTTCACCAACGAGGTGTTCAACGCCGCCCAACCGTTCACTTCGGTCAACGGCCAACCGAATATACGCCTGCGATCGCGGCGGGCTGATATCGGCTTCAGTGGCGGAGGTCCGGTCTGGATTCCGAAGATTTACGACGGGCACGACAAGAGCTTCTTCTTTTTCAATTTCGAGAGGTTCAAGGAGACTGCAGTCGTAAACAATCTCCCCACGACAGTTCCCACGGACGCTTACCGCGCTGGGGATTTTCGCGCTGCCTCCACGGGACGCATCCTGGCGACGGACCCGCTTGGACGACCGATTGTCGAAGGTACGATTTACAATCCGGCTACCCAGCGTCTGGCTCCGAATGGCGCGGTAATCCGCGACCCCTACGCGGATAACACGATCCCGTCCGCGGCAATGGACCCGATCGCGCTGCGCGTTCAAGCGCTGATTCCACGACCCACCAGCTCCGGGCTGATTCAGAACTATCTCCCGGCGTTCCCCACCGGACGAACTACTAAGAATCGGTCGGTGAAAGTGGACCACAACTTGAGTAAGAAAGCGAAGGTGTCGTTCTATTGGGGCCAGAATATCAGCGAAGGACAGTACTCGACGGGCCGCGCGGGCTCCGAAGGATTTCCCGACGTCATCACGCAAACGCGCGGGACGTTTATCCAATCACACACGGAACGGTTCAATTTGGATTACACGCTGAGACCTACAGTGCTGCTGCATTTCGGGGCAGGTTTCCAGCATCTGCCGTTCGCGGACAATTCACCAACGTTGAACTACGATGCGGAAAAAGAACTGGGACTGAAGGGCGGCACCTTGAAGCGGCAGTTCCCACAGTTCTCAGGCTTGCTGACGACGGGCACTGGCGGTGTTTCGAATTTGGGCCCCGGGGGCCAGTCCCTCCAGATCGGTCAAAAGCCGACCTTCAACGCCAGCCTCACTTGGGTGAAGAACGACCACACATACAAAGTCGGCTCGGAATTCCGAACCGAGGGCGCCATCACCCAAGGCTATACGAATGTCGCGGGCAGTTTTGCGTTTAATGGACAGCAGACCGCGCTGCCCTCGACGCAAGGGCAGAACCTGGCGGGCGGCACCGTGGGATTCTCGTACGCGAGCTTCCTGCTCGGCAGCGTGAATAGCGGTAACATCGCCCAGCCGTGGAATACACGGAACGGAAGGAAGATGGCCGCAGCGTTCGCGCAGGACACCTGGAAGGTGACGCGAACCTTGACTCTGGACTACGGTCTGCGTTGGGATTTTGCCACCTATCCGCGGGAGCAATACGGCCGGGGCGCGAATCTGTCACCGGTCACGCCGAATCCAACCGCGGGCGGGCATCCCGGCGCTTCCATCTATGAAGGGTTCGGGCCGAATCGCTGCTCGTGTTCGTTCTCGGGCAACTACCCGTTCGCGTTCGGACCCCGCCTCGGTGTGGCGTACCAACTAAATCCAAAAACAGTCGTTCGCGGCGGGTGGGGCGTCACGTACTATAGCGCCAGCGGAAACGTAGGACCTACTTCGTCCTCGACCAACCCGTTTGCATCGCCATCGTTTGGCGATCCTGCCATGCTGCTGCGCGATGGGATACCGATCGTCCCGGTATGGCCCAACCTTTCGCCGGGACAATTTCCTCTGCCGGGGACGATTACCGGGGCGCCGGTTGTAGCCGATCAAAACTCCGGACGGCCGGCGCGACAAATGCAATGGAGCGGCAGCGTCCAGCGGGAAATTCTGCGGAATCTGGTGGCTGAAGTTTCCTACGTAGCGAACCGTGGGGTGTGGTGGCGGGCAAACTCGCTGCTCAACATCAACGCATTGACGGCGGCCGATCTGTCACGCTTTGGCCTGGATCTGAACAATGCAGCCGACCGCGCCTTGTTGAACTCCCGCTTAAATTCAGCGACGGCCGTCTCACGCGGATTTTCCTCACGTTTTCCATATTCGGGATTCTCCGCGGACAACACCGTTGCGCAGTCGCTGCGACCCTACCCACAGTTCGGCACCGTGAACGTCACCAACGCGCCATTGGGAAACACCTGGTACGACTCGCTTCAGGCCAAGGTGACCAAGCGTTACTCTCATGGCTTGGATTTCAGCTACGTGTTCACTTGGGCGAAGGAACTGAATATCGGCGCGGAGGCTGATTCAGGCGGTCTCGCAGCGGCCGTGAACGACGTGTTCAATCGCGCTCAGAACAAATACATCTCCGGTTACAATCGCCCGTTCGTGAACGTCCTGGCCGCTAATTATCGCCTGCCGTCGTGGGGGCCAACCCGAATATTCTCGCTGGCTGTTCGAGACTGGCAGATCGGCGCGGTGTTGCAGTATGCCAGCGGCATGCCCATCCGGGTTCCGGTGGCACAAAACGCCCTAGCGACGCTGCTATTCAGAGGCACCAACGTCAATCGGGTTGCAGGGGAGCCGCTTTTCACAGAGGACTTGAACTGCCACTGCGTCGATCCGAACAAGCAGTTCGTACTGAATCCGAAGGCCTGGACTGATCCATCACCCGGACAGTTTGGGACGGCCGCTGCCTACTATAACGACTATCGCTTTCAGCGCAGGCCCCAGGAATCCATGAGCATCGCCAGAATCTTCCAGATACGGGAGAGAATCAGCGTCCAGATTCGGATGGAGTTCACCAATATCTTCAATCGAACGCAGATGAACGACCCGGCCTCCACCAATGCACTTCAGACGCAGACGCGCAACACAACGACGGGCAAACCGACGGGTGGTTTTGGCTGGGTGGATACCTCCGACGTTTTTGCACTGCCACGGCAGGGAACGGCAGTCGTTCGATTCCAGTTCTAAAGACGTCACGCTTTCGCTTCGAGCGATTCCGTGACAGAATACATCACAGGAGATCATGATGAACCGACGCGAATTCTCTCAACGAATCGGGCTCAGCGTGGCCGGAGCCGCCGCTCTCGCGACTAGCGCCAAGGCCGCCGAGGAATCGGCGCCGAAAACCGGCGCGGTCTCGAAATCGGAATGGAAGCAGTGGGCCCAGGAGCACATGCGCGGGCTGGACACCACCTTGATGCCCTCCTTCTCTGCGGATTTCAAGAGCCTTGACGAGGAAGGCATTCGTCACGATGTTCGCCAGTGCATTCGGCATGGCCACTGTGCAACCACTTTGTCTGCCACGGGTGCGAACGCCGAACAGCGCAAGCGCATGATGCAGATCGTGCGCGAAGAGGCCGGGAAAAAGATCATGACTTCCGCGATCATCGGAGGCGCTCCCGACGCAGCCATCGCGTCATTGACGACTGCCGCGAAGGATGGCGTCAGCTATTCTCTCGTCACGTATCCCGGTAACCTCCGGCCCGAATCCGAGGACGAAGTCTACGCTCACTTCAGCAAGATCGCGGATGCCTCGCCGATCCCGATCCTTCTATACGGGTCTCCTGTCGGATCGCTCGCCAAGTTTCATCCGAGCGGAATTCCGATCAACGTATACGACAAGTTGGCGGATCATCCGAAGGTGGTTGGAATGAAGCTGACGCACCCGATGCCAGCCGGATTGGCCTTCGAACTTTGCGAGCGGTTATCGAGCCGCCTGCTGCTCGGTCCTGTAAACCTCGATCTCGTTCCGGTGCTGGCCAAGCACTATCGCAACATCCAGTGGAGCGGTCAGTGGATTGCGGATTCGGTCCAGTCGCCCGAAAAGCCGTATGGCAACGAACTACTGGCGTTCGCAAGACAGGGCAAGAGTGACGAATTACTAAAGGTGTACTGGAAGATGCAGCCCCTGATCAAGCTCGTGTATGACATTCAGGCCCCGCTGCTTCCGAGCCATCCCTGGGCGCACATGAAATATTACCAGTGGGCCACCGGTGGGAACGGTGGATTGCTTCCCTTGAAGGAAAGCCCGACCTTGCCCGCACTTACGGAAAAGGATCGCGAACGGATCAAGAACACCTACAAGCAAGCGGGCATCGCTCCTGTCGACCATCCCGAAGAGGAGTTCATTGTGGGTAAGACCGCTTACGCCCGGGGCGTTAGACCGGCGGATCTGGCTTCGAAACCGCTCTACGCTTAGTTCGAAAACGCGTCTGTCTGCCGGGCGAAAGTGTACCCTAGCCTATTTCAGCCGCTGCCGCTGGGGCACTACCCCAGAGGTAGTTGGGAGTTTTCATGGCAATATCACGTCGCGCACGTGTCTCTCGCGCAATCCCGCCGAAATGCTGTGCGATTCGTTGCTCCCCGTAAGTGCTGAGTGACGACGCTTCTGGAAGCTACTTCGACATGTAGGTCGGTTCTTGGGAAGGCGAACGTTATCCATCATTATCGGTCGATTCGGCGGACGAGCCGTAGGTCTCATTTTTTGAAACAGCAGGCTCGCGGCTGTTCCGCTAGGGATGTGCTGCTCAGACTACGTCGCCGCAATGTCCCAGCGACCGAGTGCTTCAAAGTGCCGGACTACTTCAGCGTGAACTTCGTCGGTAGCGTGTTTTCTAGCGGTCGTTCGGTTCGGATAGCCCCTCTTGCCTCGAAAGATTTCTGTCTTTCCCTTCCCGGCATAGTTAGGAACTTGAAATGAGAACCACCACATCCCCGCCTGACCAGGCGCGAGATCAACCAATAGTCAGGTTTCCATAAGTGACGATCATGGGTGTTTCACCTACAGATGCTCCCAGATGCATCCCCGATTCATAGAAAAGATTGTTAGGCCTCGAATTGAGTGGGCGGCCTGTAGGAAGCCAGATCTCCGTCAAAGGACATACTGGCGTTTGATCGAGAGGTTACGCAATCGAGCAGCGCTCGGCCTAGTTTTCCGTGGTCGGATTGACTTCGCTCACCCTACTCTCGCCTGTGGATCGGCCAGTGCCCAATCGGTCGCAAATCGCTTGGCGGACTCGTTCCTGCTCCTCCGGGTTGCGCGAACGGGAGGGCGACGAACCTGAGTGCGACCCAAATCCGCCGAAGAGAATCCGGCAGAGCAGCAGCAATCCAAGCCCCTGCCAGAAAGTGATCGCCGGCAGGCCGAACAGCGGCGGCAGTAGCCAATTCCACAGGCTCATCACGAGTTTGCCGACGAGGAACATAAAGAGCGCCAGCCCCGGGGGACCAAGCACCGCGACGAGAATCCAGATCTTCTTCTTGCTCAGCTTACGTTTCATGTTTCGATCCTCATGCTTTCGTAAATTCGTCGTAGATGTTTTTCAGCCGCTCCCGCAGATGCAGCATCGCATAGCGCTTGCGCGAGAGAAGCGTGTTCACGCTCACACCCTTTTCGGCCGCCATTTCCTTGAAGCTGCGCCCTTCCAATTCGTGGGCGATGAACACGTCGCGCTGCTCCTCCGGCAACTCGTCGATGGCCAACTCAAGCGCATCGAGCAGCGCGCTGCGGGCATAAAGCGCCTCGGGCCCGGCGTCGGGCGAAGGCAGCAAATCTTCCAAACGCAGCACTTCATCGTTTTCGTTCGCGACAGCGCTATCGCTGAAGCTCTCCAGCCTCGCTTTACGGAAGAGATCGATGATCCGATTGCGCGCGACGCGAAACAGCCATCCCGTGACGTGCTCGATCGGCATCAGCAAACGGTTCGCTTCCACCAGCGCATAGAAGACATCCTGCAGAATGTCCTCAGCGTCGCGCACGTCAGGCACACGTTGGCGAATGAAGTTGCGCAGGCGGGTCTGCTCCCGCTTGACTACTTCCGAGATACCCCGATCTTGTTCGGGTGCCGCAGGCGTCAGACTAGCCGCCTCCTTATATCTGTTCTGCCGAATACCTAGCTTCCGCTCTCTGTGCCGGCCATTTCCATGCAGACCAAACAAGGTATCCGGTAAACAGAATCTCCAAAGACTCAAAGTAGATGTAGGAGAGCGATGAAGGCATTGTCAAAGTGTAAGCGGCGACTGTGGTATAAGCCGCGCCTACGACGATATTGGACCAACGGCTCTGGTTCGCCTTTAGAGCAAGCGAAAGGAAAATCATGATGGTCGGGACAGACATCGTTACTGCGAATCCGAGCATCATTGGCTGAGTGATTGGAAAAGGGAGCAAGGTTCCGTCCGTTATCTGGCGTAGCCCCTTTCGATCGAAAAACGCGAAAAGATCTGCATAGACATAGAAGAACATTACTGTGGTCCATAGAGCGGAAAGCTTCAACCGAGTATCGAGTCTCGCCTCATGCCATTTGGCTGATTCAGTGGTCGCCATCAGTCCTCACTTTGGGATCGAAAATTGTACTCTCTACGGTAGTAGGCGTCTGAGGTGTCTGAATATTGTAGGGGCCAGATATAAAATCGACGTTTCTTGCCACTTCGGGCAGCGGTTTGGGTCCGGAGTGGGATTTCCCTGGCGGTCTCGGGTGTGGTGTTATTCGTCGGCGCGGCGCTGTTCCTGAGTCCGCGCCCCCCCGTGCTTGGCGCGATCATACGCGCCGGTGCGTGCGCGGGCAATCGCACTGGCGTGTCCCTGCGAACACCGGCGCTTTTTCACGGCGTGGTAGTCACTGCACAAGGTTCACTACCGGGCATCCTTGCAGAGGGAGGCTGGCCGCTTCGGCCTTTGCGCAGAGTGCCTGGGCACCTTTGACTTGAGCGCGGAGTTGATCGAGTACTTCGGCGTAGGTGTGCATGTTGCCGTGGACGCTGAGGTCGCGGTCGACCTTGAGCTTC
>Ga0105248_10002117_pt1 | contig 21949 bp, 16 predicted proteins | sample KBSS34metaG_FD_81524 | JGI IMG/M metagenome (GOLD analysis project Ga0105248, IMG submission 81524) | Switchgrass rhizosphere microbial communities from Kellogg Biological Station, Michigan, USA - KBS S3-4 metaG | ecosystem: Host-associated > Plants > Roots > Rhizosphere > Soil | place...
ACCGGCGCGTCGCCGCACGGCCAGGGCAACGAGACGACGTTCGCGCAGATGCTGGCGGATCAATTCAGCGTGCCGCTCGAGCACATCAGGATTCTGCACGGCGACACCGGCGTCGTGAAGCAGGGCATCGGCACCTTCGGGAGCCGGTCGCAGGCGGTTGGCGGAACGGCGCTGCACCTCGCCGGCGCCAAGGTGAAGGCGAAAATGGCGAAGTACGCCGCCGCGATGCTCGAAGCGCACGAGGACGACATCGTGTTCGAGAACGGCACCATCGGCGTCAAGGGATCGCCGGCGTCGGCGAAGCCGTTCGCGGCCGTTGCCGCGTACGCCTACGTGCCCGTGCCGTTGCCTCCGGGCCTCGAACCGGGCTTGAGCGACGAGGCGTTCTTCGAGCCCGCCAACAACACCTACCCGTTCGGCTGCCACATCTCGATGCTCGAGGTCGATCGGCAGACCGGCGAGCCGACGCTGTTGAAGATGGTGGCGGTGGACGATGCCGGCGTATTGATCAATCCGCTGATCGTCGAGGGACAGATCCACGGCGGTCTCGCGCAGGGCATCGGCCAGGCGATGATCGAAGAGGTTGTTTACAGCGAAGATGGTCAGTTGCTGACCGGATCGTTCATGGACTACGCAATTCCGCGCGCGGTCGATTTTCCGCGTTTCGAGCTCGACGCTACCGTCACGCCGACGCCGTGCAACCCGTTTGGCGCCAAAGGCGTCGGCGAAGCGGGCACGCTCGGATCGACGCCGAGCATCGTCAACGCCGCGGTCGACGCACTCAGCGAGTTCGGCGTGAAGCACATCGACATGATGCTGCGCCCGGAAAAGCTGTGGCGGATCATCCAGTCTGGCCAGGGAGGACGGTCGTGATCTCTTCACCCTTCGAATACAGCCGCGCGACGTCGCTCGACGATGCGCTGGCGAAGCTAGGCGCGAGCAACGGCGACGGCAAGTTCATTGCCGGCGGCCACAGCCTGGTGCCGCTGATGAAGCTGCGCCTCAGCGAGCCCAAGGTGTTGATCGACATCGCGCGTATTCCAGGCCTCGCCGGCATTCGCGAGAAGGACGGGAAAATCGAAATCGGCGCAGGCACGGTCCATCACGACGTCGCCTCCTCCGCGCTGCTGCGCCAGGCGTGTCCCGCGATCGCGGAATGCGCGGGCGATATCGGCGATCCGCAGGTCCGCAATCGGGGCACGCTCGGCGGCAGCCTCGCGCACGCCGATCCGGCGGCCGACTATCCCGCGGTCATGCTCGCGCTCGATGCCGAGATTCACCTCAAAGGTCCGAAGGGTTGGCGCGCCGTGAAGGCCGCCGACTTTTTCAAGGGCCTGTTCACGGTGGATCTGGCCGGCGACGAAATCATCGCCGGGGTGCAGTTCACTCCCGTGAAATCTGCCGCCTACGCCAAGCTCCATCAGCGCGCCTCACACTTCGCCATCGTCGGCGTCGCCGCGGCGGTGGACGTGAAGAACGGCGCGATTCAGTCGGCGCGCATCGGCGTGACGGGCGCCAGCGCGCACGCGACCCGGCTGACCGATGTCGAGAAGGCGCTGGCGGGGAAGCCGGCGACTGCGGCCACCGTCGATGCCGCGGCGCAGAACGCGGGCGCGAAACTCCAGGACGTCAACGCCGACATCCATGCCAGCGAGGAATACCGACGTGCCATGGTGGCGGTCTTCACCGGGCGGGCGCTGAAGGCAGCGCTGGCGCGGGTCTAAGCGCCTGTAGCACACCGCCGAGGCTCGGTCCTCGGGCGTACCTCACAGGCACTGTCGGCAACGGCGGCGGGTACAACAGAAATCCGTGATCGGCACGAGCCACGGCCACCTGGAGGATCTGAATTGAGCAGCGTCTCTCAGACGTCCTCAGGAAATCGTCCGCCGGGCGAAACCGGGCGCGCAGGCCAAGAGTCGTTCCGGCTCGTCGCGGACATTGCCCCGGTCTTGATCTGGATGTCGGACGGCGTCAAACGCTGCACCTACGTCAACGCACCGTGGATGGCCTTTACTGGTCGCACGCTGGAGGCACACCTCGGCGACGGATGGCGTGACTCGATCCATGCTGACGACCTGCCGAAGTGGCTCGAGGTGCTGGGTGCGGCGTTCGGACAGCGCGAACCGTTCAAGGTGGAGTACCGGCTCGGGCGGCACGATGGCGAGTACCGATGGGTACTCGATACGGGCATGCCGCTGTTGGCGTCGGATGGCTCGTTGGCCGGCTATATCGGATCGTGCGTCGACATCACCGAGCGCAAACAGGCGGAAGAATCTTTGCGGCGGAAGGAGACGGAGCTCAGGGAAGCGCAGCGACTGGCGGCCCTTGGCAGCTGGCAATGGGACCGCGACACCGACGACATCGTGTGGTCGGACGAGCTGTTTCGCATTGCCGGACTGGAGCCCGGCTCGCCCGCTGTCCTTGCCGGGAATCATCCGCACCTGTACCCGCCGGAACATTGGGAACGAATCAGACGCTGCGCCGACGAGGCGCTTCGTTCCGGTACGCCTTACGAGCTCGATGTCGAGATGTTCAGCAACGGTTCACGCAAGTGGATCACGGCGCGCGGCGAAGCGCAGCGTGACGCGGATGGCCGTGTGGTGGGGCTTCGCGGCACTGTCCAGGACATCACGGAGCGCAAGCAGCGTGAACAGTCGTTCGATCTGTTCCGCAACCTGCTCGACCGCACCAATGATTCGCTCGAGATCATCGAGGCCGCGACCCGGCGATTCCTCTACGTGAACGACAAGGCCTGTCGTGAACTGGGCTACAGCCGGGAAGAGTTGCTGTCTCTGACTGTGCAGGACATCAATCCGAATGCGACGGAAGCCACGCTGATGGACGTCGCACGGCTCTGCAACCAGGCAGGTTTCGCGTTGCTCGAGAGCGTCCACCGGAGAAAAGACGGCTCGGTCTTTCCAGTGGAGATCAACATCAAACCGGTCACGCTCGACGACCGGCGCTATTACGTCAGCGTGTGCCGCGACATTACCGAGCGCAAGCAGGCACAGCAGGCGTTAAGCGACAGCGAGGAGCGTCTGCGGCTGGCCGTCGAAGCGGGAAAGATGTTCGCGTATACCTGGGACGCGGCTACTGACGCCATCGTCCGCTCCGGTGAATCCAGCCACATTCTCGGCATCGATGCCGAGACGCGGATGACCGGCCAGCAGGCGCTCGCCCGGATTCACTCCGACGACCGGAATCGCGTCGAGGCCGCCCTGAGCGCCCTGAACCCCGAGCACCCGCAGTTGCTCGTCACCTATCGCATGTACCGGCCGGACGGCTCCCTGATCTGGGTGGAACGGTGCAGCCGCGCGTACTTCGACGACGCGGGCAATCTGGTTCGGATGGTGGGAATGGTCGCGGATATCACGCCGCGCAAGCACGCGGAAGAAGTCCTCTCGAGTTGGAGCCGTCGCCTGCTCGAAGCGCAGGAAGCCGAGCGGGCACGCATCGCGCGAGATCTGCACGACGACATCGGTCAACGTCTCGCGCTGCTGTCGATCGCGTTGGAACAACTGCAGCAGTTGCCATCGGCTGCCGCGGCTGATCTTCGCGGATCGATTGACATCCTGCGGCGCCAGGCCTTGGGCATTGCAGGCGATGTGCAGGCCCTGTCGCACGAACTGCACTCGTCCAAGCTGCAATTGCTCGGCATCGTGCCGGCGATCAGAGGATTCTGTTCGGAGGTCTCGGCCCGTCAGAAAGTCGAAGTCGACTTCAGCCACCAGAACGTGCCCGAAAGCGTCCGGCCCGACATCGCGCTCTGCCTTTTCAGGGTGTTGCAGGAGGCCTTGCAGAATGCGGTGCGGCACAGCTGCGCGGTCCATTTTACGGTGAACCTCCGGGGCACACCGGAGGCCCTCACTGTGACCGTGCGCGACGGCGGCCGCGGGTTCGATCCCGAATCGGTTTCACAGGCGGGTGGTCTCGGTCTGACGAGCATGAGAGAACGTCTGAGGCTGGTTGCCGGTCACCTCACCATCGAGTCGCAACCTGGCAGGGGAACGACGATCGTGGCCCAAGTACCGCTCCCGGCCGATCCAGCGGCATTGGCGCGAGACAGCGTCGGCGTCTAGGAGGCTGGCAGCGCGAGGCTTTCAGCACTGCGACCCATGCGGCCCTGAAAGGGCCGCGCTACATCCAAACGCAAACCGCTGTAGCCGCTGCAGCGATCTCGGCCGTGATTGCCGCGCTCACGCGATTCGCAAACCCCTGCGGCGCAAGTCAGCGGTGTGACGAGGATCGCCGTGGAGATTTTCGATGAGAGGCGAGAAATAGTAGAAGGGCGATGCCCCGTCGTCATGAGCCTTGGCCTGCCACTCGAATGCCCGCTCGAGGTCGTTCGCCCCTGCATAAATGTAGACGAAGCAATGCGGCGGAACGTAGCGTGTGTCAGCGAGGCCCGCGAGTTCTGCAAGAATGTCGCGCACCTTGTCGCTCGCGCCACTCCTGGCGTAATAGTGCCCGAGCACGCCCAGGTAGAATGGCGCGCGGCCCGATATCGCCACGGTTCGCTCACCAATTTCGATCGCCTCGGTCAGCCGCGCCTGTTGCGCACGGCACATGCCCATCACGTGAATCGCGAAAATGAAATTGGGATCGACTTCGAGACTCTTCTCACATTCGGTCACGGCCTGGTCGTAACGCCGCGCGAGAAACAGCGTGTGCGCTGTGCCAGCATTGACGAGGGGTGACAGCGGTTCGATCTCCTGGGCCCTTCGCGCCTCGATGATCGCGCCGGCGCTGTCGCCTTGCAGCACCATCAGCCATGAATGGTAGAGCCGGGGCAACGTCTGGGTTGGGTCGAGCTCCAATGCCCGGCGAAACTCGCGTTCGGCTTCGGGCCAGTTCCAGTCGTTCTGAAGCTTGATGAATGCCAGCGATGTATGCGCCTCCGGCAGCTCGGGATCGATTGCGAGCGCTCGCTCGGCGGCCACTGATGCATACGCAAAGGCGGTGCAGGGTCGTTGAACCGAGTAAACGGCCATGAACGAATACGCGTCAGCCACTCCGGCATACGCCATCGCGTACCCGGCGTCCTCTTCGATGGCCTTCTGGAATTGTTCGAGCGCCGCATTCAGACCGCCATGAAAACGACGGGTCCAGTAGAAGCGCCCCCTCAAATAACAGTGATACGCACGCGGATTCTGCGTGTGCTGGCGGATGAGTGGTTGCCGCGGCAACTCGGCCAGCGTGACCTTCAAGCGGTCCACGACACTCCGGGCGATTTCATCCTGCACCGCGAACACGTCGGCGGTGCGGCGGTCGTAGCCCTCCGACCAGAGATGGCATCCGTCTTCGGCGCTGACCAGTTGCGCGGAGATTCGCATTCGGTCTCCGGCTTTTCGGACTGTGCCCTCCAACACCGCATCGACGTCGAGGAGCCGGCAAATGCTTCTGATGTCGGTCTCGGTCTGCTTGACGTGAACGGACGATGTTCGCGAGGCGACGCGAAGTCCCGGCACCTTGCCCAGTCCCGTCAGGAGCTCTTCCGCAAGCCCGTTGCAGAAGTACTCGAGGTCCTGGTCGGGTCCGAGATTCTCGAACGGCAGCACGGCGACAGACGGGATCCGACGGCGCCTGCGAGCAGTGACGTTGTGTGCGACCGTCTCGTCCAACGCGTTCTGGAGTTCGAGCACGCTCATCAGATCGTGTTCCATCACCCCTGCGCCGCGATACCGGCGCGCCGGATCGCGTTCGAGCGCGCCTTCGACGACCTGCACAAGACGTGGTGGTAGATCGGGCCGGTGATCAGACAGCGGTGTCCGTTGCCGGCGTGCATGCAGCGCGGCGATGCCGTCGAACGTCTCACCTTCAACCGGATACCGCATCGTCATGAGGTGATACAAGAGCACGCCGAGGCTGTAGACGTCGCTGGCGATGGTGGCGGGTTGACCGTCGAGAATTTCTGGCGCCAGGTACAGCGGGGTTCCGATCAACCGTGGTTCCGCCAACAAGTGCTCCGTCCGGATCTCGCCGGCGCCGAAATCCATCAGGACCACGCGGCCACCGGCTTCGCGCATGACGTTGTGCGCTTTGATGTCGCGATGGAGGAGGCCAGCCTTGTGCACGGCCGCGACCGCGCGACAGACATCAATGCCGATGAGCGCCGCTTCCTGCCCTCCCAGCCACCCCCGCGCGGCCAGCACTTGCGTGAGCGTGAGACCTTCGACCCACTCCATCCACAAACCGACGGTCCCCTCGTACTCGTCGACGCCGTAGACGGTGACGACGTTCGGATGCCGGACGCGCGCGAGCAGGCGGCCTTCCTGGATGACGCTCCAGGATCGATCGGCCGTTCGCAAGACCTTCAAGGCGACTTCGCGTTCGAGAGCGGGATCCCAGGCCCGATACACCGTGCCAAAACCCCCGTCGGCGATCTTCCGGCGGAGCTCGAGCGCTCCCCACCGGCTCGACGTGGACTCGTTCGTGGCGCGAAGCGGGTATGGTCGAGCGGCCACTGTCGCATCTGCGAGGGGTGGCTGGCGGATCATGTCTTGCGTGTGGGGCGTGCTGACCGTTGACTCTGCGAGCGTCCGTTGCACCTTGCTCTCGGCAACGACCGCGGTGGGTGGCGGTTCTGAACGATCGTCATCGGACATGAGAAATATCCCAGACGCTTTCGTCAACCGGCGCTCGATCTCGTCGACCTCTATTCGAGTTGCGCGACAGCTGCGGTTCTTCCCTCTGAGGGTTTTGTCACAGGCTGCTTACGTCACCTTCGACTGCAAACAGGCGAAGAACCGGTCGAGCATCATCTTCGCCACGCCGCCGATCAGCCGCTGGCCGACGCGCGCGATCGGACCGCCGGTGTGTACGGCCCCGCTGACGTCGACCACTGTGTTCGCCCCGTCGGCGCGAAGAGCGATCACTGAACTGCCTTTCACGAACCCGGGCCGTCCCTGGCCTTCCACGACCAGTCGGTACGACGTCTGAGGATTCATGTCGGCGAGCACGACCGTCCCGTGGTAGGTGCCGGTGATGGCCGCGAGGCCGACGGTCAGCGTGACGTTGTAGCGTCCTTCGCCGTCCGCCTCGAACTTCTCGCACCCCGGAATGCAGGATGAGAGCACGGTGGGATCCATCAGCAGCGTCCAAACCCGATCCGACGGTGCGTCGAACGTATACGAACCAAAAATATCCATGTGGGCTCTACGGCGGTTATCCCAGGGCGTTCAAGTGTACCGCCAGGTCCGCGAGATTATTCAACGTGCGCGCCGGCAGGAAATCGTCCACGAACGGCAGCGCCGCCTGCAGCCCGCGCGTCAGCGGCGCGTAGTCCGCGGTCCCGATTAGCGGGTTCAGCCAGACCAGCCGATGGCAGCTTCGCTGCAGCCGCGCGATCTGTTCTCCGAGTTCCACGGGATCGCCGCGGTCCCACCCATCGGAGATGAGCAGCACCACCGGACCGCGATGCAGGACCTGGCGGCTCCAGCGCTGATGGAACTCTCGAACCGCCTGACCGATGCGTGTACCGCCGGACCAGTCCGTCACCGCTCGTGAAACCGAGGCGAGTGCGTCATCCGGTCCGCTGAAGCGAAGCTCCCTGGTGACCCGGGTCAGCCGCGTGGAGAACAGGAATGTCTCAACCCGCTGGTGGCGGCGCGTCACCGCGTGGGCGAATTGCAGGAGCATGCGCGAGTAGCGTTCCATCGAGCCGCTCACGTCGCAGAGGAGGACCAGCGGCCGCGGCCGGATCCGCCGCTTGCGGCGCGGCAGCCGCACGACATCGCCGCCGGTGCGCAGACTTTCGGCGATCGCGCGTCGAAGATCGACGCGGGCGCCTCGTCCGCGCACCCACCGCCGCGTCCGCCGTTCGCCGGGAGTCCAGGCCAGAAGTGCCAGCGCCCGGCGCGCCTCGGCGAGTTCGTCGGCGGTGAGCTCGGCAAAGTCCCGGTTCGCGGTGCCGCCGCGGTCGCTCCACGTCGCCACTCGTTCGGGATCGGTGGCCTCGTGATTCGGCGCCTCGTCCGCCGTCTCTCCCGGCCCGACCGCGCCGCGCAGGTCGAGGACCGATATGCCGCCGCTGGCGTTCTGGCCGCCGCGGCGGTTCCGAATGGCCTTGGCGCGATGTGCCCGCCAGAAGGCATCGAAGGCGACGTCGAAGATCGGGATCTGATCCTTGCGATGGACGAGCAGCGCACGGGACGCGTGATAGACCTCGTCTCGCGAGTCGAGGTTCAGGTGCGCGAGCGCATCGACGACGTCGCTCATGCGACCGGCGTGGGTGTCGATGCCGGCTCGCTTGAGCAGGCGGCCGAAGGTCAGCAGATTCTCGAGGAGGCTCATGCGCGACGCGCGACGGCGCGATCGAGCAGTTCCGACGCCCGCCGGCCGCGAAGCGCCTCCAGATCTTCCTTCGCCTTCAACACGACGCCGAGCGTCTCGTCGACGGCCTCCGCGTCCAGCGTCTGGCGGTCGAGCGCCACTAGCGCGGCCACCCAGTCGATGGTCTCGGACACGCCCGGGATTTTGTAGAGCTCCGCGGTTCTGAGCTCCTGCGCCATTGCCGTCACTCGCTCCGCGAGCTGCGCCGACGCTTCCGGCACGCGCTGGCGAACAATCGCCAGTTCCTTCTCGAACGATGGATAGTCGATCCATTGGTACAGACAGCGCCGCTTCAGCGCGTCGTGCACCTCGCGCGTGCGGTTCGACGTGAGGATGACGAGGGGCGGTTCAGCCGCCTTCACCGTGCCGAGCTCAGGAATCGTGATCTGAAACTCGGCGAGCAGCTCGAGGAGAAAGCCTTCGAACTCCTCATCGGCGCGATCGATCTCGTCAATCAACAGGACGGCAGGGCGGGTGCGCGCCGGATCGATCGCGCGAAGGAGAGGCCGCTTGATGAGAAACGCTTCGCTGTACAGCTGCCGCCGCGCGCCCTCTCGATCGAGCGCGTGGGTCGCATCGAGGATGCGCAACTCGAGCAGCTGCCTGGCGTAGTCCCACTCGTAGAGCGCGTGGCTGACGTCGAGGCCTTCGTAGCACTGAAGGCGAATCAGATCGGTGTCGAGCGCGGCGGCCATCGCGGCGGCCAGGGCGGTTTTGCCGACACCCGCCTCGCCCTCGATGAACAGCGGCCGTTTCAAGCGCAAGGCGAGGAACACCGACACCGCGAGCCCGGTATCCGCCACGTACCGCTCGGTGGCGAGGCGCTGCTGGAGGTCGGAGATGGATGCAGGAGGCGTGGCGATGGTCAAGTGTAGCGTGCAGCCGCTGCCTACCGGGCTGCGGCCGCGTAGGCGTCGGCGGTTTCGTGGGCGTGGTATGAGCTGCGGACGAGAGGACCCGACTCAACGTGGACGAACCCCATCTCGAGCGCCCGCTCCTTCAGCTCGCGGAACTCGTCGGGGTGGTAGTAGCGCGCCATCGGCGCGTGCGCCGCGGACGGGCGAAGGTACTGACCGATGGTCAGGATCCCGCAGCCGACGCGCCGCAGATCCTGGAGCGTCGCGATCAGTTCGTCGCGCTCTTCGCCGAGGCCGACCATCACGCCGCTCTTGGTCGGGATCTCGGGCGCGTACCGGCGCGCCCGCTCGAACAGCTCCAGCGTGCGCGCATAGCGCCCCCCGGAGCGCGCCATGCGATACAGACGCGGCACCGTCTCCGTATTGTGATTGAGGATGTCGGGGCGCGCGTCGAGCACCGTGCGCAGCGCCGCCTCGCTGCCCTGGAAATCGGGGATCAGTACCTCGATCCGGCACGCGGACAGACGGGCGCGCGTTTCGCGGATAGTCTCCGCGAAGATCGAGGCGCCGCCGTCGGGCAGATCGTCGCGATCGACCGACGTGATCACGACGTAGTCGAGATCCAGCGTCCTGATGGCGTCAGCAACGCGCCGCGGTTCCACCGTGTCCACCGCCGATGGCCTGCCGTGAGACACCGCGCAGTACGAGCAGGCGCGCGTGCAGACGTCGCCGAGAATCATGAACGTCGCGGTGCCGTGGTTCCAGCACTCGCCGATGTTCGGGCACTGGGCCTCTTCGCAGACGGTGTGGAGGTTCAGCTCGCGCATCAGGCCCTTGAGCCGCAGGTAGCGCGGCGAGCCGGGCGCGCGCACTTTCAGCCAGTCCGGCTTTGGCGCTCTCGGTTGCGCCGGCGTGGGGGCTGTCAGCGGGATGACGCGGGACACTTATCAGTATTATATCGGCCCGTGGCACTCTTCCATCATGTCGACATGCGCGTCATGTGGCCCGATACCGATCCGGCGGGCATCGTCTGGTTCGGCGTGTTCTTCCGCTACTTCGAGAACGCTGAAGAGGAACTGTTCCTGCGGCTCGGCCGAGATCGCTTCGAGATGCTGCGCTCGCTGAAGGTGTTCATGCCGCGTACCTCGCTCCAGTCGCGGTTCCGATCGCCGGCCAAGCTCGGCGATCGGCTGTCGGTCGGTGTCGGCGTCGCCGAGATCACCGATCATCGCGTCGGGTTCGCGTTCGACATCCACGAACGAGGCACCGACCGGCTGATCTGCGAGGCATCGTATCGCGTCGCCTGCGTGGATGCCGCCACCTTTGCCCCACGGGCATTTCCTGACGAGATCGTTCAACTGCTGACGCCGGCCCGCACGTGATGGCCGAGACCGCTGAATCGCTCGGCATCCCGGCGACGTTCAACGGCGCGAGCTGGTTCATCGATCGGCACGTCGTCGAAGGACGCGGCGCGAGTATCGCGATCGAATGCGGCGACGCGCGCGTGACCTACGAGGAGCTGCTGTGCAACGTCAACCGCGCCGGGACCGCACTGCGCGACCGTTACGGGGTGCGTCCTGAAGAACGAGTCCTCCTCCTGCTTCTCGACGGCCCGGCGTTTTTCTACGCCTTCTTCGGCGCCATCAAGATCGGCGCCGTGCCGGTGCCATTGAACACGCTGTGGAAACCGCAAGACTATGAATACGTCGTTCGCGATTCGCGGGCGGGCGTTGTCATCGTCAGTCCGGAGCTTCTGGCGCCGCTCGAGCGCGTGGCCGGCGATGTGCGCCGTGTGGTCCGACACATCGTCGTGGCTGATGCGGACCCGCAAGGACCGCGCGCGCTCGTCGGCGAAGGGTCCGATGTCCTCGATGCCGAGCCGACCAGCCGCGACGCGCCGTCGCACTGGCTGTATTCCTCGGGGAGCACCGGCGCACCGAAGGGCTGCGTTCATTTGCAGCACGACATGGTCATCTGTTCGAAGCTGTTTGCGAAGGGCGTGCTCGGCATCATGCCGTCGGACCGCTGCTTCAGCGTGGCCAAGCTGTTCTTCGCGTATGGCCTCGGCAACGCGCTCTTCTTTCCCCTCTCGGTTGGCGCGACGTCGATCCTGTGGCCGGGTCCGCCGACGCCGCAGCATGTGTATGACGTCATCGAGAAGCACCGGCCGACCTTGTTCTACTCCGTGCCGACGAGTTACGGGATGCTGCTGGCGCATCAACGCCCGGACGCAGCGCCAGATTTCGACCTTTCTTCCATCCGTCTCGCCGTGTCGGCAGGCGAGGCGCTGCCGCCCGCGCTCTACGACCGGTTCAAGCACCGATTCGGGGTCGACATCCTGGACGGCATCGGGTCCACGGAAGCCGGGCACATGTTCATCTCGAACCGGGCGCGACAGATCCGTCCAGGTTCGAGCGGCCTGATCGTCGAAGGCTACGGCGCGCGGCTTCTGGACGACGCCGGACAGCCGGTGCCGATCGGGGAGATTGGAAATCTCTGGATCGAGGGCGACTCGGTCTGCGCCGGTTACTGGAATCAGCACGAGAAGACGAAGCAGACGATTGAAGGCCGCTGGCTCAGGACCGGCGACAAGTACACGCAGGACGCGGACGGCTTCTTCTGGTACGCCGGCCGCTCGGACGACATGCTGAAGGTCGGTGGGTTGTGGGTGAGTCCGGTCGAGGTCGAGAACGCGCTGGTCGCCCATCCCGCAGTCCTCGAATGCGGCGTCGTCGGCCGCGAGGATCACGACACGCTCGTCAAACCGATGGCGTTCGTCGTGCTGCGCGAGGGCATTGCCGCCACGCCCGAGCTGGCGAATGAGCTGCAGCAGTTCGTGCGCGAGCGGCTGGCGGAATACAAACGTCCGCGCTGGGTCGAGTTCCTGGCCGAGTTGCCGAAGACGGCGACTGGCAAGATCCAGCGGTTCAAGCTCCGCGCCCGAGATGGCTGACCCGGGTCAGAGTGGGGTCAGAGTGGTGTCTGACCCCGAGGTGCGACGCACCGACCCCGATCTGACACGCCGTGGCGTTAGGTGGGGGCGCCGGGGCTGCAGAGTGGTCAACATTGCCGCAGCAGTTTCCGTCTAAGGTGGCGATATGCGTGATATCCGATATGCCATCCGCGTCCTCCTCAAGGCCCCAGCGTTTACGATCACTGCGACACTGACGCTGGCGCTGTGCATTGGGGCAAATACTGCGATCTATACGATCGTGGATCGCGTGCTGGTGCGCCCGCTCCCATACCCGCAACCGGAGCGGCTGGCCGAAGTCGTGACGCGTTTCTCGCGTGGGGACATTGGGTACGGACAGACGGGCGGAACCTGGGAAGCGCTGCAGCGCGGCGTCACCTCTGTCGAGCTGGCGACGACCGCCGGCGGTTTTGGAACGACCGGTGTGAACATGGTCGTCGGCACGCACGCGGAGTACGTGAAGCAGCAGCGCGTCTCGGCGGCATTCTTCAGCGTCCTCGGCGTGCCGCCCGCCCTCGGCCGCGAGTTCACCGTCGACGAGGATCGGGCCAACGGTCCCACCGCCGCGATCCTCAGCCATCATTTGTGGACGCGGTTGTTCAACGGTGATCCGGGCGCGCTCGGCCGAGCGATCACGCTGCGCGGCGAGCCGTACACGATCGTTGGCGTGATGCCCGACGGATTCACGAGTGGCAGGCTGATCGACCTGTGGACCCCGGCGCGGCCGTGCCGGACCTGCGAGGGCGGTGGGCAGAACTACGAGATCATCGCTCGCTTGAGGCCGGGCGTGACGTGGACCCAGGCCGACGCGGAGATCGCCGGCGTCGCGCAGTCTGCGATCGACGATCTCTATCGCAATACCACCGGCAAGGCGCGCGAACAATTGATTCCGCTGCAGCGCGGCCAGACCGTCCAGGTCCGCCAGCCGATTCTGATTCTGTGGGGTGCGGTCGCCGTCGTGCTCCTGATCGGATGCGTGAACATCGCTGGTCTGCTGATGGCGCGTGGCGTCGCGCGCGCCCCGGAGATGGCGACGCGCATTGCGCTCGGCGGCGGCCGCGTGGCGATCGTCCGCCAGCTGCTGACCGAGAGCGTTGTGCTGGCCGCGCTCGGCGGCGCGGCGGGCCTGCTGCTCGGTTACCTCGGGTTGCGCGCGTTTGCGACGCTGCTGGAGGACGCGTTCGGTGTCGCGCCGACTGGCATCGGCCTGGACGCGCGCGTCCTGGCGATCACGTCGCTCATCGCGCTCGGCACGAGCGTCGCGTTCGGCTTCGTGCCGGCGCTGCAGGCGAGCGCTGTCAATCTCCGCTCGGCGCTCGTGGAGTCGGGCAGCGGCTCGATCGCCGGCGCGGCGCGCAGCTGGCCGCGCCGCGTCCTCGTCGTCGCCGAAGTGGCGCTGGGGGTCGTACTGCTGGTCGGCGCCGGTCTCCTGATTCGGAGCTTCGAACGGCTGGCGACGCTTCGCGCCGGCTTCGATCCGGCGCTGGTGATGACGGCGACGCTCTCGCTGCAGGACGCGCGCTATCAGACGCCGGAGAAGGTGAACCAGTTCTTCGACGCGTCGCTGTCGCGCATGCGCCAGATCCAGGGCGTTGAGAATGCCGCCGCATCGCTGACGCTGCCGTACGAACGCGCACTCAATCTCGGCGCGCGCTGGGTTGGCGCGAAGCCCGGCGCCGAGGCGATCCCGATCATGAACCAGACGTACGTGACGCCGGCGTACTTCCAGACACTGCGCATCCCGGTGATCCGCGGCCGCGGGTTCACCGACGCCGACACTGCGAGCGCCGCGCCTGTCATCGTCGTCAATCAAGCGTTCGTGGCGCGCTCGTCGCCCGATCAGGATCCGATCGGCCGGCAGATCGCCGGCGGCGGTGTCTCGCGCACGATCGTCGGCGTCGTCGGCGACATTCAGCAGAAGGCCGGCTGGGGCAACTTCGGACCCGTCGCGCCGGTGCCGGCCAGCTACATTCCGGCGGCGCAGACCAATGCGGCGTACCTCAGGATGGTGCATACGTGGTTTTCGCCGAGCTGGTTCGTGCGCCTGCGCGCACCGCAGCCCGGAATCGCTGCCGAGATGCAGCGTGCGGTCGAGCCGGTCGATCCGCTGCTGCCGTTCGCGAAATTTCGCACGCTCGACGACGTGCGATCGGAAGCGGTTGCGACGCAACGGTCGCAAACCGTTCTGCTCGGCGCGCTGGCAAGTCTCGCGCTGATGCTCGCGGCGGTCGGCCTCTACGGCCTCGTCGCCAACACCGTTGCCGAACGTCGTCGCGAGCTCGGCATCAGGATCGCGCTCGGGGCATCCTCGCGTCAGGCGATCGCAGTCGCCGCGGCACCAGGTGTGATCCTCGCGGTCGCCGGCGTTGGCATTGGCGCGCTCGCCGCGCGGCTCGCGGCCACAACGTTGCGACATCTGGTGTGGGGGATTTCGGTCAACGATCCGCTGACCTTTGGGCTCGCGGCGGCCGTGGTACTCGTCGTCACGGTCGTGGCGACGCTGGTTCCAGCCGTGCGGATCGCGCGACTCAATCCGATCAAGGCGCTGCGGCAGGGGTGACGCTCGCCCGGGCAGCCCTAAAAGGGCTGCGCTACATTCAATTCTGAAACGCACTCCAAAGGGCTGCGCGACGTGACACCGCACTCGTCGCGCAGGCCTTTAGAGCGATTTCGCCTATGGTGCAGCCACGAAATCACGGAAACAGTGAGTACCTATTTATTTCGTGTTTTCGCGTTTTCGTGGCGGGCGATCGGCTACAGCGTTGTCGAACGCGCTCTAGGCCTGCCGTTTCGCGCGGAGTCCACCGATCAGAAAATCCGCAAAGTGGTCAGCAATCTCTTGCGAGCTTGCGGGCCCATCCGGGTTGAACCACCGTGGGATCCAGTTGACCGCTCCGAAGAGCGCGAAGGCGCGCAGTTTGGCGTCGCCGGGTCCGAACGTCCCGGTGGCCATCCCTTCCTCGAGGACGCGCCGCACGCCGCGATCGAAGGTGTCGCGGCGGGCAATCACCGCTTTCAAGTGCACCGGCGACAACGCCTCCAGATCCAGAAACAGCGCCGTGCCGTGCAGCTCGTCGAGGATCGTGTGCACGAACGCCACGATCAGTCGGCGCAGCTTCTCGTCCGGAGTCAGCCCGCTCTGTTCCACCTCCTCCAACAGCCGAATGAGCTCGTCGAGCGAGTACTGGTGGCAGGCGAAGAGGATCGCCTCCTTGTTCTTGAAGTAGTAGTAGAGATTGCCTTTCTTCATCTTGAGCGCCGCGGCGATCTGTTCGACGGTCGCGCCGTGATAGCCGAGGCGGCGGAACGCCTTTGCGGCGCTCTTCAGGATGTCGACCCGGGTGGAGGCGTTGGGATCCGCGTTGCGCGGCCGCCTCAGCCGCCGGCGTTTCGGCGACGCGGTTGACTCCACGGTTGGCATGGCTCTAAAGTAGTTTGAACGAATGTTCAATTTCAATGATTACGTTTGATACCCGCCCCGACCAGTACAAGCATTGGCAGCTGTCGTTCGATGGCCCTGTCGCCACCCTGTCGATGGACGTGCGCGAGGACGCCGGCCTCTCCCCTGACTATAAGCTGAAGCTCAATTCGTACGATCTCGGCGTCGACATCGAGCTCGCCGACGCCATCCAGCGGATCCGGTTCGAGCACCCGGAGGTCCGAACCGTGATCGTCACCTCGCTCAAGGAGCGGATCTTCTGCGCGGGCGCGAACATCATGATGCTCCGCGGCTCGTCGCACGGAGCGAAAGTCAACTTCTGCAAATTCACCAACGAGACCAGGCTTGCCATCGAGGACGCCAGCGCCCACTCGGGATTGAAGTTCCTGGCCGCGCTCAACGGCATCTGCGCCGGCGGCGGCTACGAGCTGGCGTTGGCCTGCGACGAGATCGTCCTCGTCGACGACGGCAATTCCGCGGTCAGCCTTCCCGAAGCACCGTTGCTGGGGGTTTTGCCCGGCACCGGCGGCCTGACCCGCGTCGTCGACAAGCGCCGCGTGCGGCGCGACCTGGCGGATTTCTTCAGCACGCTCGTCGAAGGCGTCAAGGGCAAGCGCGCCGTCGAATGGAAGCTTGTTGACGCTGTCTACCCGACCAGTCAGTTCAAGGACGCGGTGCGGAAGCGCGCGGACGCGCTGACGGCGGCATCCGATCGCCAGGCCGCTGGCCCCGGCATCGCGCTGAACCCGTTGAACCCGACGGTCGCCGACGGCGGCTACACTTACTCCGCCGTGACGATCACCTTCAGCCGCGGCAAGCGCACGGCGGAGTTGACCGTGCACGCGCCCACCGGCCCACAGCCGTCGACGCCTCAGGAGATCTCGAGCGCTGGCGATCAATTCTGGCCGCTGCGCGCGTTTCGTGAGCTGGACGATGCGCTGCTGCGGTTGCGCGTCAACGAGCCGGAGATCGGCACCGTAGTGATCCGGACGGAAGGCGATCGGGACGCCGTGCTCGCCATCGATCGGACGCTGGTCGAACATCAATCCCACTGGCTGGTCCGGGAAATCGTCCTCTTCATGAAGCGCACGCTCAAACGCATGGATCTGACGGCGCGGACGTTCTTTGCGCTGATCGAGCCCGGCTCCGCGTTCGCGGGGTCGTTGTTCGAGCTGGCGTTGGCTGCCGATCGCTCCTACATGCTCCACGACGACAACGAAGAGAACGTGATCGCGTTGTCGCCCATGAACGGCGGGCCATTGCCGATGAGCAACGGGCTGACGCGCCTGCAGACTCGCTTCCTGCACGACGCGGCGAAGGTCGACGACCTTCTGGCGCACACGGGGCCGTTCAACGCCGCGGAGGCGGAGGAGGCCGGGCTCGTCACCTTCGCGCCCGACGAGATCGACTGGGACGATGAGATCCGCGTCGCTGTCGAAGCGCGTGCCGCGTTCTCGCCGGACGCCATGACCGGCCTCGAAGCGAACCTGCGTTTCGCGGGGCCGGAAACGCTGGAGACAAAAATCTTTGGCCGCCTGACGGCGTGGCAGAACTGGATCTTTCAGCGGCCGAATGCCGTCGGTGAGAAGGGCGCGCTCAAGGCGTACGGCGAGCAGGGCAGACCGGAGTTCGACTGGAGGCGCACGTGAATAAAGACTCACGTGCGCCCACAAAGGACACAAAGGTTGACAGAGGACACAAAGGTCGGACACCGGTCGCAGAGGCGCGGCTGCCTTGGTGGCCTCTGTTGACCTCTGTGTCCTTGTGAGCGAGGCGTCATGATTTCCGCCGAGAAGATCCCGAATAACGTCAACCTCTCCGGCAACAAGCGCCTGCAGCGCGCGCTCGAGCACTGGCAGCCCAAATACATCCAGTGGTGGCGGGATATGGGGCCGCAGGGGTTCCAGGACTACCACCAGGTCTACGTCCGGACCGCGATCAGCGTCGACCCTGAGGGATGGGCGCACTTCGAGTACGTGAAGCTTCCCGAGTATCGGTGGGGCATCTTCCTGGCCGATCCGGTCCACGATCGCCGTATCGGCTTCGGCGATTTTCTCGGTCAGCCGGTGTGGCAGGAAGTGCCGGGGGAGTTTCGCAACCAGCTTCGGCGGCTGATCGTGACCCAGGGCGATACCGAGCCGGCAAGCGTCGAGCAGCAGCGGCTGCTCGGGCAGCGCTGTCCGAGCCTGTACGACCTGCGGAATCTGTTTCAGGTGAACGTGGAAGAAGGGCGGCACCTCTGGGCGATGGTGTACCTGCTGCACTCCTATTTCGGGCGCGATGGCCGCGACGAGGCGGAGGAGCTCCTGGAACGCCAGAGCGGCAACCGCGACAAGCCGCGGATTCTCGAAGCCTTCAACGAGCCGATCGACAACTGGCTCGACTTCTTCATGTTCACGATGTTCACCGACCGCGACGGCAAGTCGCAATTGATGTCGCTGTCGGAGAGCTCGCTCGATCCGCTGTCGCGCACCACGCGCTTCATGCTGACCGAAGAGGCGCACCACATGTTCGTCGGCGAAACCGGCATCGCGCGCATTCTCGAGCGCACGTGTCAGCTGATGAAGCAGGCCGGCTTCTCGGGGGACGTCCGTAAGCTGGGCGGCATCGACATCCCGACGATTCAGAAGCATTTGAACCTGTGGTTCAGTCTCAGCCTCGATCTGCACGGTAGCGAAGTCTCGAGCAACGCCGCCTCGTACTTCGCCAACGGGCTCAAGGGTCGCGCGAAAGAGGACACGTTCGACGAGCACGTTGCCAAGGACTCGTACTACCGCATGGAGTTCTTCGAGGACGGGAAGCCGGTGACGAAGGAGATCCTGATGCGCAACGCCATGAACGAGGTGCTGCGCGACTGGTACGTGGGCGACTGCGCCGCCGGCGTCGTCCGCTGGAACCGCATCCTCGAACAGCACGGGCTGTCGGAACGGCTGCGGTTGCCCGATCGCAAGTTCCACCGCGGGATCGGCATGTATTCGGGCTTTCATTTCGATCCGAACGGCGTGCCGCTGACCAGCGAGCAGTGGGAACAGCGGAAACACGACTGGCTGCCATCAACTGCGGACGCCGAGTACCTCCTCAGCATCATGGCCGAGCCGATCTACGAGCCCGGCAAGTTCGCGAACTACATCGCGCCACCACGCCGGGGCATCAATCAACTGCCGATTGATTTCCAGTACGTCAGGACAGAGGCCTGAACGATGCAGACGCTGTCAATCACCTGGCTGGGGCATTCGACGTTTCTGCTGCGGTCTCCGGGCGGGAAGCGCATTCTGGTCGACCCGTTCGTCAACGCGAACCCGTCCTGCCCCGAGTCGGCCAAAAAGATCGATGCGCTCGATCTGATCCTGATCACCCACGGACACAGCGACCACACCGCCGACGCGGTGTCGTTCGCTCGAGCCACCAGCGCGCACGTGATCGCAAACTACGAGATTTGCCTGTGGCTCGAGGGCAAGGGGATCCAGAACACGGCGCCGATGGGGCAGGGCGGAACGCTGACGATCGGCGGCTTGTCGATCACCATGGTCAACGCCGTGCATGGCAGCTCGGTGGTCGAGGATGGCGGCGTGGTGTATCTCGGTCAGGCCGGCGGATATGTGATTCGGTTCGAGGACGGGCTGACGATCTACTTCGCGGGCGACACCGATCTCTTCGGCGACATGCGCCTGATTGGCGAAATGCATCGGCCGTCGATCGCGTTTCTGCCGATTGGCGATCGTTTCACGATGGGACCCGCGGGCGCCGCTCGCGCGGTCGAGTTCCTCGGCGTCCGACAGGTCGTGCCGATGCACTACGGTACGTTTCCGTTCCTCACCGGCACGGTCGCGGAGCTCCGTACTCTAGTCGAGCCGCGGGGTATCGAGGTGCTGGAGCTGAAGCCCGGGGAGACAGCTAGCTAAACTGCGGCGTTACATCGACTCCTTTGTGTCCTTTGTGTCCTTTGTGTTGAATACGCGTGGGATGACGTTATGCCGACGACAAGCGTGATGCGGAAACAGCTGTTCATCAACGGCGAGTGGCGCGAGGCGGCGGGACGGAAGACGATCGAAGTCGTCAATCCGGCCACCGAGGAAGTGATCGCTGAAGTGGCCTCGGCCGAGCAGGCCGACGTCGACGCAGCCGTTGCGGCGGCTCGCGCCGCGTTCGATGGACCCTGGAGCAAGCTGTCGGCTCGCGAGCGCGGTCGAATCGTCTGGAAGATCGGCGAGAAGCTGATGGAGAAAGCCGACGAGATCGCCCGGCTCGAAACGCTGCACAACGGCAAGCCGATCTTCGAGTCGCGGCAGATCGAGGTGCCGGCGGCCGCCGAATGCTTCCAGTATTTCGCCGGCTGGGCCGACAAGATCCACGGCGAGACGATTCCGGTCAAGGGAAACTTCCTCACCTATACGTTGCGCGAGCCGGTCGGCGTCGTCGCGGCGATCGTGCCCTGGAATTTTCCGCTGCTGCTGACCGCATGGAAGGTCGCGCCGGCGCTGGCGTGCGGCAACACGGTCATCATCAAACCGGCGAGTCAGACGCCGCTGACGGCGCTGGCGCTCGCCGAGGTCGCACAGGAAGCCGGCCTGCCGCCCGGCGTCCTCAACGTGATCACGGGGCCGGGAGCGACCGTGGGGCAGATGATCGTCGAGCATCCCGGCATCGACAAGATCGCGTTCACCGGCGACACATCGACCGGCAAGGGGATCATGAAGGGATCCGCCGACACGCTGAAGCGCATCACGCTGGAGCTGGGCGGCAAGTCTCCGAACATCGTGTTCGCTGACGCGGATCTCGATGCCGCGCTCCGCGGCGCGACGACCGGCATCTTCTACGGCAAGGGAGAAGTGTGCGCGGCCGGATCGCGGCTGCTCGTGGACAAGTCCATCAAGAGCGAGTTCATCGACAAGGTCGCGGCACGAGCGAAGAAGATGACACCGGGCGATCCGATGGATCCGAAGACGCGTCTTGGCGCCATCTCCTCGAAGAAGCAGCTCGACAACGACCTGCGATACATCGAAACCGCAAAGCAGGAAGGCGCGACGCTGGTCGCCGGCGGCGGCCGCGCGGATATCGGGACCGGCAAGGGATACTTTCTCCAGCCCACGGTCTTCGATGGCGTGACGCCCGAGATGACCATCGCACGCGAGGAGATCTTCGGCCCGGTGCTCGCGACCATCGAGTTTGGCGATGTCGACGAGGCCATCGCCCGCGCGAACGATTCGACCTACGGCCTCGCTGCCGCGGTGTGGACCAGGGACATCAAGAAGGCGCACTACGTCGCGCGCAAGCTGCAGGCGGGCACGGTCTGGATCAACACCTACAACGTCTACGACACCGCGGCGCCGTTTGGCGGCTACAAGCAGAGCGGTTTCGGCCGCGAGATGAGCATGCACGCGCTGGAGCACTACACGCAGGTGAAGAGTGTCTGGGTGGACCTGAATCAGTAGGGGCTGGGGGCTGGGGGCTAGCTGTCAAGAACGAGGTTGGGGCCGGGGGCTGGGGCTAGCTATCAAAAGACAGCAGCCGAGTCGGGGCTCGAGGCTCGGGGCTAGGGGCTAGGGGCTAGGGGGCTAGCTGTCAAAGGACAGCAGCTTGGTCGGAGCTGGGGGCCAGGTGTATGGATGGATTGTCCCGCCGGTCGTTGCTCAAACTGCCATTGGTGCTGGCGATGCCGCAAACGAACCTGAATCAGCTGCCGGCGAACCTGCCGCGACCGAAGGACGATGGCGGGGCGCGTCATCTGAAGGGGATGGCGCTTCCCGATCTCGAGCTACCGTCGACGCGGAACCGTCGTGTGAACCTGTCGACAGTCTCTGCGCCGCGCATCGTCATCTATGCCTATCCGATGACCGGGCGGCCCGATCGTCAGCTGCCGCAAGGCTGGGACGATATTCCCGGCGCGCGAGGCTGCACACCGGAGACGTGCGGATTCCGCGATCACCACAAGGATCTCGCGAAGCTCCATGCCGACGTGTTCGGCATCAGCACGCAGGACACCGCTTACCAGCAGGAAATGGTCAAGCGTCTCGAGGTGCCGTTCGAGGTCCTGAGCGACGAGCAGATGGCGTTCGCGCGGGCGCTCAAGCTGCCGACCTTCACGGTCGACGGCATGACGCTGCTGAAGCGGCTGACCATCGTCGCGCGGAGCGGCCGTATCGAGCACGTGTTCTATCCGGTGTTCCCGCCGGACAAGCATGCCGAAGAAGTGATCGCCTGGCTGAAACGGCATCCGGCCTGATCACCGGGCCTGCGGGGTTCGCAGGACGGCCGGCGAGTAGGCGTTCGCCACCACCAGCGTCGGCGGCGATTTGCCGTCAATCGATGCGCTCCAGATGTCGGCGGCCGTCGCCTTGCCGGTCAAGTGAT
>Ga0105248_10002118_pt1 | contig 21949 bp, 15 predicted proteins | sample KBSS34metaG_FD_81524 | JGI IMG/M metagenome (GOLD analysis project Ga0105248, IMG submission 81524) | Switchgrass rhizosphere microbial communities from Kellogg Biological Station, Michigan, USA - KBS S3-4 metaG | ecosystem: Host-associated > Plants > Roots > Rhizosphere > Soil | place...
CTAAAAATCAAAAGCAGGAATATACTCCCGCCCTCACTTGCCCCCCTCTCAGAAGGTGAGTCAAGTTGAGATAGAGGCAGGCGATAGCGAGGGTCGCCTGCCTCAACTTTTTGGCGTCAACTTTGTGCTAAGCTCAGCGGCGCAATGAACATCGGCATCACGGTCTATCCGACCTACGGCGGCAGCGGCATCGTCGGTTCGGAGCTCGGCAAAGAACTCGCCGCGCGCGGGCACACAGTCCACTTCATCTCTTCCGCTCTTCCCACCCGGCTCACCGAGCTGAACGAGCGCGTACAGTTTCACGAAGTGGAAATGATGTCGTACCCGTTGTTCGAACATCAGCCCTACACACTCGCGCTCGCGACGAAGATGGCCACCGTCGCCGAAGAAGAAAACCTTGACCTGCTGCACGTTCATTACGCGATTCCGCATTCAATCAGCGCGATTCTCGCGCGCGAGTCACTCAAGCCGCGGCGGCGTCTGCCGGTCGTAACTACGTTGCACGGCACCGACATCACGCTCGTCGGCGCGGATCGATCGTATCTGCCGATCACTCGTTACGGCATCGTGCAATCAGACGGCGTCACCGCGATCTCGCATTACCTGAAAGAAGCGACCAAAGAGATCTTTCATTTCGACGACATTCGCGTGATTCCAAACTTCGTCTGCCAGTACGACTACCAACGTCGCGAAGTCGAAACCCTGCGTGATTCGCTGTCACCGCACGGCGAGCCGCTGCTGGTCCATGTTTCAAACTTTCGCCCGGTGAAGCGTCCGGTCGATTGCGTCGAAATCTTTTCCCGAGTTTTGCAGAAGGGCGTCAAGACTCGTCTGGTGATGGTCGGCGACGGCAGCGAGCGAACAAACGCGGAGCATCGCGCGCGTTGTCTCGGTATCTATGATCAGTGTTCGTTTGTCGGCAAACAACCCCGGATCGTCGATTATCTCTCCGCGTCGGACGTGTTGTTGTTGCCGTCGGAACAGGAATCGTTTGGTTTGGCGGCATTGGAAGCGATGGCCTGCGAGGTGCCGGTAATCGCTTCCCGCGTCGGAGGCTTGCCGGAGGTTGTCACTGACGGCGAAACCGGATATTTGAGTCCCGTCGGCGACGTGGACAAAATGGCGACGGATGCGGCGCGGTTATTGACAGACCCCAAACTGCGTCGCGAGATGGGCCAGCACGCGCGCGACTCCGCGATCTCTCGCTATCGCACTGATGTAGTCATCCCGCAATACATCAGTTTCTACGAAGAAGTGCTGGCACGTTGAACTACCCACTCTTTGCTAGAGAGGCCCGATGAAAAAAACACTGCTCTCCCTTGCCCTCTGCTTCCAACTCGTGTCTGTCGGCGTGGCCCAACAAACGGCGCCACCACCGCCGCCGCCGCCGGCGGAGCAAAAACCTGCCCCGAAGGAACCGGACGACGTCGACGTCGTCAAGATTTCGACGAACCTCGTGCAGGTAGACGCGATCGTTACAGACCGACGAGGGAGACACGTAACGGATCTGCGCGCGGATGAAGTCGAGATTCTTGCCGACGGCAAGCCGCAAAAGGTCAGCGACTTCTCCTACATCAGACTGGGGCGGCCCGCTCCCACCACCGCGGCAAACAAACCGGCCGCGGCGAAGGGAACTACGATACCTGAGCCACCGAAAAAACTTCGTCGTGAAGAAGTGCGACGCACGATCGCGTTTATCGTCGACGATTTAAGAATGTCGTTTGACAGCGTCCGGTTCACCAAGGAGGCGCTGAAAAAGTTTTTGGACGAACAGTGGCAGCCCAACGACCTGGTCGCGATTATTCTCACCGCGGGAGGAAGCGGATCGCTGCAAACATTCACGTCCGACAAACAACAACTCTACACCGCCGTCCAAAAGCTGAAGTGGGTGCCGAGAATCGGCAACAGCGCGCAGGCGTTTGCGAACATTCGGCAAGAAACCGCCAAGGTGCCCGAGCGAAACATGCTCGACGACACCAACGAGTTGGACGATGCCAACCAGATGCGCAAGGACCTGTTTGCCGTGGGGACACTCGGCGCCATTAACTACGTGATCAATGGCTTGAGCGACATGCCCGGGCGAAAGTCGATCATTCTTTTCTCCGATGGTTTCCAGATCTTCAGCCAGTCAGAACCGGCGGGCACTGCGCGCATGATGAATTCGCTGCAGATGCTGCTGGATCACGCTAATCGCGCTTCGGTCGTCATTAATACGATGGACGTGCGCGGGCTGGTCACCTTTGGCCTGACCGCGGCGGACAACACCTGGAACATGAGTCAGGAGGAGATTCAACGACGGGTGGAGCAGCGGCGTGCTGGTTTCTTCGAGTCACAGAATGGTTTGAACTACCTCGCAGTGCAGACCGGCGGGCTCGCAATTCGCAACACGAATGATATGAATGGCGGCGTCAAGCAAATCATGGACGATCAGGCGGGCTATTACCTGGTGGGCTACCGGCCGGACGATTCGACGTTTGACAGCGTGAACGGCCGAACCACGTTTCATCATCTGGCGCTCAAGGTGAAACGGCCCGGCAAGTACAACGTCCGCACACGCACGGGTTTTTACGGCGTCACAGATGAGAAGCTCGAGGCGGCGAAGGAGACACCGCCGCAACAACTCATAAGCGCGCTGCTCTCTCCTTTTGTCGAGTCGGGCGTGCAGGTTCGTTTGACTTCGCTCTTTGATAACGATCCCGCGCAAGGATCCGTGTTGCGCTCTTTCCTGCACGTCAACGGGAATGACCTGACGTTCACGAAAGATGCGGATGGCTCGCACAAAGCCGTGTTCGAGTTGGTGGCCGTGACCTTCGGCGAGGATGGAAAGCTGATAGACCAGTTTGCGAACCAGCACACGATCAACCTCAACGAAGCGACGTTCGAGCGAGTCGCCAAATATGGCTTCACCTACAACGCGATTGTGCCGGTTAAAAAGCCCGGCTCTTATCAATTCAGAGCTGCATTGCGTGATGTGCCGAGCACTCGCGTCGGATCGGCGAGCCAGTTTGTGCAGGTGCCGGATATCGCGAAGGATCGTTTGACGACTTCCGGGTTGTTAATTAAGGGCATGCCGCTGAATCGTTACCTCAGCGGAGACAATACCGCCGAGGACGCGGATCCGATGGCCAACACTTCCGTGCGCCAGTTTCGTACTCCTTCCGCTTTGGTCTACGCGCTGGCGATCTACAATGCAAAGCTCGACAAGACAACCGCCAAGCCCAACGTGACGGTTCAGGCGCGGCTCTTTCGCAATGGCGAACTCGTTTTCACCGGCAATGAAGTGTCCGTGCGTGACCAGAGCGATCCCCGGCGGCTGGGCGGCGGCGGCGGGATACAATTAGGAACCAGCATGGAACCCGGCGAATACGTCCTGCAGATCGTTGTTACTGATCTGCTTGCCAAAGACAAGCATCGCGTTGCGACGCAGTGGATGGATTTTGAGATTGTGAAGTGAAGTCAGTCATCATCGGCACGGCCGGCCACATAGATCACGGAAAAAGCGCGCTCGTACGCGCTCTCACAGGGACAGATCCCGATCGCCTTCCCGAAGAAAAGCGTCGCGGCATCACGATCGATCTCGGTTTTGCCGATCTTCAGCTCGGAGATCTCAAAGTCGGTTTCGTCGACGTTCCCGGCCACGAACGCTTCGTCAAAAACATGCTCGCCGGCGCACACGGCATCGATCTGCTCACGCTCGTGATCGCTGCCGATGAAGGAGTGATGCCGCAAACGCGCGAGCACTTCGACATCTGTCGTTTGCTCGGCGTGCGCAACGGTCTGATCGTCATCACTAAAAAAGATCTGGTTGAAGAAGAGTTGTTGCCGCTCGTCGAAGACGAAGCGCGCACGCTGGTTGCCGGATCGTTTTTGGAAGACGCGCCGGTGCTTGCGGTGAGTTCGAAAACCGGCGCAGGTCTCGACGAGCTGAAAGCGCATTTGACGGAGCTCGGGCGACGCGTGCCGCCGCGCTCTGCTGATTTCATGATGCGTCTTCCCGTCGATCGCGCGTTTTCGATGAAAGGGTTCGGCACGGTCGTAACAGGAACGCTCGTATCGGGCCAGATCAATGAAGGCGAAGAGTTGGAGCTCCTGCCGCCGGGGTACAAGGTGCGCGTTCGTGGTCTGCAAGTTCACGGTCACGCGGTAAAGCGGGCGCAAGCGGGACAGCGAACGGCGGTTAATCTCGCCGGCATCGAGACGGCGCAGATCGAACGCGGCATGGTGCTGGCGCCTGCGGGGCGTTTGCGTCCGACGCAGATTCTCGACGTTTGGATTGACGTTCTGCCTGGTGTTGCGCGCCCCGTGCGATCGAGGTCGCGAGTTCGCTTTCACATCGGCGCGGCGGAAGTTTTGGGGCGCGTCACTGTGCTCGACACAGGAATGGAGATTCCCGCGGGCGGCGGCGCGTTGGCGCAAGTGCGACTCGAAGCTCCGGTCGTGGCGTTGCACGACGATCGTTTTGTCCTGCGTAGCTATTCACCCGCCGACACGATCGGCGGCGGCAGAGTCATCAATCCGTTTGCGGCCAGGCATCGTCGCAAGGAACGAGAACAGACGGTGCAACTGCTGCGTGCGTTGATGGAGCCGGATCGGGCGACAAAGTTTGCGAGCTTTGTGCGCGCGGCAGAAAAACACGGCGTGCGGTTAACGGATCTCGCCGCCGCGACTGGTTGGGCCAACAATGTTCTGGCGGAGGCATCGTCGGCCGCAACGAAACAGGGAACGGTAATCGAAGCCGGCGGCGTTTACTTGTCGAAGGAGAGTTTCGAGCAGCTTAGCCGCGCTGTTGTTGCTGAGCTCGAGGCGCATCACAAACGCGAACCGCTCGCGCGGGGAATGTTGCGTGAGACGTTACGCGAGAAGCTCTTCGCCCGGTCGCTGCCGGAAGTCTTTGGCGCCGTGATCGGGCGGCTCGAAGTTAAAAACGAAGTCGTGTCCGAGAAGGACGTGATTCGTTCGAGTGGTCATCGCGTAGATCTGACGGACAAAGACGCGAAGCTTAGCGACCAGATCGAAAAACTTTACCGCGACGCCGGGGTTGAGGCGCCTTCGCTTGACGAGGTGATGGCGCGCGCCGGAGTCGCCGCGTCTCAGCGCGGCCAGGCGCGAAAAATTCTGCAACTGCTGCTTGACAACGGCAAGCTGGTTCGCGTGCAGGGCGATATGTTCATGCACGCGGACGTCGTGCAGCAGTTAAAGACGAAGTTGCAGGCATACGCGGCGCAACACGAACCGGATCGGCTCATCGACGTCGCCACGTTCAAAAATCTGGCGGGCGTTTCGCGCAAATACGCCATTCCTTTGCTCGAATACTTCGACCGCGAGCACGTCACGCGCCGCGCCGGCGACAAGCGGCTGGTTCTCAAGATCTGAGGCTTGCATTCACCTCGCCGCGGCGTTAACATGCAGCCATAATTAGCGCAATTTAGCGGCTTTTTCTCTAACCTTCATAATCAATTACCTGGCCGGAGGTTCAAAATGAAAAGCCTGAAGGACATTCTCGCGGTGGTCGTAGGCATCATTGCAGCCATCGGGGCGATCTATTACTTCTACCGGTTTGTGACTGACCCGAATCCTGCCGGCGGTCACACCTCAGGATGGATCGCGCTTGGTCTGGCAGCGATTGCTTTTGTTTGTGGCCTGATTTATTTCCTCGGCCACGTTAATAAAGAAGAGGAGATCCACATTACCCAATAGGTGAGCGCCAGCTGAAGCAGAGTCGGGAGTCACTAAACTGACTTCCGCCGAAAGAACTTGCGTTGGTCACCGACACCAATTCTGGACGCCGTTTGTGCACTTACCAAAGCGGCTCGAGTGCGCAGACGGCGCTTGCTTTTTGTAAATTGGTTTTTCTTTTATTCGGCACGTCGTAAAGGAGACACACGAGACTAATGTTCGTCATGCTTTTGCAGCAGCTTCGGGCCACGCAGCCAACCTACTTCTTCCTCGTCACTTTGCTGTTGCTGATCGCTGGCGGCGTGGGCTGGTTGATTGCCGCGGTACTCGGTTTCGCCCGGTCGCCGGCCTTTGGTCCGTCCGCTCGCTGGTTTTCCTACGCCGCCGTCTGTTTGATTATTTATCACCTGCACTTTCTGCTCTTTGGCGTGTTTGTCTTTCTCGGTATGAATCAAAATTCCGTCGACTTGACGATGGCTTTGGGCGTCGGAGCGTTTTTTAACCTCTTCGTGGTGGTGGGTGCGATCTGTGCGATTATGGGTTTCGTCCGGATGACGAACCCGAGATAGATTTGCGCCGGTTACTTGTCTTGATGAATAAGAAACTAATTGCGGTCGCCGCGCTTGCGCTGGTTGCAAGCGCGGCGGCTCTGTTTTTGGTCGCTTCGCCTAACGCGAGCACCAATCCCGCTTCGGGGCAGTTTGTCCGGCAGCGTGGCGGCCGATTTTTTGTCGGTAATCGACCGTTTCGTTTTGTCGGCGCGAACGTGGCCGTGATGTATCGAGACGACGACCGCGCGCGCATGCCGGAGACGTTGCGAATCGCGGCGCAGACGGGAATAAAAGTCGTGCGCGTGTGGGCGTTTGGTGAAGGTGGCCCAAACGACGTCAAGCCGATGGCCGACTTCGCTGACTGGCCGCGAAACCACTCGTTTCGTCTCGCGCCCGGACAGTGGAACGAAGATGCGTTTGTTCATCTCGACAAAGTCATTGCTGAAGCGGCGAAGAACCAGATCTACGTGCAGCTTTGTTTGACGAATTGGTGGCGCGATACGGGTGGTGTGACGCAGTACTTGCGCTGGGCCGGGATTAACGATGCTGCTGACGACAGTTACAAGTTTGGCATCAACAACGAAAAGGCGATTCTCTTTTATTCCAACCCGGAAACGCGGCGGCTCTATCGCGAACACATCGAAAAACTGGCGACGCGCCGGAATACGATTACGGGCCGGTTGTACCGCGACGATCCGGCGATCTTCGGTTGGGAGTTAATGAACGAAGCGCAGGTGATCACCGGACGTTGGGCGGAAAGGCGCGCGTGGTTTGCGGAGATGAGCGCGTACTTGAAATCGCTCGATCCGAATCATCTGGTTGCGCCCGGCGCGTGGGGTTATCGAACGTCGTCTGAACGGCGCGAGTGGCTCGCGGATCATGCGATACCGACGATCGACTACTGCGACGTGCATAACTATCCGCGCGACGATCACGACAGTTTTGTCGATTCGCCTGCGGCGCTGAAAGAGTTTATTGAGAACCGTGCTGCGGCTTCGTTTTCCCTGGGCAAGCCGATCGTGTTTGGCGAGTTTGGGATGGGGGTGGAAGGTCACAACGGCGCATCGCAGGTTGAGTGGTTTCGGGCGTTGTTTGAAGGAAGTGCGCGCGCGGGAGTTGGGGGCGCGATGTTTTGGATTCTCACGCCCGATGCGCATCGCGGTTACGGTGTGACGTATGCGACGCCGCGCGATCAAGGTTTGCTGGGTGAGATCTCGCGTGCGTCGCAGGTGTTTGCGGCGTTGCAATCGGCGGAGCTGCCGGCGCGCTTGCTGGATGGTGAGCGGCACTTGATTCCGCGGCAGTTCGTATGGTCGCGTGGGGTTGGAGATCCCGCGACGTTGCCGCAGATCATTTTTCGTGAAGACAAGACGGTGCTTTATCAGTTCAAACCGCAGACGGCGTCGGCGCAGCGTTTTGAGAAGATTGGCGAGGGTCCGGGTTACATCTGGGGTTTTGGATCGGGGTTTGTGGAATACACGATTCCGGAGCGCGCCGATCGACGGCGCGTCAGCGAGATCATCGTGCGAGCTCACGTGCAGCCGGTTCGTCCGGTCGATGCGCCGGAGGAATTCGTGAAGACGCGGGTGACGTTGTTTGTTGAGGGTTGGAACGCGGGTTCGCGTCTGATTCCGTTTGAACCGAAGGGTCAGCCGATGATCCAGGAGTGGCGGTTGACGGGAAGACTGCTGCGTCTTCGTGCGATGCGCGGGCTGCCGATGACGATCCGCTTCGCCGTCACACCCGAATCAGACTGGCTTTACGGCGTTAATATCTCGAACTGGCCTGAAGGCTATGATTCTAAGGACGCGAAACCAGTCGAGGTGGAACTGCGGCATTGATTTAGCACTACAGTTTATCTGCTGGTCCAATCAGAACGACTTCTCCCGATTGAATAGTTATCAGAGCCCGTAGAACCTCTGGCATTAACGGAGCCGTATCGCTGAACCTCGTACTCCTCGCCTCTAACACGATAAAGGTCAAGTCGAACCTCGCGAGATTTTGTTGAAATATCAGATTGCTGTCGCTGGTGAGGAATACGTCGAAATACTGATCTGCCCGCTCGAGCAGGCAGCCGTTAGTCAGCCCCTTCCAGCCCATAGCCCGTACCGAAACACAGTGATGATCAACTAACAATCGACCCAGACGCCAGTCCAGGCATTCGTCTAACAGTATTCGCATTTTGTGAGGTCTAGATTAGTTCCAGCATCTTGAGTTTGCCGGCTTCAATTACTGCGATGGCCTGTTCACGCTTCACAGTCGGAAAGGCTATGAGAAAATCCTTGACTGACTCGCCGCCTTCCAAGTGATCAATGAGGTTCTGGAGCGGTACACGAGTACCAACAAAGACGGGCATCCCACCCATAATCGCGGGGTCGGAATGCACTACACCTTTGAGGTCTTCAGGCTTCATCGCTGGGAATATACCAGAACTCGTTGATGATGTTGAACTGTGCGGTTGAGCGATGGGATGACTACGGTTGGGAAGCGCTGGACAGCAGACGCAGCGAAGTCTCGTCGAGTTGGTAGAGCTTCGCGGAGGAGACGGAGCCGAGTTTGAACTCGGCGAGAGGAGCGGAGTGGTCGCGGAGGATGTTGATGATGGCGTCGTTGCTGAAGTAACGACGACCACGAGCGATGATTATGAAGTCGCCCGCCGTTAGCTGTTTCATCGCTTCAGGATCGGATAGAGATACGCAAACCAGGTCAGGGCGTTGCGCGCGCTGCGCGTAGTACGCCGCCAACGTGGGACTCTCACTCGCCACCCGCGCGCCTGGCCGCGCGCGCATCGCGACGTCTCCAATCACGTCGCGCATACTCGCATCGTAAAACTCGTCATGCGGAAAGTAATAACCAGCCCACGCCATACCGCCGCCGAACGAGTTGGTAAACAAACGAAAATGCGGCGAAGCGCGAACCGAGCTCACCACCGACGTAATGATCACGATCATCGCGAGACACGCCGGCACATAGTGTTTCAACCCAGAGGCAACATCGATCGACGCGATTCGATTCGCGAGCCAGCGTCCTATGAACTGAATTCCCAACGCGCACGTGATCAGCACCGCCGGTAACACGGTCGTGTAATAGCGCGTAAACTTTCCACCCGGAAAACAGAAAGCGATGACCCACATGTACAGCCAGAACAGAATGAAGTAACGCCCGTCTCCAAGCTTGCGTCGAAACAACAACGGCAGACCTGCAACAAACCCGAGCACCGTCAACACCGGCAATTTCACCGCTGTGAACACGAGATAAAAGTAGACCGGAATACCGCGCAGCCAATCACTGAACCGCTGCGTGTAAAGCTGGTTCATGAACTCATAGCCGTCGTGACTCACGCGATTACCGCCCGCAAACAAGCCCATCTGTCTCCACGTGTCGGGCAACAAAACTGTCAGGCTCAGGACCAGAAACACGAGCCCCATGATCGTGAAGAGCTTGAGTATGCGTTTCGTGCCCAGTCGCCAACGCGTCTGCGGAATCTTCTGAAACATCCAGTAGTAACACATGCTGATCGCGAACAAGTGCGGCACATACTTCGACGCCACCATCGCGCCATAACACGCAGCCGTGGCCCAGTAGTACTTATTCGGATTTTGATCGGTACTCTCGGCGACGCGCTGCCCGCGTAACCAAAACACGTTTGCGAGCAGAAAGAAGAGCAGCAAAAACGTGTCTTCCTTGGCGACGCGATTGAAGCCGATAGCCATTGGATCAAACGCCCACAACGCTGCGGCGATGAGCGCGACTTCCGCTCCGAAAAGCTCGGCGGCGATCAGATAGATCAAGAGCGTCGTGAGCGCCCCCGCGATCGCGCCTGGCAAACGCAACGCCATTTCGTCAGAGACTCGATCTGATGGCGGATCCCCGTTGAGATTATTCCACTTCTCAGCGGCGATGATCGACGCGGCTTGCAGCGCCTTCATCAGCATCGGATGCTCGCCGTTCGCACCCGTCAGACCATTCGCGCGATAGTCAGCGACGGCGTTGAGTTTGTTCAACTCGTCCTCGCTCAGACCTTCGGCGCTGAGTCCGGCCACACGAAAACCAAACCCGGCCAACACAAGCACGGCGACGGCGATAAAAATGAGTGCTTTGCTATTGGTGAGGAGACCTCGTCCCGCGAACAAGTCAGGTCTTAGACCAGCGGTAACGATAACATCAGCTCTAGCGGCCAAACATTTTCCCTCAACAAAACGCGAAGGTTAGCGAAAAATCAGACTGAGTGTCAAAAGCGCATCCGGATCTGTGATAAGAAGAGACCACAAATGTCCCCGCAAAACTCCGAAACCACAACTCAACCAACACTTGCGCGACGCCTCGGCCTGTTCGACGCCACGATGATCGTCATGGGCGGCATCATCGGTTCCGGCATTTTCATGAATCCCTCGGTAGTCGCGCTCCAGGTCCAAACGCCGTTTCTCATTCTCGGCGCGTGGACCATCGGCGGTCTGTTTGCACTCGCCGCCGCGTTCATCTGGGCCGAGCTCGCCGGCCGCCGGCCGGACGTCGGCGGTCAATACGCTTACTTGCGCGAGGCGTTTCATCCGGCGGTGGCGTTTCTTTACGGTTGGGTGTTGCTGCTCGTGGTGCAAACCGGCGGTATGGCCGCGGTCGCAGTCACGTTCGCGCGTTACTTCGTCGAGTTGACGAACGTGCGGCTGAGTTATTCGACGCTCGCCGCGCTCGTACTCGCGGTTCTCACAGTCATCAACTGCCTCGGCGTGCGCGCGGGCAGCACGGTGCAAAGCATTCTGATGGTTTTGAAGATCGTCGCGATCGCGGCGCTAGTGATCTGCGGCTTGTTACTGACGCAACGAGCGCCGAACCCGACGCATTTGCTCGATCAACCACCATCGCTGCATCTGTTAACCGCTTTCGGCGCTGCGCTCGTGCCGGTCATTTTCTCGTACGGCGGTTGGCAGACTGCAACGTTTGTCGGAAGCGAGATTAAAGAGCCGCGCAAAAACCTGCCCCGCGGCTTGCTACTCGGCGTCGCCGGGGTGGTGCTGCTCTATCTCGCAGCGAACATCGTTTATCTCCTGGCGTTGGGAACGTGGGATCTCGCTGCTTCAAAAGCGCCCGCGTCGGACGTGATGCGCAACGCGCTCGGAGATTTCGGCGCGCGCGCGATCGCTGCCGGCATCGCGATCTCTACTGTCGGTTTTTTGAGCCAGAGCATGCTGACTGCGCCGCGCGTGTATTTCGCGATGGCCCGGGATGGCCTGTTTTTCAAAAGCGTCGGCACGGTGCATCCAAAAACGCGCGCGCCGATTGTCGCCATCGCGCTGCAAGGTTTGCTGGCGATCGTGATCGCCTTTCTCGGCACGTATGAATTGATCCTCAACTACGTTGTTTCGGTAGACGTGATTTTCTTCGGGTTGACGGCGTGCTGTATCTTCGTATTTCGCAAACAGGCACAGAGCGAAACGGCAGCGACGGTTAAAGTGCCCGGCCATCCGATCACGACGCTGCTATTCATCGCGGTCTGCTGGGCGGTCGCGGTGAATACGGTTTATCGTTATCCCGGCAACACGCTGATCGGCATCGCCATCATGTTAGCGGGACTGCCGGCTTACTGGTTTTGGAGATCGAGGAGCAGAACTGAATGAGTGGGGCGCGTGAAACCCGGATGTCGTCTTACATGAATTGGGCCAAGACCAAATCAACGGCCCGGTTCAATCTCGCGACGAGTGGAATGCCGAATTTAAGCATTCGCGATCTGCGTGTGTCGCTCGACGATCTGGAGATTACGGATGGCGGTTACGGCTATACGCCGCTGATCGAGCAGATTGGGGCGCGGTATCGTGTCGAGCGCGAATCGATCGTGACGGCCGCGGGGACGACGTTCGCGAATCATCTCGCGATGGCGGCGCTGTTGCAACCGGGTGACGAGGTTTTGTTTGAAGAGCCAGGGTACGAGCCGATGCTGGCGACGGTGCGTTATCTCGGTGCAGACGTGAAGCGCTTCAGGCGCAGGTTTGAAGATGGGTTTGGAGTTTTGCCCGTGGAGATTGAAAGTCGCGTCACGCCGAGAACTCGTCTAATTGTTTTAACGAACCTGCACAACCCGAGCGGTGTGCTCACCGATGACGCGACGCTGAAACAGATCGGCGAGATCGCCCGGCGCGTTGGCGCGCGGGTGCTCGTCGATGAGGTCTATATCGAAACGTTGTTCGAATCAGCGCCGCGAACGTCGTTTTATATGGGCGACGAGTTTGTCGTGACGAGTAGTTTGACGAAAGCGTTTGGACTCAGCGGGCTGCGTTGCGGGTGGATCTTTGCGGCGCCGGAACTCGCGCAACGAATGTGGCTGCTGACCGATCTGTTAGCGGCGACGCCGGTTCATGCCGGGGAGCGTTTGAGTGTCGTGGCGTTCAAGCAGATCGAAGAGCTCGGTGCGCGCGCGAAAGCGTTGTTGGATCGTAATCGCAGCTTGCTGAATGCGTTTCTCGATTCGCGCGAGGATCTCGAAACGGTGAGACCGGAGTTTGGAACGGTGATGTTTCCGCGTGTCCGCAGTGGAAACGCCGATCAACTCTGCCGGTTGTTGCGTGAGAAGTATGAGACGTCAGTCGTGCCGGGTGCGTTTTTTGAGAGGCCGGCGCATTTCCGCGTTGGGATTGCTGTATCAAGCGACGTTTTGGAAAGGGGATTGGAGCGTGTTGGCGCAGCGCTTGACGAAATCAGCGGATAAATCTGCGGTTTAGTTTTTGATTTTGCGCTCGTCGACGATCAGCCAGTCGCGCACCTGCTCGGCGGCTTCGATGCCGACGGCTTCGGTCGTGATTCTGATGGGCGTGCCGGTGGGCCAGTTGTCCTTCTTTAACATGGGACCACCAACCGCTTTGTAGTAAACCTTGCCTTCAAACTTCTTTTGGCCCGTGTGGGGCGCAAACACCAAGACCTTCACATCGAGATCCGGCGAGTTCAGGATCAGCGTGCCGTGCTGAAAATCGTCAACGTCAAATTCGAGCAGCACGACGATCGCTTCCGTTTCCTGCTTCGCTCGCTTCACGGCCGCATCATGCTTGAGGTCGCCGGCGGAAATCGCCGTCACGTTTTTGAACTCACTGAGCCGTTTCACAAAATCAGCAAAGATCGCGTCTTCGCTGAGCAGGTGCTTCGAGCTCACCTGCTTCGCAACGACGATCGACGTCTTGCGCGAGAGCGCGCGGGCGTTGGCAATGTCGGGCTGCTTATTTTCGCTTTCGGGCGTGGTGACAGGGGATTGCGTGGGTTTGGGGGCGCGTCTGCCAGACTGAGCGGCGGTGTGCGTAGCGAGGAGCAACAGCAGACTCGACGCTGCAAAAAGGCCTCTCTTGCGGCAGTTTCGCTGAAAGCCGGGCAGCACTCTCATGCGTTTATCTCCAGCGGTGTCACCCTTAGAAGCCGGGTTCCTTGACCGGGTTGGCTAGGCGGCCGAATTTAAGACGCGGATGGCTTCGCGCGCGTAGTACGTCAGGATAATGTCCGCGCCCGCGCGTTTGATACTCGTCAACGTTTCCATCATCACGCGCTCCTCGTCGATCCAGCCTTTCTGGGCCGCGGCTTTGATCAGCGCATACTCGCCGGAAACGTGATACGCCGCGAGTGGCAAGTCGAATCGATCGCGCACCATCTTCAAAACGTCGAGATAAACAGTCGCCGGCTTTACCATCAGGATGTCGGCGCCCTCGGAATAATCCAGCTCCGCCTCGCGCATGGCTTCGCGCGCGTTGGGCGGATCCATCTGGTAGGCACGGCGGTCGCCAAATTCCGGCGCGCTCTGCGCGGCTTCACGAAATGGACCATAAAAGCCTGACGCATACTTCACCGCGTACGACATGATCGCGATGTCTACCAAACCAGCTTCGTCGAGCGCCTCACGAATCGCGCCAACCTGCCCGTCCATCATGGCCGAAGGCGCAACGATGTCCGCGCCGGCCGCGGCCTGGCTCGCAGCCGTACGCGCCAGCAACTCCAGCGACTCATCGTTCAAAACATCACCGCCGCGCACGACACCGCAATGACCGTGCGATGTGTATTCACACAAACAGGTGTCGGCGATGATGATCAATTCCGGCGCGGAACGTCGAATCGCGCGAATCGCGCGTTGCACGATGCCGTCTTCCGCGTAAGCGCCCGACGCGAGCTCGTCTTTGGACTCCGGCAGGCCAAACAGGATGACGCTGCGCACACCGCTGTCGAAAGCAGCCGCGGCTTCCTTCGCAATCTCGTCGACGGACAGATTGAAAACGCCCGGCATCGAAGAGATCTCGCGCCGCACCCCATCGCCGGGGCACGCGAACAACGGCAATACAAAATCGTCGCGCGTGAGCCTGGTTTCGCGTACGAGCGAACGCAGCGCGTGACTGCGACGAAGTCTACGAGGACGGTGAATCATTTCTTTTACCACCTGTGGTAAGCCGGATGTCCGGGCTTGACCGCTACAAAAACTCCGCGGCACGTCGCGCAAACTTTGTCGTGCGCGATCAACTCGCCTTCGATCGTCGCACGCGATTCAGTCGAATCGACGACGCGAGCAACGAGCTTGATTGGACCATCAGTCGGCGTCGGCCGCAGCAGCTTGATCGTGTATTCCGCGGTGACCGTGCACGGCGGTGTGTCCACGTGCAACTTGTTCATCAAATGCCACGCCGCGGCCCAGTTGCAATGGCAGTCGAGCAACGTGCCGATGATGCCGCCGCTGAGCATTCCCTCGTAAGCTTCGTATTCAGTGCTCGGCTGCCACTCCGCGACGACCTCTTCGCCTTCCGCAAAGCTGCGAACGTGCAGGCCTTTGGGATTCGCTGGACCACACCCAAAGCACGCGAGATTCGGCGCGTAGGTTTCCTGAATGCTCTTGTCCATCATGCTTTGGTCGCGTTGGCGCGTAACGATTGCCGGAGTTTGAAGCGTTGCACTTTCCCGGTCGCCGTGTACGGCAATTCAGAAACGAAAACGTAACGGCGCGGCTGTTTGAAACGCGGCAGCTCCGTGGAGATTGCCTTGCGCAGCTCGTGCTCCAAACCAGCCGGGTCGGATTCTAACTCCTGAGCCACGACAAACGCACATGGACACGGCAGTCCGCCCCCGTCAAAATCTTCCACAACCGCCGTCCGCGCGACTTTCGGATGGCGCAGCAACACGCCTTCAACTTCAACCGGCGACACCCATTGACCGCTCGACTTGAAGCAATCATCGCTACGGCCCTGATGAAACCAGTAACCGTCACGATCGCGACGATACAGGTCGCCGGTTCGTACCCAGCCATCGACAAACGTTGTGGCGGTTTGTTCGGGACGTTCCCAATAACCGAGTGCGGCGCTGCCGCCCTTGATCCAGAGATTGCCTTCGACATCATCGGGCGTGGGCTCACCGTGTTCGTCGACGAGTCGCGCTTCGAAGCCTGCGAGCAACCTGCCGCTGCTGCCGTAACGCACGTCGTTCTCGTGATTCGACATAAACATGTGCAGCATCTCGGTCGAGCCGATGGCGTCGAGCACCGGCACGCCAAACGTGCGCTCCCACTCTTCTCCGATATGGGCCGGCAGCGCTTCGCCCGCCGAGACGCAAAAGCGCAGGCTCGAGCAGTCGAGTGGTTCTTTGTTGCGATGGTGTTCCAGCAGGAGGTTGAAGACCACGGGAACGCCGAAAAAGATCGTGGGCTGTGCTTCCTTAAATACTTTGGTGATTAAATCCGGTGTGGGCTTCTCGCGACAGAGGATCGAGGTCGCGCCGTTGAGGAGGGGAAACGTGAAGCTGTTGCCGAGACCGTACGCGAAAGGCAGTCGCGACGAAGAGAACAGTCGATCGCGCGGCGAGAGACGCAGCACCTCGCGGCAGTAAGTTTCGTTTGTATAGAAGATGTCGGCCTGGCGGTGCATCGCTCCCTTCGGCTCGCCGGTGCTGCCGGAGGTGTAGAGAATGAAGGCCGTTTCCGAGACTGCGGGCGCGGGAAAATCGATCGATTCCGGCGTTTCCGGCCGTGTTAATGCTTCCAAAGGGACGATTTTTTGCAGCGCGTGCAGTTTTTCCGGCGCATGTGTCCGCAAGGTGCTGCACAGCTCGGGCTCGGCGAGGGCGAATGTTGCACCACAGTTGTGAAGGATTGAACACTGCGCCTCCAGCCGCAGCGCCATGTTAATGGGAACAGCGATTGCCCCGAGCGAACACGTGGCGATGAAGGCTTCAACAAACCCTGGAGAGTCGTGCAAAAGCAGCGCAACGCGGTCACCGCGCCCGACGCCGAGTGAGGTGAGCGCTTGGGCCATCTGCAACGTCGCCGCACGCAAATCGCCGTACGAGACATCGCGCCCGCCAAAGTGAATTGCCGGCGCGGAGAGGTCATGAGCAAATACTGCTACGAAGAGGTTCATCGCGGAAGTTATACTCCAGTCAGGCCCAGACGGTCACCCGGCGTCCCCGACCGACGGTGAGTCACAATGGAATTCATCTACATACTGTTCACCCTGTTTGCCCTCTTTTTCGTCGTCGCGATCTTTGTTGTAGTCGGCCACCTTGTGTGGCTCATGGCAGCCGAGGTGGTGAAGTGGGTAATTAAATCTGAAAAACGGGCCGAACCAATTTTTCCGCCGGGGCCGACCGCGCCTAATCCGCCACGGCCTCACCGCCCAGACGACCTGACGATTTTCGAACGTCAAGTGGGCCGTTTCTATCAGGACGGAAAGATCAGCGACGAGATCTACGAAACGCTCATGGCTCGCGTGCGTGCCGAACGCGCGCCCGCTGACGTTCCTAAACCCAGGCCCGTTCCCGTGAGCGAGGTTCCGAAACCAGTTGAGCCGATCCCTCCTAGATCCCCTATCTTTGAGATCGCACCCAAGCGTCCGACCCGACCAAATCCCCCGCCGCCACCTCCGCCACCTGCTCCTCCGCCTCCGAGACCCCCACGCCGCCCCTTCAGCGAAGTGCTCAACTCCTTCATGGAAGAAAGCAACATTCGCTGGGGCGAGATCATCGGCGGTCTACTGATCATCGGCTGCTCGACCGCGCTCGTCGTCAGCCTCTGGGCGCAAATCTCGCAAATCCCCGTACTCAAGTTTTTGATCTTCACGACCGTGACCGCCGTGCTCTTCGGCGTCGGACTCTACACCGAACATCGCTGGAAACTCCCAACCACGAGCCGCGGCATTCTCACGATCGCGACCCTCCTCGTGCCCCTGAACTTCTTAGCGATTGCCGCCGTGTCAGCCAGCAACACGCCCGGCGCGCTTGTGATCGGCAGCGAGTTGGCAGCGCCTGCGATCTTTCTGTGTCTCGTCTATTTCGCCGGACGCGTGATCACGCCCGGCTGCGCGCACATTCTCTCCGCGGGTGTGCTCGGCTCGTCGATCGGCCAACTGCTCGTGCGCCACTTCGCCGGGACGGATACTTCGCCCGCGCTGCTGATACTGCTCGCGGCCTTTCCCGTGACCTGTTACGTCGTGACGGTCGGGCTCGCGCTCCGTCGCGTACTCGCCGATCGCGAGATCGACGAAAGTGAAACGACTACCGTCTTCACGATTCTCGGCACGATGAGCTTCGCGGCGCTGCTGCCATTCGGCCTGTTGCTCTACAAGTCGGGTCCGCTCGGGGTGACGATGATGTATCTCGCTCCGATCGTCACGCTCTGGGGCTTGCCGCTGCTGGCCACCGGTACCGTGCTGTGGCGACGAATCAAGAACCGGGAACTGGTTGCCTCTCGAACGACGGGCACAGCACTCGGACTTCTCGGCGTGGCGATCGTGCTGGCGGGAATGTTGTTGGCGTGGCCCAACCCGGCGAGCATCGTACCCGCTGCGTTATTCAACTTTGCGATCTTCACGGCGCTCGCGATTGCACTCGAGTTGCCGGTGGCCCATCTCATTGCGGCGCAGTGTTTGGCGCTGGCTTATCTCGTTGCGTTTCACGTTTCCGCGGGACGCGTCGCATGGAAAAACCTGCGCGTGATGTCGTTACTGGAAGTGGTTCTCTCGGCTCCGAGCGGCCAGGCGCTCGCGGGCGCGTTTGTGATCTTTTTGATCGCCGCGGAATGGCTGTCGCGCAAGCGACGCGCACGCGACAGTTTTTATTACGTCGTAGCGGCGTGCGTCGTCTCGGTGGTCAGCCTCGCGTTGATAACGGCGTTCGGCCTGTGGACAGTGGAGAACCACTGGCTCTGGATCGTATTCGCGATCTACTCGCTCGGCGCGTGCTGGATTGCGTGGCGGCAGAAGCAACCGACGTTTACGTGGATCTCATCGGCGCTGTTGCTCTTCGCGCTCGCCGATCTGTTTTCCAAATCGCTTTTGATTCCTTTCCCCTGGCAGTCAGCCTTGCTGGCCCACGCGACTCTCTGCGCTGCCCTGGCAATCATCGCCGCGCGCTATCGGGTCCTCTCAAAACCGTTCGGCAACACCGCACACATTACGTTGGTGTTGGGTGTAGTCGCACTCTTCCAGGCGAACACGTGGGAAATCACCGCGATGCAGGCGCAACGCGTCTTCTGGATCGCCGCCATCCTGCTGCTGCTGTTGTGGGTCAATCGCCGGCGCATCCTTCTCAACGCCTTTCAGATCGCGGTGATCTGCGCGGTGGTGCTGACGGTCAAAGCGTCGTTGCAGCAGTTTGACTGGTACGCGTATCTGCCTTACGCGTTCCTGCACCCGGCCGCGTTGCAGATCTACGGAACCGTGCTCGTGCTGTTTTGTCTGGCTTGGCTCGCGTTGCGTTTTCTCGTGCTGCGAGCGCTACCGAAGTACGGCGAACGCACGTGGCTCCAGGATGCCTCGCAACTCCTCGACACGAACGTGTCAATCGATCGCGTGCTTTCCGGGATGCTGCTCGGCGCGTTCATCCTGTTCGCGGTTTACGGAGCGGTGTCGGGACTAGCGCGCGAGCTCACGGCGTTGGGCAGCAGCTATTTGGGCCTGAACATCGCGGGCTTCGCACACCAGGAAGCGTTGGGACTCGGTTCGTGGATTCTGCTGGGACTGTTGGCCGTGTTGATGCTCGCGAACTACCGCGAGCGACGGCAAAAAGAATACTTGCTCGCGGCGCTCGTGGTGCTCGCGGCTGCGATACCCCTGCTCGCCGGAAGATTCGAGGCGCAAATGGCGACGGCGGCGGCGTGGCGTTGGCTAGCGGCGCTGTTTCTGCTCGGCGGCTCGCTCGTGCTCTGGTACCGGCGCGACAGCTCGCGCGACATGCGGCTGCTGTTGATCGCGCTAACGGCCGCTCCGCTCCTGTTATTCACGCTCATCCCGGCGGTGCGCGCGATCTTCTACCTGCCGGTGCAAGCTCCGATTGGCGGAATCTTCGCCTCGTTCAGCGACGACCTTCTGTACGGTGGACCGTTGCTGATCGTCGCCCTCGTGATGGTTGGTTACGCGTTGCGCGAACGGCTGCCTGACTACGGGTTCTATGGCGGCTTCCTGATCAACCTGACCGTCACGCTCGCGTTTCTGCTGACAGTCGTTTCAAGCAAGGGACTGATGGACCGCGTCGTGCTCGTGCGTCTGGCCCAACTCAACGCGATCGCTTGCGCCGTTTACGCGCTGCCGTGGTTGAGCTCGCGACGTTTATGGCAGCAGCGCCTCGACCAACCCGGACAGAAACGCGCGGACGAACTACTCGACCTGCAAATCTGGCTCGCGATTGGTTTGAACGTCGTCTTGATCGTGCCAATCGCGCTCGGATTGATCGTCGAACCCGAACCCGCCGGCATCGGAACGATGGCTGCGGGAAGCCTGCTCGGCTGGCTCGCATTTGCCGCCACGGTCGCGGCCACTGCGTGGCTCGCGCGCACGCGCAATCGCAGTCTTTCGGCCGAGATACTCGCCGCAGGCTCGGTGGCAATCGGTTGTTTGCTCGCGTTCAGTGTTGCACGCGCGAACGGCTGGCTTGGGCTGCACGTGCTGACTGTCGGCATCACGCTGTCAGCGTGGTTGATGCTCGGCGCTGCGGATCGTTATCCAGCTCTCGCGCGGCGCGCTCGGCAGCTTGCCGCAATCATCGGCGGCGTCGCGGCTTTTCTTTGTTTGCGAACCGCCAACGAACATGGTTTCACCGCGTGGTGGTCCATCGGCCCACTGCTGGCGCTGAGTCTCCTGTACGCGACGTTGAACTGGCAGACACTGCGCCGCCGTTATATCTACCTGTCCGGCATCCTTTTCACGTTCGCCGTTTCGATCTTCTGCTTCCGCGTTCTGCCGAGGGCCTATCACAAAGACTTCTTCGCCTTCAACATCATTGGCGGATGCCTCTTGAGCATTTCGTTGCTGTGGTTGGAGCTGCGCGCGCGACGTCTAAGCACCAGCGAAACACCACGTTCGACGGTACTCTCGTTTCACAACCTCGCCGCGATCTTCTGGCCGCTGTGGCTGCTGTTTTTTCTGGCGATGAGTCCGGGTCTTCCGCGGCCTTGGTCGCCGCTTGCGACGTCGCCAGGGTTCTACTGGCTGGCGATGGCTGCAACTGTCGTTCTGATGGCGGCAGTGCTCTGGGACAAGCACGCGAAATACGCGGTCGCCGGGCTCTATCTGCTTGGTTTGCTTGCGGCTGGAATAGCGTTTTATCAACTCGATCTGCCGCGAACCAGCCTGCGCTGGTCCAGTCTTATCTTTCTGGCGATCTACGCGCTCGTTTCAGCGCTGCTCTGGCGCTCGCGCGAGCGACTGATCGCTTTCGCTGAACGGTTCGGCGTGCCGCGGCGCATCAGCCCGGAGACGACCGAACTGCCGTGGCTGGCTGCTTTTCTAACGATAACGATCGGGTTTGTTATTGCTCTCGCGTCCTGGATTACTCTGCGCTTCGGCGACTTCGGCTTGCGAGCCACCGCGGCACTCGCAGTCGTCGCCCAATTCGTCACGTTTGCCGCCCTCGCAGAGGGATTGCGAAAGCGAACGTGGCGACAGGTCGCCATCGCCGTGCTCGTCGTGGGCTTTACCTTGTTCGGTTGGTCGTGGCTGACGCCGAACCTCACCGGCACGTGGCTGAACCGCAGCGTCATCCTGATGTTGCTCATGTTTGGCCTCACGGCGCTTTACGGAGCGCTGCTCGAAAAAGCCAAGGCGCGTTCACCCGAATGGACGAATGCCGCGCAGAGTGGCGTGCCGGTGCTGCTCGTCGCGGGCGCGATCGCGCTGTTCTTCTGCCTCGGCACGGAGATCTCGTACCAACTGAATTTCGGCGCCGTGCGCATCCATCCGTTAGCTTTGACGGCGATTGGCGCCACGCTCATTGCAGCCGTCGTGATTCCGGTTTTATTCGCGCTTTCCCCGCCACACGATCCAATGTCACTCTCCGAACGCGGCCGCATGAACTACGTCTACGCCGCGGAGATCATGCTGGCGCTGCTGTTCGTGCACATCCGTTTGACGCTCCCGTGGTTGTTCACCGGCTTCATCGAACGTTACTGGCCGCTCGCGGTGATGGTGATTGCTTATCTCGGCGTGGTGACGAGCGAGTCGTTGCGGCGACGCCAACTCCTCGTCCTCGCCCAGCCGCTCGAACGCACCGGAGTGTTTTTGCCGTTGCTGCCGGTGCTGGGTTTCTGGCTCGCTTCTTCGGAAGTGGATTTCTCCTTGCTGCTGTTTGTGGTCGGCGGTCTTTACGGACTGCTTGCGATCCTGCGGCGCTCGTTTGTTTTTGGACTCATGGCCGCGGTCGCGGGCAACGGCGCGCTGTGGTACATGCTGCACCGCACGGACAGCTACCAGTTTCTACAGCATCCGCAGTTGTGGCTGATCCCGGTC
>Ga0105248_10002121_pt1 | contig 21946 bp, 23 predicted proteins | sample KBSS34metaG_FD_81524 | JGI IMG/M metagenome (GOLD analysis project Ga0105248, IMG submission 81524) | Switchgrass rhizosphere microbial communities from Kellogg Biological Station, Michigan, USA - KBS S3-4 metaG | ecosystem: Host-associated > Plants > Roots > Rhizosphere > Soil | place...
ACCTCGTATCGATTCGTCATCAGCTACGACATCTTTGAAGAAAAGTTTGCGGTCAGTCGCATCGAACCCAATCCCCGTTCCATCACTCATCTTTCCGAGAGCGCCGCGCAAATGTGGTGCCTCGACTCGATTGCAATACCATCGGGGGGATTGCCGGCAGACCAACCGTTCTGGGTGAATCTGGAATACCAGACCGTAGAGCCGAAACCAGCCACGACAGAAACGGGAGAGTCGTTGATCGGACAGCTGATCGATGTCTTCAGCAGAAAGGCCCAGCGCGAGGAGGCTCGCGGAACCGTTATGGGCGGGCCTTTCAGCCTCACAGATCTCCGGAAGACACGTTAAGTCACACGCACACCTGTGAAATTCCGGCACGGTTTGAAATCCGTCCTTCCTGCAGAACCATGGCTTTATATAATGGCGCGGCGCATGCATATCCGAACTCCATGAAGAAGACACTCTTCCTCTCTCTAATGTTGATGATCCCGGCGATGACCATCGGCCAGATCATTCCGTCTATATCCAAAATCGAAGTCGCGGGATTTCCCGAGCGATCGCTCAGCGTGGATCTTCGAGACTCGATGCAAAAGCTGGTGGGCCAGCGATACGACGCGGAGACGGTCGATCCCATACTTCGGCGTATCGAAACCGAACAGCCAGACTTTCTCGTCGCGACACGGACACTGGAAGACACCGAGCCGGGCCGCATCAGGCTCGTGTTTGTCATGGCGCCGAAAACGCCCGGAGCCGCGGCCGACAGCAACGTGAATTCCCAGTACATTGTCGAATCCGCTGAGGTGAAGGGCGTCACTCCGGATCAGTACAGCGTGACGCTCCACGACGAAATTCAGAACATGGTTGGCCTGATGCTGGACCAGATGAAGGTGGAGGACATTCGAAGCCGACTTCGCACCGAGCCCATGCTGAAAGGGAAGTACTCGGTATCCGACAAGATTGAACGCGGTTCTCAACCCGGACAGGTGAAACTCATCTTTGAAGCGAAGAAAATGCCATGGGCACTCCGGGTCACGCTCGGAAACAAGATCGATATCAACGGTAATGGGATCCATGTCGGTGACATCAAAGACACCGATATCGTGGAATCCGTAGATGTGAAAGGAGTGGCAAGGTCGGCCTACAGTAGTTCGCTTGATTCGGAACTTCAATTGATGGTTGGGAAACGCGTCGACCACCTGGAAGCCGATCATTTGAAAGAAAAGCTGCTCGCAGAACTCAAGGATGGATATGAGATTAGTGACAAGTTTCAAAAGGGAACGAAGCCGAACACCGTTGCCATTGTTTACGATGCGAAAGTCATTCCGTGGATACCGGAACGCACCTTCCCGGAGGTCGGCGCTTATCACCCGAAGCAGGGAATCAGCGCTTTTGTGGATGGAAACATCTACAAAGGGCTGACACTTGGACTGGGGACGGATGGCGATACGCTGACCGAACGATACAAGGGATACACCGCGGGATACGAGAGCCGGATGCTTGGAACGCGTTATGTCGGCGCCAAGATTCGATTCTCAACATTCGGATTGCTGTGGAAACGGCAGACGCTGGAGCTGCTGGATGTCTCACCGGAGATTCCTGGAGCGTATCGGACGCGTCAGGCAATCGAACCATCACTGGCATTCGCGCTCAATCGAACGATATCCGCAACGGCGGGTTTCAACTTCGTGGAACTGCACATGATGAATCCTCAGGAACACTGGGAATCCGCACATGAGGCGACGGCATCGTTTCGCTATTTGAGTCCCAAACTGAAGAGCGGGAGTGGAACGTCGGAGATTACCAGTGGCTATGAGGTCCGGACCGCGGCGCACAATCTGAACAGCGATTTTGTATATACGCGCCACTACTGGGACGGAGGGTATAGCGGAAAGTTCGGCAAAAATCAGTTCAAGTTTTCCTACCTGGCTGGAAGGATTACCGGGGATCCACCTCTTTTCGAACGATTTTCTCTGGGCAACACGCAGACCCTTCGGGGGTGGAATAAATACGATATCGACCCTATTGGAGGGAATCGGGTCTATCACTTTTCGACCCAATGGACTTACCGGTTTTTCGGCGTATTCGCGGACAACGGTTCCATCTGGAACAGCGGAGACGATGCTGTGAACCGAAGCTCCATCGGCGTGTTTCTCGGACCGCTGAAACTGGCAGTTCCGCTCGGGTGCTCGTCCAACTGCGGAATAACCTTTCTCGTTCATATCGATTAGTGGACTGCTGATGCGCGCCCACACCATCATTGTCTGGGCAGTTCCAGTGGTCCTGCTCTGTTTCCTGACTTCGATCTACGGAGCCGAAACGCTGAAGGTTCACCTCAACGGCGAGCAACTTCACATCGAGGCGCACGACCTCCGGTTTCTTTCCCAGGCGGCGCAGGCAAGGCTCCACGATGGAGCAACGGTGATCTACAGATTTCGCCTGATTGTGAGCGACTCGCGAAATGGGAATGCGGCTGCTGAATACACGTATCATTGCGTGTTCAGCTTCGACATTCTGGAGGAAAAGTACAAAGTGTCCCGGCAGGAACCCGGTTACCGAACCGCATCCCATCTTTCTGAAAGCGCAGCACGCGATCTCTGCCTGGACTCGCTGATGATTCCCGCGGCCAGCATCTCCACCAATTCTCCATTCTGGATTTCGATGGAATACCAGTTGGAGGATCGTCAATCCAGTATCGAGCGAAGCGACTCTCATTCCGTACTGGATACGCTTGTAAATATCTTTGGACAGCGGAACAAGACGCCTCAGCCTGTGGACATGATTCGAGGTGGTCCATTTCGCATGGACGACTTGCGTAAATCAAAGTGAATCGAATTCGAAGCAAACTGATCCTTGTGTTCCTTGCAGCCACCGTCGTTCCGCTCGTGGTAACGGTGTACATCATGACTTCGCTGCTTGAGCGCAGTCTCAGCTACGCCACTACCGAAGAACTCGACAGGCTGTCGGAGTCTCTCCATGAAACGGCACTCGACTACTACCAGCAGGCCCGCGAGGACCTGAGGGGAGATGCGAAGTCCGGCACTGTCGCACATGAGACCCTGAGGATTGCAAACCGTCCGGAATGGCCGGGACCGATCGTCGATTTCTGGGAGAGCGGCGAGGACGAACGATTCGATCTTGCAGGCGCTGGCGGTGAAAACCTGGAATATTTCGTTCGTCATCCGGACGGCGTCTGGGTCTATACCCAGCGCTTCGGCAAGGTCCGAATGGACGAAATCACGTCGCAATATCGCAATGCGCGTGAACTGGTGGATCTGGCAAAAGCCCGTGATTTGCGCCGCGGTTTGACCATCACGCTGATCGTACTGGTCGCCGGCATCTGGATTGTTTCTCTGGCATGGCTGATCTACCTTGCCGCTCGAATGACCCAACCGATCCAACAGCTCACTGCGGGCTTGTCTGGCCTTGCCGCAGGCGATCTGGGGACGCGCATTCCAACCGACGGCAGGAAGCGAAACGATGAAATCGGTCACGCCATCGCCGCGTTCAACCACACGGCCACTCAACTCGAACAGAATCGAGAGCGGCTGGTCTACCTTACCCAGATCGCAAGCTGGCAGACACTGGCAAGGAAGATGGCGCACGAATTGAAAAACTCTCTGACTCCGATACGGCTGACCGTGGAAGAGATTCTCGCACGCCAGCCGGAGGCGGAACGCCCATTTATGGCTCAGGCCGCTCAGATTGTCGTCAACGAAATCGAATCCCTCGAACGGCGGGTCCGCGCATTTTCGGAGTTTTCCTCGGAGCCGGCACTCCGGCTGTCTACGTTTGATATCAACAATGTCCTTGAAGAACGAATTTCATTCCTGAAGCCCGGCCATCCCGGTATCGAATACAGGACGGACATGGATCGAACCCTGCCGCAGGTTCGCGCCGACGAGGATCGAATCAAAGGAATACTGACAAACCTGCTCGAGAATGCTGCCGAAGCGATCGGCGCTCGCGGACGCATCCTGGCTTGGTCGTATACGGCGGAGGGACAGGTTTTCGTCGAAATACATGATTCCGGCGCGGGGCTTAGCCCAGAGGCACTGAAGACGCTGTTCGAACCAACCATCACATTCAAGGCGCGTGGTATGGGACTTGGTCTTTCCATTGCACGCAAAGATGCGCTAGTGTGTGGCGGCGATTTGCTACTGATCGACGGGAAGCTGGGAGGAGCGGGATTCCGACTCGTGCTCGCAAAGAATCCGTGGATCTGATCCATGTCCAGTTCTTGATGGCGTCCCTCATGTCTCAATCGTCGTTTGTCATCCGAGTGGGACATTGAGAATTGAACATTGATGAATTCTCCGGCTTATCCAGGTCTGGAATTGCAGACGATGTATATATGAACAAGTCCATTGTCATTGTTGATGACGAACCCAACATCGGCCCATCTCTGCAGCTGATTCTGGAACGCGAAGGCTACTCGGTGTCAATCTATCGTTCTGCCCAGGACTTTGCGGCTCGTTATTCGGACCGGCGTGCGGACGCGTATCTTCTCGATGTGCGACTTCCGGACGGAAATGGAATCGATATCCTGAGATCGCTCCGGCAGGCAGATCCGCGTGCCGCGGTGATCATGATATCGGGTCACGGCAGCATTGCCGATGCCGTGGAAGCCACACGACACGGCGCGTTTGATTTTCTCGAGAAGCCTCTCGCGCGGGACCGTGTTCTGCTGGTGTTGAAGAATGCGCTGGAGCAGGCCAATCTTCGAAAGGAGAACGAACGATATCGCGAGATTGTGGGCGAAGGACCCAAAATGGTTGGTTCCAGCGCGGCATTCGCCCATGCCGTCGAGCAGGCCACACGCGTTGCACGCTCGGATGCTCGTGTTCTGCTTCTGGGCGAATCGGGAACCGGCAAGGAACTGCTGGCATCGCACATCCACCGGGAGAGTCCGTTTGGCAACGGCCCATTTGTGAAAGTGAACTGCGCAGCCATACCGACAGAATTGATTGAGAGCGAACTGTTCGGCCATGAAAAGGGATCCTTTACAGGAGCGGCGGCGATGCGGCGCGGAAAATTCGAACTGGCCGACGGCGGCACTATTTTCCTCGATGAAGTGGGAGACCTTCACGAAGCGTCGCAGGCCAAACTGTTAAGGGTCCTTCAGGAAGGCGAGTTTCAACGCGTTGGCGGGGAAAAATCGGTACGGGTGAGTGTTCGTGTTGTTTCGGCAACCAATCGCAATCTCAGCGAGATGGTTTCGCAGAATCGATTTCGTGAAGACCTGTATTACCGCTTGAGCGTCGTACCGATCCGAGTACCGGCATTGCGCGACAGGCCGGAAGACGTTCGTCCTCTTGCCGAGTATTTTCTCGCAGATTTTTGCAGCCGGAATAATTTCAAGCCGAAGCGAATCGACGAGGCGGTTTTTCCGACGCTCGAAGCGTACGCATGGCCGGGTAATGCACGCGAACTCCGGAATACCGTGGAGCGGATGGCGATTCTTTCACCAGACGATTGTCTCAGCACCAACTACATTCCTCTTGAAATTCGATTTCAGCCCGACACCAGCCTCCGGTCGACACTTCAGGACAGCCGTGAATCCGCCGAGAGAGAACGCATCTTTGACGCTCTGGAACAAACAGAATGGAATGTATCGGCTGCGGCGCGTCTGCTGAATATCGAGCGGACGAATTTACATAAACGAATGCGGGCGCTGGGGCTGAATCGAGGGAACTGATTCGGGGAATGCATCAATGTTCAAATCTCAATCTTCATCCAAAGGCGATATTTCGGGAATCCCCAGGGATGCGAATTGGGAATCGAACATTGATGAATTCCCTCTGTCTTCTAGAACGGGATATCGTCGTCCGTAATGGCGCTGCCGCCAGGTCCGGAAGAGCTGGATGACCCGCTTGCGGAGTCGGATCGGGAAGGCATACCGCCTTCTCCCCCCTGGCTGCTGGAACCGCCGCCCAGCATCACCATGTCGCGGGCACGAACTTCGGTGGTTTTTCGTTTCACGCCTTCCTTGTCGTCCCATTCACGTGTCTGAAGGCTTCCTTCGATATAGACCAGTCGTCCCTTGGTCAGGTACTGGTTGCAGATTTCCGCAAGCCGATCCCACACGACGATGCTGTGCCACTCGGTGCGTTCCTGTTTTTCACCGGATCCCTTATCGGTCCAGTTGTCATCGGTGGCGATGGAGAATCGGCAGAACGGCGTTCCGCCGGAGGTATATTTCATTTCGGGATCGCGGCCAAGCCGTCCGACCAGAATTACTTTGTTAATCGACTTTCCCATTTAAGGTGTTCCTCTAACGTCCTCGACCGGCCGCGGCTGGCGCTGTGCCAAGTTCCTTTAGTTTTGCAGCCGCATTTGCTGCTTCTCCCGTGCCAGGGAACTCCTTCGTGACACGAGTCAACGCAGCGCGTGCGTCGGTGGTTTGTTTGAGTTCCGCGTGGGCGAGGCCTTTTCGCAGAAGGGCACTTGCAGTTTTATCGTTTGGCGGATACTTCTGCAAGAAAATATCGTACTCCTGAACGGCCAGATCGAACTTCTTCCAGCCGAAGTAGGACTCCGCAATGCTGAATTGCACCTCCGAAAGCTTGGGATCGCTGGCGCATGACGGATTGGACAGGAAATCCCGGTAGCCGCTAACGGCATCATCCCAGTATCCACTGTTGGCACTGCGATCCGCGACCTGCTTCAGATCCTTGCATGTCGGAAGCGCTTCGCTGCCGGACTTCAGGGCGATCAACTGATCGGAGAGCGCCTTTGCCTGAACCTGCTGTCCTTGCTTTAGATCGTCGACGCCTTTGCGAAGTTCGGTCAAAGCCGGTATCAGCACAGACTGCGTATCGGCGACGCTTTTGCTCACGCCCGCCAGCAGCGCGGCATTGGCAGTGCCGTCTTCCGTTCTCATTGCTGTAAGCTGATCGGACATTTTCTGCATGGATAACGACATGTTATTCATCTGATCCGCCATCTTGGCGATCTGAGAAGCCATGACGGCATTCTTGGCGTCAAGGCTCTCCTGAAGGAGCTTGATGGTTCCCTGAAGATTGACCACGTCGGACTGCAGTCGAATGATGTCCTTGTCTTCCGCGGAAGCAGAGCCTCCTGCCACCAGCATGACCATCAGGCTGGCAATAAAGATGGTACCGGGTATTTTCATCGTAACCTCCTGGCGCCGCCTGCAATTTACGGGTTAATTCGAAACGCAGCACGCCGGTTCTGTTGGAAGCAATCCTCCGTCTGCGTGGTGCACGCGGGGCGCTCTTCGCCGTAACTGACCGAACTGAGCCGAGTCTCGGCGATTCCCTGCGCCGCCAGATATTGTTTCACGGCATTGGCGCGGCGATCGCCCAGGGCAAGATTATATTCCTCGCTGCCACGTTCGTCGGTATTCCCCTCGATTGTAATTCGTACATTTGGATTTGCCTTCATGTAGGCTGTCGCGGTCTGCAGCTTGCCCTTCTGGTCCTCTCGGATATCGGACTTGTCGTAGTCGAAATTGATCGGCTGCATATCGCGGTCGAACAGCTGCTGTGCGGTGAGATTAAGTGCCGGCGGAGGAGCCACCGATGGCCCACCTCGCGGGGCAGCTGCGGCTGCCGGAGGAGGATCATTGACGGTAATTCGCAATGTGTCACTGATTTTTCCGCCGGGCCCGGTTGCCGTTACCTCATAGGTGACTGAGGAGGCCGGGGTCACCTGCCGGCTGCCGGATGCGACCGGAGTTACAGAGCCGATGCCTGGCTGAATATCCAACGTCGCCGCATTCCGGGATTCCCACGTCAGCGTCACGTTTCCACCGCGCGTGATGGTTGAAGTGTCCGCGCGTAACGTGACCGTCGGTGCAGGCAGCGGGGGAGTTATCGGAGTAGTGCCGGTGCCGGTCGACGAAGGTGGAGGTGGAGGCGGCGCCGGTGTCTTCTTGCAGGCGACGGACACGATTGTCATGACGGTAAGTAGTAATGCCGCCGATTGCCAGGAGAGTTTTCGTTTCATTCCAGTGACCTCCAAATTTACTTGATGTAGCCGGACCATGCCGGCGCCTTGTTGATTCCGCTGCGTGTCAGCTGTTGCGGGGGTTTGCTCCCATCCGCCAGCATGGAGTAGATCTGCAGCGTGCCCGTTCGATTGGATTCGAACGCGATATGTTTGCCGTCGGGAGACCATGTCGGCTTTTCGTTGTCCGATGCATTCTGGGTCAGCTGGGTATTTTTTCCGGTTACCAGGTCATGCAGATAGATGTCGAATCGGGAATTGCCCGACTTCTTCCAGGCAAATGCCAGGAAATTCCCCGTCGGAGACCAGGATGGATTCTCCGCGTCCCCGCCATCATCGATGATGCGCCTCAGATTGGTGCCGTCATCGTTGATGCGGTAAAGCTGCTGCGAGCCACTTCGATCGGATACAAATACCAGTTCTCGCCCCGTCGCCGGATTCCACACCGGGGACGTATCAATTCCGCTGGAAGTCGCCCGGGGTAGCAGCCGGACCATGTTTGAACCGTTCGAACTGGCAATGTAAATTTCCGGACCATCCGCGGTGCTGTGCTTGTCGCGGTTACTGGCGAACGCGATTCGTTTTCCGTCAGGTGACCATGCCGGGGTTGTGTTCAACCCCACCGGCGAAGGAAACGGAACGGGGCTGCCGCCGTTGCGGGATATCACCTCGATGTTGGTCACTGATCCGCGATACGCCATATACGCAATGTGTTCCCCGTCGGGGGACCACGCGGGTGTCAAAGACAGGTCCCGCACGGTTGTCAGTGGAAACGCGCCATACCCGTCATAATCCATCACGTAGATTTCTTTCGCGCCGGCACGATCGGAAACGTAGGCAATCTTCGTCGTCGCCACACCTTTGCCGAAGCCAAGACTTTCCAGAATGGCATTTGCCCAGTTGTGTGCGACAAAGCGGGCCGCCTCGTCCGTGTCCAACCCTCCACTCCATCGCACGGGCTGCAAAGGGGACTGGTTCGATTTCAGCTCGGTGAAATGAAGATCGGCGGTAAACGCGCCCCTCATCTGTCCCGACGTTGGTATCGCCACACTGCCATATGTAATGTAGGCCGCATCCACTCCGGTCTTCGTCCAATCGTCCGGATGAATGTCGACAGGATTTGCAAAATTGCCTAACGGATAGTAACTACGGCTGGCCAGTACGACATTTCCCGAGAAATCGAGGTCGTTCCACAGCGTGTCGTTAAACACTTTTGCAAGTTGATTGATCTTCGCATCGACGCTGCTCGGTTTGAATTCCGGGACGGCGATCTTTACTGCTTTCATTCCAACCGTGGTGCCTGTATTGATCTGTTGCGCTCGAAGAACGGATGCTCCCAACGGTGCCAGCAGTAGAGACGATGCAAACTCTCGTCGCGTGATTTTATTTCGCATAATCAAAATAGAATCGAACCGCCACTGGCGGTCCGTGATAATCCGACGGCAGCGGCGGCAATTTTGCAGACTTGACCGCCAGCACCGCCGACCGCTCCATTGCAGAAGCACTGGGTGAAGGATCCTGAACCGCAACGTCGCTGACCTGCCCCTTTGCATCAATCGTAAACGTCACATACACTCGGGGCGCTCGCTGCAGGGTGCCGCCGCCCTGCCAGGAATTCGTAATCGCCCGTTTCATGGATTCCACATAAAACGCGTACTTCTCACCGAAAGTTCCGTCACCGGCAAATTCTGCTCCGGTCGGACCGGTTCCAGGTGCGGTCTGTCCGTATCGAATTGCAGGGTTTCCCCCGCCTTGTCCATAGGCGACGGCATTCGGCGGATTCTGAGGCTGTGGAACATTCGCGCTGGCGGATTTTGCAGGCGTCTGCTTCGCTTCCTTTGCTTCTTTGGGAGCCGTCTTCGATGGGAGCTGAATTGCGGCTGGATCGGGTTTTTCCGGAGTTTTCGCTTTCGGCTCCGGCTCGTTCTTGTGGAGAGACTTGTTTTCACTGGGCACGGCATCGTCTGTGGAAACCACCGGGGTCGGCAGCTCAAGGCCGGAGATGTTGCTGACGATCTTGATATTCACACCGTCATGACCACCCGTTCTGGAGCCCCACGTGGCAGTTCGAGCCTGAAACAGGGAAGGCGCTACAAACACGAGAAGAAGCGCAGTCAGATGAAGCGCGACGGAGGCCACCAGCGAAGCCCAGGTACTCATGATTTGGGACGCCTTCCTCATTTCGCCTTCTTATCGAGAGGTTCGGTCACCATGCTGACGTTGTCGATGCCTCCGATTTTCAAATTATCCATGATTCGCAACAACGCTCCGACATGCGCATCCGCATCGGCACGAACATAAATACTCGGACTGGCGGCTTTGGGGTTCCTCTCGCGAATCTTCGCGACCAGTTCGTGGATATTGACGGGATCATTCTGCAGATAAATCGTTTCATCCCGGGTGATCGAAACGACCAGACGCTCCTCAGCAATTTCACGAACAAACTCCGTCTTCGGAACGTGCACCTCCACACCAGACTGAATCACCGGCGCCGTCACCATAAAGATGATGAGCAACACGAGGACGATATCGATGAACGGAACCATGTTGATTTCCGACAGCGTCGTACGCGTTTTCCCGTCCTGTGTTGTGAATGCCATTAACGGCCGTTTCCTTCCGCGATAGCGAGTAATTCCGCCTGCAGATCATCAAGTTGACTGGCGATACTGCGAACTTTGTAGACGAACTGGTTGTAGGCAATAACTGCCGGTATGGCGGCAAAAAGTCCAAACGCCGTTGCTATAAGGGCTTCTGCAATGCCGGGACCCACGGCCCGCAATGTTGCGGTATCCGCGTTGGACAAACCCATGAAGGATGTAAGCACGCCCCATACCGTTCCGAATAATCCGATGAATGGAGCGACGGACGCCGTCGTTGCCAGGAATGTCAGGCGTGTTTCGAGCAATGTGACTTCGGCCGTTGCAGAGCGCTGCATCATGCGCTGAAGTGTTGCAGGACTCGCGGTAGTCTGGACCGCGACAGAACCTTTTGCGGAGTGGACTGCGGACGGCTGCAGGATATCGACCGCACTATTCAGAACCGCAACCAGAGGCGTGAAGCGAAGCGTTTCGCAGGCCATGGCGATTTCCGAAAGGTTCTTGCCCTTGCGGAAAATTTTCCAGAATGTTTCCGATTCGCGACTCACTTTTCGAAGCAGAAGCACCTTCGATAGGATAACGCCCCAAGACATGATCGAAAAGACGAGAAGTGTAAAAAGGACAATCCTGGCGATGGGGCCTGTCCCTTTTAGAAGGGCAATGAAATCCACCTGCGATTGAATCAGCATGATTGCGATGAGACCTCGGTTCGGCATTGCATGAACAAGCGCGATGGCTTATAAACGCAGCAAGTATGTTGCGCTTCCTGAGGGTTCGGCATTTCGCTTTGATCGATCAATTGGAACTCCATTTCAATCCCGGATTCAATCTGTTGTCCGGGGAAACCGGCGCCGGAAAATCCATACTGGTCGACGCTCTCGGGCTGCTGGCCGGCGCCAAAGCCTCTACAGATACGATACGAACCGGTGAGACTCGCGCCATAGTCGAAGCCATCTTTGAAGTGGATCTTCGCGACGACCTGGACCGACTGGGACTCGATGCGGAGGACGAACTGATTATAAGACGCGAGATCTCCTCTGACGGCAGAAACCGCGTGTACATCAATAATCAGCCCACCACCGTTACTGTACTGAAAGAGCTGGCGCCCGCTCTGCTGGACATCCATGGCCAGCACGAGCAGCAAACCCTGCTGGACCCTGGAAGCCAGCTCACTCTCATCGACGCGTTTGCCAATGCCACAGATTTGGCCGCCAAAGTCCGTGACCTCGACGCACAGCTCCAATCGGCCCAAACTGACCTGACACAACTGCTCCTCGAACACGCCCGCAGCGTGGAAAGACTCGACTTTCTTGGCTTCCAGAGCGATGAAATCCAGAAGGCCAGCCCCAGGGCCGGCGAAGCCGATGAGGCTCGCGCAAAACTTGACATTCTTGCTCATGCCGGAAAACTGCATGATGCGGCAGCCCTCGGATACGACCTGCTCTACGACTCCGACTCCTCCGTCAGTTCGCTGCTCGGTCAAACGCAGCGCGCGCTTCGAGATTCCGTCCATTTCGACAAACGGCTCGAACCCATCATTGAACAGGCCGAGGCCGCACGCATCCAGATCCAGGAAATCGCAAATGCGCTCCGCGATTATTCCTCTCGAATTGAAGCCGATCCCCGCGAGCTCGAACGACTCCAGTCGCGGCTTGCCGAACTCGAACGATTGCAGCGGAAATACGGTCCGGACTTGTTGGAACACTTGAACAGAGTACAGGCCGAAATGGACAGCATTGGTCTCACCGAATCCCGAAAGGAGGAACTGGAGGAGAAAATTTTGGGGCTCGCCGCTGAGTATGGCAGAGCAGCCGAAGCGCTCAGCCGCAAAAGGCGCTCGGCATCGAAGGCCCTCGAAGATCGTGTGGTTCGAGAACTGAAATCGCTGGCCATGCCCAACACCCGTTTCGAAGTGCACTGGTCCGACATCATGCCGGGGCGCTCACGCGGCATTGATCGGTCAGAATTTCGAATCTCCGCCAATCCGGGCGAAGATCCCCGCTCACTGGAAAAAATCGCATCCGGAGGCGAATTGTCGCGCATCATGCTGGCTCTGCGGACTGTCATGACCGTTGAAAGAACGCAAAAGACTCTGGTGTTCGATGAAGTCGATGCCGGTATCGGAGGAAAGGCCGCCGAAACCGTCGGTAAAAAGCTTCAGGAACTTGCGTCGAGGTATCAGGTGCTTTGCGTCACACATCTGGCACAGATCGCCGCATTCGCAGCTCATCAATACAGCATCGAGAAACTTGTGCTCGATGGCCGTACCGTCACACACGTGGAGCCACTGGCAGGGTCGGCACGAATCGAAGAGCTGGCGCGAATGATGAGTGGAACGCGGGTAACGGATGCGGCGCGGGAACACATCAAGGAACTTTTGGCGCAGTCTGTAAAGGCAGGAAGATCCAGCAAGTAATAGTTGCGGATTGATGCCGCCGGTATATACATTGCTTGTAGCAAACCAAGGAGGTTGCAGTGGAAGTTGAAATGAAAATCCGAGGACTGATGATGGATCCCATCACCAACATGCCCATTGTGATCCTCAAAGAAGCGGCAGGCAGCAACATACTTCCGATCTGGGTTGGAGTCTACGAAGCCAACGCGATTCAACTCGAAATCGAGAAAGTTGTCACGCCCAGGCCGATGACCCACGATTTGATCAAGAGCGTCCTTCTTGGACTGCAGGCGCACGTTCGAAAGATTGTCGTTACCAATATTAAAGATGACACGTTCTATGCCGTTATCTGGATTGAACGCGAAGGCCAGGAGGGACAGTTGATATCCATCGACGCCAGGCCAAGCGACGCTCTGGCACTCGCGCTGCGTATTGACTGTCCGATTTATGTCGACGATGTCGTGCTGAGCTCTTCAAAGAGCCAGAACTCCGCAAAAGAGGGAATCAACAACGAGGAGTTGAAACGATTCCTGGAAAACCTCAACGACGAAGACCTCGGCAAGTACAAGATGTAAGTAGCCTCCCTCCCGAGTCAGGAGGGAGGCCCGAAGGGCCGAGGTGGATCCAAAGCCGCAACGCTTAAGGATGCCGCTTTGGAACCACCCCTCGCACGAGTTGTTTCCGATTCAAATTACCTCGCTGACTGTCGCGCCTGTCCCCGAATCGATTCCAGGAACGAAAACACGGCTTCAAGGTACTGCTCCCTGTTCGTGGAAAACGCTTCCCCGTGACCCGCCCCGGGAACCACAATCAACTTCTTCAGCGGACTCTGGTTGGCATCGTACAGGCGCTTTGCCACTCCCGGTGGCATGCGCCTGTCGGCACCGCCGGCAATAAAAAGCACCGGCACATTCCCAAACTTCCGGACCGCCGTTTCCACATTTCCGGAATCCGGATCAATGTGCATTCGCACGCCGGTAAGCCAGACAATCATGTTAGCCACTGGGAACGCCGGAATACGAAATAGAAGCCTCACGTGGTGCTCAATGGTTTCGCGAAATGAAGGGAATGCGCTGTCCGATACCACGCCGGCAAACCCGCCGTAGTCTCGAACGGCCAGCAGCGCTGTGGCCGCGCCCATCGAGACTCCCCAAAGAAATTGAGACTGGCCCGGCACCTTCATGCGGACGAATTGGCTCGCCGCCTCCACATCCTGGGATTCAAGAATCCCAAGCGTTGTGTGAGCACGATCACTCTCCCCGTGATTTCGAAGATCAAACAGCAAAATGCTGAATCCGCGCCGGTGTGCCTCTCCTGCGCGCTCCATCAATTCGAGTCGCGACCGATTTAAGCCATGACAGAAGATAATGGCAGGGAAGCCCGGCTGACCGGCCATCCACCATCCTCTCAAAGTCAGCCCGTCCGCAGTTTTGAATTCCACGTTTTCCACGTGGAGTCCAACATCTTCAGGATTGCGAGGCCCTTTTTCCGGGTATCGAAAATGACTGTTTGTTATCAAAAATGAGCCGCCAACCGGCAGGAGAACAAAGAAGAACACGAGGAACGTGCCGACGAAAAGAAACAGCAGGCGGCGAATCCACTTCATCGTTCCAGAACGTAGCTCGTGAGAATGGTTTTTGTGTCGTCCTTCAGAACGAGAAACGTGACTTTGAATGGAGGTATCGCCTGCACACTGCCGTCGAGCACATATCGTCGCTTCGATCCGGCCGGAATTGCATCGTTAAGGACGATATCGACTGGCTGAGGTTTTCCAGCCTTTATCAGTAGTTCCTGATCGCCGGGAAATGCTGCTTTCACATCGGCCATCTTTGCGGGATCAATACGGGCCTGGAGTTCGATTGGAATTCCTTTGATGGACGTTTTCCCGGTATTTTCGACGACAAGCGACAGACTGTCTCGAAACAGGTTGTCATCTGGAACATCGAGCTTGCGGTCCATCTCAATGCTCCACTTTGTCTGGGAGTAATCAAAAGTCTTCTTCGGCTGAAGCAAAAAATAGGATGCGACCAGAGAGAAAAGAATGATGGCGTAAGGATATGGAGTACGGAGTCGAAGGACTGAAGCAAGTTTCTCGAAACTGGGGCTGGACCGCTGACCCAGGCGCTTTCCGCACTTGGCGCAAAAGAGACTGTCTTCCTGAATGTGAGCACCACAGTAACGGCAGAACATCAGACCCATTCCCTCGGCTTGTAGAATTCCATGTTTCGCTCTTCCAGGGAACCGGGCTCCGCTTTGAAATCGTAAACCCAGCGCACCAGCGGGGGAAGACTCATCAGAATCGATTCGGTTCTTCCGCGAGTTTCGAGACCAAATATGGTGCCCCTGTCGTAAAGCAGATTGAACTCCACGTACCGTCCCCGGCGATAGAGCTGGTATTGACGTTCACGTTCCGTATACGTTTCTCCGATTCTGCGGCGTGCCAAAGGAAGATAGGCCGGCAGGAACGCGTCCCCAAGTTCGGAAACGAATGCGAAATTCCTTTCCATGTCGCCTTCAACATAAACGAAGAACAGACCGCCCACTGCCCGCATTTCCCCGCGATGCTTGAGAAAGAAATACTCGTCGCACCACTTCTTGAAGCGGGAATAATGGTCGGGATCATGCCGGTCGCAGACGTCTTTCAGCGTCCGGTGAAAATGAACCGCGTCTTCGGAATAAGGATAGTAGGGCGTCAGATCCGTGCCGCCGCCAAACCACGACGCATCACCCTTTTCAAGATAGCGGAAATTCGCGTGAACCGTGGGAACCATCGGGCTCCGCGGGTGCAGCACCAGAGAAACGCCGGTCGCGAAAAACGCGGTGCCGTTTCCCCGGGGAATCCTGGCTGCGAATTCTTCGGGAAGGTTTCCGGCAACCGCAGAGAAATTTACGCCGGCCTTTTCAAAGACCCGGCCTTCCTCCATAACGCGTGTGCGGCCTCCTCCGCCGCCTTCTCTGGACCAGATGTCTTCTCGAAACTTAGTTCCGTCCAGTTCTTCAAGGCCGCTGCAGATTCGATCCTGAAGTCCTCGGAAGAACTGCTCAGTCCGTTCACGCCACAACATGATCGGATGATAACGGGAATGTGGCACAATCCCGAAATGCAATCTGAACAGTTGGAATATGAAGAGATGTTGAAAGCGTGGGTTGAAATTCCCAGCATCAGTGCGGAACCGGAACGACGTGCCGATATTGCACGGCTTGCGGAGGCGGCCGCCGCAACGATTCGTAAGTTTGGCGGTACAGCCGAAACGATCGCGACTCCGGGCAATCCGGTGGTCGTTGGGCGCTTCGGATCTGATCCCAGTCTTCCGACTGTAACTATCTATAATCATCTGGATGTTCAGCCTGCCAACGAACCCCAGTGGACGCGAGCACCTTTCGCCTTTCACCAGGAAAACGGACACTACTTCGGCCGCGGAACAACCGATGATAAGGGGCCGGCAATTGCCGCGCTGTTTGGGACGCGGCTTGCGATGCAGAGGAAAACGCCCATCAACGTTCAGTTGATCTGGGAAACGGAAGAGGAAATTGGTAGTCCCAACTTCGAGCATTTCCTGAAGGCCAATGCAGCGAAGCTCCAGACCGATTCCGTTGTCGTATCCGATTCCATTTGGACCCGACGAGGCCGGCCAGCCATCGGCTACGGGTTACGCGGTCTGGCGCCGTTTCGGATGGTGCTGGAAACCGGTACAAAGGATGTTCATTCCGGCACCACGGGCGGAGCCGCGCGCAATCCGATTGGTGAACTCTGCCAGATCATTTCGGAATGTTACGACGCACGGACCGGTAATGTGAAAATTCCAGGCTTCTACAAGGATGTTCTAAAACCCAGCCGGGCTGAAATGGCGAATTTTCTGGCGTCGGGATTCACAACTTCAGAATTTCGGCGAGCGCACGAGCTGAAGAAGATCCGTAGCACATCGGCTGCTGAGGCGGTACGCCGCATCTGGGCACATCCGACATTTGAAGTGCACGGCATGGTGGGCGGCTACACCGGCCCGGGTGTGAAGACGGCAATTGCTCCAAAGGCAGAAGCGAAAGTCAGCATGCGGCTGGTTCCGAACCAGGATCCGACAAGGATTTTCCGGTTGGTGAAAGCCTTCATCAAGAAGCGAAATCCGGATATTCAGGTTTTTCCCGAATCGTTCCTGGAACCATTCCTCGGACCAAAGTCCGGACCTTTTGCCGAAGCGGCGCAGGAAGCGATGCGGTCCGCGTTTGGAAAGGAACCCGCATGGGTGAGGGAAGGCGGATCCATCGGTGCCGTCGTGACCATGCAAAAATACCTGAAGGCTCCCATCGTTTTTCTGGGTCTCAGTTTGCCGGAACACGGTTACCACGCTCCCAATGAAAACTTCGATTGGGAACAAGCTTCCGGTGGAATCCAGATGTTTGCGCGTTATTTTGAGCTCTTGAGCAAAGTGAAATAATCATCACCGCAACCGAGTAACCAGTCTGGTCCCTCCTATACAGCGGTGAAGGATAGTCGGGATGAGGGGGCCGCGCCGAGTCTCCCGGCAAGTCGCCGCTACCAGTCCAATGATTCCTGCGCTGTTCCAGAAGTGCGGCGAAATGCGGAAATGATTCCCTTGGTCCGCGACTTCCGGGAGCGGAACTGCCGAGTCTTTTAAATCTGTTTTGCGAAAATGGGGCCACGATGCGATTAAGCGGTCCGCATTCAAGCGCAGTGCGGAGACATTTGTGCAGCGGTTTAGTTCTGCGCTGAATTGCCAACTTCACTTCCACGTGTTCGATGGCGTTTATGCCTGCGTTAAAGAGGAGAAGGAGCCTCCGCGATTCTACCTGCTGCGTCCCCTATGCTTGGGCTCTCGCTGGCGTGTGCGGATAAAAATGGGGAGATCGAACTCGTAGAAGGTGACAACGATCTCCCCATCTCCTGCGTTATTGGCGGAAGAGATACCCTATTCAAGGATTACTGTCTGCCGCCAGGCGTGGGTGCAGCCGGCCCGCCCGGCCCGCCGGGGCCTCGTCCGCCAGCCGCAGCGGCGTTAATCTGGCCTTCGTCCCAATGTTCGTCAGCTTTGCCATCGACGAACCGCCACATGTCGAAATGGGTTGTCGTGTAGGTCTGTCCCGGATTTCTCGGATCCGGACGCGTGCTGACGGAGGCCACGCACACAATGTCGTTTCCCTGCGTCGTTACGGCGACGATTTTGGTGCTCCAATTCTTAGGATCGGGTGGAATCGGAGTACCGGCGCCGCGGGCGCCAAAGGCCTTCATTACGGTGTCGCGTCCCGAAGCGAATCCCGGGTTGTGCTGGATGTAGCGCTCGGTCAGCCACTTGTCGGCTTCGTTCCAGTGACCGTAGGCGAGCAGGTCGATGACAATGTGCATCGCGGCCTGCTTGTTCTTATTCAGAACCGGATCTTTATCGGTAAACAGGGACGTGGGATCGGCGACTCCGACAACGGGAGCGGCCTGGCCGAATAGATTTACGCACGCCAACGTGAAGAGCACTCCAACAGAAAGGATGTTTTTCATGGGCCTAATACTTAGACAACCCGAGTCACGGTGTCAAGGGGGTCCTAAAACTCGGAGCTCTCAAACGTCGAGAGTCTCGGGAAGTAAGTTGCTTCTTACGATTGGATCACCCCGCGGTTGAAGCCGCGCCGTGAGGAGAAGACATCTCGACGTCCTGCAGTTGCACTCAACGTCGGCGTTTCTTCCTGTTTTGAAGCGTGTTTGCCGCGGGTTGCACAGCCCCGTCGATGCAGAGCCGCCTATCTTTTAGATCATTGCAACCGTTTTCGAGGATCCATACGATCAGGAATTGAGGTCGAGGCATATGGTCGTCATACCGGATGGAAAAAGTCGAGAGACGGCCCCTGCGTGTGCGGCAACATGAGAACCGCCCTGCTTGCGCTCGTGTTCTTTACGCTGGTCACTCTTTCGCAGAGTGAAAACGGTGTGATTACAGGACACGTGCTTTCTGCAGATGGAACGGCTTTAGCGGGCGTGCGTGTCGCGGCGGTTCCCGTCCCCGAGGCTGGCCGAGCCGAGGCAACTGAGGTTCTATCGGAAATCACGCAAACCGACGCTTTGGGAGCGTATCGACTGGAGAATCTTTCTCCGGGCCGGTATCACATTCTCGCGGGTTTAGTCGATTCTCCCACCTACTACCTGGGTGCGACGACTTCCAGCGCAGCGCGCGTTATCACCGTGGCGCGGGGTTCCGTACAGTCCGGAATCGATTTCGCACTTCTGCGAGGTGCCGGCGTAAAGCTCAGCGGACGTGATCCGGGATCCCAGACAGCAATCCTCCCCTGAACTTCGCCACGTCATGCTCGCGCGTGGCGCTCCATTTGTTGCAGAGGCACCGGTCAACGACGATGGGACGTTTGAGTTCTCAAGAGTGCCGCCAGGCTCATACAGTGTCGTGATCCGCGGAGCTGCTGCTGTAACAAGGATCCAGGTTGGCGAAAAGGATGTGACCGGGATCGAATTGAAAGTTCCCCTGAGATACGAAGTTACCGCCCGGATGGTCGTCGAGCATAACGGCGCGTTGCCGAACGCCTCGCTCGGCGTGTTCTTCGAAGAGAGGGACCTGCAGGGAAGTCAGGCGCAATTCCTGAGTGATGCGCCCATAAAGATATTGTTCCCTGAAGGCAGTTATCGACCGGTGCCGAACGACGTCCCGCAGGGGTATACCGTCACTTCGATCAAGCGTGGTTCACTCGACATGATGAAAGAGCCGTTAAAGATTCCGTCCGATGACACTTCAGAGATCGTTGTAACCATCAGTTCTCAGCATTAGCACTCGCATCGCAGTAGCGATCGAACGCCAAGGCTGCCTCCTCAATATCTGCGGAATCGATTCGAGTTCCGTTAGCGTTACCGAACTATTGTTGACACGCCAGCGCCTGATTGTTCGTACGCACCCGGCCGGCCCGGGCCGCAGCGACGAACCGCGCCATAGGGCACAACGCATCGGCATTTGTGGGCGGTCGCAAAGCGTAAGGCCGGATGAAGACGCTGGTACTGTTCAACGGCAGCGTTGCGACATTGTCGTAGAACGCCGTGTCCTTTCCGTCCTGAAACAGATACTGCTCTACATTTGAAAGGTAAAACGCGCTGACCGTTGCATCATGCGCTTTTACGTAGTTGCCGATGGCGCGAAGCGCTCTCGATCCGCCGAAATCGCCGCTCACCGGGACGAGAAGGTTCTTATCCTCGAGTGCTTTGACGGTCTGGAAATTTTCATCTGTTGTGAGAAAGCTCTGAGGCCGGCCCGCTTCGTCAATCGACCAGCCGGTCAGATCGGCGAAGTTCAGGGCATTGCCTCCTCTGCCGCCGCGTCCTCCGCCTCCTCCTCCGCCGCTGTTTGTCGTGATATTGGGGCCGTAGCTTACAAATGCGTTCAAAACGAGATCGAGTTGCGACGCTTCGTCTTCGGTGAATTTGAATCCGTGTGTCTTCGTCAGTCGATTGACGATGAGCGCATGGTTATTTACAGCGAGAGCACTGTCCGCAGGCACTCTGAGGAATGCATTCCAGATCTCTTGAATCGAAGTGTTGACTTCCAATCCCGCCGGCTTCGGTCTGGAGAATAGCAGCGAGATAAAGTCTGCGCGGTCTTTCGACAATTCAAATATGGACTTGAACATCAGGTGCTGCATTACTGCCTGGCGCCGTATATCGATAACGAACGCCATCGCGGGATGGATTGCGGAGATATAGGACAGATTTTGTTCAGGACCGACTCCAAGGTACACGCCACCCTGAACGCCCCTGGTCCGAAGTTCTGTAACGATTCCCCCGATTTCATTTTCGTTCGACGTGAAGTTGTCGACGATCCGGAAATAGCCGCCGGGTTCGGAAATGTCGGATACAAGTTTCCAGAACTCCGCGTCACTGAGACGTGTCGGCAACGGGGCGCCTGTCCTGGGCGATTGGCCCACAGACACCGGACTCTCTGCGCACAGCGAAACCACCAGCAAAACTCCAACGATCATTCGGTTCATGGAAGTCTTCATGCGCGTAACGATGTCCTTTTCCTGGGATCCGCGTCAACCATTTCACTGTCTCACATTTTAAACGGATCCGATATTCGCATCAGGCATCTCAGATGTTTCGTGCGGACTCCCAGAAGTTCGGCAGCGGCTTTAGGGCCGGGCCTGCCCGGCAAGCAATGAGAGCCGGTCTCGATGTTCCGATGGCCTTCGAAAAGCTGCATGAAAACTTCCTGCGACACTTCTTCCGCGATCGCTTCATTGCGGAAGAAGTGGAAGGCAATTTGGTGTCCGTGAATAACGGATTCGACCTCGGCTGTTGTCATCTGCCCTCAAAGCTAAGAACGATTCAAATCCGGATTCCCATGCACATTTCGGCTTGCGGATTGATTCAGAGGCATATTTTTCGCGAATCTCTCTCAAGAAGGGAGGGGGGGGCCGCCCATCGCCAGAGGGCGTCGGGTGAGGGGTGAAGAATCCAACGCTTCACCCCTCACCGGCCCCGCTGTCGCGGGCCACCCTCTCCCTTCGGGCGAGGGAACCCCGGAACTCCGGGTCAGCGGCGGATTCCTTCCTTTTCCATTATTAAGAAGATCGTTCTTGCCAGCGCGTTGAAGCCATCGTCGGTAGGATGAGTGCCATCGCGTAACGTCATATGCAGAGTGCCATCGGAATCGATCCAATGACAGCGGACCGGTTTCATTGCCTGGCAAAGCGGTTGAATTTTCTTCGTGGCATAGTCCACGGATGCGGCGATACCGCCGCCGCGGCTGTAAAAGACATAAATAATGTCGTGGACTCCATCCCTTCCCATCTCGCTCCATAGCGCGAACAGTCGATCCGCCAGCATGTCGATTCGCGCTCTCGCGAATGGACCGGCGCTGGACAAATCAACGCGCGCATTGGAACGAAGGAGATCGTTACCCCCACCGGTCATGATGACAGTCTGGATATTCGGGTTGTCGCGTTTCGCCTGGGCATACTGGGCGGGAATTTGACCGTTCAACAATTGCGT
>Ga0105248_10002125_pt1 | contig 21932 bp, 21 predicted proteins | sample KBSS34metaG_FD_81524 | JGI IMG/M metagenome (GOLD analysis project Ga0105248, IMG submission 81524) | Switchgrass rhizosphere microbial communities from Kellogg Biological Station, Michigan, USA - KBS S3-4 metaG | ecosystem: Host-associated > Plants > Roots > Rhizosphere > Soil | place...
GCCAGGATCACCTCGCGCTCGCGCGCGTAGTCGCGGGTCGGATAGCCGGTGGCGCGCTTGACGCGCGCAATCTCGCGGCTCGTCGATTGTCGCTCGGCGATCAGTTCCAGCAGTCGGCGGTCCAGCCCGTTGAGGTGCAGGCGCAATTCATCAAGGGTCATGCGAAGTATCCATTGCCATGTAAAGCCCATTCCTTGTAAAGGCAAAGCGCGGCCACGGCAAGTCGCACCGAGCGCCCATAAGCCCTACGCGCTCGTGAGCGCTGCGGCCATGGCGTAACATGCACGCCATGCTATGGCACCGCGAACACCTGCCCGATCCGCTGCCGGCCGAGCCGCTGGAAGTGGCCGCGAGCTGGCTCGCGGAGGCCACGCGCCGCAAGGTGCAGCCCAATCCCAACGCGATGGTGCTGGCCACGGCCGATGCCTCCGGCCAACCCTCCGCCCGGCTGGTGCTGTGCAAGCAGATCTCGCCCGAGCCCGGATTCCTGACCTTCTATACGAATTACCGCTCGCGCAAGGGTCGCGAACTCACCGACAACCCGCAGGCCGCGATCGTCATGTATTGGGATGCGCTCCATCGCCAGGTGCGCGTGGAGGGACGCATCGTGCAGGTCGAGGCGGCCGAGAGCGATGCGTACTTCGCCTCGCGCAACTGGCAGAGCCGGCTGGGCGCCTGGGCGAGCGAGCAGAGCCAACCGATCGGCTCGCGCACCGAACTGCTCGGCAAAGTGGCCAAGGCCGCGCTGCGCCTGGCACTGCCGGTGCCGGCCGATGAGCAACAGCAGGACCCGGGTCTCCACATCGCCCGCCCGCCGCACTGGGGCGGATACCGGCTGTGGGCCACGGCCGTGGAGCTGTGGGTGGAAGGCAGCGCCCGGATCCACGATCGCGCGCGCTGGCAGCGCACATTGACCCCGCGCGCCGGCGGGTTCGATGCCGGTCCCTGGTCGGTCAGCCGCCTGCAGCCCTAAGATCACGCGAATTAGCCTGACCCATGTGGCGCACCGCCCGCATTGTCATTCTGGCGACGATCCTGTTCTTCGTGGCGGTCAGCGCGTGGCTTGATCAGCAGCGCACGACCAGTTGGGAGTACACGGTGCGCGTGGGTGCCTTCCCGATCAGTGCCGATGGCAGCAAGGCCTCGGGCGAGTACCTGGCGGCGCTCGGCGAGGAGCAGTTGCGCCCCGTGAGCGCATTCATCGCGCGCGAAGCGCATCGGTACGGTGTGGCGGCCGATGAGCCGATCGAGATCAAGCTCTACCCGGCGATGAGCAGCGCACCGCCTGCGCTCGCCGCCGACGCTGGAATATTCACGCGGCTCCTGTGGAGTCTGCGCCTGCGGGTCTACCGCTCGCAGGCGGTAGCCAAGATTTCACGCTCGCGGCCGAAGATCGCGCTGTTCCTGCTCTACCATGATCCAGCGCTCGCCCCTGCGCTACCGCATTCGATGGGGCTGCAGCGCGGGCTCACCGGAGTCGTCCATCTGTTTGCGACCCGTGCGCAGGATGATCAGAACGCGATCGTGATTGCGCACGAACTGCTGCATACCTTCGGGGCCACTGACAAATACGCGCTTGGCAATGACGCCCCGCTCTTTCCGGACGGCTACGCCGAGCCCTATCGCAATCCGCGCTTTCCGCAGCGCTACGCCGAGATCATGGCCGGCCGCGTGCCGCTGGCGGAAGATCGCGCGCAAATGCCCGATGACTTGTCGCAAACTCTCGTGGGCCCCGCAACCGCGCGCGAGATCGGCTGGATTAGGCACTGATGCCCGAGATACTGCTGAGCACCCAATCGCTGGCCGTGCGCGCCGGGCACCGGCTGCTGCTCTCCGAGCTCTCGCTCGAGTTGCAAAGGGGTGAGTTCATCGCGGTGCTCGGGCGCAACGGCTGCGGCAAGAGCCTCACCTTGCACACGCTGGCGGGACTTAGGCCCGCGGCGGCAGGCCGCGTCGAGCTTGGGGGCCGCAAGCTCAAGGAACTGGGCCGGCGCGATATCGCGCGCCGCCTCGCCTTCCTGCCGCAGGATAAGGAGGACGCGCTGCCGTTATCGGTGTTCGAGGCGGCGTTGCTGGGTCGCCACCCGCACATCGGCTGGCTGCGCGCCGAGAGCGCGGACGATGCGCAGATCGTGCATGCGGCGCTCGCGCGCATGGACGTGGATGATTGCGCGCAGCGTGCGCTCGCCACGCTCTCCGGTGGCGAGCAGCGGCGCGCGGCCATGGCGGGGCTGCTGGCGCAGGAACCGCAGGTCTATCTGCTGGACGAGCCCACCAATCACCTCGATCCGCACCACCAGGTCGACGTGCTGCTGGCGTTCAAGGAGCGTTGTGCCGCGGGCGCGGCGGTCATCGCCACGCTCCATGATCCGGCGCTCGCCGAGCGCTGCGCCGATCGCGTGCTCTTGATGTACGGCGATGGCCGCTGGCGGCTCGGCGCCACCGCGGAGCTGCTGAACGCAACAGAGTTATCGCAGCTTTACGCCACGGCGATGAATGAGCTGAGTGGCGGCGGGCGCCGCGCGTTCATTCCCGCCTGAATACCGCTCGTCACGTTCCAACTCGGATCGGCTCGGGCGCGTGGTTGACACTGCGCCCGCCCGAAGCCTACAGTCTCGCCCGTTGTCAGGTGCTCGGGAAGCCGGTGAAGTGCGCGATACGCACCATTCCGGCGCTGCCCCCGCAACGGTAAGCGAGTTTCGCTGCGTCAAGAGAGCCACTGCGCGCCACTTCCGATTGAACGGGTGTGGACGTGGGAAGGCGACGCGGCAGGTCGTGGAATGCGACCGCTCGTGAGCCCGGAGACCGGCTTGGCACATTTTCAGTCCCTGTGACGCGGCGGGCGTCGGGCTGGCTGTCCCCCAGCCATCCTCATCGCCGGCCGCGTTACCGGGCCTACCAACTATTTGGCCACGCGGGCGGGCGGGCGGGAGTTTTCGATGGGTATTCGGCAATGGATCTGGGCCGGTGCATTGGCATCGGCGCTGGCGGCATCGTGCGCCTTTTCGGCCACCGCTGCGGTGGCGACGGAAGCAACACCGGTTTCGGAAGTAGTGATCACGGCCACGCGGACCGCAACTATGGTCGAACAGCTGGCCGTGCCGGTCATCGTCATCACGCGCGAGCAGATCGAGCGCGAGCAGGCCACGGATGTCGCGGGACTCCTGGTGGGCTTGGGCGGCGTCGAGATTATGCGTTCCGGGGGCCCGGGCCAGCCGGCGGCGATTTTCCTGCGCGGCACGGAAAGCGATCAGACCACGGTGCTGATCGACGGCGTGCGCATCAACCCGGGCACCATCGGCGGCGCGCCGCTGCAGAACATCCAACCCGAGTCGATCGAGCGCATTGAGATCGTCAAGGGAGCGCGCTCGAGCCTGTACGGGACCGATGCGATCGGTGGTGTCATCAACATCATCACGCGCGCCGGTGCGACGCCCGGCGCCTCGGTCTACGCCTCCACCGGCCGCTACGACACGCAGGTAGTTGCCGCGGACGCCAGCGGCATGCTCGGTGAGCATTTCGGCGCGGGCGCGAGCTACGCCTACCAGCGCTCGGACGGCTTTCCACCTCTCGCGGACAGCTCGATTCCCGGCGATTACAACAACCAGAGCATCAACGCACAGCTGCGCTACATCGCCAGCGATGCGTTGACGCTGCGTGCGCAGGGCTGGCATGCCTCCGGAAAATCCGCCTACTCGGAATTCGGCGCGCCGGCCCAGGAGAATTTTCTCGACGACAGCTATGCGCTGAGCGCCGACTGGCACGGGAGCGGTGGGCAGCAAGGCAGGCTCCTCGCCAGCCGCGTCACGACGGATGTCGATCAGCGCGACACGTCGGATTTCGACCACACTGAGCGCGACGCGCTCGATGCGCAATACAGCTGGCGCGCATTCACCACTCAGCAGCTGACCGTGGGCGCCCTGGTGGCTAACGAACACACCCAGAGCCTGTCCTTCGGGCTGCCCTACGATGAACACACCGACACGCTGCTGGGCTTTGCGCAGGACCAGATGCATTTCGGGTCGAACGATCTGCTGCTGGCGGTCGGCTACAACCATCACGAGACCTTCGGCTCGCACACCACCTGGAATGCCGAGTACGGGTACACCTTCAACCCGGCATGGCGTATGACCCTGGCACTCGGCACCGCGTTTCGCGCGCCCGACAGCACCGACCTGTACGGCTACGGCGGCAACAAGGAACTGCAACCCGAGGTCTCGCGCCAGGGCGAGCTGGCGGTGCAATGGCAGCCGACGGCCGGCCAGAACCTCAGATTGTCGGCCTATCAGAATGACATTGACGATCTGATCGAGTACGTGCTCATCGATCCGATCAACTTCACCTACCTGGCGGAGAACGTGGACGAGGCGCGCATCCGCGGCGCCGAGTTCAATTACGAATGGCACTCGGATGCCTGGCGGCTGTGGGGCAACTACACGCAGCAGGATCCGCAGAACCTCACCACGCACGAGCAGCTGTTGCGCCGCTCGCACTACAACCTGGCGGCGGGCATGCAATTCGACCACGGTCCCTGGTACCTGAGCGCCGATATGCAGCTGGCCGGTCCGCACACCGATTTCGTGGGCTTCAGCCTCGGCACCGTGGGCGGCTACACCCTGGTCAATCTCGGCGCGGGCTATCAGTTCGCGCGTCAGTGGCAGGTCCAGCTGCGTGTCGATAATGCGCTCGACCGGGAATACCAACTCGCCAGCGGCTACAATACCGCCCGCCGCAGCGTCACGCTCGCCATGCGCTTTCACATGAGGTAATTTCCCCCTTCGTGGGAAACCGCCTTTCCAAGATTGTCACCAAGACCGGGGACGACGGCAGCACCGGGCTGGCCGACGGCGCGCGCGTGCCGAAGGAAAGCGCGCGCATTGAAGCCTGCGGCGCGGTCGATGAGCTCAACAGCTCGATTGGCGTGCTGCTGGCCTCAACCGGGGTGCCCGCCGACATGGGCGCGCAACTGCTCGAGATCCAACACGACCTGTTCGATCTGGGCGGAGAGCTGGCGATCCCGGGGAGTGTCGTGATCTCGGCCCAGCAGGTCGAAAATCTCGAGGCGCTGGTGGAGAGCTGGAACGCGCAGCTGCCGCCGCTCCGTGAATTTGTGCTCCCCGGGGGCGGTGAGGCCGCGGCCAGCTGTCACATGGCGCGCTCGATCTGCAGGCGCGCGGAACGGCGTTGCTGGGCCTTGTCGCGCAACGAGCCGCTGGGCCCGCAGGCCCTGCGCTACCTGAACCGGCTCTCCGACTTGCTGTTCGTGCTGGCCCGCGTGCTGGCGCGGCGCATCGCCGGGAGCGAGGTCATGTGGCGGCGCGAGCGGGTGCGCTCAACGCGGCCCCAGTAGTTCGCGCAGCAGTTTCCACTCGAACCTCAGGCCCGGATCGGTCTTGCGCCCCGGGGATATGTCGCTGTGGCCTACCACGCGCTCGCGCGCCAGCGTCGGATAGGCATCGCACAGCGCATTGATCAGTTCCGAGAGCGTACGGTACTGCGCGCTCTCGTAGGCGCCCTCATCGGTCCCTTCCATCTCGATGCCGACCGAGAAATCGTTGCAGGCGGTGCGACCCTGCCAGCTGGAAACGCCGGCGTGCCAGGCGCGCATGCCGAAGGGCACGAACTGCACCGGCTCGCCATCGCGCCGTACCAGCACGTGCGATGACACCCGGAGTGCGGCAATGGTGGCGAAGTACGGATGCGCATTACGATCCAGTCCGCCGGTAAACAGGCGCTCGATCCACGGACCGCCAAATTCGCCCGGCGGCAGACTGATCCCGTGCACCACGATCAGCTCGAGCTGCATGCCGGGCGGCCGCTCGTCGCAATGAGTCGAGAGCACCTGGCGCGCCTGGCGCAACAGACCTAGGTTTGGATCAATGCTAAATGCCGACTGCACGATGCCGCTCATGATGCCAAAATGCCCGCGTGACCCAAAGCACCTGCGAAAACCTGGCCGTTGGCCGTTCGCACCATGCCGGCCGGGCGGCCAGGGGCCGGACTCCTACTCTTAATAATAGGTATCGCCAGAGGCGACCGGGGCCCTGTGGGTCCGGGGCCTGCCGATGGGCCCCGGTGCCAGCCCGCCCAGGTTCCTGCCTGTAGCACGCGCGGCTTAAGCCCAAATGCGCACTACCCGGATCTACGTCGAGGCCGAACTGCAGGCGGGAGAAGAGATTCTGCTGCCAGTCGCGCAATCGGCGCACCTGCTGCGCGTGCTGCGGCTGCGCGCCGGGGCAGCCCTCACCGTGTTCAACGGGCGCGGCGGCGAATACGCGGCTGAGCTCATCGCCACCGACAAGGCCGGCGCGCGCCTGAAGGTGCACGCGCATGCGGACGTGGAGCGCGAGTCCCCGCTCCATGTGACGCTGCTCCAGGGCATCGCGCGCGGCGAGCGGATGGACACCATCGTGCAGAAGGCCACCGAGCTCGGCGTGCAGCGCATCCTGCCGCTCTCGTGTGAATTCAGCGTGGTGCGTCTCGATGCGGCGAATCGCCAGCGGCGCGTCGAGCATTGGCGTGCGGTGGCGGTGGCCGCCTGCGAGCAGTGCGGCCGTAACCGCGTGCCAGAGGTGGCGCCGATCGGCGATCTTGCCGAGGCCTGCACCGCGAGCAGTGCGGAGCTGCGCCTGATGCTGCTCCCGCAGGCGCCCGAGTCGCTCGCGGCACTCACCGCGAACGTGAGCCGCGTCGTACTGCTCATCGGACCTGAGGGAGGCTTGAGCGGACGCGAGCAGCTTTTGGCCCAGCGCTGCGGATTCAAACCCTGCCGGCTGGGACCAAGGACGCTGCGCACGGAGACGGCGCCGCTGGCCGCGCTCGCGGCGCTGCAGGCGCTTGCCGGTGATCTGGCTTAGGCCGCCGAGGCCGTGGTCTCATCGGCGATCAGTACTTCAAGGCGGTCCAGGTCCGGTATCCACGGCGTCTCGTTGAGCATGCGCACGCGACAGACGATCGGGCAATCCTCCGGCGGCACGTAGGAAGCGTCGGGACGGATGACATCGGCGCCTACCCGCACCAGCTGCGGGAAGCCCTGCGAGACCAGCGCGTAGGCGCCCGCATCGACGCGCTCGCCGATGGCGTGCATCACCACCAGCCGCGATCGCGTGCTGACCGGCGGTGTCGGTTGCCGGCACAGGCCTTCGAAGGAAATGAGCGGCACGGCACGGCCGTTCCACTGCACCAGCCCCAGGTACCAGGGCGGCGCGCCGACCATGGTGGCGGGCACCTGGTAACCGGTGATCTCAGCCACGCAGGCGCGCGGCACCAGCAGGCGCGCCTCGGCCAGCGGGACCAGCAAGCTGTAGATTTCTCCGCCGCCCTCGCTCATCGGGCCGAGCCCGACACTTGCACCGCGGCCCGGCGCCGCGCCACCAGCGGCGCGATCGCATCGATAAGCTGGCTTTCCTGATACGGCTTGCCCAGGTAGTCATCGACGCCAAGTTCAATGGCATGCGCGCGGTGCTTCTCGCCGACGCGCGAGGTGATCATGATGATCGGCACGTCCTGGAGCCTCGGGTCGGCCCGCACCTGCGCGGCCACCTCATAGCCGTCCATGCGCGGCATTTCGATGTCGAGCAGGATGATGTCCGGCACCTGGTCGGCCAGCAGCGCCATGGCATCGGCGCCATCGCGCGCCGTCATGACGCGCATGCCATTGCGTTCCAGCAGGCGCTGCGTGACGCGCCGCACAGTGATGGAGTCATCCACCACCAGCGCGAAGGTGCGCCTGTCGCCGCGTTCGCGCAGCGGCGTGGTCGCGGCCCGCACGCGCCATTCGGCGCGCACCAGCGCGGTGATGTCGAGGATGATCACCACGCGCCCGTCACTCAGTATCGTGGCGCCCGAGATGCCGCGGATCGAGGAGATCTGCGGGCCGATCGGCTTGACGACGATCTCGCGGCTGCCGATCAGTTCATCGGCCACCAGGCCCGTGGAATGCTCACCGGCGCGCACCAGCACCACCGGAATCGCCGCATCGGTCTCGGGGATTGGCGAGGCCTCCATGCCCACGTACAGCGCCAGGGGCTGCAGGCGGTATTTGTGTTCGCCGTAGGTAAAGGTGGCACTATCGCTGCGCAGGTGCGCGGCCACCTCATCGCGCGGCAAGCGCACCACCCCTTCGATGGTCGGCAGCGGCAGCGCGTAGTACTCATCGCCGGTGCGCACCACCAGCGCGTGGCTCACCGCCAGTGTGAGGGGCAACCGGATCGTGAAGCGCGTGCCCTGACCGGGCTTGCTGTCCATGTGCAAGGCGCCGCCGAGTTTCTTGATCTCGGTGGCCACCACGTCCATCCCGACCCCGCGCCCGGCCTGCTGGGTGAGCGCGCCGGCCGTGGAGAATCCGGGCTCGAGCACCAGCTGCATGACATCATCGTCGGTGAGCGTCTGATCGGCCGAGATCAGCCCTAAGGCCAAGCCCTTGTCGCGGATCGCGCCCAGGTTCATGCCGGCGCCGTCATCGCTCACCTCGACGATGACCTCCGCGCCCTCGCGCTGCACGTGCAGATTGATGCGGCCGGTGGAGGACTTGCCGCGCGAGCGCCGCTCTTCCGGGCTCTCGATGCCGTGCACCACGGCGTTGCGCAGCAGGTGCTCGAAGGGCGGGAGCATGCGATCCAGGACCTGGCGGTCCAGCTCGCCGGCCGCGCCCTCGACCACCAGTTCGGCGCGCTTGTCGGTGTCGGCCGCTGCTTGGCGCACGATGCGCGCGAGGCGCTGCACGTGGCGCTGGAATGAGACCATGCGGGTGCGCATCAGGCCGTTCTGCAGTTCCGTGACCGTGCGCGCCTGCAGCTGCAGCTGATTCTGGGTGTCGCCCACCAGGCTCTCGAGCAGCTGCTGGAGACTGGCGACGTCATTGGCCGATTCGGCCAGCGCGCGCGAGTACTGCTGGATCGATGAGTAGCGGTCGAGCTCCAGCGGGTCGAAGCCCTGGCGGTGTCCGCTTTCCTGATCGTGCCGATGGAGCACCTGCGCCTCGGTCTCGATCTCGAGCTTGCGCAGCTGTTCCTTCAGGCGCGTGACGGTACGCGAGAGCTCGGCGAGGTTGAAGTCGACCAGCCCGAGCTGCTGCTCGAGCCGCGCGCGCGTGATGCTGACCTCACCGGCATGATTGAGAAGTTCATCGAGCAGCTCGGCGCTGACGCGCGCCATCTCGCCGCGCTCGGCTCCTGCGACCGGCTCGCGTCCGGGCGGCACCGGCGAGGGTGCCTTGATATGGAGCGGCGCAACCGTCTCGCCCGCCTCGATGGCGGCAGAAGGCGGAATCGCGGCGCGCGCGGCCAGCACCGGGGCTGGCGAGACCACAGGCGGCGGTGTCGGCGCTGCCTCCACCGGCGGCTCGGCGGCTTCGGGCTCCGCGGCCTCCGGCTCGGCGGCGGTCGGTTCGACGCGGGCGCTCGGCGGCGGCGGAGGTGAAGGTTCGGGCACCGGCTCGGCGCCTCGTGCGATCGCCTGGATGCGCTGGATCAGCGCGGTGGCGGGTGCGGCGGCGCGCCCGCCAGCCACCTGCTCGCGCATACGCGCCAGCTCATCGAGCGCCTCCTGCGCAATCGCGCGCGCGCGCTTGTCGCCTGCGGCGGTGCCCAGGCCGATCTGCACGATCAGGCTCTCGAGTTCGTGCGACAGATCGCCCATGGCAAGCACGCCTGCCATGCGCGCGCCGCCCTTGAAGGTGTGCAGTGAACGCTTGAGTGATGCGAGATGATCGCCGGCCGCGGGCGAGGCGTTCCAGGCCTGCATCGCCGACTGCGAGGCCTCGAGCAGCTCGCTCGCTTCCTCGCAGAAGATCGCCGCCACGTCCGGGTCGAAGTCGACCGCCGGCGCGCTGCTGTGCTCCGGGGCCGCAGCTGGCGTGGGCTCGGGCTGGCGCAGCGCCTGCATGGCGGGGAGCGAATGCAATCCCGTGCGTTCGCTTTTCTCGGTGGCCTCGGCGATGCGCCGGTCGAGCTCGTGCTCGGAGCGCGCGATGCGCGCGCGCAAGGTGTCATGCACCGCAAAGAAGCCGGTGTCCTCATCCAGGTGGCTTGCCACGGAGGCCATGGCGCTCATGCTGTCGGCCAGCAGTATCAGGTCCGAATCATCCAGTCCCACGCCGCTGTCGAAGGACTTGCGCAGCCAGTGGTTGAGCGGCTCGGCCAGGCGCGTGCCGTGGCGCGCCTCGGCCATGCGCGAGCTGCCCAGCAGCGTGTGGCAGGCGCGATAGACCTCCTCGGTCAACACGTGCGGCGCGGGATGCGGCTGCTCGCGGGTCAGCCACGTGCGCACGGCGAGCACGTGGCTTGAAGTCTCGCGCGCGTAGATCTCGCGCAGCGCCGCATCGCCGCCGCTGATCAGCGCATCGGCGTGCTCGGGCGGGGAGATGAGTTCGGTGGCGGCCCACTGTGGCTCGGGCTTAGGTTCGGGTTGCACTTCCGCTTCCGGCTCGGCAGCGGCAACCGGCGCGGGCGGGCTCACTGCCGGCGGCGCTGCGTCAGCGGCCGGCGCCGGCACCACCGCGGGCTGCACGGAAGGCGCTTCCTGGCCTGCGGCCAGTGCGTGCGCGCGCGCCACGAGTGCGGCGGGCTGCGTGCGCGGCGAGGTGCCATCGCTCAGTTCGGCCACGAGCCTAGGCAGCAGCTCGACCGCCTCGCGCAGCGTGCTCAAGATCTCCGGGGAGCGCGCCAGCGTGCCATCGAGCAGCCGATTGATCAGGTTCTCCATCGCCCAGGAGAATTCGCTCAGTTCGCGCGCGCCGACCATGCGCCCGCTCCCCTTGAGCGTATGGAAGGAGCGACGCACCGTGACCAGCGCCTCGGTGGCCAGCGGGTCCTGATCCCAGGCTGGGTAATGGCGGCGGATCTTGTCCAGTTCCTCGTGCGCTTCCTCCGCAAACAGGTTCAGGAGCTCCGGATCGCTGACCGAGGCGGTGTGGAGCGGTGCCGCGGTCAGCACCGGGGGCGAGAGGGCGTGCCCGGTGCTGGCCGGATCTGCAAACGCGGCGAACAATCCGGTGGTGGGCGGGGCGATGCGCACCGTGCGCGCGTAGTTGGCGGGACTGACCGCCGGAACCGTGGGCACCACCTGCTCGGGTTCGCGCTGCAGCACTTCCAGGCAGGCCTGCGCGTTGTCGAGCATGTACCACGGATCGCTCCGTCCGGCCTGCAAGGTCTCTATGTAGTATTCGAGGCTGACCACGGCATCGGCCAGCCGGTCGAGGTACGAACCCGACAGCGGCATGCCGCCCGGCTGCATCACGCGGCGCAGCTGCTCGGTGATGGCATCCACGATCTCCACGGCGCGCGACTTGCCCAGCATCAGCAGGCCGGCCTTGATGCCGCGCATCAGCTCCAGCCAGTTGTCGAAGCCGCCCGCCTCGAGCGTGCCGCTGACGCTTTGCGCGATGCTCTCCTTCACGCGCGCCAGGTTGACCACGCACTCGCGCAGCACCGCGCCCTGCACCGGCTCGAAATCCTGGTCCGGCGCATCCGCGGTGCCGCCGACCGGCGCCTTCTTGGGCATGATCAGGCCGACCAGCTGTCCATCGAGGTGGTCCTCGACCTGGATCAGGCTCGCGGCCACCTGCACCAGGGTGACTTCATCCGCGCTCGCCTTGCCCTGGACTACCGCTTCGAGCCGGCCGTTGGCCTCCTGCACGCGCGCGCGCAACTCGCCTAACCCCAGCACGCCCAGTGTGTCGCCGATCTTGCGCAGCAGCCCGATCTGCGGGCTCAGTTCCTCGACCTGGCCGCCGCCGCGGCGCACGAACATGTCGAGTACATCCTTGACGCGCGTCAGGTCCTCGCGGATCGCCGAGGCGACCGTGTGCATGAGCTTGACGGAGGGCGCGGACAGGTTCTCGCGCTCCTGCTCGACGCTGTCATCGACCGGCAGCAGATCATTAAGGCGGAACGAGGCGCGCACCGCGGCCACGCGCGGGCCCGCCGTGGTGGAGCGCGCCACGTAGTACAAGAGGTTGTTGAGCAGTTCGATCGGCGGCACCTGCGCGTAGCGGGTCTCGCCCTGCTCGTAGAGGCGGCGGATTTCGCGGTCGGCCAGCCCCAGCAGGCGCTTGACCGAGACGCTGCTTTCCACGCCGTGCTCGACCAGCGACTCAAGCAGCGCACCGACCACCCACCACAGCTGGAACACGCATTGCTGCGTGGCCACCTGTTCGAGTCTCGTCGCCACGGTCGCCAGGATCTCGAGGTTCTGCTCCAGCCGCTCGCCGCGGATCCAGCCTACCAGTCCAGCCTGGAAGCGCGGCCGCAGGCGCCTCGCCCACTGCGAGGGCGTGAGGGGCGGCTCGCCGGGGGCGGGAGAAGTCGGCTGCGCCTGGCGATCGGACTTGAGATTGAGCAGGAGCAGCGTGCCTTCGGACAGCAGCGCGCAACCGCGCACCGCTCTAAGGTCGTTCAGGAGCGGGAGCAGCACCAGGGCCAGATCGCGGCTGCCGGCCAGCACACGTTCGAGGTAACCTGGCAGCTGCACCATGGCGCGCATCAGCGCGTCCAGTGACTCGGACTGATTCTTGCGCTCTTCGCGCGCGCCGATCAGGTAGCGCGCGACCTGCTCCATCTCCTCGGCCAGCAGTGCCGCGCCGTAGATCTCCAGCACCCGCAGCGCGCCTTGCACCTGGTGCAGCTCGGCTGCGCAGCGCTCCAGGAGCGCGATGTTCTCGGGCTGCTCGACGTGCGCCTCGAGCGCGGTGCGCGCATCAGTGAGCGCCACGCTGATCTCGCGCGCGGCCTGCTGCATTGTCTGTGTGGCCAGTTCGCTCATGAGCTTCGCTCAGGCCGCCGGACGGGCCGAGTTGCCGGCCACGGAGTTGTTGGCCGAGGTGCTGCTGGTGGCCGGCAGGCGGAAACCCGCGATGGACTTGCGCAGTTCACCGGCCAGGTCGGCCATCTTGATGATGGCCTGCGCCGTGGCGTGCGTGCTGTCGGCGGTCTGCGCGCTGATCTCGCGCAGCACCTGGGTGTTGCGCGCAATGTTCTGCGCCGCCACGGACTGGCCACGGGCGCCGCCCGAGATGTTCTGCACGAGACTCGCGATCTGGTTGGACACCTGCTCGATTTCCTGCAGCGCCGCCCCGGCGTTCTCGGCCAGCAGCGCGCCGCCGACCACATCCGTGGTGCTGCGTTCCATCGACACAACCGCCTCGTTGGTGTCGGTCTGGATGGTGCGCACCAGCACGTCGATCTGCTTGGTGGCCGTGGCGGCGCGTTCGGCCAGCCGTTGCACCTCATCGGCCACCACCGCAAAGCCGCGGCCTGCCTCGCCCGCCATCGATGCCTGGATCGAGGCATTGAGCGCCAGGATGTTGGTCTGCTCGGCGATGTCGCTGATCAGCTCGACGATGTTGCCGATTTCCTGCGAGCTCTCGCCCAGCCGCTTGATGCGCTTGCTGGTCTCCTGGATGGTCTCGCGGATCGTGTTCATGCCATCGATCGTGCGGCGCACGGCCTCCCCGCCCTTGTGCGCCACATCGACGGAGTGGCGCGCCACATCCGCGGCGCGCTCGGCGTTGCCCGACACTTCCTCGGTCGAGGCCGCCATCGCCGCGATCGACTCGGTGGCCGAGGTGATCTGCTTGGTCTGCACCGCGCTCGCCTTGCCCAGCTGCGCGCCGAGCGACTGCGTCTGACGGGCCGAGGCGTCGACCTGCATGGCCGAATGGCTGATGGTGGCGACCAGCTTGCGCAGCGCCTCGACGGCATAGTTGACCGAATCGGCGATGGCGCCGGTGATATCCTCGGTCACGGTGGCCTGCACGGTCAGATCGCCATCGGCCAGGCTCGCCATCTCATCGAGCAGCTGCAGGATCGAGCGCTGGTTGCGCTCGCTCTCCTGGCGCTGCGTGGTGGTGGCCTGCAGCTGGCGATCCGCCGCCCGTTTGAGCGCGCGCAGCTGCGCGAACAGCAAGCCGATGGGAATGAGTGCCAGCAGCACGAGAATGATCCCGAACCACACCACCATGAGGTGGCCGGCCCCGGCCATGCACAGCACAGCACCGCAAAGCAGCAACCCGCCGGCCGTTATCGTCAGACGGCGCAGCAGGCGCGTGTCGATGAGATCGTCCGCGTTCACGCCGAAGCCGCAATGAATGCCGGGTCTTCGAGCAGCCGGCGCAGGCTCAAGACCGGCAGCTGGTCTTGTTCATGGCGGAAGGAGCCTGCCAGGTAGCGGCCGCAGGGCACGATGGTGGTCGGCACCTCGGCGCTGAATTCCGATTCCTTGAAGCGCCTGAAGCCCAGCACCTCATCGACCACCAGGCCCGCGGGCACGTCGCGGTGGTTGACCACCACGATGCGCGTCATGCGCGTGATGGGCGAAGGACCGCCGCCCAGGTACTGTCTGAGGTCGACGATCGGGAACAGCTGGCCGCGGATGCTGGCGAGCCCGAGGATCCAGGACCTGGCTCCGGGCACGCGCGTTAGGGGTGAGGGGATGCCGAGCACCTCGCGGGCCTCCTCGCGCGCCACCAGGTACAGCTCGCCGGCCATGCGCGCGGCGACGCCGACCCATTCCGCACCGGCCACGCCGGGGGTTTCGGGGCTGGCGGTGGCATTGCGGCCACGCCGTTCCAACTCCGCGAGGAGTTCATACGGCTGGTCGCGCAGTGCCTTCAACGGTGCGCTGGCCCCCATGTTCAAGCAGCGAGCGCGGCCGCCGCCTTCTCAATGAGCTGATCCATCGATACCGGCTTGACCATGTAATCCACGGCTCCCTGGCGCAAGCCCCAGATGCGATCGGTTTCCTGTCCCTTGGATGTGACCATGACGATGGGAATGGCCCGGGTATTCGGATCGTTGCACAGCGTGCGCGTGGCCTGATAGCCGTTCACGCCCGGCATGACGATGTCCATGAAGATGAGGTCCGGGTGCATCTGCCGCGCGAGGCGGATGCCCTCTTCGCCATCCCCGGCGACCGCAGTACGATACCCATGTCGTTCAAGTGCTTTCTTCATGACGTGCACTTCGGTGGGCGAATCGTCGACAATCAGAATGAGCGCCATGGTTATCTCCCGATGTGCGCTTCGATTGCGCCGAGCAGCTCGTCCTTGGTAAAGGGCTTGGTCAGGTAGTGCTCGGAGCCGACAATGCGACCGCGGGCTCGATCAAACAGCCCGTCCTTGGAGGACAGCATGATGACGGGAATGGAACGGAAAACCTTGTTGTGCTTGATCAGTGCGCAGGTCTGGTAGCCGTCCAGCCGCGGCATCATGATGTCGACAAACACAATGTCCGGCTGGTGGTCGGCGATCTTGGTGAGCGCGTCGAACCCATCGACCGCGGTGAACACCTCGCAGCCCTCCTTGGCCAGCAGGGTCTCGGCGGTGCGCCTGATGGTCTTGCTGTCATCGATGACCAGCACCTTCAGGCCACGGAACGGCGACGCATCCTCGCTCACGTCCGACTCACTCCTTTGGACATTGAATTCCATGGTCGTTCACCTGTGGGCGGGTGTGCTGTGACCTGCGCTACGCCCTCGATAGATATGAGCTTTTTAACATATCGGCACCCCTCCGGCTATGCCACCTGCGTCACGTTTCGGACACTTGGCGGTGCGTTGCGACGACATAATTTGCCGCCCGGCCGGCCGCCAGCACACTCCATCTCAAGGACCGGACAATGAACGAGCCCACCCGGCTGCTGGTGGTGATGGATCCGATCGATCACATCAAGTACCAGAAGGACACGACACTCGCGCTGCTGCTGGCCGCGCAGCAACGCGGCTTCGAGCTGCAATACGCCGAGATGGCCGACCTGACGCTGCTGGATGGCGAGGCGCGCGTGCGCGCTCGGCCCTTGAGCGTGCGCGCTGATCCGGCCGGCTGGTTCAGCCTAAAGGACGCGGTCAGGGTGCCCATGGCGAGCTTCGATGTGGTGCTGATGCGCAAGGATCCGCCCTTCGACGCCGAGTACATCTATGCCACCTACATTCTCGAGCGCGCCGAGCTGGCCGGGGCACTGATCGTGAACCGCCCCCGGGGCCTGCGCGACATGAACGAGAAGGTCTACACGGCCTGGTTTCCGCAGTGCTGTGCGCCCACGCTGGTCACGCGCGACATGGCCGAGATGGCTGCCTTCGCCGCCGCCCAGGGCACGATTGTGGCCAAGCCGCTGCACGGCATGGGCGGGCGCTCGATCTTCGTGGTGGCGCCCGGCGACAAGAACGCGCAGGTAGTCTTCGAAACGCTCACCGACTACGGCCAGCATTTCGCGATCGTGCAGAAATACCTGCCGGAAATCGCAGTCAGCGGGGATGCTCGCGTGCTGCTCATCGACGGGGAGCCAGTGCCCTACGCGCTGGCGCGCATCCCCTCGGAGCACGATCATCGCGGCAATCTTGCCGCCGGAGCCAAGGGCGTGGCCCGAGCGCTGAATGAACGCGACCGGTGGCTGTGCGCGCAGATCGGCCCGGCCATGCGCGATGCGGGCATGCTGCTGGTGGGACTGGATGTGATCGGCGGGTTCGTGACCGAGATCAACGTCACCAGCCCCACAGGCATGCGGGAACTGCAGCAGCAATTCGGCGTCGATGCGGCCGACCTGCTGATGGCGGCCATCGTGCGGCGCCTCGGCGCGCCCCGGGCACGCGCTTAGTATGGCTACCGCCGCGCCCCAGCGAAGATTGACCTTGGCCGGGCTGGCGGGCTTGCGCGAGGGTGGCGCGCCGGTGCGGGATCGGCTCATGACGATGCTGTTCCTGGCCGGCATCGCGCACGGAATAGTGATCTTAGGCCTGAGCTTTGGCGCTGGCAGCCGCTCCTCGGGCGCGGCCCCGGGGATGGAGGTGCTGCTGGTCACCGAAGATCTTCCCGAGGCACGCCGCAACGACAAGGCGAGCTACCTCGCGCAACGCACGCAGATCGGGGCGGGCAATACGCGCACGCTCCCGACCGGCAGTCCCGAGGCGCACGCGGCGGCTGCGCAGGAAAGCCTGCTCGGCGGGCTGGAGCAGTGGGCCGCCGCCGCGCAGGAATCCGGAGCTGAACGCACAGTCGCAACCTCATCACCCCAGCCGGAGATCCGCTGGTTCGGCCAGGCCGGGCAGCAGGCGAGCGCGAGTGCGCTGGAAAAGCAGCTCGATGCGGGCAACGCGGTGCGTCACGGACGCGGCGATGCGCCCGAACTGGTGCTCAAGGGGGATCCGAAAACCGGCCAGTGGGTCAGTGCGGACACCAAGGCCTCCAACCTCGCCCCGTACCTGGATGCCTGGCGGCGCAAGGTCGAGCGGGTCGGCACGCTCAATTTTCCCTCGGCCGCCCGCCGGCCGGATTATTCCGGGAGCCCGGTCATCGAGGTGGCCCTGTCCGCTGACGGGCGGCTGCTCGAGGCGAGCATCCAGCGGCCGAGCAGCCACCCGGAGATCGACGAGGCGGCTTTGCATATTCTGCGCATGGCCAGCCCCTTCGAGCGCTTCCCCGCGGCCCTGGCGCGCCACTACGGCTCAGTACGCTTTGCCTACCAGTGGGAGTTCTCGGGCGGCCAGCTCAAGACGGGCACGGTCACGGCTGAGGACGGGCCGAGGAGCCCTTGAGAGCGCACCAAGGCGCCCCCATACTGGCCACATGAGCCAAACCACCTCGCTCGCCAACAACCTGTTGATCGCCATGCCCTCACTGGCCGATGGCAATTTCTCGCAGAGCGTGACGTTGATCTGCGAGCACAGCGACAAGGGCGCGCTCGGCATCGTGCTGAACAAGCCCCTGGACATGAAGCTCGGCGACGTGCTGGCGCAGATGAAGCTTGATCCGATGCAGGCTTCGACCGCCGCCCAGCCGGTGCTGCGCGGCGGTCCGGTGCACACCGACCGGGGCTTCGTGCTGCATCGGCCCGGCGGCGAATGGGATTCGACCCACAAGATTTCCGATTTCATCCAAGTCACGACCTCGCGCGATGTGCTCGCGGCGATCGCGCGCGGCGAAGGGCCGCGCGATGCTTTCGTGGCCTTGGGCTACGCCGGCTGGGAGCCGGGCCAGCTCGAGCGGGAAATACTCGACAATTCCTGGCTGTCAGTGCCGATGAACGAGCAGCTGGTGTTCGAGGTGCCCTTCGAGCAGCGCTGGCAGGCCGCGTGGCAGTTGCTGGGCGTACATAGCTCGCGCGTCAGCCTGGTCGCGGGTCACGCCTCAGCGGGGCCACCGCGCTCGGATTTGATTTCGGGCTGCGGCGCATCGGCGTAGCCGTCGGGGACACGCTGACCAAGAGCGCCGCACCGCTGGCTACCGTTAGCCGCGGCCCGCGCGGTGCGGACTGGATCGCCATCGATCGGCTGCTCACCGCGTTCAAGCCCGCCATGCTCGTCGTGGGCTACCCGTATAATGAAGATGGGAGTCCGGGCGCCCTGGCGGCCGAGGCCACCCGGTTCGCCGACGCCCTGGCGCAGCGTTCCGGTCTTGAGATCAAGCGCGTGGACGAGCGTTACTCCTCACTGGAGGCCAGCGCGCAACTCAAGGAGCGCCGCGCGCTCGGAACCCGGCGCCGGCGCGTTGAGCGCGGCGATGTGGACAGCCTGGCGGCCGCCATAATTCTCGAGCGCCACCTGCGCGGGGAGAGCTAAGGGCCCACTTTGTAGGGGGAGCGTGGAGCTGAGGCATGACGAACCAACGGCGCAACGACGGCTCGCTCCGGCACCTGATCACGCTTGATGGCCTGACGCGCGCCGAAATCGAATCCTTGCTCGATGACTCGCAGCGCTACATGCGCGCGCTCGGCGAACGTGCGCCCTCCAACCGCGCGCTGGACGGCATGACCATCGGCAACCTTTTTACCGAACCCTCGACGCGCACGCGCGTGTCCTTCGAGCTGGCCGCGCGCCGGCTCGGCGCCGAGGTGATCAACCTCGAGGTGCAGCTGTCCTCGCGCGTCAAGGGCGAGAGCATGCTCGATACGATCTACACGCTCGAATCGGTGCATTTCGACGGTTTCGTGATCCGCGATGCCGAGCCGGGCGTGATCTCGCACGTCGCCTCGCACGTGGCCGCACACGTAAGCGTGTTCTCCGCGGGCGAAGCGCACCTGTCGCATCCGACCCAGGGGCTGCTCGATGCACTGACCGTGCGCCAGCACAAGGGCGAGCGCTTCGAGAACCTGTGCATGGCGATCGTCGGCGACATCCGCCACTCGCGCGTGGCGCATTCGGCCTACGCGGCGTTCACGGCCTTAGGTTTGCGCGAATTGCGCCTCATCGCCCCGCCGGTGCTGATGCCCGACAACGGTGCGTTTGCCGGCGCCAAGCGCTACAGCACCCCGGAAGAGGGACTCAAGGGCGCGGATGTGGTGATGATGCTGCGCATCCAGCGCGAACGCATGGCGCAGGCGGAGATTCCGGACGGCGATGAGTATTTTGCGCGCTACGGCCTGACCGAGCCGCGCTTGCACCTGGCGCGGCCCGACGCCATCGTCATGCACCCGCAGCCCATGAATCGCGGCATCGAGATCGATTCGGAAGTCGCCGACGGCCCGCAGTCGGTGATTCGCGATCAGGTACGCAACGGCGTCGCGGTGCGCATGGCCGTGCTGGAAGCCGTGCTGCGGGCGCGGCCGCAGCGCGCATGAGCGCCGCCGCCGACAGCCTCGCTGGCGCAGCGCCGCGCGGCCACCGCGGCACCATCGAGATCGAGGATGGCCTCATTCTGCAGCACAACGCCTTCGAGGCGCGCCAGTACGTGCTGCGCCTCCAGGCGCCGCGCACCGCGCGCCGCGCCACCCCAGGAAGCTTCGTGCACTTAAGCTGTGGCGCGCAGCTACCGATGCGCCGGCCGCTGTCGATCATGCGTGCGTCGGCTGAAGATGGCTGGATCGAAGTGCTCTATAAGGTCACCGGCGCGGGCACCGCCTCGCTTGCTGCGCATGCGGTGGGCGCGACCTTGAACGTGCTTGGGCCCATCGGCAAGGGCTTTAGCCTCCTGGCCGACCGGCCGCGGGTGCTGGCGATCGGCGGCGGCGTGGGGATTCCGCCGATGATTTTCCTCATCGAAAGCCTGCTCGCCGATGCCCGTGCGGCGTGGAAACCGCTGGTGCTGATGGGCTCTGAAATCCCATTTCCGTTTCGCGCCCGCCCCTCGCGCATCCTGGTGCCGGCGGCACCGAACGAGGCCATCGCCTGCAACCCACTGCTCGATGAGTGGGGCGTGCCCTCGCGCCTGGCCAGCAACGCGGGTTACGCAGGGTGCTATGGCGGACACGTCACCGAGCTCGCGGCGCGCTGGCTTGGCGCATTGACACCCGCCGAGCTTAACGAAGTGGCGATCTATGCCTGTGGCCCGACACCGATGCTGGCGGCCACGGCTAAGCTTGCGCGTGCGCACTCGCTTCCCTGCCAGCTCTCGCTCGAGGAGTTCATGGCTTGCGCGGTGGGCGGCTGCGCGGGCTGCGCCGTCGAGGTACGAACCGCAAAGGGCCGCAGCATGCAGCGGGTGTGCGTGGACGGGCCGGTATTCGAAGCCCAGAGCGTATTTTTCGACGCCTGAATCTTTAAGGCGGCTTCGTGAAGCCGCGGCACACGGCCGCCAGTTTGTTACCGTCGGGATCACGCACATAGGCAGCATAAAAATCCGGGTTGTACTGCAACCGGATTCCCGGCGGGCCCTCGCAGCGCCCGCCATGGGCGAGCGCTGCCGCATGAAAGCACTGCACCGCCTCCCAGCTCAGCGCGCGCAAGGCCACCATCGTGCCATTGCCGGGCGAGGCGGCCGCGCCGTCAAAGGGTTGACACAGCCACAGCGCCAGCTCGTGCGCACCGCCCTTCTCATAGCGGCCCCACCCAACCCAGCCTTCCCAGTTGGGCTCCCCCCAGGTATTGCAGCGCTTGAGCCCTAAGGGCTCAAGCACCGCGTCATAGAAGAGTGTGGCGCGCGCAAGATCGTTGGTGCCGAGGGAGACATAGTTGAACATGTCAATCTCCGCCGAAAACGCCGTGCAGAAACGTATTTGATCACAATGGCAAGGCCCTTTTATGCTAGGGTGGATCGTGGCATCGGTGCCCAAAATCGGGGCGCCTGAGGTGCTTACCCCCGCGCCCGCTCCCCCCCTTGGGTGGTTCGGTGCGCCTCGCGAAAGACTCTAGGTAGTAACGATCTTGGCCAAGCCCAATTACCGTCATCAGAAGAAGCAAAAAGAGCTGGCCCGCAAGCTCCGCCAGGCCGAGAAGCAGAATCGCCGCCTGGCCGCGCGCGCCGAGGCCCAGGGCACGGCGGCCGAGGACCCAACGCCGCCTGCGGAATCCACGGCGGGTCAGGCCGAGACATGAAGCTCACCTCGCGAAAAGTGCCGAGTTTCGGCGAGCAGCGTCGCGCCGGGCGTCAGAACGACCGCCTGCAGGCCCCGACGCTGCGCAGCCGCTACTCGACCATCGGCAAGTTGCAGATCGATTTGGCCTTCGCCGGCACGACCCGGCCCGTGCCCTCGGCGCAGTCGCACAGCTTCTATCCGCCGGCGCGCGCATTCTTTCGCTTCGCCTGCCCCTGCTCGGAGTGCGACGGCGAATTTGACCTGAGCGGGAATGTCGCCGAGCTGGCCGAACTCAAGCGCCCCTCCGCGCGCACGGCCGCCGGGCGCGTGGCCTGCGAAGGAGTGCACTTCCGCGAGCGTGCGAGCGCCGCCCCCTGCCCCATGGTGTTGAACTGGCGCGTGGTCATCGTCCGCGCGGACCAGCAGCCCGTATAGAAGTCGACGGCGGTTGCCCCGGGACGGGCCCTAAAACACCCCTGTAGGACGCCTATAACCCACGGATTTAGCGGGGGGAAAGCCATTCACAGCAATGCCATAATAGCTGTGGTAGTCTACCGCCCGATCGTCTTACGTCCGTGTATCGCCCCTTGCGCCTCATTTGGCGCCATGAGCCCGAGCCGAACTTCCTCGATCAGGTGACAGGATCATTGGTTCGATGGCTCGCGGGAGTCCCCTCCTCAAGACCTCTTCCGAGTTCCTGCCGTGTAAGCA
>Ga0105248_10002126_pt1 | contig 21926 bp, 14 predicted proteins | sample KBSS34metaG_FD_81524 | JGI IMG/M metagenome (GOLD analysis project Ga0105248, IMG submission 81524) | Switchgrass rhizosphere microbial communities from Kellogg Biological Station, Michigan, USA - KBS S3-4 metaG | ecosystem: Host-associated > Plants > Roots > Rhizosphere > Soil | place...
ATCTCGCCATTGTAGAGCGCGGAGAGGATTTCCAGCGGCTCGGAGCAAGTGCCGCCATGCCCCTTGTAGAGGCCGAGCGTGCGGGCGCCGTAGCTTTCCAGCGCGGCCACCAGCGCGGTGGCGGCGGCATCGAGCGCGCGCAGATCGCCCGGATCGGTTTCGGCCTGCTTGCCGGCGAACTTGCGCTTCAGCCGCTCCGGCCAGCCCGTCTTGCCGCGTGCGGGGCGGCGGACGATCGTCAGCACCTGTTCGTTCACGAACAGGCGCCGCGTGCTCAATCGCTTCTGCCAGCGGTCGTTGAGCAGGGCGGCGAAGGGATCGTCCGGCGTGCCGTCCAGCGTCACCTCGATCCGCCGCCGGATGACGTGGTGATACACCACGAAGCGCGCGTCCAGCACCGAGCGCAGCATCGTCTCGCGCACGCTCAGATGATGATCCAGCGCCTGCGTGTCCTCCGTCTCGAAGGGCAGGCCCGGCACCTGGATCATGCGCATCAGCGAGCCGTCGCGCAGCTTCAGCGTCGTTGCGTCGACATGGCTTGCGTAGGGCAGGCGATCGCCCGCCTTTGCTTCCTTCGCACCCCAAGCGGCAGCGCCGCTCCACCTGGCCATCTTACGTTCCTTCATGGTGCGTAGCTGTTGCAACCCCAGCGCTTCCAATTGCGAATGCGGGGGCAACGGCTCACCTTCGTCAGCCACAGATCGAAGATGCGCGGCTCACGCAGGCAGGCCAGATAGCCGACGCCGTGGATCAACAGCGCGATCGGAAGCGCCCAGAAGCTGTGCGTGACGAGGAACGCCTCGGTCGTCACGCCCATGTTGATCACGAAGAAGCTGTAGGTCACGCCCCCGAACATCTGCGGGCGGGTGAGCGCGCGGAAGACGGGGGTGCGCGTCATTTAGCGAGAGACCTGGGCGGTGGACTGGATGCCCGTCACGATCGCGCCCGCGCCGAAGAGCACGAAGCAGCCGATGATGACGGTTGCGCCGAAGCGCCAGTTCATGCGGCCGGTGAGCATCATGAAGCCCACCATCGCCACCGCGATCACCGCGACGGCGGTGGCGACGTTGCCGAGCAGCGTGCCCTGCAGCCAGCCGAGCGCCGCCACGATCGGGCCGGAGCCGGCCGGATTGGCACCGGCGGTCGCCTGCGCGAAGGCCGCGGCGGGGAGGAGGGTGGCGGCGGCGAGGCCGGTGAGCAGGCGCTTGATCATGGAAAAGGTCGTCCTGGCTGATGGGGCGGTCTTGGCCCGTTGGTACGGGCGGCGGGTGGAACGGTTCATTATGGGCGTGCCGACGGGCCGGTCGGCGTAAGCCGGTTCATGATGGCGGAGACATAAGCTTCGGTCTCCGCGATATGGGGAAGACCGGCCGCGCGGATCACCCGGCCGGGGCCTGCATTATAGGCGGCGAGCGCGCGATCTATGTCGCCATCGAACAGATCGAGCATTTGCCGCAGGTAGCGCGCGCCTCCTTCCAGATTGGCGGCCGGATCGTTAGGGTCCACCGCCAGCGCGCGCGCCGTGCCGGGCATGAGTTGCGCCAGACCGACTGCGCCCTTGGGGCTGCGGGCCACCGGCTGCCAGCGGCTTTCCTGCCAGACGAGCGCGGCCAGCAGATCCGGGCTGAGGCGATAGCGCGCCGCCACCGAGGTGAGCAACGGGCGCCAGCGCTCCGGCACGTCCGGCGCGTTCACAGGTGTGATGGCCGCATCTGGCACCTTCGGTATGGAGGCATCCGATGCGGCATTACCGGATGGCACGCCAATCGTCTGCACGTCGCCGCCAGCGCCACGCACATGAACCCCGCCATGATCGTCGATCTCGTAAACGGCGGCATGGGCAGCGGACCCGCCGCTCACCGCCGCGAATCCGATTGCCAAGGATGCCACCAAAACACGCACGCTCTAACCTCTTGCGACACACGGATGCGGTTTTGCGTTCTTCCCGCCCCCATCGCCAAAGTCCATGACAAAGCGATGTCAGTCTATATCATGTCCATAATGTAAATTATTTCTGATAAGAAACGAAACTTGAAATAAATAAGTGATGTCGCCTAATTGTCTCTGGAATTGATGATTCCTATCATTAAAAACCGTTCATGATCCATTGTCACATCTGTGTCATCGTTAAATGTTCGTACGGACAGAACGTGTTCCAGCATGTTTCGTAACTAGGTGGGCGCGTCAGCTCAATTGGCGATGTCATGTGCCCGAAGCTTCGCGCCACGGGTGCGTGGTATGATCGGATGTGGAGGAGAGTATATGTTCCGCAACAAGTTAGGATCATCCTTTAAGATAGGCTGCTTGGCGCTTCTGCTCAGCTCGTGCAGCCATTCGCACAGCGATAATGGCGGCATGGCCACCAGCCCGTCGGCGACCCCGGTCTCCCCACAGGATGCGCTGGCGACGGCGACGCCGATCAAACATCTCGTTGTGATCTATGGTGAAAACGAATCGTTCGATCACTATTTCGGCACCTATCCGCAGTCTGCCAACCCTGCCGGCGAGCCGACCCAGAACTGGGTGCCGCCGTCGAACGTCGCCAATGTGAACGGCTATCTGCGCAATCGCTCGCTGGTGACCGCGAACCCGAACCTGACGAATGCGGCCAACCTCGCCGTGGCGAGTGCGAAGAACTTCCCGGCCAGCCTCATGTTTCCCTTCCGTCTGGACCGCGCGCAGTTCAACACGTCGGACCAGAACCACGCCTACACGCCCGAGCAACTCGCCACGGACAACCTGAAGATGGACGCTTTCGTGGCGAACACCGGCAAGGCTTCGTCGGGCCAGGCCGGCGCGTTCGGCACGCCCGCGCAGGTGATGGGCTATTTCGACGGTAACACCGTCACCGGCCTGTGGAACTACGCCCAGAACTTCGCGATGAGCGACAACATGTTCACCGATTCGTTCGGTCCGTCGACGCCGGGAGCGCTCAACGTCGTGGCCGGTACCACCAACGGTTCGACCACGGCGAGCGGCTCAACCATTGCGGACGGCCAAGGCGGGCTGACGCTCATCAATGACTCGGATCCGTCCGGCGACGTCTGCTCGGGCAGCGGCACCGTCCACATGACGAGCAAGAACATCGGTGATCTGCTCAACGCCGCCAACATCACGTGGGGCGGCTTCATGGGCGGCTTCAACCTGACGGCGACCAACGCCAACGGCACCACGGGCTGCAAACGCAGCACCGTCTCGCCGAATACCAACGCGACGGTGAACGACTATGTTCAGCACCACGCCTGGTTCCAGTATTACACCTCCACCGAGAACGCTGCGCACACGCGCCCCAGCTCGGTGGCGATGATCGGCCAGACCGATCCGGTGCTGGACGCGGCCGGTTCGGCCACACCGGTTCACCACCAGTACGACTATAACGACTTCATCACCGCGGTGAGTCAGGGCAATTTCCCGTCCGTCAGCTACATCAAGGCGCCGGCGTTCGCGGATGCCCATCCGGGCAACTCGAACCCGCTCGACGAGCAGGCGTTCGTGGTCAACCTCATCAACTTCCTCGAGCAGCAGCCCGACTGGCAGAACACCGCCGTCATCATCACCTATGACGACTCGGACGGCTGGTACGACCATCAGGCCCCAAACATCCTGACCTCGTCGTTCGATCCGAACGCCGACCAGATGAACTCGCCCGGCGTCTGCACCGGCCCGAACGCCTCGCAGGGCGTGGGCGTGAACGGCGGCCTCGTGAACGGCCGCTGCGGCCCCGGCACGCGCATTCCGTTCATGCTGATCTCGCCCTGGGCGAAGCCGAACTTCGTGGACAGCACACCGATCACCCAGGCCTCGGTGGTCCGCTTCATCGAGGATAACTGGCTGAACGGCCAGCGCCTCGGCGGCGGCTCCAACGATGCGAGCGCGGGCAGCATCATGGGCATGTTCAACTTCTCGGCAGCGCCGCACAACCAGCCGGTCTTCCTGAACCCGACCACCGGCATGATCGCGACCAGCGCCCCCACCACGGGAGCACCGACGCTTTCCTGATAAAAATCCGGATGCGATCGACGGCCTCGATCGCATCCGGCCATATCCTCATCTTTCCTCCCGTCGTATCCCGGCGGGAGGAGTCCTTTTTAAAGCTTTCGCGAAGCGCTCCCCCATGATCCAGCAAGCGAATACCCGTTCCCTTCCCGAAGCCCGCGCGGCTGGCCTTGCCCGGCGATCGTCGCTGAAGCGCTTCATCTGGGGGGGAATCGGCGTCATCGCGCTGGCGGTCGTCGGCACGGGGAGTTTCTTTGCGGCCTATCCGCAGCGGGCACCGGCCTCGCTCGATCGCACGATCGAGGATTGGACGGGCCAGAACCCGCACCCCATCAAGCTGCTGCTGCCCAGAGACCGGCCGCTGAGCGCGCTGGCGCAACTGGGCGAGCATATCTTCAACGATCCTGCATTGTCGGCCTCGGGCCGGCAATCCTGCGCATCATGCCACAGCCCCGATCATTCCTACGGCCCGCCGGACGGTCGCTCCGTGGAGCTGGGCGGCCCGACGATGACGAGCGAGGGCATCCGTACCCCGCCGACGCTGGGCTATCTCTACCGGCAGGACCCCTTCGGCATCGGACCCACGGCGGCCGAGAACGATGCTCCGCCCCCGCTCGATCAGCTTGCCCAGCAGGCGCAGGGCAGTGCCCATGTGGCGAAGACGGCCGGCGGATCGGCTGCCGCTGCCGCCGCCGCACTCGTCCCCAGAGGAGGGCTGTTCTGGGATGGCCGATCCGACACGCTGATGGATCAGGCCGGCGGCCCGATGACCAACCCGGCCGAGATGGCCAACAAGAATATGTACGACGTGGCGGCCAAGCTGGCCCGCGCGCCCTATCGGGATCAGTTCAAGCCTCTGTTCGGCGCGCAGATTCTCAATAACCCGGCGATGCTCTTCGTCGAGGCGATGTCGGCGTTGTCGGCCTATCAGATCGAATCGCCCTCATTCCATCGCTTCAGCAGCAAATATGATTACTGGCTGGAGGGGAAGGCGCGGTTCAGCCCCGCCGAAATGCGCGGGCTCCGGCTGTTCAACGATCCCTCCAAGGGCAATTGCGCCGGCTGCCACCTGAGCCAGCCCAGCCCCGACGGCCTGCCGCCGCTGTTCACCGACACCGAATATGAGGCGTTGGGCGTGCCCCGCAACCGCACGCTACAGGCGAATCGCGATCCGAACTTCCACGACATGGGCATTTGCGGCCCGCTCCGCACCGATATGGCGAAGCAGACCCAATATTGCGGCATGTTCCTGACGCCGACGCTGCGCAACACGGCGAAGCGGGGCGTCTATTTCCACAACGGCATCTATCACACATTGAAGCAGGTGCTGGAGTTCTATGATTATCGCGACGTCCAGCCCGGTCGCATCTATCCACGCGATGCGCACGGAAAAATCGTCAAATATAACGATCTGCCGGTGCGGTATCAGGCCAATATTGATACGGCAGATCAGCCTTTCGATCGCAAGATCGGCGACAAACCGGCGCTAACCGATGCCGAGATGGACGATATTATCGCTTTCATCGGTACGCTCAGCGATGGATACAGGCCTTCTCATCTCTGATTGGCTATAATGAATTATAATTCATAATATATACATAATTCAGACTTCTGATTATCACGGGCTTGCAACGATCAGCGTTCATGCACCGCCCCGGAGTGCGCAGAACCGCGCCCGAAGGGGAACAATCACATGTCCATTGCTTTTCGCCTGCTTGCTGGCGTTGCCGTGTCTGGCCTGTTGCCAGCCGTTGCCTTCGCTGCTGACACCACTTCCGGCGCCGGTTCCGTCGTCACCGCCACGGCGGCGGCCGATGCGGCTCCGTCAGCCGCAGTGACTGCCGCTCCGGCCGCGGCCGACGCCGCCAGCACCCCTTCGGCGGATCAGCCGAGCGAGATCGTCGTGCTCGGCTTCGGCCAGAGCCGGCAGGTGCAAAGCGTCACCGCGGCGGACATCGAGCGCCTCACGCCCGGCTCCAGCCCGCTGAAGGCGATCGAGAAGCTGCCCGGCGTGAACTTCCAGGCGGCCGATCCCTTCGGCGCCTATGAGTGGGCGGTGCGTATCTCGCTGCGCGGCTTCAACCAGAACCAGCTTGGCTTCACGCTGGACGGTATCCCGCTCGGCGACATGAGCTACGGCAACGTCAACGGCCTGCACATCAGCCGCGCGATCATCTCCGAGAATGTGGGCCGCACCGAAGTGGCGCAGGGCGCCGGCGCACTCGGCACGGCATCGACCAGCAATCTCGGCGGCACCATCCAGTTCTTCAGCGATGCGCCGGCCAGCGTGGCCGGCATCAAGGCCTCCGCCACCTACGGCGCGGACAATACCGAGCGGGGCTATCTCCGGGTCGATTCCGGCGATCTGGGCGGCGGCCTGAAGGGCTATCTGAGCTATTCCTACCTCAACACCGACAAGTGGAAGGGCGACGGCCCGCAGCGCCAGCACCAGGCCAATGCCAAGGTGGTGAAGGAACTGGGCGATCTCGGCAGCATCACCGGCTTCGTGAACTTCTCCGATCGTCGCGAGACTGACTATCAGGATCTGAGCTACGCGATCATCGGTCGCCGCGGTCTGCGTGACGACAACCTGACGGGCAATTATCCACTCGCCGTGCAGATCGCCAAGATCTACCAGAATCAGGTGGCGACCGCCGCCGGCCAGCCGCAGCCCTGGTTCGGCGCGGGCATCGTCTTCCCGAAGGGCTTCGGCACCGTGGACGATGCCTATGCGGACGCCGGCGGCATCCGCCGCGACTGGCTGACCGGCGTCACCTTCAACGCGCATCTGACGCCGGAAGTGACGCTCACCACCACCGGCTATTATCATAACAACAAGGGCCAGGGCTCGTGGATCACGCCCTACACGGCCACGCCGCTCGGCGCGCCGGATGAGGAGGGCAACCCGATCACCAATCCGGGCGCGCTCTCCTTCCGCACCACGGAATATGCCATCCAGCGCGGCGGCATCATCAGCAACGCCCAGTGGGAACGGGGGATCAACACCTTCGAGGCCGGCATCTGGTATGAGAGCAACACCTTCACCCAGGCACGCCGCTATTACGGCCTGACCGACAGCAACGTGCAGAGCCGCCCGACGCTCGATTTCCAGAGCAACCCCTTCTTCACCCAGTGGAGCGGCGACTACGACACCCAGACGATCCAGTACCACGTCGAAGATACGGTGAAGCTGTTCGACGACAATCTGGTGCTGAACGGAGGCTGGAAGGGCGTCCACGTCACCAACGCGGCGGACATGATCGTGGCGGGCGGCCTCGCCTCCGGCCAGATCGACTCCAAGGACTGGTTCCTGCCGCAGGTCGGCGCCGTCTATCATGTGACGCCGCAGGCCGAGCTTTTCGCCGATTACACCGAGAATATGCGCGCCTTCGTCTCCTCGGCGACGACCGGGCCGTTCTCGACCACGCAGGTCGGCTTCAATGCGATCAAGGGCACGCTGAAGCCCGAGCGCTCGAAGACGTGGGAAGGCGGCGTGCGCTACCACTATGGGCCGCTGCAGGTTTCGGCGGTCGGCTATTATGTCGACTTCAGCAACCGCCTGCTGGTGATCACCAACGGCGTTGGCATCCAGGGACTTGCCAGCACGCTCGCCAATGTCGGCAGCGTCCACACCTACGGCGCGGAGCTTTCGGCTAATTACCGCATCCTGCCGCCGCTCTCGCTGTTCGCCAGCTACTCCTACAACGTGTCTAAATATGAGGACACGGTGTTCGACGCGACGGGCAAGCTTCAGGTGAACAAGGGCGACAATGTCGTCGATACGCCCAAGAACATGCTGAAGGGCGAGGTGGTGTACGACGACGGCCAGTACATGGCCCGCATGGGCGCGGACTATATGTCTAAGCGCTTCGTCACCTACACGAACGACGTCTCGGTGCCGGGCCGCGTGCTGGTCGATGCGGCGGTGGGCTACACCTTCCGCGGCGGCGAGGGCTTCCTGAAGGGCTGGGGCATCGAGGCCAACGTCACCAACCTCTTCAACAAGAAGTATATCGCCACCATCGGCTCCAACGGCTTCGTGGCCAGCGGCGACTCCCAGACGCTGCTCGCCGGTGCGCCCCGTCAATGGTTCGTCACGCTGAAGAAGGGCTTCTAAACCTTCGACTGCGAGGCGTGCGCCCCTCGCGCCGCTCTTCCTGGGGAGGAAGGCGGTGCGGGGGGGCGTAATCTTTTTTGGGGATAGTGCGGATTTGATCCGCCCGGGAGGCGGCGTCAGGCGATCCGGGCGACGGGGGGCTTGCCCGCCCCGTAGGCGAGTTTCGGCAGCCGCTCGCAGGCGGAGCGGATCGCCGCGCGCACCGCTTCCAGATGGCGGGCATTGTCCGCCGCCGAAACGGCATCCATCAGCGGATTATAGTCCGCTGCGTGCACGCCCTGCCCGGTCAGCACTGCGAACCAGCTCGCTTCGCGGAACAGTTCCTCGGGCGAGAGGACGATCCGGCCGGAGCGGGTGAAATGCTCCAGCTTGTAGGCGAGGCTGTCGGGTAGCGTCATGGTCTGGCAGTGCTGCCACATCGCGCCGCTGCGCCCGGCGGTCTTGTGATAGTGCAGGATGATGAAGTCCCGGATGGTCTCCATCTCCTGGGCGAAGACGCGATCGAACTGCTCGGCCACGAAGGGATCGCCGCCCCGGCGCGGGAATAGCGAGAGTAGCTTGGCGATGCCGCTCTGGATCAGGTGGATGCTGGTCGATTCCAGCGGTTCGAGGAAGCCGCTCGACAGGCCGATGGCGATGACGTTCTTCTGCCATGCCTTGCGGCGGCGGCCGATCGCGAAGCGGATCAGGCGGGGCTCGTCGATCGGCGGCCCGTCCATCCCGGCGAGCAGTGCGTCGCGTGCGGCCTCGTCGCTGGTGAAGCGGCTGCTGAAGACATGGCCGTTGCCCACCCGGTGCTGCAGCGGGATGCGCCAGCGCCAGCCGGCTTCCTCCGTGGTAGCGCGGGTATAGGGGGCGATCGCGGTTTCCGGTGCGCTGGGTGCGGCCCATGCCCGGTCGCAGGGGAGCCAGTGCGACCAGTCATCGAACCCGGTCTTCAGCGTCTCCTCGATCAGCAGGCCGCGCAGGCCCGAGCAATCGATGAACAGGTCTCCGGCGACCTCGTCGCCGCGATCGGTCTTCAGGGACTCGATGAAGCCGGTTTCGGGATGCTGGCGCACCTCCGTCACCTTGCCCTCGATGCGCGTCACGCCGCCTGCCTCGGCACGACGGCGGAGATAGCGCGCATAGAGGCCGGCATCGAAGTGGAAGGCATAGCCCGCCGTCGAGAGCAGTGAGCGCGGATCGCCGGTGGGGCGTGCGAAACGGCCCGCGCGGGCGGCCTGCGAGGTGAGTGAATAATCCTCCGGATTCCACGCCATCCCGCCCAGTTGCGCGCGGATCATGCGGTGGAGGAACATCGGCCCTTCGCCCGGCCCGCCATAGGTGCCGAAGGGATGGAAATAGCGTTGGTCCGGCGCCCCCCAGCCCTCGAACTCGATACCCAGCTTATAGGTGGCGCCGGTCTCGCGCATGAACTCGGCCTCGTTGAGGCCGATAAGCTGGTTGAACCAGTGGATGGTGGGGATCGTCGCCTCGCCGACGCCGATCGTGCCGATGGCGTCGGATTCGAGGAGGGTGATCGTGGTGCCGGTGCCGTGGAGCGCCTTGGCGAGCGCGGCGGCGGTCATCCAGCCGGCGGTGCCCCCGCCGAGGATGACCACCTTGCCGAGATCCTGATGGTTCATTGTCGCGGGCGCTCCTTGGGCTTAGTCGGCCGGGCAGCGTGCCGCTGCATTCGGCTGCGGCCGATGTAGCGCGAGATAGACGGTGCTCCAAAGCTGGGCGGCGTTGGATTCGTCGGCATCGGCCCCGCGCGCGCCGAACGGCGTGATCTGGTAGCGGCCCTTGTCGATGCTCCACGACCAGAGCTCGGAGCTTTGCACGCTGCGCGTCGCCTCGATCTCGTTCCACAGGCAATCCTGCGAGACGAGCAGCTTGTGGCGGACATCGGCCGTCAGGTCGGTGCGCCGAAGCTGGCGGGCCAGCCCGGCCGCGACCATCGCCTGTTGCCAGGACCAGATGACCATGCCGTGATAGGCATTGCGGCTGAAGCGCGCCTGGACGGCGGCCGGCGCGAACACCGGATCGGCGACCAGCAGGCCGGCGCCGGTCTTGAGGCCGGCCGGGAACGGGCGGTTCAGCACATCGGTGATGAGCCCGAGCTGCTCCGCATCCGGATGGGCGAAGAGCAGCGCGAGGCCCTCGTCCGAGTTGATGACCTTCACCGGGCTGCCGTCGGCATTGAGCGCGATGGCGTGGAAGCGCACCGCCGCAGTGCCGACCGCGCCCACGGCCGCGGTGGCGGGCACGCCCTGCGCCTCGGCGAAGGAGGCGAGCGTGGCGCGCGCCTCCGCAGCCGGTACGGTCACGTCGAACAGCGAAGGCGCCTGCTTGCGCCACACCGCTTCGATCTGCGCGAGCCCCGCGAGCATCTGGCGGTCGGCCGGCTGGAGATAGGGAGCGAGCAGGCCGCTGTGATAGAGCGCGGTAGCTGCCTCCAGCGCTGCCGGCACGAAGACGGCGTTGACGTCGTACGGGTAGCGGCCGCCACCCAGCCCGTCATTGCTGTCGCGCCACTGGCCGGCATCGAAGCCGGGCTTGAGCGAAATCAGCTTATGGAAGTCCGGGCTTTGCGCGAAGGGGGCGGCCTGCGCGGAAAGGAAGCGGATGTTGCGCATCAGCGCATCGCCCGGCCGCTCGGCTTCGTCCGCATCCTTGTGTGCGAGGAACGCGGCGGCGCGCGTCTTGCCGCGCGAATCGTCGAGCAGCCATGCCCGCGCCACGGGGGCGAGCATGAAATTGCTGTCGATCATGTTGTAATTATAGGTCGGCGCGTCCGAGTTGGTGCCGTCCGCCTTGCGGTGATCGAGGATGGCGAACTCGCCGATATCCTCCTCATGCGCCACTTGGCCCGTGGGCGAGAGGCGATCCAGCACCGAGCGGATGCCGGTCTCGATTGCGGCCGGCTGAAGCGCGGGCATCAGCAGGCGGACGGACATCAGCGTGTCCCGCCCGAAATAGGTGTTGAAGCGCCACGAGCCGGCGAGGAACTTCTCGCGATAGCTCAGGAAGTCGAGCGCCTCCCGCGCTGCCGGATCGGCATTGGCATTAGCGTTGAGAAGCGCGCTTTCGGTGAACGGCGTGAGCGGCTTCTCGCCGGTGAGCGCGGTGATGACCAGCTTGATTTGTCCATCGGGCGCCGCATCGATGCCGCCGTCGCGGACGGTGCCGGCGACGACGCGCAGTTCGAGCTTGTAGCCGGGGGCGCCGTCCAGTCGGTTGCGCGCCCAACTGACGGTCGCGCCCTGCGTCGCCGCAGGGGTTAGGATTTCGGTCGGCGCGGTGCCGAGCGCCTGATAGTCGCGCAGCACGCGCACATTGGTGAGCACCGCCTGCTTGAAGAGCAGCCGGGGCGCCCGAATGCTCGCCTCGAAGGTGACGCCGTGGAGCGGCCGGCCCTGCGCGTCCGTTAGCGTGACGGGGCGGGCGGGGGCGGGCATGGCCCAGTCCGCCGCCTTGTCCAGCGGATCGAACCAGAGGCCGACGCCGCTATTACCGGCCGGGAAGGCCACGATCAGCCGGGGCTGCGTGCCGGAACGCAGCAGGATGTGCGCGGCCACCGGGCCGCTCTGCACGAAACTGTTGAGGTTGAGCCCTTCCTGTCGCGCGAAGGGGAGGGGGGCGGCGGCGCTTGCGGCCCCCACCAGCGCCGCGCCGAACGTCGCCGCCAAAAGCCTGTGGACCAGCCGCATCGCCGTCGTCCTTATATCGATGGAGATAGAAGTGGGGCGGCTGGGTCACTCCGGCCGCCCCTGTTTGGATCAGAGCTTGAAGGTGATGCTCGCCAGAGCATTCCGCCCGACGATGCCGCGGCCGTAGAAGAGGCCGTCGACGATCATCTGGGTCTGGCCCTGCCGCGGATTGCCTTCGGTGAGGCCGTTCGCGTTGGCCAGGTTGTCGACGCTGACGGCGAGGTTGATGCGGTCAGTCAGGTTGAAGGAGCCGCCGACCGACAGCACCGCATAAGCCGGCAGGGCGAGGCCGTCGCCGGAGTCAGCGAAGATCTTCCCGATATACTTATAGCGGAAATACACCTCGCCGATGTGATGCGGCAGTTCCAGCGTGGGCGTGATGGTGAAGAGCTGCTGCGGCGTGCGCTGCGGCGTGTTGCCGTCATACTGCGGCTGGGCCACGCCGTTGATCGACACATCCGACAGCAGCGGCTTCTGATAGACGCCCGAGGCCAGGATGTTGAAGTAGGACGTCGGCCGCAGCGTCAGGTCATACTGCACACCCGTGACGCTGACATTGGCGAGGAAGTTGCCCTGCACGGTCGGGTCGTTCGGCTGGATGAAGCTGTAGAACTGGTGGTTGAAGATCGTGCGGAACACCGTGACGGAGGCCGCCAGCCAGTGGTTCTGGTAGCGCACGCCACCTTCGTACAGCTCCAGGTCGGTCGGCACATGGGTGCCGCCGGTGTCGCCGCCGTTGGTCTGGAAACCGGTGGCGAAGCGGCCATAGAGCGCGAGGTTGTGGGTGAGCGTGTAGTTCACGCCCACCGTCGTCGCCCAGCGGCCGAAATCGGCCGATTGGCTCGCGAAGCTGCCGTTGAACGTGCTGCCGACATTCTGGATGATGCCCGGCGTGCCGGCGGGCACCAGCTGGTTCGTCTGGGCGGTGTTGCCGATATCGACGGTGTCGTGCTCGTTCTCGTAACGTGCGCCAAAGTCGATATGCAGGTTGCTGCCGATCTTCAGCTCGTCGTTGAAGTAGCCCGAGATGGACGTGATATCGTCCTTGAAGACGCCCTGGCCCCAATCGCCATAGCTGACGAGGCCGTTGTTGGTGAGCGAGCCGATCACGCCGCCCTGCGCATTGAGCGCGACCACGTTATAGATGTGCGAATTGTTGCGCACGTCGTTGAGGACGGTCGCGACGCCCGACTGGTCGTTATACTTCCGCACGTTGTAGATCATCGAGCCGACGGTCAGCGAGTTGTCGATGATGCCCGACGAATAATCCCACTTCAGGCCGAAATCGGAACCGAAATCGCGGGATTCCACGGTCTGGTGGTTGAGCACCGTCTGTTCGAGCAGGCCGTTGCCGTTGAGCGCGTTGAGGGCGCCCGTGTTGGAGGCGGCGATGACCTGGCCGGTCTGCACGTCGCGGATGCCGAACTGGGCCGTGCCGGGGAAGGCGGCGGCGCCCTGCTGCAGCAAGCTGGCGATCGGCGAGTTGGTGGGGTTCAGATAGTTGACGGCCGACGTCAGGCCGGCGTTGCCCGATCCGCTGCCCGGGAAGATGCCGTTGAAGTCGAAATTGGCGTGCAGGTAGCGGGCATGGATGAAGCCCGAGAGGTTGTCCGTGATCGGCTTCTGCACGTCGATCCGATACTGGGTCGTCGTCGTGTGGATGCCGTCCGCGCCGCTGAAGTTGCGGATGCAGTTGCCGGTCGCGCATGAATCCGGAACCGGGATGTTGGCGAAGGCGCGGCCGAGGATGTTGTCGGTCAGCGGGTTCATGCCCGCCACGCCGCCGATGTCGCCGTTCGGCTGCACCTGATAGGGCATGTCCGCATAATAGGGATCATGCTCGTCGCCGCGCTTGATCGTGAAGCGGATGAAGCCGCCGTCGTCGAACTTCTTCTCCAGCATCGCCTTCACATGATAGGTATCATAGGTGAAGGGCGAGCTGCGGACGCCGGGCGTGGAATCCACATAGCCGCCGACGTTGAAGGCAAGGCTGTCGGTGATCGGCGCCGAGTAATAGGCATCGGCGCGCATGTCGCCGTAGCTGGCGCCGGTGAAGCGGACCATCGCTTCCGGCTGCTCGAAATTCGGGGCCTTCGAGACGAAGTTGATCGTCGCGCCCGCGCCGTTGGGGGCAAGGATGCCCGACGTGCCGCCGACGACGGCCTCGACGCGGTCGATCGTGATATCGTTCTGGAAATATTCGTCGGCGCCCGCGCCGCCGTAGATGACGGGCATGCCGTCTTCTTCCAGCGTGATGAAGGTCTGTCCGCCGCCCTGCAGGCCGCGCACCGAGTAATTGTTGGAGACGGGGCCGGCAGTGCCTTCCACGAACACGCCCGGCACCAGCTCAAGCACGTCGGCGGTGGAACGCGGCGCCTTGCGGACGATGTCCGCCGAGGTGGCGAGGGTCACGTCGGACGAGGAGGTGAGCAGCGTGCGCTTGCCCGAGGTCGAGCCGGTGACGACGATCTGCTGCAGCGAGCCCTCGTCGGGTGCCGCCGTGGTGGTTGCGGTGGTCGTGCTGGCGGCGGGCTGGTTCGCCGGGGTGGTGGCCTGACCGGCCGTCTGCTGGGCCATGGCGGCGGTTGCGACGAGCGTGCTGCTGGCGAGCAGGCACATCTTCAGGCTTACGCGAAAGTACGACACAATACTCTCCTACACACTATCCGGCAGATCGTGATCGCCGACCGGACCTCTGGGCGGCCCCCTGAAGACAATCCGGCCCGATTGCAACAGCGCTGTCATTGCAATCGGCAAGTCGTGCGGGAGGTGTGTGCAGTTCGTCACACAATGGTCATGAGGTGGCCACACGCCCGATTCCGGGGTGCGGATCCGCGATTGGCCGGCAGCTACGGGGTCAGATCATTCCGTGCGCGTGCCGATAGGTGTCGGCAAGGATGAGGCGAATGGTTAGGAAGTCTCGGCTGCGTGCTGCCGGATTGCGGGCGTCGTTTCGGCGCGGCTAGCGGCGCGGGCGAAGGCCTCGATCGTCTGGGCGATGCCCTGTCGCCAGGAGATTGCGGCCTGCCAGCGGCATGTACTGTCCATCAGATGAGGGGAGGCGCGAAGCTCCAGCGGGCCTTCCTCTTGGCGGTCCTCGCCGAAATGGAGCAGGCGGGCAGACGCTCCTGTCATCGCGCGGATAAACTGCGCAACCTCGCGAATGGTGGGGGCGATGCCGGTGCAGATGTTGAGGATGGGCGGGCAATGCTCGGCCTTTTCGGCGATGGTGCGCAGCGCATCCACCACATCGTCGACATGGATCAGATCCCGGCGATCGTTCGGATTGTCGATGGTGGATGGCTTGCCGGCGAGACATCGCGAAATCAGCGAGGGGATCAGAAAGGCGGGCGACTGGCCCCGCCCATATGCGAGCGCCAGACGGGCCGTAATCACCGGGAAAGGCAGGCGACTCCGATAAAGGTCCGCTCGGCGCACGGCTTCCGTCATCATGAGGGCATAGGAGTTGAGGGGCTGTTCCTGCTGCTCCTCACGGAACGGCAGGGGTCCGCGCCCATATTCCGCGATCGAGCCCGAGCGGATGAAGGCGTGGGGTGTGTGCCGGGCACCTGACAGCGCCTCGAGCAGACGCGCCAGATTCTCGATATCGTCGGGATGCCCGCCGGCGGTGCGGCTACTCCCGTGCCCCGTGGAGGTCGCGAGATGATAGACGATGTCGGCAGAAGCGCTGGCGAGGCATCGCTCGATGGCGGCCCTGTCGTCGAGCTTGGCACGATGCACCGTCAGCCGGCCGCCCGGCTCGGGCAGGCGATCCAGTGCCGTCTCGGGGTGGACGAGAATATCCACGCTGGCTCCGCGATCCAGCCAGCGGCGACAGAGATGCGAGCCGATGAACCCGCCGCCGCCGATGACAAGGATGCGCTGAAGCGGCTCTATCACCGCACCCGCTCCATCGGGCGGGGCAGGCGGGCGATGGCCTTCCCGCGATGCCGCACGGCGCGTGGCGAGGCTGTGCCCGTGGCTTTCGACATGCTTCCCCCCGATGCGGTCGCTTGGCTGGACGCGGTGGGCGTCAGGAGAAACTCTGGGCTGCGTCTTGCTGCGCGTCGTGGGTTCAAGAGGATAGTATCCGCACGCGCCATGGCGCGCGGCGGGCCGGCTCCCGGTTCAGGCGATGCTGAAGCGGAGCCTCGTTTCGGAGCGATAGGTGCTGCCGGGCCGAAGCAGGGTGGAGGGAAATTCCGGGCGGTTGGGGCTGTCCGGGAAATGCTGGGTTTCGAGGCAGAGCGCCTGATGGGGGATCAGGGGCCGTCCGGCATCGTCATGCAGTTGGCCGTCGAAATTGTTGGCGGTGTAGAGTTGGATGCCGGGTTCGGTCGTCAGTATCTCCATCCGCCGGCCGCTGGCTGGATCATGGAGGGTGGCGGCGTGCTTGAGCCCCGCATCAGGCTCCAGCATGAAGCAGTGGTTGAAGCCGTTGCTGGCGGCAAGCTGGGGATGATGCCCGGCCAGCGCATCGCCGATGCGGGTCGGCCGGCGAAGGTCGAACGGTGTGCCGGAAACAGGCATCGGCGCGAGCGGGAGGGCGGCCTCGTCGATGGCAAGCACCTGATCCGCGGCGATGGTGAGGACATGATCCGCCATGCTGCGCGAGGCCCGTCCGGCCAGGTTGAAATATCCATGGCTGGTGAGGTTGACGTGGGTCGGGGCGTCGGTTGTCGCTTCATAGCGCAGCACCATTTCGCCTGGCGCGTCGATGATGATGTCCGCCACGATTGCCAACGCACCGGGGAAACCCTGATCGCCGGCCGGGCTCCTATGGGTGAAGCGCACACCGTCCGGCAGGAGCGTGCTGTGCCAGACGATCCGGTCGAAGCCGATAGGGCCACCATGAAGCTGGTGCGGTCCTTCGTTGGCAACGAGCGAATAGTCTGTGCCGTCGATGGAGAAGCGCGCGCCCGCGATCCGGTTGGCGAAGCGGCCTACCGTGGAGCCGAGGAAGGGCCAGCCTGCCTGCAGGGCGGGAGCGCAATAAGCGGCGAGCGTATCGAAACCGAGCAGTACGTCGTCGATCCGGCCGTTCCTGTCCGGCGTGCGGATCGTGGTGAGCGTGGCGCCATAGCTCGCGATACGCGCCTCCAGCCCATACCCGTCGTCCAACGTGAAAAGCTGGATCGCCTCGCCTCCGGGCAGTGTGCCCCAAGGCTCCTCGGTGACGGTCGGTCGCATGATCTCCTCTCCCCCATGCGGGCCCCCCAAGGCGCCCGCCAGCCCGCTCTATCAGTATGTGAAGTGCGCGCTATAGGCGCGCGTCCGCCCCGCGCGCCGATCCGTCCTAGAAATGGGCAAGATAGCCGCCGTCGACGGCGAGCACCTGTCCGGTGATATAGGAGGCTTGCGGGGAGGCGAGGAAGGTGACGGCGCCTGCGATCTCGGCCGGCAATCCCCATCGGCCGAGCGATGTCCGCTGTGCGAGATGCTGCGTGATTGCTGCATCCTTGACCATGTCGGCATTGGCCTCGGTGGCAAAGAAGCCCGGCGCCACGGCGTTCACGGTGATGCCGCGCGGCCCCAATTCGGCGGCAAGCGCTCGGGTGAGCGCCTCCAGCCCGCCCTTGGCGGCGGTGTAGCCTGCATCGCCCGCGCGGGCGATCGGCCCTGCGATCGAGGTGATGTTGATGATCCGCCCGCCCGACGCCATGCGCGGCGCGATCCGGCGGACGAGATCGAAGGGCGCGACGAGATTGATTTCAAGGAGATCGCGCAGGGCTGCGCGGTCCAGTTCAGCAATCGGTCGTCGATCCCGCGTGCCGGCATTGTTCACCAGAATGTCGAGACGATCATGCTGTGCAAACAGCGTGTCGAGTGCGGCATGAAGCCCGGCCTCGTCCCCAAGATCGGCCCCGAAGCCGTGTGCGTCGAGCCCTTCGGCCCGCATCGCCGCCGCCAGAGGATCGAGCCGCTCCCGGTCCCGCCCATGCAGCAACACGGTTGCGCCGGCCTGGGCGAGAGCGCGGGCAATTTCGAGGCCGAGGCCCCGGCTCGCGCCCGTTACCAGCGCCGTCCTGCCGCCGAGATAGAACGGAGGGTGGGGCAGGCGCGCGCGATCCAGCAGATCGTCCGTCACCGTCATGGTGAAGATGGGATCGGCTCCGGCCGGGGTTTCCGCGATCGCATCGAGGAAGGCGGCCCGGGTTTCGGGCTCGTCATAGACCATCTTCTGGTCGAAGGCGCTGCGCCATGTGGCTTCGTCCGGCCATTCGGCATAGCCGACGAAGCGGCCATCCGCATCGCGGTGCAGGCGCGATCCGCAACTTCCGTATTTCTGCCGGATCAGTTCCGTGCCGTCCGCCCAGGCACGGCGGAACTGCTCTTCCTTGCCCGGATGAACGCGCCACCAGTAAACCGCGACGAACATGGTTCCCTCCCCATGACGGGCCGACATGTGTCGCCCGCCCTTATCGGCGATCGGGGCGCTTTGCGAGCGGCGGGAGGAAAACCGGCCGGAAGGGACGATCCTTCCGGCCGGAGCTTGGGTGAAATCAGAACTTGTAGGCGGCCGTGATCGTGGCGTGCCGCCCGAAGATCGGACGCCCGAGGAAGAAGCCGTTCTGATTGCCCGAACCGGTGGTGCGGATATTGCCCTCGGTCAGAGCCAGCGTGTTGGTGACATTCTCCACCGTTGCCTGGATCGAGAAACGCTGGTTGAGATCGATCGAGGCGCCGAGATCCAGCGTATCGTAGCGGCCGAGCGGCTGCTGGTTTTGGATGTCGGCGAAGCGGTTGCCGACATGGGTGTAGGTGCCGAAGATGCGCGCCTGCCCCCAATCGGTGCGGAAGGTATAGGCCGGGATCACCGCGATCAGGAATTTCGGCTGCCGGGCCACGTCATTGCCGGTGTTGACGCCGAAATCCTTGAGCTTGCCGTTCTGGTACACGCCGCGCAGGCCGATCTGCACGCCCTCCACCGGGCGGACCGCACCCTCGAACTCCAGGCCGTAGGCACGCGAGCCGCCGAACAGCACCCGATTGAAGGTGGAGCCGTCAGGATTGACGATGATGTCCTGGAACAGCAGGTTGTGGAAGCGGTTGTAGAAGCCGGTCAGGAAGACGTCATAGAGCGGCGTCGAGGTTTTGAGGCCGACTTCATACTGCTTCACCTTCTGCGGCTTGATGAGATTGGGTGTGGTCGCGTTGGCGCGCAGATCATCGAACTGCGGCAGCAATGCGCCGCCATTGGCACGCAGGAAGCCGTTCAGATTGCCGGTGAAGGCATAGTCCGCGCCGGCCGTCCACGAAACCTGCGTCTTGGTATAGCGAAGGTTCTGGAAGGTGCCGTTCAGGAAGGTCGCACCGTTGTTGAACACAGTGAGCGGATTATTGTCCAGATCGCCAGTCGAGGTGTTCTCCAGCGTACCGCGCAGCTTGACGCGCTCCACACGGACACCGCCATCCAGCCGCAGCTTACCGATCTTCCACTCGTCGCTGACATAGCCGGCGATATTGTCGCTCTCGTAGCTGTTGTTGATCGCGGTGGTGGTGGGCGACGTGAAGCCGTTGCGGGTGAGGATGGCGCCGTTGTTGAGCGTCGCGTTCAGCACCCGTGCCTGCGGCTCCAACGCCAGCAGCACGTTGTTGCCCAGATACCAGAGATCATGATCGGTGACGTGGGCATAATAGCCGCCCAGCGTCAGCGTATTGCCGGGGATGATCTCCTTGGAGAGCTTGAGTTCGTCGGTGAAGCTCTTGATGTGCTTCTCTACGGACCAGATGCCCGCCTGGATCACCTGCTGGTTGGGCGAGACGGCCTGGCCGCTGTCGGCGAAGGTGACGGTGCCGTTGGTGGCGCCGGCACCATAGGGCGCAGCGAGCTGGCTCTGGATATATTGCGCGGCCGACTGCGGATTGCTGCCGGTGAAGAGCGCGTAGGTGTTGGCCTGCCCCTTGGTGAAGTTGATGTTGTTCTGCACCTGGAAGACATCGAAATCATAGCTGAAGGTGCTGCCCAGTGTGTAGATGCGGGCGCCGCGACCCTTGGAGAGATCGATGGTCTTCTTATGGGTCGGGCCGCCGTTGATGCTCGGTCCCACCTCGATCTGGGTGAGCTCGATCTCCCGGCCGACCAGCGTGTCATCCCGTGCGTCGAAGCCGGGGATGGTGCTGAACTTGCCGTTCGTCTCCAGCAGCGGCATCGGCGTGTAGAAGGCGTTCTTGTCGTCCAGATAGCGGCCGTAGACGGTGAGTTTGCCGGCATCGAACTTGTGCGTGATGCTGCCCGTCATCTGGCCGCCGAGATCGCCGGGGAAGCCCGTGTGCCGCAGGCCCTTGCTGGAGCGGTAGAAGCCGCCCAGCATGTAGGTGGTGTTGGGGTCGATCGGCCCCTGTGCGACCACATCGCCCCGGTACATGCCTTCCGTGCCGTAGGTGGCACGCATCGACAGGTGGGGATCCTCGGTGCCTTCCTTGAGGATGAAGTTGGTGGTGGCGCCCGGCTGACCGTTCGCGAAGATCGGGCTAGGGCCGCCGCGCAGAATCTCGACGCGCTCGATCGTGTCATCCAGGCGGAACAGAGAGCTGTCTTCCAGGAAGGAGAGCGAGGAGGGCGCGAAGATCGGCGATCCGTTCATTTCCACGGTGAGGAAAGGCGCGTCGCCCGTAGACGGGAAGCCACGGATGAAGACGTTGGCGCCCGTTTCACCGCCTGAGGTTTCCACCCACACGCCCGGCACGATCTTCAGCAGGTCAGCGGTGCTGATCGGTTGCACCTCGCGGATCTGGTCGGCGGTGGCGGTGGTGATGGAGTAGCTCGCGTCCAGCTTGCGCAGGCCGAGGCGGTTGGCGTTGCCGGTGACGACGATTTCCTGCGCTTCGGATTGATCCGGGGCGGCATTGACGTCGGGGTTGGCGGCCGGGGCAGGTGCCGGCTGGGCCTGCGCGAGGGCGCCGCTCGAATAGGCGAGCGCTGTGCCGCATAACAGCGTGAGGCCGACAGCTTTGAGGCTGGGAATCCTGGTGCCAGTCATGTTGATCTCCCTTTATTGTCTGACCTGATTATTGTTCTTCATGCCGCCCAGGCTGGCGGATACCGCACGTCAAACGTTGCGATGGGACGTATCGCAGGAAGCAACGCGAACTCGTCGAAACGGGACAGTCTTTTTACAACCTATTTCGCCAAAAGGGAGAGGACTTTTCGGCGGATGGCCCACGATTATTCGGTATCGAAAGGTTAACGCTATCGGTGCAGCAAGCGCCCGATATTTTCGGCGCGGGAAGAGGGCATGTCGGCCCTTAGCGTGCGACCTCCCTGTCGCCCTGCGGATCGGCGCGCGCTATCGGGCACACGACCAGTGGCAAAGGCGTCGACATGTCTGAGAGCGTTTATTTCTACGATCCCGCCGAAGGGCATGGCCTGCCCCACGATCCGTTCAAGGCGATCGTGGCGCCACGCCTGATCGGCTGGATTTCCACCATCGATGCGGAGGGGAGGCCCAATCTGGCGCCCTACAGCTTTTTCGGCGCCTTCGCGAGCAGTCCGGCCGTGATCGGCTTTTCCAGCGAGGGCTATAAGGACAGCATCCGCAACATCGAGCAGACGGGCGAGTTCGTGTGGAACCTCGCGAGCCTGCCGTTGGCGGAGCAGATGAACCGCAGTTCGGCGAGCGTCGCGCCCGAGGTGGACGAATTCGCGCTCGCGGGCCTGACGGCGGCGGCGGGGCGCAACGTGAAGGCGCCCCACGTGGCGGAAGCACCGGCCGCGATCGAGTGCCGGTTGTTGCATGTCATCCGGCTGCAATCCCTCGATGGGGGCAAGATGGATAACTGGCTGACGCTCGGCCAGGTGGTGGGCGTCCATATCCGGCAGGAGTTCCTGAAGGATGGGCTGTTCGACACCCACGCCGCGCAGCCGCTGCTGCGTGCGGGTTATCGTGGCGACTAGGCGCGGACCGGCGAGTTGTTCGAGATGATCCGTCCGCGTTGAGTGATCCGGAATCCCGGTGAGGCTTGTCGCCGGATGTGAGGATGCTTATTCCTCTGAGGTGCGCTGATGGCTCGGGGGCGCGTGGGAGTGGCGGAAAAGCGTGTTTTTGGGGTTTCGGCCGGGAATTGAAAATTTTTGGTATCGAATCGTTGACGGTTCGAACTGACGGCTATAGAGG
>Ga0105248_10002129_pt1 | contig 21911 bp, 20 predicted proteins | sample KBSS34metaG_FD_81524 | JGI IMG/M metagenome (GOLD analysis project Ga0105248, IMG submission 81524) | Switchgrass rhizosphere microbial communities from Kellogg Biological Station, Michigan, USA - KBS S3-4 metaG | ecosystem: Host-associated > Plants > Roots > Rhizosphere > Soil | place...
CGGCCCCGACCCCGGCGTGCGCCGGAACGGCGTGGTTGAAGTCGCCACGCGGCAGGACTCGATCGACCAGCTTCACCGGCATGATCTCCTTGCCCAGCGGCCCTGCCGACGGCTTGATCGTGTGGCAGTCGAAGCAGAGGCCGCCCGGCGCCATGGCCCGGCGCAGGACCGCCGGATCGACGCGGCTCGCCTCCTGCTCCGACAGGGAACCGCGCAGCACGCCGGTGATGTTGCGCATGTCGTGGTGGCGCAGGGTGGCGAAGCCGGTTCCGGTCTGGGCGAAGGCCAGGGAATGGCAGGCGCTGCAGTCGCGCTCCATCTCGATGGGCTGGAAGCCGCCGGCGCCGTCGGCCTTGTGGCAGGAGGCGCAGGTCAGCCCTCCTCCGTAGCCCCGGCCCACGCCCAGCACCTCGCCCTGCCGCGCCACGCCGCCGGTCGCGTCCATGTGGATGCGGTGCGAGAAGGTCAGGCCGTTGGCCTCCTGCGGATGGGCGCCCAGCGCCACACGCTGAAAGCGCGGCTGAACGCCGTCGAAGCCGCGCACGGTCTGCGGCCGGAAGTCGGGGTGGCGGTTCCAGTCCGGGGTGTCGATCAAGGTCGTGGAGGGCAGCCGCATCTTCAGGCGGCTGTGGCACGCGGCGCAGTCGCGCACGACGATCAGCGCCGGCTTGCCGGGGCGCACGATGTCGGCGGTGGCCTTGATCGAGGGATCGGGCGGGGCGGTGGTGTGTTCGCGGTGACAGCTCGCGCAGCGGTCGGTGGGATGGTTGAAGGCCGCGGCGACCAGCTCCTGCGCCTCGTCGCCGAACCTGGGCCGGGGCGGCAGGGATCGCATCAGCCGAGCGTGCGGCGCGTGGTCGGCCATCTGGAGCGGCAGGAACGGGCTGCCCAGGCGGCTGACCCGGTCGTCGACCGCGGCGGTGTCGCCTGTGGCCTTGTGGCAGGAGAGGCAGGCGGAGTCGCGGACCGCGACGAAGGCCTGCTGGTGGCAGGCCTTGCAGTCCTTCTCCAGGAAGGCGTGGGCCTTGGAGAGCGGCCCGGTCGACCACTGGCGGTCGGGGTGGATGTGGGTCACGTCCTGCACCGCACGGCCCGCGAAGGGCAGGATCAGGCAAAGCGCCAGGATCGCCAGGCCGAGCGTCCAGGCCATCCGCCGGCGGCCGAACATCGTGGCCTTCAGCGAGAACAGACTGGGGCTCAGCGCCTTCTCGGCATCGCGCACCTGCACGGTGACGACGATGTCGCCGGCGCTGTCGACCGCGGTGTCGGTCCCGGCTCCGGCCTCGGCGTCGGCGTCGTCGTCGGCCCCTTCGGCCGCCGCTGGGGCCGGCGCGTTGGACGCCGGGACGCTGGGCGCGAGGATCAGGTCGTAGTCGCCGAGCGAGACGACCGGGCCGGCCGCGGCGTCCAGGTCGACCTCCATGGACGCCCGGCCGTTGACCTTGAACGGCTGGCCGGTCAGCGAACGGATGTTCACCTTGCCCGGGCCGGTCACCCGCATCAGGGCGTGCTGCATGTCGACCGCGAGGTCGGGCAGCGCGATGTCGCAATCGGCGGCGCGGCCGATCAGGGCCTCGCCGCCGTCCAGCCGACGCGTACGGACGATCTCGCCGCCGCCGGCCTGCCGCGTGATCAGCCGAAGTGTGATCGCGTGTGAGGAAAGCGGGGGGGGCATGTCACCAGTAAAGGAAGACGCTGACGATGTGCGCGGTGAGCGCCGCCAGCAGGGCGAAGGTGGCCGGAACGTGCACGAACAGCCACGCCTCCAGCAAGGCGGTGATATGCATCTGGCGCCGCGCCAGCGCCAGCGCCTCGGACTTGCGCTGCATGAGCTCGGCGACCTTGGCCAGCGCCTGGCGTTCCTTGGCGGTCACGCCGCGGGTCGGGGCGGAGAGCTTTTCGAGCGCGCGGGCGTTGGCGCAGTCGCGCCAGTCGGCGCGGATCCGCCGCCAGAAACCGCCGCCGATCTCGGTCTCCTCCAAGGACATGCGCACCACGTCGGCGTCGCCGCGGGCCAGCGGCTGGGCGGCGTCGTGGATGGCTTCGTCCAGGGCGGCGATCTGGGCCAGCATCTGCTTGCGCGTGGATTCGCCGCGGTTGTCGCTGAGCCGGCGGGGCAGGGTCGTGTAGGACCAGACGCCGATGCCGCCCGAGGCGATCACCAGCAGCATCAGTGCGTAGGCCAGAGTGTGGACGTTCCATCCGAAGTGGAAGCCCGTATGCAGGGTGGCGATGATGATCAGCGACAGGCCGAGATAGACGTGCGCCGAGACCCAGGCCTTCAGCGAATAGTGGCCTGAGGTGATCGCGCGCTTGCGCAGGCCCAGCAGCGCCAGCCAGACGATCAGCCCCGCGCCGATCGTGCCCAGCAGGTAACCCAGCGGCGTGCCGCCACCAGGACGCGGCCGCGCGTCCTGGAAAACGTAGCCGACCACGGCCGCCAGGCAGAGCAGGGTCGCGAGCTTCAGATAAAAGAAGCCACGGTGAACCAGGAAGCTCTCGTGGATCGCCCCCTTCCGCCGCTTGCTCTGCCCCGCTACCGCCGCCACAGGTCAGCCTTGTCCCCGTTCCAGCAGCGCCACCGAGAGGAATTCCTCGGGTGACACGCGGATCGCCGCCCCGGTCGGGCAGGCGCGCACGCAGGCTGGCCCCCCGGCCTTGCCGCGGCACATGTCGCACTTGATCGCGACCTTGGCTTTTTCGACGGGCCCCTTGGGCTGCTTGTCGCGCCAGGCCTTGTCCGGTTCGCCGGGGCCTGGGCCCTTGCCGAACAGCATCCAGGCCAGCAGGCCGGGCTTTTCCGGCGGCGGCTTGTCCATCTGGATCACGTCGTAGGGGCAGTTGCGCTGGCAGTTGCCGCAGCCGATGCAGGCGTCGGAGATGAACACCTCGCCGTCCGGTCCGCGCTGGATGGCGTTGGGCGGGCAGTCGGTCATGCAATAGGGGTGCTCGCAGTGCCGGCAGGAGGTCGGCACGTGGATCTTGGCGTAGGTCTTGCCGGCCTCGCGGTTCAGCCGCGACAGGCCCTCGTGGCTGTCGGCGCAGGCCTTCTCGCAGTTGTCGCAGCCGACGCAGAGCGCCTCGTCGATCAGCAGCACGTCGGTGGCCTCGCCGATCCCCTGTTCGATCAGGAAGCTGGCCACCGAGGAATACATGTCGACGATGCCGTCGAAGTTGTCCTTCTGGTCCTCGACGAAGGCGTTGATCTTGCGCCGCGAGGTCATCTCCGCGCGCATCCGCGCGGCCAGCTCGGGCTTGCGGTCCAGCAGGCGGCGGAAGGGCTCGCCGGGCAGCTTCACCACCTGGCTGCGGATGGCGGCCTTGACGGTGGCGGTGCGCCGCCCGCCATCGATCATCGCCATCTCGCCGGAATAGGAGCCGGCCGGGACGTAGGAAAGGAACACCTGGCGCCCGCCCACCGACTTCTCGACGATCATCGAGCCGGAGCGGATGATGAACAGGTCGTCGCTGTCCTCGCCCTCGGTCATGATCGGCTGGCCGGATTTGACGTCGATCACCTGGGCGCCGGTCAGCACTTCCTGCAGGTCGTCGGGCGTCAGGCCGGACTTGAAGATCTGCAGGATCTGCCGCTCGGTGGTGATGCGGTTCACCGTCTCGCGGGCCTCGGCCACCTGGGCCATCAGCTTCAGCGCAGCCCGGCGCGGAATTTCCACGAGGATCGAGTCCTCCCCGGCCCGGACGGTCGCGCCGCGACGGCGGCCGGAGATCAGGCCCACCTCGCCGGTGATCGAACCCTTCGGCGTGGCCACGGTGATCTTCGGGCCGTCCGGGTTCTTCGGGTCCTTCGGCGCGATCTCCACCAGCACGTGGCCGGAGGCGATGCCGAACAGCGACGATCCGATGGCGTTCTTCTGGAACACCACCTCGTCCTTGCGGCAGAACTTCACGTCGCTGTCGAGCAGGAACTCGCGCATCTGCAGGGGCGACAGCCCGTTCAGGATCTCGACCTCCTGGCGCAGGAACTCCAGCCAGTCGGCCACCGAGCGCTTGCCGGGCAGGCCGGCCAGCTTGGCCTCCAGGATCGGCTCGTCGGCGGGCTTCAGGCTGGCGTTGCCGCTGATGAACTCGACCACGTCGTGGCCCTGGTTCATGCAGTGCTTGATCAGCGGATAGCCGGCCAGCGCCCCGATCACATAGATGCCCGGCGTGGTGCTCTCGAATTGCGGGCTGAGCTGCGGGAAGGCGTCGCGGGCCTCGCTGGTGAAGGCCACGCCGGCCGCCTCGACGAAGGCCCGGGGCGGGGCTGAGCCCATCCGCGCGATGATCCGGTCGCACTTGTGCCGCGCCGCGCCCTGCGGGGTCTCCACGGTGATCCAGCCCGGCTCCACCAGGGTGGTGGTGGTCTCCTGCATGATGGTCATGCGCCCGGCGTCGCGGGCGGCGAACAGCGCCTTGACGTTGGCTTCCTTGGCGCGGGCGAAGTCGGCGTTGCGGTCGACCAGGGAGACGACGTTGCCCTGGGCCACGTCGGCGGCCAGGCCCAGCGCGTTCTCGATGCCGGCGTCGCCGCCGCCCAGGACGAAGATGTGCTCGTCGATGTATTCGGCCGGGTCGTCGAGCTGGTACTGGACGTGGGGCAGGTTGCCACCCTCGGCGCGCAGCAGGTTGGGGTTGCCCTGGGTGCCGACCGCCAGAATCACGGTCTCGGCGCGGATCGGGTCGCCCTTGGCCAGCGTGATGGTGAAGTCGCCCTTGGTCCCGCTGATCGCCTTGGCCTCGGCCTTGTAGCGGACATTGACCCCGGCCTTGGCGGCGTCGGCGTTCCACTGCTCCAGCACCACCTCGCGCTTGCCGGCGCCGAATTCACAGTCCGAGCGGAGCACCAGCTGGGCCGGCGTCGCCATGACGTGCTTGCCCTTCTGGTAGCGGTAGATGGTGTCGGACAGGTGGTCGGTTTTCTCCAGGAGGACATGGCTGATCCCCTTGGCGGCCGCGTGCGCAGCCGCGCTCAGCCCGGAAGGCCCCGAGCCCACGATCGCGATGCGAAAGACCTCCGACATCAACCCCCCGTCCTGAAGCCATACGTACAGCTTGGAGCGCTGGCCGCACGGCTTACCGCTTCACGCCCCCGCAAAGCTTTGGCACTGTAGCATTTCCCGGCCTGCGGGAATGCGCTCTAAAGCGCCGCATCATCGAATGGGAGCATAAAGTCCATGCTGGCGGAAGTCGGGCAGTTCGCGCTGATTCTCGCCTTCGTGATTTCGCTCGTCCAGGCGGCGGTCCCGCTGGTGGGCGCGCACCGGGGCGATCCGGTGCTGATGGCGCTGGGCCGGGCGGCCGCCCTGCTGCAGGCATGGTTCGTGGCGACGGCTTTCGTCTGCCTGGCGGCGAGCTATGTGGCCTGCGATTTTTCCGTGGCCCTGGTCGCCCAGCATTCCAACACCGCCCAGCCGCTGCCCTACCGGATTGCCGCCACCTGGGGCAGCCACGAGGGCTCGATGCTGCTCTGGGTGCTGATCCTGGCCATCTATGGCGGGGCGGTGGCCCGATTCGGCGGGACGCTCCGGGAGAGCCTGCAGGCCCGGGTCCTGGGGGTTCAGGGGCTGATCGGGGCGATGTTCCTGGGCTTCATCCTGTTCACGTCCAACCCGTTCCTGCGGCTTTCCCCGGCGCCGCTGGAGGGGACCGAGCTCAATCCCCTGCTCCAGGACCCCGGCCTGGTGAGCCATCCGCCGCTGCTCTACCTGGGCTATGTGGGCTTCTCGGTGGCCTTCGCCTTCGCGGTCGCCGCCCTGATCGAGGGCCGGGTGGACGCGGCCTGGGCGCGATGGGTGCGCCCCTGGGTGCTGGCCGCCTGGATTCCGCTCACCGCCGGGATCACGCTGGGGAGCCTCTGGGCCTATTACGAGCTGGGCTGGGGCGGCTGGTGGTTCTGGGATCCGGTGGAGAATGCCTCCCTGATGCCCTGGCTGCTGGGCACGGCCCTGTTGCACTCGGCCCTGGTCCTTGAGCGGCGCGGCGCCCTGGTGAGCTGGACGATCCTGCTGGCCATCCTGACCTTCTCCTTGAGCCTGATCGGCACCTTCCTGGTGCGCTCGGGCATCCTGACCAGCGTGCATTCCTTCGCCGTCGATCCGGAGCGGGGCGTCTACATCCTGGGCATCATCGCGGCCACCACCGGGGCGGCGCTGGCGCTCTACGCCTGGCGCGCGCCGGCGCTCAGGACCGGGGCCCTGTTCGCGCCGGTCTCCCGGGAGGGCGGGATCACGCTCAACAACCTGGTCCTGGTGGTGCTGGCCGCCACCGTGTTCTTCGGCACCTTCAGCCCGGTGTTCATCGAGATCCTGCGCGGCGACAAGATTTCCGTCGGCCCGCCCTATTACGCTCGGACCTTCGCGCCGCTGGCCGTGCCGCTGCTGGCCCTGGTGGTGCTGGGGCCGATGGCCAACTGGAAGCGCGACCGGCTGGACGCGATCGTCCGGCGCGTGCGGATTCCGGCGGCGATCGCCGGGGCGGCGCTGCTGATCGCGCTCCTGGCCGGCGGGTGGCGGACCCTGGTGGCGGTGGCCGGCCTGGGGCTGGCGGCCTGGCTGGTGGCCGGGGCGGTCGCCATTCCCGTCAGGCGCTGGTGGGCGGGCAGGGCCTATTTGGGCCGCTCGATCCGCACCACGCCCCCGGCGATCTTCGGCCTGGCCCTGGCGCATGCCGGCCTCGGCCTGCTGACCCTGGGCGTGACCGGCGTCACGGCCTGGCATCAGGACACGGTGCTGAACATGCAGCCCGGCCAGAGCGTCGCCTTCGCCGGGCGCACCGTGGCCCTGCAGTCCGTCGAGATGGTCCAGGGGCCGAATTATCAGGCCCGTCAGGCGCGGTTCGAGGTGAAGGGCCCGACCGGCAGCTACACCTTGATTGGCGAGCGGCGCGCCTACGCCAGCAGCCAGACCACCGAGGCGGCGATCCACGTGACGCCGCTCGGCAACCTCTACATCTCGGTGGGCGACGAGGCGGACGGCGGCGTCGTCGTACGGATGTGGAGCCACCCGCTGATCATGTGGATCTGGACGGGCGGGTTCCTGATGGCGTTCGGCGGCCTGGTCTCGCTGTCGGACCGGCGCTTGCGGCTGGGTGTCGCCGCCCGCGCGCCGGCCCCGGTCCTGGTTCCGGCGGCGGCGGAATGAGGCGGATCCTGTTCCTGGCGCCGATACTGCTGCTGGTCCTGGTGCTGGCAGGCTTCGGCGTGGGTCTGCGGCGCGACCCCTCGATCCTGCCCTCGCAGCTGATCGGCAAGCCTCTGCCGGCCTTCTCGCTGCCGCCGCTCAGCCCGGACCGCGCGGGCCTGGCCACCACCGACCTGGCCGGGGAACCGGTGCTGCTCAACGTCTTCGCCTCCTGGTGCGTCGCCTGCCGGGTGGAGCATCCGACCCTGATGCGGCTGAAGGCCGAGGGCGTGAACATCGCCGGGCTCGACTGGAAGGACGAGCCGGCCGACGGGGCCGGCTGGCTGGGCCAGAATGGCGATCCCTATGCGCGAACCGGCAACGACCGGACCGGGCGGGCGGGTATCGACATGGGCGTCTCCGGCGTGCCCGAGACCTTCGTGGTCGATCGCCGGGGCCGTGTGCGCTACCGCCAGGTCGGGCCGATCACGCCGGAGGTGTGGGCCGAGACCATCGCGCCCCTGATGGCCAAGCTCAGGGCCGAGTCGTGAGGCGCCGGCTGCTGATCGCCGCCGCGGTGGCCGTGCTCGGCGGCGCCGCGCGGGCGGTGACGCCGGACGAGCAGCTTCCTGACCCGAAGCTGGAGGCGCGCGCCCGGGCGATCAGCCAGGAGCTGCGCTGCGTCGTCTGCCAGAACCAGTCCATCGACGATTCCGAAGCCCCCCTGGCTCATGATCTGCGCGTCCTCTTGCGGGAACGCATCGCCGCGGGCGACACCGACGCCCAGGCCAGGGCCTATCTGGTCCAGCGCTATGGCTCCTTCGTGCTGCTGCGCCCGCCGTTCCGGCCGGAAACCTGGGCGCTGTGGCTGGGGCCCCTTGGGGTGCTGGCCGTGGGCGGAATCGGCGTGGTGGTCTATTTCCGCAGCCGCGCGGGCGGGCCGGCGGCGCTCAATGCCGCAGACGAAGCGGAGCTCGACCGGCTGATGGCCACGGCGCCCGAGGGTGACGACTGATGCTGTGGATGATCCTGACGCTGATGACGGCGCTCGCCGCCGTGGGTCTGGCGATCCCGCTGGTCAGGCGGCATGACGCGCGCAAGCAGCGCGGCGGCGTGGTCGAGATTCTCAAGGCCCAGCTCGGCGAGATCGAGGCGCAGGCAGCGCTGGGCGCGCTGGAGCCCGCCGAGGCCGAGGCGTTGAAGACCGACGTGAAGCGCCGCGTGCTGGCCGAGGGCCGCCAGCCGGAGCAGGTCGCCAAGCCCATGAGCGAGCGGAACCTCGTGCCGCTGGCGTTGGGTCTGGCCGGCATCGTCGCCATGGCCGCCACGGGCCTCTATCTCAAGCTCGGCGCGCCCCAAAGTGCGACGGGGGCCGCCGCGCCGCCGCCGAGCGCGGCCGGCCTGCCGGACGCCCAGAACCTGCCCGCCGGCCATCCGGGCGGCGATCCGGCCAGCATGATCGCCGCGCTGGAAACCAAGATGAAGTCGTCGCCCAACGATCCGGAAGGCTGGCGGATGCTGGGCTGGTCCTACCTGCAGGTCGGGCGCAACGCCGAGGCGGCCACGGCCTATGGCAAGGCCGCCGCGCTCGACCCGAAGAATGGGGAATACCTCTCGGCTGAGGGCGAGGCGACCGTGCTGGCCGCCCAGGGTCAGGTAACGCCGGCCGCCGAGGCGATCTTCCACAAGGCTGTGGCCATCGACGCCGCCGATCCGCGCGCCCGCTACTACCTGGCCATCGCCAAGGATCAGAAGGGCGACTCCAAGGGGGCCATGGACGACTGGATCGCCATGTTGAAGACCGCGCCGGCCGACGCGCCCTGGGCGCCGGAGGTCCGGACCTTCGTCGAGAAGGTGGCCAAGGAGCGGGGCGTCGATCTGACCGGCCGGCTGCCGCCCGCGCCGGCGCAGACCGCGTCTTCGGCCCCCACGGCGCCGGCGCCGGGCCCGACCGCCGACCAGGTCGCCGCGGCCGGCCAGATGAGCGACGCCGGGCGCCAGCAGATGATCCAGGGCATGGTCGCCAAGCTGGCGGGCGAGCTGAAGCAGGATCCGCATAACCGCGACGGGTGGCTCAGGTTGATGCGCGCACGGATGGTCCTGGGCCAGTCCGACGCCGCCGCCCAGGCCTATCACGAGGCCACCAAGGCTTTCGCGGGCTCCCCCGCCGACCAGGCCGCGATCCGTCAGGGCGCGCAAGGGCTCGGCATACCGGGTCTTTGAATTTTTTCTGACGGAATCCTTATGCGGTGACGTGTGGTTAACTCGCTTGGGCGAACATCGTCATCAACAAATGGGGGAGGAGCTGTTGAGCCAAAGCGCCGACAGCACGTCAACAAGCGCGTCCGGGGGGAGCCAAGCGCTGTCCCGCGGGATGCGCCTCTATGGCGCGTCAGCCCGTAACGTCTGGCCACGGATGGTCGCCTCGTCGGCCGTCGCCGCCGTGCTGGTGCAGGGCGTCGGCGTGGCCTGGACGCTCGGTTGGCTGGCCGCCATCTGGGGCGGCCTCATGCTGGGCATGCGCCTGGTCGGGGAGTTCGATAAACCCCATTCGCCGGAAGAACTGGCGCGCCTGACCCGCTGGGTCAGCATCAACAACGCGATTTCCACGATCCTGCAGGCCGGCGTGCTGGTGGTGATCTGGCAGACCGGCGACGACCTGGCCCAGGTGTTTGCGGTGATCGCGACCTTCGTCGGCTCGGCCTATGTGCTGCTGCAATACTATTCCGACCTGAGCCGCTTCCGCATGCTGCTCGCGCCCTACGTCGGGACGTTCCTGTTCATCGCCTATGACCTGGGCCTGCGAGCCGGATGGAAAGCGGGCGCCATCGTGACCTGCCTGGCCGCCGCGGTCAGCATGACCAACTTCTTCTTCCTGTCGCGCCGGCTGCTCGACCGCTCGCGCTCGGCGCTGCGCCAGGCTCGCGCCCAGGCCCGCCAGGGCGAGGTCGCCGCCGAGGGCGCAAACGCCGCGAAGTCGACCTTCCTGGCGACCATGAGCCACGAGATCCGCACGCCGCTCAATGGCGTGCTGGGCATGGCCCAGGCCATGGCCGGCGACGACCTCAGCGACAAGCAGCGCGATCGCCTGTCGGTGATCCATCGCTCCGGCGAGGCGTTGCTGGCGATCCTCAATGATGTGCTCGACCTGTCCAAGATCGAGGCGGGCAAGCTGGAGCTGGAGCAGCTGGAGTTCGAGCTGGCCGAGGTGGCGCGCGGCGCCTATTCGGCGTTCACGGCGCTGGCCAACAAGAAGGGCCTGTCCTTCGCCCTCGACATCGAGCGGGCTCGCGGCCGCTACATCGGCGACCCGACGCGGCTGCGCCAGATCCTCTACAACCTGATCTCCAACGCGCTGAAGTTCACCGAGCAGGGCGAGATCCGCGTGATCGCCAGCCGCAGCGAGGCCGGCCTGCAGATCTCGGTCTCCGACACCGGCGTCGGCATCGCGCCGGAAAGCCTCTCCAAGCTGTTCGCCAAGTTCGACCAGCTGGACTCCTCGACGACGCGCCGCTTCGGCGGCACCGGCCTGGGCCTGGCCATCTGCCGCGAGCTCGCCCACCTGATGGACGGCGAGATCAGCGTCGAGAGCGACCTGGGCCTGGGCTCCAAGTTCACGATCCGCGTTCCCATGGAATGGGTCGGCGAGGAACGCGCGCTGGCCCCGGTGACCGCGGCCCGCGCCGAGACGCCGGAGATCGCGCTGCGCGTGCTGGCCGCCGAGGACAATGCCGTCAACCAGCTCGTGCTGAAGACCCTGCTGCACCAGATGGGCGTCGATCCCGTGGTGGTCGAGAACGGCCAGCTCGCCCTCGACGCCTGGGAAACCGGCGAGTGGGACGTGATCCTGATGGACGTGCAGATGCCGGTGATGGACGGGCTGACCGCGACGGCGGCGATCCGCAACCGCGAGGCCGACACCGGCCGCGACCGCACCCCGATCATCGCGCTGACCGCCAACGCCATGTCGCATCAGGTGGAGCAGTACATCACCGCCGGCATGGACGGCCATGTGGCCAAGCCGATCCAGGCCAGCGAGCTGTTCGACGTCCTGACCCGCGCCGCGGCGCCGCCAGAAGCTAAGCCGGGCGGCGGGGCGCAGGAAGCGGTCGCCTAGGTCGACGTGGCCTTAGGTCTCGGGCCGCGCCAGGACCTCTTCCAGGCTTCCGAAGAACCGCTGCCAGCCGTGCAGGGCGCCGTGATAGAACTGGCCTTGCCCCGGCTCCTTGCGGAAGCCCGACTGTTCCATGCGCAGATGGGTCCCAGCGCCGGTCGGCGTCAGCGTCCAGGTGACGACGGTGCCCAGGCCATTGGCCCCCCAGGTGTAGGCCAGCGTCGTCGGCGGCTCGACCTCCAGCACTTGGCAGTCGACGTGACCCCAGTCGCCGCTGAGCTTGAAGCGGTGGTCGACGACCGGCGCGAAGTCGTTGCGCATCAGCCAGGCCTCGATCAGATGCGGCTGGGTGAGGGCCCGCCAGATCTTCTCCGGCGGATAGGGCACCTCGCGTTCGACGACGACGGAGAGGGTTTCGGTCGCGGTGCCGGTCATGGCTCCATCCTTTCGCGGAACGGTCAGGCGCGCTTGGGTTTCTTTGCGGTCTTCGTCGACCTGTTCAGCGCCGCGGCGGCGCGGACGAGCGCGCTCAGCGCCGGCTCATCGATGGCCTCGCCCTGACGGAAATCGATGGCGCGCCGGACGTTGCCGTCGAGGCTGGAGTTGAACAGGCCCTTGGGGTCCGCCACCGACGCGCCCTTGGCGAAGGTCAGCTTCACGACGGCCTTGTAGGTCTCGCCGGTGCAGATGATCCCGTCGTGCTCGAACACCGGGGTTCCGCCCCACTTCATGGTCTCGACCACCTCGGGGACGGCTTTGTGGATCAGCGCCCGGAGCCGCGCCAGGGTCTCGCCACGCCAGTCGCCCAGCTGGGCGATCTTCGCATCGAGCTGCTCGGCGCCGGTCGCGTCGCCGGAAAGCGGAGGTTTCGCCATGGGCATGTCGATCACTCCTGTCCGACGGGGCGCTGCGCGCCGCGCCAGGCGCGGGCGTAGGGCAGGAAGAACATGTAGAGCCCGCTCACCAGCAACAGCAGCAGCGGGACGAGCGCGAAGAGGCCGACCCACACGGGCGGCTTCGCCACGTTCCAGGCGATGGCGTTGCCGATGAAGCCCACCGTAAAGACGATCGACAGCCAGCGGTGCGCCTGCCGAAGCCAAGTGTTCCAGGTCATTGATCCATCCTCCTGAGCAGATCTTCGAGGTCGTCGAACCGGCCTTCCCAGAAGCCGGCCATCTGGTTCGCCCAGTCGACGAGGGGGGTGAGCGCGCGCAGCTGGGCGCTGTAGTGCGTCTGGCGTCCGGCGTGGCGATCGCGGACCAGCCCCGCCTGTTTCAGGACGCCGAGGTGTTTCGAAACCGCCGGCTGGGACACGCCGGCCTGAGCCGTGAGCGCGCCCACCGTCTGCTCGCCCTCGCGGCACAGACGTTCGAAGATCGCCCGCCGGGTGGGGTCGGCCAGGGTCCTGAACAGAGAGTCGTGGGCGTCGGGCATCGCAGATCGATAACCTGTGAGTTATTGATCCAATTCATAACCAGGCAGATATGGGTTCGTCAAGCCGCCTAGGGGACCATCGTCGTTTTTTCCGTGAACGCCGGCCGCGCCGCGGCGTCGGCGACGGTCTCGGCGAGCTTGTAGAAGAACCGGTTGAAGTCGCCCGCGGCCTGGAAATCCATCGGCTGGGTCAGGTCGTCCTGCGGGCGGTGGTAGCGGACCTGGTACCATTCACGGTAGCGGCGCTCGGCCTCGGTCCCGGGCTCATAGCCGAAGATGAAGCCGGTGGCCGGGATACCCGCCTGGATGAACGGCCAGTGGTCGGCGCGCTGCAGCAGGCCACGTTCCGGCTCGGGGTCCGGCTGGATGCGGATGTGCATTGAGCCGGCGACCGCCTTGGCCGTCGCGCCCAGCGTGCTGTCATCGACCGCCAACTCGGTGAGGAGTTTCAGCGGGAACAGCGGGCGCAGCTGGTCGAGGTTGATGTCGGCGGCCAGCGAGGTCCTGGGCACGGTCGGGTGATCGACGAACCAGTGGGCGCCGAGCAGGCCCTTCTCCTCGCCGGTGAACGCCGCGAACAGCACGCTGCGGCGCATCGGCTTGCCGCGATGCTTGTCGGCGAAGCGGATCAGCGTCGCCACATAGGCCGCGTCGTCCAGGGCGCCGTTGTAGAGGCGGTCTCCGCCAACCGGCTCACCGTAGCCGTAGCCGTCGAGATGGGCTGAGAGCACCAGGGTCTGGGCCCTCAGGGTGGGGTCGCGGCCGGGCAGCAGCGCGAGCACGTTCTTGGCGGTGTAGTCGCGGGTGGTGACCTTGAAGGCCGCGTAGAACTGGCGCGGCATGTCGAAGGCCGCCAGCGGCTGTTTCGCGCCGCCGCGTCTCAGGATCGCGTCCGGGTCCTGCCCGGCGTCCTTGGCCAATTCTGCGAAGGCTTCGGCGCTCAGGGTCAGGACGGGCAGGGCGGCCGCCGATGGCGGCGGGCTCCCGGCGATAGTGATCGTGCGCGCATAGGCCGCCGGCCAGCGGGGCGGCTCGATGGTGAAGTAGGGGTCGTCCACCTGGATCAGGGCCGCGGCGCCGGCCTTGCCCGCCGCCGCGATGCGTTGGGCGGCCGACGGCAGCCCCGCCCGCTTGGTGTTGAAGCAGACCACCGCCTTGCCCTTGGCGTCGGCGAGATCGGCCGGGGCGCAGTAGCCGCGGAAGCTGAGCGCGCCCGAGACCTGCGCCGGCAGGGCGTCTGTGGGCCGCACCGAGACCTGGCGCAGGAAGGCGAGCGGCTGGCCCACGTCGCCGCCGTTGCGCACGGTGTAGACGCGGGTTCCCTCCGCCTCGACCTTCACCTCATGCACCGGAAAGGTCTGGAACCAGCCGCCGTTGTCGCCCGCCGGCTTCAGCCCCGCGGCCTTGAACTTCGCCGCCACGATCGCCGCGGCGCGGTCGTAGCCGGGCGAGCCGATATCGCGGCCCTCCATGGCGTCCGACGACAGCGCCTCGGTGATCTGGAACCAGGCCCGGGTGTCCGGGTCCTTGATACCGGCCGAGCGCGGCGCAGCTTCAGCCGCGCCGGCGCAGAGCAAGGCCGCGAGGAGGAGCGCGCGCCTCACTTGTACCGGTCGAACCAGGCGAGGATCGCGCGGGCTTTCGCCACCGACTGGCTGGGCCGTTCGGCCAGGCCGTGGTGCGAGGCGCCGGGCACGCGGATCAGCGCCGTCGGCACGCCGCGGATCTGCAGGGCGTCGAAGTACTGCTCGGCCTCGGACGGCGGGGTGCGGTGGTCGTCCTCGCCCACCACCACCATGGTCGGCGTCTTGACGTTGCCCACCAGCGACAGCGGCGAGCGCGCCCAATAGTCCTGCGGGTCCTCCCACGGCATCTTGCCGAACCAGTAGGCGCCCATGAAGGTGTAGCCGTCGGTGGTCAGCACCTCGCTGGTCCAGTTGATCACCGGCTTCTGGGTGACCGCCGCCTTGAAGCGGTCGGTCTTGCCGACGATCCAGGCGGTCAGCGCCCCGCCGCCGGACCCGCCGGTCACATAGAGGCGGTTGGGATCGACGAAGCCCTTGGCGATGGCGGCGTCCACCGCGCTCATCAGGTCGTCGTAGTCGTGGCTCGGATAGTTACGGTCGATGGTGTTGGCGAACTCGTCGCCATAGGACGTGGAGCCGCGCGGGTTGGCGTAGACCACCACATAGCCGGCCGACGCGTACTGCTGGTCGTCGGTGGAGAATACCGGGCCATAAGCCGAGAACGGGCCGCCGTGGATCTCCAGGATCAGCGGGTACTTCTTCGACGGATCGAAGTTGGGCGGGGTGACTAGCCAGGCGTCGATCGGCTTCTTGTCGAAGGAACTCGCCACCGCCATGTGCTCGACCTTGGCGAGCTGCTTGCCGGCGAACAGGTCGTCGTTGAGATGGGTCAGGCGCTGCACCTTGCCGCCCCGCACCACCGCCACGTCGGCCGGCGAATTGGCGTCGCCCTGGGTGAAGGCGATCAGGCCGGTCTTGCCCACCGAATAGTCGCCGCCGGTGTAGGGCCGGTCGAGGTCGGCGGGGACGAGGCCGCTGGCCAGCGTCTCCAGCTTCCCGTCGAGGCCGAGGCGCGCGACCTTGCTGACGCCCTTTTCGGTGTAGCTGACGATCAGGCTCTTGCCGTCGCCCGACCAGGTCAGGCCGTTGATGCTGTTGTCGAAGCCGCCGGTGACCAGGCGGCTGTTTTTGCCGTCGGCGTCCATGATGTAGAGGCGGGTGTTCTCGTAGCCGCGATGGCGCGTGTCGTCGAAGCCGACGTAGGCGATCTGCTTGCCGTCCGGCGAGACGGTGGGGGCGAGGTCCGGCCCGACGCGCGTGGTCAGGCGGGTGAGCGTCCCGTCGGCGACGGCGGCCGAATAGATGTCGCTCTCCTGCGGGTCACGCTCCCAGTTCTTGTTCTGGTTGGTGGCGAAGAACACCTGCTTGCCGTCGTGGCTGAAGTCGATGGGGCCGCCGTCGTCGTACTTGCCGAAGGTGAGCTGGCGCGGCGCCCCGCCGTCGGCGGAGACCACAAACAGGTGGCGGTAGCCGTTCTTCAGATAGCCGGCCCCGTCAGCGCGGTAGGTGACCCGGTCGATCACCTTCAGCGGATCGGCCCACTTGGCGCCCTCGGGCTTGCTCAGGGGTTGGCCGAGCGGCTGGCCCTGGTCCTCCACCAGCATGATGAAGGCCAGCGTCTTGCCGTCCGGCGACCAGGCGATGCTGTTGGGCGAATTGGCCAGGTTGGCGACCTTGGCGGAGCGGCCGGCGGCCATCCAGCGGACGTAGAGCTGCGCCCCGCCGGGGCCGGCCGAGACATAGGCCAGGCGCGTGCCGTCCGGCGACCAGCGCGGGGTGAAGTTGTCACGGTCGTCGCTGGCCAGCGGGGTCTGGACGCCGGTGGCCGGGTCGACCAGCCAGAGCGAGGCGCGCCCATTGTCGATCGTCACGTCCTGGGTGGTGCGCACATAGGCGATGGCGCCGCCGTCGGGGCGGACCTGCGGGTCGCTGGCGGTGCGGATGCCGAAGATGTCGGCGCCCTGGAAGGTCCTGCTGGGACCCTGGGCCATCTGGGCGAACGCCAGGGACGGTAGGGCCGCCGCGCCCATGAGGGCGAGCGCGGTGGCGAACAAGACGAGACGCATGAAAATTCCCCGAAACCTGAAGGGCCCTAGAAAGGCCATGCCATCGGCGTTTGTCCAGCGGGCCTGCTACGGATAGACACGCGCCATGGCCGAAGCGTTCAACGACAAAGTCCTGCCCGCGGCGAAAGCCCAGCGATACGCGGCGGTGGCGGAGGAGATCGCCTCCGTGCTGGCCGGCGAGCCCAACCTGGTCGCGCGGATGGCGACCGTGGCCTCGATGATGGCGGCGACCTTCCCGCAGTATTTCTGGACGGGCTTCTACGTGGTCGATCCGGAAAAGCCCGACGAGCTGGTGGTCGGGCCCTACCAGGGCACGCTGGGCTGCCTGCGCATCGCCTTCGGCCGCGGGGTCTGCGGCGCCGCCGCGCGCAGCCGCCAGACCCAGGTGGTCGAGGACGTGAACGCCTTCCCCGGCCACATCGCCTGCGATAGCCGTTCGGTGAGCGAGATCGTGGTGCCGGTGGTCGACGCCCAAGGCCATCTGATTGCGGTGTTCGACGTGGACTCCGACCAGCCCGCCGCCTTCGACGCGGTGGATGCGGAATGGCTCGAGCGCATCCTGCAGGATACGTTTGCGGACTGACCCAGTCGCGTCGGCGTCAATTCGGCCGGGTGAGCCGGGTGACGTACATCAGGCCGGGAGCCACGATCAGACCCAGTGCCGCCAGGGGACTGAGGAACGCGACCGGTATCGCGAGCGCGTAGGCGCCGAGCCCGGCGGCGTGGATCAGCCTCTGCCGCGGGTCAAAGGCGGCCGGCGCATCACCGGGCTCGTATTGCGCGTTGACCCCCAACGCCAGGCTCCAGAAGGCGAGCCCCGCCATGAACAGCACGACGGCATAGAGCGCCGTCGACAGCGCCGCCAGGCGGGTCTGGCCGACAAAGGCGGTCGAGAACGGGATCAGCGAGAGGATGAACAGCAGCGCCATGTTGCTCCACAGCACCCGCTCGTCCACGCGCCGGATGAGGCTGAACATATAGCGGTGGTTCACCCAGAACGTGGCGAGGAACAGGAACGAGACGAGGTAGATGGCGAGCGGCGGCCAAAGCCCGAGGAGGGCCTGGACCGTCGCAGCCTGCGGGGGATGCAGTTCCAGCACCATGATGGTGATGATCACCGCGATCACGCCGTCGGAGATCGCCTCCAGGCGCGCCGGACTGACGTTGCGCTCGGCCGTCGCCGCGGAGTCATGCGACATCGATCGACCTCAGGCGCCGGCCATCATCGCTTCGAGGCCCTCGCAGGTCCGCAGGTAGGCCGGGTCCATGTCGGGCGTCGAGACTTCGATCAGCAAGCGGTTCTCGACCCAGAATTCGATGACGTCGAACAGCGGCCGGCCCGGCGGGCCCCGGTGGAACCGGCGCGTATGCCAGCCTTCCCGGTCGCCGATCGCTTGGATCGCCGCCTCGTCCAGCTGGACGGAGAGGAGCAGGTGGAAGGGCCAGTACTGCGGCGGCGCGGGATTGTCGTTGAAGACGCCAGGCGCGTCGCCTGGGCCCGGCGCGGCCGCGGCGGCCTCGGGGTAGACCTCGATCTGGGTGCCCAGGGCGTCGCCGGTGACGGCCATGAAGGCGCCCGGGACCGGCCCCGGGAACGGATAGACGCGGCCTTGCATCAGCTCGGCCAGCACGGTGGCCACATGGTGCGGATCGCAGGCGGGAATCGAAACGTGTCGGATCATCGGTCTTTCTCCGGGCTCTCAGGGTTCGGGGTTTCAAGCTTCAGGGCGTCGGGATTCTCGGCGTAGGCCGCGGCCAGCGCGCGGACCGCCCAGACGCAGGCGCGGCCCGCCTCGGACGAGGAGAGCCCGAAGGCCTCCTTCAACACGATCGACACCAGCGGGACGGTCAGGGTGTAGGCGGCGGACGCGGCCATGGCCCGGCTGCGCTCATCGCCGGCCGTGAACTGCGCGGCCACGGCGTGGCGAACCTTGCGCGCGCGGTCGGCGCCCAGCCGCTGGCGGCTGGAGACGAAGGTCTGGGCGAACATCGCCCCACGGATATGGTCTTCCATCGCCCCATAGCGTCCGAACAGCTCCGGCAGGAAGCCGGCCAGCTCGTCCAGGGTCTCGAGGTCCGGGGTGTCGCCCATCCGCAACTGCAGCGCCCGCCAGGTGGCGTCCAGCAGGTCTTCGCGGGTGGGGAAATGGCGGAACACGGTGCGCAGCGCGACGCCCGCCGCCTTCGCCACGCCGGGCATCGTCAGCCCTTCGACGCCGTCGACGATCAGATCGAGCGCCGCGCCGACGATGCGCGCACGGGTCTGCTCGGCCTGTTCGCGACGCAAGGGGCTGTCGTAGGGTGCGCTCTCTTTCATGGCACGTATGATGACATCAATTCACGACGAATGCAATCAATGCCCGCGCGGACGACTCCGCGCCGGCGCCCAGCGGGCCGCGGATCTATGAATTCGGTCGATCTACGACGCGATGGGCGAAGCTACGCAGTGCGAGAACGGAAGCGATCGATCGAGGAGAGAGCATCCTCAACCCGGCGGTTCGTTCCCATCAGCGATATCGAGATATCGCCACCTGTCAGGTTGCGATTGGCGCCCGAAAGGATGGCGGCCATGCCGCGGCCAGGAAAGCGGGTCCTGTCTCGCAGGTGCAAGATGATGGCCTTCTGACTCCTGTAGCTCCAGGTCGTGACATCGACGATCTCTGACCAAGGGATCGTCTGGTCCGACCATTGCGCCACGCGAATTCCAGCCGGCCCAATCCGCAACTGCTCCCGCTCGTCGAACAGCTTTCGGATCGCCATCACTCCGCAGAGTCCAAAAAAGGCAACCGAGATCCATCCGATGGCGAACACGAATTCTGGCGGATAACGGCTCGACGAGGGTGGCGGTCCGAACACACCGCCCATCCACAGTCCAACGGCCACGAAGGGCACGGCGGCCAGCATGATTAAGGCGATCCTGGAGCGAGACGGATAGGCGACAAAGTCTTCCATTTGCGCACCGAGAATCTGAGCAGGGACCTGCCGGGCATTCAAACCGCAACCGCCGAAGGTCGGCAACGGGTGGTTAGCGGACATCCAAATCAGGTCGGAAGCCAAATGGATCCCAAGTGATGCGCGAGATCGTCAACTGGCGCGTCGTCGTCGCTGGACAGCACGACCACGGTCAGGTGCTTCTCCGGGAACCGGGAGACCATCGCAGTATAGCCCGCCACACGACCACTATGCTCGATCCGCCGCTGTCCATCCTGCTGCCAAATCGTCAGCCCATAGCCGTTGTGTTGCTGGTATTCGGTCGCCATGGCGCTCAACGAAGCCGCACCAATTACGCGCCCGGCCCAGAGGGCTTCCTGCCAGGCCGCTTGATCCGCCGCCGTAGAGTACAAGGCGCCCGCACCCGATTGGCGAACGTTGGAGATCCAGGGCGCCGGTGTGAATTGGCTGCCCTGGCGCAAGTAGCCGATCGCGCGCCCAGCCGGCGGCGGATCGGCAACGAAACCGGTTCGACGCAAACCAGCCGGCGCGAATAGCCGCCTTGCCAGGTAGTGTCCGAAATTGTCACCGCTTACCTGTTCGACGACGCGAGCGAGGATCACATAGCCGGTGTTGTCGTAAGCGAAGCGCGCCCCGGGTTCGAACGCTAGCGGCAACCGCGAAAGCTCGGCGATGACCGCGTCCGGGTCGCGGTAGCGCCACGCCGAAGCGCCGGGAAGCTCGGTGAAGTTAGGAATGCCGGAAGTGTGCCCGAGCAGGTGGCGGATCGTGATGGCGCGCCAGCTTGGCAGGTCCAGCGAAAGATGACGGGTGAGTGGGTCGTCGAGCGACAGTCGGTTGATCTCCGCCAGGCTCATGATCGCGGCGGCGGTGAATTGCTTGGTGACTGAACCGATGCGGAAAATGTCGGTGGGCTGGATCGGCCGACCGCTGGCCCGGTCGGCGATGCCGTAAGCCTCGTGAAACAGCACCGTCCGGTGACGCGAGACCAGAACCACCGCATCGGTGAGGCCCTGCGACCGATACGCAGCAAGAGCCGCATCGCTTTGGTTCGAAGGCCCTCGCGACCCGCCAACGATTGCGGCCAGCCCCCCACCTAATGCGGTTCGGCGCGAACAATGATCCAATCGACCCTCCTGCCGCGCCTCGCAATCAAACACTCACGCGCACGGGAACCACGTGCCGACAGTTCTGCAAGGTCCGCAATGGGCCGAAAGCGGACCTTGGCTCCGCGCGTGAAGGCGGTCGGACCGACCGGCGGCTCACCTCGCCGGGGAGGCGCTCGCCTGGGCGCGCTCGACCGCGCGCGCGCCCTCCAGCACGTTGCTCATCGCGTAGTTGCCCTCGTGACAGGCGAATTCGTAGAGCGGCGCATCCGACGCGACGAAGGCCATCTCCGCCCGCCAGGGACGGGCGAAGATCGTGCGGTCCTCGACCGTGAATTCATATTTCAGCGCGGCCGGCGCGACGCGCGTGAACCGCTCCACGACCCTCGCCCCGGCCGTGAAGAAGAACGGCGCCTGGCTCAACGGGGCGTCCGTGCGCAGGTTGGTGGTTTCCACCACCAGGGTGTCCTTCTCCCAATGACCGATGGAGTCGCCGGTCCAGGTCCTGATCTGGGCGGGCAGATGCGCCGCGCCGATCCGGATGATCCTGAGTTCGCTGTTGTTCTCCGCCATGATCGCGATCTGGTCGCGCGTCTGCACGAAGCGGTAGTTGGCGTTGTAGGGGGCGTTCATCATCACCGGCCCCATGGCGCCCCAGCTGGGCAGCAGGCAGCGGTCGCCCGCCACGGGCCGCGATTCAGGGCCGTCGAAAGATTCGATCTGGGCCTTGGCGAACACCGCGGCCCGGCGCTTGCCCTCAGGCGAGTACGGCAGTTGGCCATCGTCGGGTTCGACCAGCCAGGAGGTCCGAAATTCGCCGCCGATCCGGGCCAGGTGCGCCCCGTCCCACCACTCACTCTCGGTTCCGCCGACGTTCGCCGCCGTGCTCGGCGGCGAGTAGCTGGTCATCAGCTTGCGCTCCGCCGCCGCCACATCGGCGGGCCGCACGACCAGCGGCAGAAGACCGGCCGGGCGTTGCAGCCGCGTCAGCGCGTTGTTGTTCCACACGCCATTCAGGTCGGGCGCGCCGTAGGCGGTGCGAGGGGCGTGATAGCCCTGTGCCGACGCGCTGGCTGCCGACAGGCCCAGGAGGCTTGTCAGGAACAGCACGCGCAGGCTGCTCCCGATCGTCTTCAGATCCATGCCCGAACGCCCCCGACGGCCCACTCGGGTGCGACGGTAGGCGGACTTTCCCAAGCTCGGCAATGGGTCGCTGGCGCGCATTGGCCGACCGGGGCCCAGAGCGGCCCACCCCCTTACGTCCGCATCTGACGCATCGCCCCTCTATCCTCCCGCCCATGTCCGACGTGCTCGACATCAGCGATGAGGAGATGCTGGCCCGCCTGGCCGCGTGCGACCTCACGGCCGCCGAGCGGGTGCATTCGCGCCTCATGGCGGCGGAGGAGGCGTCGGACATCGCCGAACTCGGGCGGACCTATCAGCGGATCGCGCGCTCGCTGCGCCAGACCCTGGCGCTGAAGGCGCGGTTCAAGCGCGAGCGCGAGGCCGACGCCAAGGGCGCGCCCCGGGCGAAG
>Ga0105248_10002130_pt1 | contig 21908 bp, 17 predicted proteins | sample KBSS34metaG_FD_81524 | JGI IMG/M metagenome (GOLD analysis project Ga0105248, IMG submission 81524) | Switchgrass rhizosphere microbial communities from Kellogg Biological Station, Michigan, USA - KBS S3-4 metaG | ecosystem: Host-associated > Plants > Roots > Rhizosphere > Soil | place...
AAGGTATTGTCACCGGCCCGGCCAGGAGCCTTGCTGGCACAACTTCCTTGGGCATGGTAAAGCTGCTGTCGGTGATTGACATGTCGGTTGTGATCGTGTCGATTATCGTCTCGGAAACTTTTTTGTCGCCGCTAAACTCCAATACTTTGAACGGTTGAACAGTTTTGGCGATTGGCTTGTAATCAAGGTAGTGATAACTTTTTTCAATCTTCAGGCCCTGCTCCAGATCTATTCCTGGATAGCTCGATGCCAGGATCATATGCTTGGCTTTGTCCGCGTAAAACGTCGTCGGCAAACCATCGGCGGCCCAGATTACAAGGGCGTCGCAGTCTTTGCCTTCGATTACTGCGGACTGACCGACTTGCATAATGGTGTCAGGATTATTGATAGACTCGAGTAACAAAAAACCGTGTTGAATGTCTTCTTCAATGCGGCGTGCCGTTTCTTTGTCTGAGGGCAAAATGCTGTCGCCTTGCTCCGTCCAGCATTCCTTACCATCATAAACAGTGGTCAGCGGTTGACCCAAAAATTTGATCGTGATTCTCTGTTTTTCTCTTTTGACGATGATGTCGCATGCAAAAGAATTGACCACATTGGAGATGGACGATGTCTGTACGATTCGACCTTTGGCACGACATGGCAGATCGTTAAACTCTTTAAAATTATCGAATCCACCGACTGCTTCAAGCACTTTGTCGGCCAGCGCGCGGGCCTCGGCACTGGTTTTGGCCGCTTTGACGATGTCCAGCTCGATCTTGAGAGCGCTGCCCTTGCTGACTGCCGGAGTATTTGCGGCAATCAAATTGCGGGTCGCGGTGCTTTCTGCGGCCCATGCAGGGATCGCGTTCAAGCCGACGAGAGCAGGCAATGCAGCCATTTGCAACAGCGAAAGCGCGACGCTTGTTAAGCGCGTCAAAGCCCTGCGATTGGTGTACCTGGCCGCCATAAAATCTCGCCCCTCTAATGCTTGGGTCATTATGGCAGTCTTTCGCCGGAGCTGTAAAATATTAGCCTTGCATCACCGGGCGCTTGTAATCTCATGATGCTTGACTAGTCTCCCGAGGAAGTCCATTTTGATTTCGCCGTATATCGCCGACAGCCTGTCCAAGCTCAAAGAATGGCGCACTGGTCTGGGCAGCCCCTGGCTGCGGGGCGAAGGCGAAGCCGCCAAGCTGGGTTTTGTCCCCACCATGGGCGCCCTTCATGATGGCCATCTGGAGCTTGTACGGCGAGCGCGGAAAGATTGCAAACATGTGGTTGTGTCGATTTTTGTAAACCCATATCAATTTGCGCCTACCGAAGATTTCGACAAATATCCGCGCACTTTCGAGCGTGACCTGGCGCTATTGACCGAAGCTGGTGTCGATTGCGTTTTTTATCCGAAAGAAGCTGATATGTATCCGCGAGGCAAAGACAACATAGTCAGCGTCGTGCCTGCCTCTCCGCTGAACGATACTCTTGAGGGCTCGTTTCGTCCGGCATTTTTCCGCGGCGTCGCCACTGTCGTAACTAAGCTATTCACGCTTGTACAGCCGCATATAGCTTACTTCGGTGAAAAAGATTTTCAACAATTACTCGTTATCAAAGCGCTTACCCGTGATCTCGACTTGCCCTTAGAAGTAGTCGGGGTGCCGACTGTGCGTGAGTCGGACGGTCTGGCCATGAGTAGTCGCAATGCTTATCTCGATGCCAATCGTCGCAACATGGCTCCTGTTATACATCAAGCTCTGACTTCTGTGAGCGACGGTTTCAAATCCGGCGGCAAGCTCGCAGACGAATTAGAAAAGGCCAAAGCAATTCTGGCCAAAGTGCCGCAACTGGAGCTGCAGTATCTCAGCGCCTGTGATGCAGAAACACTAGATCCCATCACAGACTTTGCACTACCCTTTGTTGTCCTGGTAGCGGCGAAATTGGGTGAAGTTCGATTGATTGATAATGTGGTTGTGCGGGACTGAGGATGCCTAGCGTCGCTTCTTTGTCAGGTTTGTTGATGTTGAGTCAGTGCCGGTAGAACGCTTCACGGTTGATACTTTGCTCACGGCTTTCCTTGCAGGCTGCCAATCTTCTATTTGTTCTGTTGTGAGAACAACGAGAGCTCTCGTAGACCCGTCAGAATTAACAAACTCTGTGTGGTAGCCACGTCTAGGATTATCGTAAATGTCCACAATAGTGCCCCGTGAACCTGTCGGAAGTTTTACGCCTTCTGGCACGTTTATAGGCACGGTTGTTTGCACTACTTGGTATTGTTTGAACATGTTCGTGGCGCTCCCTGGTGATCTATTTTCCCGACAACGTTTGACGAATATATTGACGCGCATTCAGGGCAACTTTGTTGATATCGCCGAAGGCAATATCTATGGCATCGATGCCGGTCCAGACGCCCAGGTGCGAATAGCTGTCTTTTATGCTGTCAGGGTTTAGTGATATAGCTTTTTTCAGGTCTTTTTGGGCCTGTTCTTTCAAACCCAAGTTGCTTAGAACATCGGCGCGCTGCTGGTACGAACATACATGTTGCGGATCTAACTTAATGGCCTTGTCATAGTACGCTAGCGCTGACTTGTCGTCGCCCATCAAGTGATGTGTATAAGCACAACCGTTGTATCCGCTCGTCAGGCGAGGATAGTCAGAAATCAGTGTTTCGAAATCAGCTAAGGCTCCTTTATAATCGTGCAAAAGGAGTCGTTCCCAACCTCTGCCTCCACGACAATCGAATCGTTTTGGATCTCTTGAGAGTCCTTTCGTGTACTCATCAAGCGCCGCCAATGGTTTATGGTCTTCGTGAAGCAGGTCTGCTCTTTCATTGAAGCCGAATGCGTTATGCATGTCGGCTTCGCTGGCCCGATTGTAGTCAGCCAATGCAGCGGTTTTGTTGCCGATTCGTTCCCATTCACGACCTCTGGAGCAAAAGGAATCGGCATCAGTAGGATCGAGTGACACAGCTTGAGTGTAATCGGCGATTGCCTGCCTGGTATTTCCCTGGATGGAATAAACTTTCGCTCTCTGACTGTAGGAAGATGCGCAATGCGGGTCTAACTTGACCGCACGGTTGAGATCCATAAGTGCTTTTTCTAAACAGCCCATCTCCTGAAATCTATCCGCTCGACATTGGAGCGCGTGCCCATCTTTAGGAGCAAGTTCAATCGCTTGATTGTAATCGACCATAGCGGCATCGAATTCTTTTAGTTGTGTTCTGGCGTCTCCTCGACTGCAGTAGTCTGCTGGATTGCCCGGAGCCAGCTTGATGGCTGTAGAGAAATCTTTGATTGCGCCTTGGTAATCGCCGCTCAAGTATTTGCCGGCTCCCCTAGCGCTGTATGCTGAGCTGTTTTTGGGCTGAAGGGCAATTACTTTTGAATAATCGGCAATTGATTCTTTGTCTCTTCCAAGTCTTGAATAATCCACGGCTCGATTGAAGTAAGCGTAGGGAACGAGATACGAGTTGCTGGCAATCACCGTGCTGTTGTCTTCGATTGCCGCTAAACAATGGTTTTCGTCTTGAAAATAGCCTCTATGGAAGTACGCTCGCCAGTATTTCGGGTCGAGAGTTATAGCTTTCGTTAATAGCGTTACAGCCGCCTTATTATCACCGGCGTTTCCTACTTTTAGCGCCTCTTTCAGCAGCTCTTCCTTTTGTATCTGTTTAGAAGTGCTTACTATGGCCGATCTTTTTGCCTCAGCCGGAGTCATCGCCTGGGTCAAACAAGCGACAGTCGATAAAAGCAAAAGGTGTGCGAACGCAGTCTTCATAACTCCAGCATATAAGCCGGGCGCTAGTCTGCAAATGGTAATTCCCGCGATTTTGTGCCAAAAAAATGAAACGATATCGCTTCATCGTTCAGATCGGGCGATATCGCTTGAGATTTAGCAGGTCATCTGGCTGATAGCCAGCGGATTGAAGGTAACACCAGGTGTCTGACCTTGCATGCTGGAGAGGGTCGGCACATAGCTGACTGATTTGAAGTTGCCGTTCAGCTGAAGTGTCAGATGGATAGGTGGTAAAAACGAGCGGGACTCGTCATCAATCAAATCCATTGCGGCAAGGTCTAGATTGCCGTCGGCTGTGGGGGCCATGTATTTGATTTCTTCCTGCCACTCGGCCTGAAGAGCGCCTTTCATCCGTACTGAAGATCTCTTCAGGTCGGCGATATCAAAGTTTTCAGTGCTTCTAGACATCGTTCGCTCCAGTGGGCTCGTCTCGCTCGTGAGGATATCTATACGGGCCTTCCAATTTTTGGACAAACCCGCCGATTTAATCTTCGCTTGCCAGCCTGTGGCCCTTTGGGGCAATGCGAAGAAATTGTCTAGACTCGCGCCCGCCCGCCGAAAGAGTGGCAGAATAAGGGTAGTACCTGAGAACAGTACTGATGGTTAGCAGTGCCAGCCCGGGAGGCCCAATTGTCCGCTGATAAAGGCGTTGAAGCCGCAAAACTTAGCCGCATGATGTTCGACGAGATGGAGCGCAAGCTGCAGGCGCTTATGGGTGAGAAGCACACGAAGGCCGTGCAGGGTACCCTTGACGGCGCCTGGCAGACTCTGGGCGAGTTGGCCCAGACCGGTGTGAAAGGCGTGCAGATCGCCATGGACCTGATCACCGAGCTCATCCGCGACCTGACTGGCGTGGTCTCTTTTAGTATCACTCCTAAACCGCCGGCCGAAATTGAGGTCGACATCAAGTTGAAGACAACCAGCGAGATTCCTTTTAAGGAATCGGTGGCGCCTTTTGTCGAAGTGGAAGCCCTCTGCATCGCCAAGCGCATTCATTTCCAGGCGCTGGTGGACAAAGAGGTTAATGGCCTGCGCTGCAATATTAATGAAGGCTTCGCTGTGCGTTTCAACACGCCCCTGGGTAAACCGACCGTTGATATTCAGGGCACAGTCATTCTTAAGCGCGATGAGAAGAAGCAGCTTGTGATGGAGACAACGACAAATATTCCGGGCACGAATTTCCCCGTGAGCATCACGATTCCTTTAAAGGTGCTGCTCAGTCAGGCGCGGAAAAAGGTCTTTTAGTTTGCCTAAAACCTCAAAACAGCCTTCAGCGACCTTCCTGTGCGCGCCATTTTCGATCCTTTCTCCGCCGCCACAAATTCTCTGGTCGCAGGAGATCCGTGCGCTGCCTCAGCTATGAAGCTTCTGGCAAAAGCACCACTTTCGATATTTTGCAAAATTTCTTTTAGTTTGTGTTTTGCACTGGCATTGATAATCGCCGGTCCGGCCACTACAGAGCCGTATTTAGCTGTGTTTGAGATGGCGCTGCGCATACCGTCCAGCCCTTGAGTGAAAAGCAAATCGGCAATCAGTTTTACTTCTTTCAGGCAAGAGATGTATGCCAGTTCAGGCTGGTAGCCACTTTCGACCAGGGTGGCGAAACTGGCTTTGATTAGTTCGGGCATGCCGCCGCAGAGAACTGCTTGCTCGCAAAATAGATCGGTGATCGTTTCTTCCTGAAAGGTCGTTTTGATAGCACCAGCTCTGGTGCAGCCGAGCCCGTGTGCGTAGGCCAGGGCTGTTTGCAAACCTTTTTTAGAATGATCTTGTTCTACCGCAATTAGTGCTGGTAGGCCGGCGCCTTCCAGGAAGAGTGAGCGCACCTGGCGCCCTGGTCCGGTGGGCGCCACGAGTAAGACATCGGCATCGTTTGGCAAGGTGATTGTCTTGTTTGCTACTACAAAGCCATGCGCAAAAACGAATGTCTTGTGACCTTTGATCTGCTGTTTGATCTCATCATTGTATACAGTTGGCACATGTTCGTCCGGCAGCATGATGGCCAGGAGATCAGCTTCTCTGGCTGCTTCGGTGATTGCCTGGCTGTGGAAGCCGTCGCTTTTTGCCGTGTGATAGGCGGAGCCGTTCGGCCGGGCTCCAACAATTACCTTCAGGCCACTATCGCGCAGATTGAGGGCGTGTGCGCGTCCCTGGTTGCCATAACCAATTACGGCAATAGTTTTATTGTGCAGCACAGCTAGATCTGCGTCGCTTTCATAATAGATTTGGGCCATCGGACTTCCTCAAAATGGGATTAAATATGGTGGCTCTTTACATTAAATGGACGCGAAAGCGCCAGACACTGGCTAATTTATACATTAAATCGAGGCTTTTGGATGAGAGATTACAATTCAGGTTAAACCTCACCGAAAGGTCTTGTCTTCTGGGCTGCTTGTTAATAGACTTACTCAGTCTCCAGCGCGTTCAATAAATCTCGCTGGAGCTAGGAGATCTCGGGAGGACAGGCACCAGTCATGGCGCTTACTGTTCAAACCGGCTTAGTAAGCCAATTGCATACGGGCGCGCTGGGCACTACAGCGGCCGAGCTTTGCATCATTGGTGATGGCATAGAATCTCTCGCGTTATCTGCGCTTTACAAAAAAGTTTTCGCTCGCAATTCGACACGCAACCGTGGGTACGTTGAAGAAACGCCAGGCATCAGGTTTTTGGGTGGTGTTGTTCCGCCGCATATAGAATTTAGCTCCCTGCTTGGCACCCTGGACAAGATTGTTACCGGTCAGGCCAAATATAAACGTTGTGTTAACACCATGCACGTTGCCGACAGAAGGCTGCGCGGTAGTTTCAAAGGTTTTGAACCGGCTGAGTGCCTCGAGGGCGTGAGCCAGATTGTTATCTCCTGCCCCGCCACTGCCTATGGTGCGGTGGCCGCAAAAATTGCTCCGTATGTCCATGAAGGCATGACTATCGCCCTGATTGGAGCGCCTTTGTTCGGGGCCTTTCAGTTTGATCATCACCTGCGTCAACACCGACCAAATTTGATTGTCAATATTGTTGAGCTGGATAGTGTATTTGACCATGCGAAAAAATCGCATCTCGGCCTGACTCTGAGTGGTGTTCGTCGGAGAGTGAATCTTTCCGGTCGTTCGCGCAATGAAACCCGGCGCTCAATGGCTCTGGCCCAGGCGCTGTCACCGGGACTTCTGCCTGCTTCAAATTTGCTCGAGCGTGGACTGCTGGATGTCGGTGCAACAGTGCGACCTGTTATCGTTTTGAGCGCCTTACTCGGCGGTGGAGTTGAGCGTCTGGGCAATATTCCCGAGATGCTCAATCGTTCCAATCTTTCCACTCTGACTGAGATAGAGCGCGAACTTTCCAAACTGACTTTTGTCTACAAGGCTTCAATCGTTGACTTCACCCGCATCTTGCGTGAAGAAGCGCGCTCCAATTCCAACTTTGAATTCAACAAACGTCCTACTGCAAATGCCGTCGATGCTCTGGCTGAGGCTGTTTCGGCTGCCTGTGCTTCATGGTTCGGTGGGCTCACGTGGACACAGGGGCTGGCCATTGAAGTGCTAAGCCGCTACGTCGGTGAGCAGCTGGTGCTGATTTCGGAGCTGGGGAAGAAAGCCGCGGTGGAAATGCCTGTGCTTGATAGTGTCATCGATTTAGCATCGGCCCTGGTTGGATATGACCTGCGCAAACAGGGACGGACCCTGGCTGACTGTGGGCTTGACCAGGCCTCGCTCGCGGACCTGATCGAACTGCTTAATGCTTGACAGCCGCACCAATCTTGGTGTGCGTCTTTAGATTTTGACCAGCAACTGCTTGTCAAGAATGACTTGTCATGTGGTTTTGCCGCTTGCTTGGTTGTGGCGACTTTTTGCCGTTGTACGGGATTGATTGCTTCGTTTGCCCCCGTCCAGTAGGCGTTAGCGCGAGCTGTTTCTTCTTGGCAGCTGCTTAAAGAGTCTTTCTTTCTCAGTCTTAATGATCTTCAAAAAGTAGATGTCATGATTATTGCTACTTATACGTCATTTTCCATAGCCTAATGGCTCAATACCTTTCTCACTCTTTTAGAAGTAATCCAGCCCTCAGCCAAGCCCCAACCATTCAGGCTAACCACGACTAGACCCACCTGCCTGCCGCAGTTGTGTCCGCACGCGTTGTGAGTTACCTCGATGATTTGGCGCTTGCCCTCTGGTCTCTGGTTTTGCTTCTGCACGAGTTGTCTCTAACACAGCTTGACCGGTGTGGCGCGTGAGTTCACTTACACGCCGCGTAAAGCCAAAAAGAAAAAAACATAGAGAGGCAATGCTATGTCTAACATTCTGCAACTTGAAATCGCAGAGCTGTTGGGGTTTACTCCAATCGCTCGCGTAACTGACGACGAGATCTGGCAACATCTAGTCACACCAACCGTCAAAGGTCTGCTCGGGGAAGTGAAGGTCAAACAACCTGCACTGCTTCTGGACACCAAGGAAGGATTGTTTAAGGGAGACGCTGTCTCCAATCTCAATCATCACGACATCAAGGGTCCTGACGGTAAGGAACGCGTGCGCTATCCCTACCTTCACACCATCTGGCGTACCGTCAACGGTATGGTCGTGTTCAAGCGAGATGGAGTCAAGTTTGAAGTGTTTTGTTGGTTTGGTGATGTCGAGCGTGAAAAGGGCGAATTGATTTTCAAAGCTGCCCTTCGCGACCGGCGCTTCGACGGCACTACTCGTGCCAACGATTGCGCCCTGCTCGAGTACACCTACGACAATCCCGATTACCACCAGCGACTCTCGCAAGAGCTCAGCTCCGTTGAGCTATCGATCTACGGCTTCATGCCCGGATCCCGCATTGTCGACGCTACCGGCGATGCCGAGTTTGACTCATTCGTAGCAAATCCGTTCCGTTTCATCGACGACACGGATCACTTCCTCGCCCTCTTCCAACGAGCCCTCGCCAGCAAGCGAGCGCCCGGACAATTTTCTGCGCCAATCCCCGACGTCTCGCAGTTCACTCTGCGTGGCTTCGATCACCTGGCCAGGAAGTACGGATATGACCTGCTGGAGATGGCTGCAAGCCATTACCACGTGGCCAAATGGGCGATGAATGGCGGATACCTGCTGCCTGATCCTGATCAGGCTCTGGTCATGTCCCAGCTCGCGGCCGGCCTCGACGCCATCCGTGCCAAGGGACATCCGCTCACTAGAACCCAGCAATCATGGGCATGTGCTGTACAGAGTCTGCGCCCTGTCGACAAAATTCCGGCCACGTTTTACATGGGCAACTCGGAACTTGTCTGGCCGCAAGACAACGTCTCAGACTACTGCCTCTGGCTGTACAAGCCGCTTTCGGCTAAGGCCAAGGACTTCGCCCCCAAGGTGAGGTTCCGCCCCGAAGGCGAAGATCCTGCGCAAGCACCGGAACGCCGCAGAGCACTGCGCGCTTCCGGTAAACGTCGCAAGTAAGTTTTTCTAAACCAAGTTTTTAACTGCGTGGGTGGTGGTGTCAACAGTGCCGCTGCCTGCGCGTTTAACAAACGTTGTTCTTTGTCTGCTCTGTTAATTCCTACCGCCTTCATTGGCATCGTCTTTGGCCCCCTATGAAGAATTTTTCCTGCGTCTTTGCAGGTCTTCGAAGGGCGCCCGCAGACACAAACATCTGTTTGGGAGACCAATATTATGTCTATCTTCAAACCTATCAACATCCCCGACCTTCTCGGGATGTCGCCCCTGTGCTCCATCGCTCCGGAGGAAATCTGGAACACCATGGTTACGCCACAGGTCAAGGCGCTTCTGGGAGAGGTCGTTTTTACTAAGGTCAGCATCAAGGAAACCACCGACGGTGACTTCCCCGGTGACGAGGTGTACAACCACAACGGTCACAAGATCAACGGTCACGACACCAAGAAGACGCGTTATCCGTATCTTCAGGTCACGATCAAGACCACCTACGGTGCTTTCATCATCAAGTACGAAGGCCTGAAGTTCAAGGCCATCGCCTGGTTTGGTGACATGAAGAAGCCGCAGATCATCTTCAAGGTGGCTCTGCGCGATCGTCGTCACGACGGCACGCTTCGCACCAACGACACCGCGCTGATCGACTTCCCGGGTTACGACAACCCCATCAACGCTACGCCGAAGTTCCCCGGTGCGCCGGACGACTTCCGCTTCGTGGAAGCGTCCATCTACGCCTTCATGCCCGGCTCGCGTATCGTGGAGGCCTGTGGCGACATGGAGCTTGACCGCTTCGTCGCGCAGCCTTTCACCTTCGTCGACAAGCCGGAAACCTTCCTCCGCCTCTTCTGGACGGCCTGGAAGTCGGCTCGTGGTCCGGGTCAGAACGGCAATCCCATCCCCGATGTGTCCAAGAACGTCGTTCAGGCGTTCGATGGCATGGCTCTCAAGGCCGGCTACGACTACATCGACAACGGCGCCAGCCACTACCACGTGGCGCGCTGGACCGAGGCCAACGGCTATCGCTACACCAGCGCCGAGCACAAGGCCACGATGGACGCCTTCGCCGCCAACCTCAAGCGCGTCCGCGCTGAGCTGAAGGCCAAGGGCATCGAGCTGACGCGTCCGCAGGAGTCCTGGCTGTGCGTTCTGCAGAGCCTGCCTGAGGAGTACATCCCGGCCGAGTTCAACTTCCATGGTCCCAAGTGGATCCAGGACAACATCGGTCCGGTCAACCTGTGGATGCACAAGCCGCTCTCTCCGCGCGCGCTCGCCTACGAGGCGCAGCGTCCGGAGTTGACGGCCAAGTGGGAAGCGGAACAGCGTGCCGCTGCAGCCAAGGCTGCTGAGGCTGCAGCTCCGGCTGCTGCCACGGTCCCGGCTACTGCCGCTGCCACCACCGCTCCGGCGACCGAAGTGAAGGGCGAGAACATCGCGCCCGTCACTGAAGCCAAAGGCGAGGTCGTGGCCCCTGTTACCGAGGCTAAGGGCACGGTGATTGCGCCGACCCCAGCCCCGGCTGTCGACCCGAAAGACGGTGCGCCCAAGCAGTAATGCTTGGGGCTGCACCCCTTTCTCTCCGTCCTCATCAAAAAGTCTTCAAATCAAACAATCGAGGATAATGCATGACCCCGCAGAAAAAGCGTCCCAAGGGCGCTAAGAGCGGCCCGTACTCGTACGGCAAACTCCGCAACTACGCCGGCAATCACATCGCCGCCGAGACCCTCGTCAAACACCTCACCGGTAGGCCCACGGCTTCCGGTGCCGGCACCACCTCCCCCTCGACGACCGCTGCGAAAAACGGCGGCTGCGGCTGCGGTTGCAGTGGTGCCGACGCCGGTGCTCTGCCTCCCGCCGGGCGCATGGTGTTCCTGATCGGTCTGCCCGCTTCGGGCAAGAGCACCATCTCCGACGCCTTCGAGAAGGCCGGTTGGTTGCGCTTCAACAAGGACGCCCTGCGCAAGGAGCTGTACGGCGACGAGTCGAAATTGGGCAATGCCAAGGAAGTCAACGCGCTGTTCTACTCCCGTCTCGAAGAGGCGCTGAGGCAGGGCCGCAACGTCCTGATCGACAACACCAACGTCAACACCTTGCATCGCAAGGGTTCGCTGGCGATGGCCGAGCAGTACGGTTACGATCGCATCACCCACGTCTTCCTCGACGTGCCTCTGGAAGAGTGCCTGCGTCGCAACGCTTTGCGTGAGCGCAAGGTGCCGGAAGAGGCGATGCGGCAGTTGGCTGAGTCGCTCACCTGGCCCGGCAGCGTGCCGTCAGCCAAGGAAGGCGACCTGATCGTGCTCAAGCCGGGCGACGCAATCGGCGACTTCCTCGTCGACCGAGTCCGCCAGACCGGCCGCCGTCGGGTGCCCAAGGTCGAGCCGAAAGCCGATCCCAAGTCCGAGCCGAAGGCCGAACCGAAGGCCTGAGGTCTGAATTTGACCGGCGGGTTCGCCTCACTTCAAGAAAACGAAGCGTTAACGCTACGTTTCTTGAGGCGGAAAGTTTGGGATATTTATCCCATTCTTTCCGCCTTTCTTTTCCGGCTTAATACTGTGCGAAATAGTAGCAATGTGATTTTTGTTCAAAACCTACGTTGCTTTAGGCTGACATTAGAGGTGCCAAGAGCCTTTATTAAACGCCCGCAAAACTAGGATACAAAGCGAAATGTAGGGACACTCTCACACCTTTCGCTAGCACTTGACTGCCTGGGCGAATCAGCCCGGGGTCAGTGTCTTTTTGCTCGGCGCATACATCAAGCTGACAGTTAGTCTTTAGCTGTTATAGAAATGTCATTGTCAAATTGATATTGCGACTTGCTAGGTAGTTGGTCCTTCCCGCAACTCCACCGTTTATTTAAATCCTTCCCCGAACTACTCTCTCCTACAGTTTTTCCACCCACACCCCAGGCCACTCTCGTGGTCCCGGTGTGATTTGCATTGACGCAAAATTAAAGGAGGTAATATGCCAAATGTATATCTTTTGGCGCTGATTGCCGCAGTCGTTGTCATCGCAGTCGTGATGATGATCTGGCCGCCCTTCGGTGTCAAACGCGATAGCGATTACCACAGAGACGGCAACGACGGCTCCGCCGGCAGAGGGCGCAACCGCTTCAACGCTGTCCCAAGACCACGTACCAGCTACTTCATCCGTTGGGTGACGCAAGCTCAAAAAGATCTGCTCCGCCAACACGGTATTGCATTTACAGAGTGCAATTTAGGTGCCATCAAGCGTGAGATAGCGGCAGCGGCAGAAGCCGCCGAAGCTGCTCGCCTTGCTGCTCTCGCACCGGTTGTTGTGGATTCTGCAACAAGTTCTGAAACCGCCGCGACCGACGAGGTTGTTGCACCCGAACCAGCACCTGTCCCCGCACCCGAAGTCGAACCTGAAGCCATTCCCGAAGCCATTCCAGAAGTCCCGCTCGACCCACTCGAAGACGGCATCATGTTTGATGAAGCCGTATTCTACGAGGTGCTGGAAGCACTCCAATGTGCTGTGGCAAGCAACTTCGTCACCGATGTTTCTTTGAACACCGGCCCTGTGAACGAAGTGGTGCTCTTTTCTCACAGTGTCAGTGGCGCAAAGTATCGACTCGACGTACCCAAGCGATTCATCGATCGCGACCGCATCAAGGGCATTTCCACAGTGCTCTTGACCGAGCCGCTGCAGTCTGACGTGGAGCTGCGCTTCGGTGCATCTTCTACACCTGCCAGAGACGACGGTGTATTCCGCGTCTTCTTCGATAGCGCCTTCGGCGCTGAGAGCGAGGCCGAAAAAGTCCAGGCTCCTGAAAAAGTCTGGGGACTCAAAATCGGCAACGGCCAACAACCTGCCTACAAACCATCGGGCAGAGGCACGGCTATCGTCACGGACGAAGGCTTCGCTCTGGCCGAACTCGTCGGCATGAACTTCTACATTCACTTCGATCTGTTCAGCTCAGACTTCGAACAGGGGGCCGGCCTTTACACCCGCCTTCTGCAGAAGCTCCAGACCGAATTGACTCTGGAGAAATTGCTTGAGACAGCTGTCGGCGCCGCTGATATCCCTCTTGTCGCAAATACCGGTCAGTGGCGCACCACGGTGTCGCAAATGCCCGAGGACCATGTCGGACGCATTGCCGAGACCATGCGCATTGTCTGCGACAAAGTGCTTGTGGAAATACTGGGCATGAATGTTTGCGTTAGCCATGCCGGCAGCAAGAATGTTTTGCCCGCTGATTTGCGTCCGCGCGATGCTTTCCACATCGTCATTTGCTCCTCTCCCCTGGGCCTTGTGCACCGCGGGCCTCCCAGCACCGTCTTTGGTCTGGAGCACCACCATGGGGACAAGGCCAAGGCCTTTCTGCCCTCCGGCATGGGCACGCCCATTGTCGACAACAACGGCTCTATCATCGGTGAGCTTGTCGGCGACACTTTCTACGTCCACTTCGAGCTGATGCGCAAAGGTTCTCTGCATGAGGCTCGCATCTTCATTCGTCTGATGGCGGCTCTTCGTGCTGCGCACGCCAGGTCATATCTCCCGAGCGATGTCAGTGTCAAAGAGACTCATGACGAATATGTCCGCACCTGCCTCGATCTGGTCACGCCTCTGGCTGTCCCAGGACGGTATGGCGATGCGGTCAAAGTGGCCAACGCGCAGCGAGACGTGCATCAGAGTTTGATCCAGACGCGTGCAGATGAGCATGCGCTCTTCCAGATGGAAGCCGCTCCTGATGAGGAGTTGGCGCAAGAGTTTGATCGCTTACTGGACGTCGCTAACGTTCTCGACGTCAAAGTCTCCGAACGCAAATTGACGGTGACGACCGATGTTCTCTACTGCCGCAACCCGAATACTGGCGACCTGCACGAAATCGGTGCTTTCGACATCCACATCCCCACCGAAGGCGGCGACATCCTCTGGATCAACAAAACGCGCAAGGTGGAGGGTTATCAGTCGGGTATGAACGCTCCGCATGTATTCGCCGACGGGCACGCCTGCCTCGGCAATGTGGCAGACCTTTTCCCTCAACTGATCAGTCAGCGCGATTACGCGACATGCGTGCAGGTGGCGATCGCTTTTGTGGAAGCGGTCAACGTCAATGACAGCGCCGGTAAATACATCGGCTACTGGCCCCTTGCAAAAGGAGTTTCCTGATGACCAGCTATGTAATCCCATCGCTGACAGAAGGTCAGCTCAAGCTTTTGCAGGACGCCGGCGTCAACTTCTACATGTTTGATAGCGCCCAGGGCAGTTATATGGTCGACGGCGCGCACATCACCAACGCACTGGAGTTGATCCAGTGCACCGCCACCGAGGCGCCATCAGAGTTTGCCGATGTAGTCAAACTGACGCTTACTTCGTATGCGGTGCCTGAGTCGAAACTGGTGACAGTCGAAGACTCCAATGTGTCTATCGATTTGAACGGCAACGCCATGCCGAGCCCCAAGTTTATTGCACTCGTTGATCAGGTGCTCAGTCCGGTGGTAGGGCGCAAAATCATTTTGCACCTGCCGCTCCGAGCCGAAAGAGCAAAACGCGTGCGGCCCGCGATCATGGATGGCGATTTTCACGTGCACGTCTGGGCTTCGCCCTTCGGTCACCGGCGGCTGACTCCTCCGAGCCAGCTCTGGGGCCATGTCGTCGAGCATCGCGACAGGTGTTTCGGTCAAACCGGTCAGGGCATTCCGCTCGTAGACCGAGAGGCTGAATTCGCCGTCGGTGAGATATTCGAGAACAATCTCTACATCCACATCGACTTGCTGCAGTCGTACAGTGACAGCTGCTATCAGCTGTTCGCGACAATATTGAGCAAGGCTGTGCCCGACCTCAATCTCAACGCCGTCGCACATAGACAGCGCATGAAAGAACGTCGCAGCGAAGGTCGATCGAAGTCTCGGCTGGCCTATATCAAGGCTTGTGGTGAGCGCGTTCGCGAGCTGGCCAACACGTACAGAGATGCGCTGCGCAATAAAAGGACGCAACTGATTGCCTTGCAGCAGACCTTGCTTGGATATCTTCGTATCGAAATCTTCGGCGGCAAAATGGTGTCGGCGGAGGAAAGACACGCGGAATTTTCAGCTGAGTTTGAACGGCTCAAAGACGTCTCGCGCGTCAAGGAGGTCATAGTCGGACCCGGTTTGGTAATGCTCAAAACATCAATGCTGCACGCGCAGCACTACGATACGGGCCAATTGCACGAGATCGGCGAGTTTCTCATCGTCATCGACTTGCACGGCGGCAAATGTCCCGTGCGCTGGTTCAACAGTACCCGTCGTGTCAATGGACTGCGGCCGGGCATGAATTCTCCCACCGTTTATGCGGATGGTAGCCCAATGGTAGACGAGATCCAGGAGACCATCATCGAGCTGATCGCTCGGCTGGAGCTCTCGATCGTCGCCGAGCTGGCCATTCAGTTTATCGAGACAGTCAACAAAGATTTGCCCGGTGCAACGCTGGTCAATTGGCCGCTTGCGCGCGAATAAGGGAAAGACACATGACAGACACTAACAACACACCTCCAGCGGATAAGGACAAAGTCGCCGACCCGTCCAAAACGGCTGACACGCCTGCCGCTGATCCCGCGGTCGCGAAGCAGCCGGTCAACCCCGCTCCTGTCCGCGATCCGGACGAGCCGCTGCGACCGCACAATTTCAGCCCGGAAGTGGAACTCCTCTACGAGAACCTGCCGCGCGTTTTGATCACGCCGGAGGCCTACAAGCATATGTGCCTATACGTCGAGATCGCCTCCAAAGAAGTGGGCTGGATGGGCTCCGTCAGCCGCATGCCTAACGGCGACTTCCTGATCGAAGAGACTTTCTTGCTCGAGCAGGAAGTGCACGAGACGGAGACCGAACTGGCAGCAGAAGCCATCGGCAGATTGGCGATGTCTCTGATCGACAGCGGCGACGACGGCTTGGAGAAATCCAACAAGTTGCGCTTCTGGGGCCACTCTCACGTGCACATGGGCACCTTTGCCTCGGGCACCGATGAAGCCACCATGGACAGGTTTGGTCGCGAAAAGATGCCCTGGTACGTGCGCGGCATCTTCAACAAGTACGGTCGGGGTCAATTCACCATCTATCTCTACGACCGCGGCATGCGTATCACTGACGCTGCCTGGGCCGTTTACGACCCAGTGAAGAAATCCACCGTGATGCAGGACCGTCGGCGTTTCGGCGCCTTCACCAGTTTCGTCGAGGGGCTTGCCACCATCGCCGGTGTTACCGTTTCGCCAATCGCCACGGAGCTGCAACCCAGCGACGAGCTGCGTCAGCGCGTCGAAGCTGAGTTCAAGGCTAAGGTGAAAGAGCGTCCGATGATGCTCTTCCGGCGCAAAAAGCCTGCCGTCCCGGCCGATGAGGCCGAAAATTCAACCGACTCGAAAGCCGCTTCCCCGGCTGATTCGACAACAGAGGGAAAGACACAATGAGTCTGCTCGACACCAGGCGTCACCTCGACGTCTTCTCCAACGTTGCCTTCGGCAACAAACGCGTCGATGTGATCGGCGCCGGCGCGACCGGTTCGCGCATCGTTCTCAGTCTGGCCAAGCTGGGCATCGAGAACATCCACGTCTGGGACTTCGACACTGTCGAAAGCCACAACATCGCTAACCAGGCCTTCGGTCAAGCTGACATCGGCAAGCTCAAGGTGGAAGCCTTGCGCGATCTGGTCAAGCAACAGACCGGTCTGAACATCACCATCCACAACGAAAAGGTGGATGGGTCGCAGGTTCTCGGTGAAGTGGTTTTCCTGCTCACCGATACGATGGCCTCGCGCAAGGAGATCTGGAACAAGGGTCTCCGCTTCAAGATGCGTACCAAGCTCATGATCGAAACCCGCATGGGTCCCGATCAGGGCCGCTGCTACACCATCAACCCCACCAAGCCGGCGCAAGTCAAAGGCTGGGAAGGCACGCTCTACGACGACGCCGTGGCTCAGGTTTCTGCCTGCGGCGCTTCCATTACTGTTGGCCCCACCGCCGAATATCTCTCCGGCCTCGCTGTCTGGCAGCTCATTCGCTGGTTCGCCATCGAAAGCCAGAAGGGCGACAAAGCAAAGGATGACAAAGACGCGAGCAAAGAGGACAAGCTCGACCACGAGATCATCTTCGGCTTGCGTCCGCTCTACAGCATGACCCGCAATTTCGACTGAAATTGCGTGGACTCACTTACTCATTCGTCCAGCAAAATCAACAAGTGCTGATTTTCAGCCACAATCAATGGATCAAATCATGAACAACGAAACCAAATTCTTCGCCCAGCTCACCACCATCAAGGTCAATGTGGGCACCCCCGGCAACGTGCGTCCGATCAGCCTGGATGGCACCAAGCCCTGGACCGTCAAGGAAGTCCTCGGCCTGGCCGAACTGCAGTCGGAAGGCTATGACCTGCGCGTCAACGGCCAGCCCACGACCGCCGACGGCCCCGTGACCGACGGTCAGACCATCCTCCTGCTCGCCCCCGTGCGCGGCAACCTGCGTACCGTTCCCCAGGCGCCCGCCTCGGAAGCGGCCGCGTCGACCGAGACCATCATCACCCCGACGCCCTCGACCATCAAGGTCAACGTCGGCACCCCGGGCAACGTGCGTCCGATCACCCTCGACGGCAGCAAGGCCTGGACCGTCAGCGAAGTCCTGGGTCTGGCTGAGTACGGCTCGGCAGGCTACGACCTGCGCGTCAACGGCCAACCGGCCACCGGCTTGAGCTCGGTCACCGACAACCAGACCATTCTGCTGCTCGCTCCGGTGCGCGGCAACTGATTTTCAATTAGGTTCTTGCAACCACCTTCGGGCCTGATCCTGGCTAAATCTGTTGTTCGGGTTTAGCTCCCATTTGGCCCCTTGAACTTGCGGCAGGAGGAAGACTCTATATCGAGTCCTTCTTCCTGCTGCTTTTTTCTTCTTTTTTTTGCAATGATATTATATAAAGTAGTATAATATTGAAACCGAGCGCCCAAGCGATTGTCGTCTGGATGGTCGGTTTTTTTTCACAGTAAAAAATGTCAGTGAAAGTCGTACACTACCGGTGGTGCGTCGCTATCTTTCCATTCAGGAAGCGGCGTAGGGCGATAGTCTTTCAGCCACTCTTCCGGGAATGAGATTGTTTTCTTACTTGTTTCGTCGGACGAGATAGCAGAAGTGGAAGAAATGACTTTGCCTGTTTTCGAGATCCTGTCGATTGATCGCACTGTAGTGCCGTCGGCATCCAGTCGTTGCACTGTTGTGCCGCCGTCTTTTTGCGGACAGGTGATTGAGGCAGCGGTTGTGCCGGCCACGTCCATTTGGATCTCACAGGTGCGGCGTGCGGCAAAGTCGTAGTACTCGACTCGCAGCAGTCTGTGCTTGTTTGCTTCCGGGCCGATTGTTTGGGATAAGGTCCAGCGCTGGCGGTACTGCATCAGCATTTTTCCGTTCACCAAAATGTAGCCACGCACGGTCATTAGTCCTCCCATGCGGCTGCCGTCGCGGTTTTGAATCAGATTGCCGCGCTCGTCCAGATAAATTTCTTGCAGGCCGTAATAGTCACGAGCGTATTCCAGGATCATAGTTTTGCCGTCGGCGGCATAAACGTGCCCCTTCTCACCATCGATTGGATCGCGGGTAAAGTCGGCGTAGAGTGAGCCGTCGTCGCGGTAGATGGAGGCTTCTGTCTTGCTGTAGTCGCCGGCTTTTGAATAAATCGAAGCCAGGAGAGAGCCGTCGTGGCGATAGATTTTTTCCTGGCGAAAGTGCTTCAATGCGTCGAACATGCGCTCGCGGCTGACTGTTTTGCCGTCTTCGAAATAAAACGTCGATTGATACGCACCCATAGGTTGCAGTAGTTTGCCCAGGCGTTCCAGTGTGCCGTCCGGTCTGTAGACCGCGTGGTACGTGTAGGTGGCGCCATCGGCAAATGTAGATTCGCCGCGTTTGCTTCCTCTGATGACGTGGGCATCGCCTTCTTTGTTGTCCAGTGGGTAGTACTCAATCGAAGAAACTACGACGTTTTTGCTAAAGGTCAGGTCTTCTATTAACCCGCTGTTCCAATAAATGGTGCCGGAAAGTTGGGTGATGCCGTCGGCGGCCAGACGTATAAGTCTGAGTCTTTGCCCGCTGGAGGGATCTGGTATATAGGCTACTTCTTTAGTTTTGTCGCCAAAACTGTCAAGGGCAATGACCTTATCAGGTCCTCTAATTAACCGGCTTTGAAAGTGGATTAAGGTCAGCGTCAAGACAAACATGACGCCGAAAAATATCAGGTTTTGAAAAGTTTTTTTCATGGTGACTACTCCGTGGAGTCCCAGGTGCGTGGCACCAGAGTTTCCAAATCGTTAAAAAGTTTCTCCAAAGATTCTTTGCTCAGAGCGATGGCCGTTTCAGCGGTACGACTGTCTCCGCCGGCAAAGATTTCGTCTTCAAAAACTGTCAATACGCGCACGATTATTTCCAGCTGCCGGGGCTCGGCATCGGGAAAGTGACTGCCTATCTCGGTGATCGTCAAGGCGTCGATATGTTTGTATTGGGGTAAGGACGCCAGGTAGCGACGCAGAGCGTGTGAGAAAGCTATTAAATGCTTCACTCTAAATCCGCCGGCTGTGCCTTCTTTGTAGTTGGCCTCAAACACTGTCCAGGCCAGACGATTTGGGGCGACTTCTTTGCGCGGGCGAATGCGACTGAGCCATTTCACCAGTCTCATAGCGCCGTGCAGCAAGATCAAAGTCGTGCCCAGAGCCAGTGCATAGACGGCCGGCCATGGCGTCCGCTCGGCTTTTTGGCCGAGGTCGCCTTCTTGCAACTCGGTGCCATTATCCACAACGGTCATCTTTGAGACAAGGAAATCCGGAGTGGTCATAGGCAGCCACTTGGGGGCTTTGCCCGAGGGCAGCATTTCCGTTGCGTAGCGCAGATCGAGATTGAAAACGACAGAAGGTTTGAAGACTGAGGTCTGGACGATCAAATTGATCACGTAGACGCTGCGCCCGCTTCTAATCGTTGGCCCTGATATTGATACCGCCGGTGGTTCACCGTCCGCGGCTTTATAGAGGCTGAAATCCGAACCGGCAAAGCCGATAACATTTTGTTGGACCAGACTGGAAAAGTCGAGCTTAACAGTTGGGTCGAGATCCAGCACAACAGTCAATGGAATTTTGTCCATTATCGTATGGCCGAAATGTCGGTGTGATGCGGGATTGCCTTCGACGTCCGTGGGGGTAATGCCGACAATCATTCGCACTTTGCCTCCGGCGCAGGTCTTGCGCACGGGATTGGCGGGTTTGGCTTCGGGCTGTTCTTCGGCGGCGTTGACATTGGTATTGGAGTTTCCGGCAACGGCTCCGGTTTGAGCGTCGGCCGAAGGTGCGGTCGAGTTTCTCCCCAGCGTCCCGGTCACCGCACTGCATGTCATGCCGCTGTCTAAAACAGTTAGTGCAGAAGCGGACGACTCAGCCGTGGCATTCTTGCTCAGCGATGCGGCGATAAACAGCAGGGCGCTCAGGTATAAAAATTTTGAATTAGTAATTAACATAATTAGTTTCCTTGAAAATCAACCGGCGGGTCGTCTGCTCAGGCCGCGGCTGCTAAGGCCGAATGCGATGTAGACGGACATGACCAGAAGGGCCGCTGCCAATGGGTACTGGAAGGCCGGATTCTGGTGCAGCTCGGTTTTTGTATTGCCTAAAGAGTGAGCCCACTGAATTTTGACGTCAGGGGGTGAAGCCGGATCGAGGCGGATGTATTCTCCGCCGGTCTGCAACACAAGTGTCTGCAGAGCCGCTTCGTCAATGGCCGTTTGCACTGTCCTGCCGTCTTCTTCCACGTAGCCGACCACCTGGCCGGCGGCGCTGTATTTGGGGATGGCCACCGGTTGAGAGGAGCCGAGGCCGACGACGATTATTTTGATGCCCGCCTGACGGACCTCGGATAGGACCTTGTTCAGATCAGACTGCTGGCCGGTGAAACCGCCATCGGTGAAGAGCAAGATTACTTTTTGCAAGTGATTGGGCTTCTCGTCCTTAAACATTTGCAGGGCGGTCTTGAGGCCTTCGGCATAGTCGGAGCCTCCGCCGGGGGCCTGATTGACGCCCATGCGTCGGCTCATGATCCAGCTCAAGGCTTCATAGTCGTCGGTTAGTTCAGCCTGGATAAAACCCTGGCCGGTGTAGTTGACGATGCCGATTTTATTGCGCTCAAGTGTGGGCATGATCTGGCGGCGGATGACGTATTTTGCCATGTCCAGGCGCATGCCGTAGGGACCTGTCACCTGGTCGGCGGTTACTTTTCTCAGGACTTGACCCTTGCCGTCGGTTATTTCCTCAGGCGGCATGACGGCGCGATAGTCTTCGGCGGCCATGCTCGGGGAGACATCGACAACAGCGATCAGATGCATGTTGCCTTCCCGCACCACCTGTGGTGCATCGGTCAGTGACGGTCCGGCGGCGGCAATTATCGTGAGGGCCATGGCTGTCAGGCACAGTGCGGCTTTCGTCAGCTCGCGCTGGGGGCTGATCGGGCTGGTGAAACGCTCGATCAGCGCTTCTTCACCCCAGGCGCTGCGAGCTGCTCGGCGCTGGCTGTAAGAAATATATAAAAGAGCTGCCATGGCCGGAAGAGCGCTGGGCAGCAAATAAAGATACTGCGGCCGAAGCCAGTGTATATCAGGCATAAAGAGATGCATGATAATTCTCCTCTAAATTGTGTCGCGGCGACCTTTGCCCGGCTGAGTGCTGGGATCTTGGCCGGGTACGGGCGTGGTGCCCTGACCGCTTTTGTCTTCAGGCTTGCCC
>Ga0105248_10002133_pt1 | contig 21883 bp, 18 predicted proteins | sample KBSS34metaG_FD_81524 | JGI IMG/M metagenome (GOLD analysis project Ga0105248, IMG submission 81524) | Switchgrass rhizosphere microbial communities from Kellogg Biological Station, Michigan, USA - KBS S3-4 metaG | ecosystem: Host-associated > Plants > Roots > Rhizosphere > Soil | place...
CCGCCGGCCGCGGCATCGTGCACTCCGAGCGCCGCCCGCCCGACATGGCCGACCGCGCAGCGCCCAAGCACGGCCTGCAGCTGTGGATGGCGCTGCCCGCCGAGAACGAGCAGGACCCGCCGAACTTCGACCACACGCCCGCCCACAGCATTCCGGTGCACGAGCGCGAAGGCGTGACGGCGCGCGTGCTGATCGGCAGCGCGCATGGCCTGGAATCGCCCGTGCCCACGCTGTCGCCGACGCTCTACGTGGACTACCGCCTCGCGCCTGGCGGCTGCATCGAGCTCCCCGACGCGACCGAGCGGCTGCTCTACGGCGTCGACGGTGCCTTCGAGGTGGACGGCGAGCCCGCGCAGCCCTGCACGGGCCTCGTGCTGCCCTCGGGCACGGTGCGCCTGGCTGCGCGCGAGGGCGCGCGCGTGGTGCTCATCGGCGGCGACAGCCTCGGGCCGCGCCATATCTGGTGGAACTTCGTGGCCACGCGCAAGGAGCTGATCCTGGAGGCCGCACAGGCCTGGGAGGCCGGCGGCATCGGCGACGTGCCCGGCGACCCGGAGCGCATGCCCCTGCCCGACAAGCGCCCGCACTGAGCGCTCAGCGGCGCAGCATCCAGAAGTTGCCCGCCACCGCGAGCGCGGCGCCCGCCAGCGCCGCCAGCCCCGGCCGATAGCCCTCGAACGCCACCGAGACGCACAACGCCAGCACGGGCGTCATCACGCCGATGGTCGAGGCGCGGCCGGGCCCGATCCGCTGGAGCAGCGTGAGGTAGCCGGCGAAGGTGAGCACCGAGCCGGCGAGCGCCAGGTACAGCAGCGAGCCCCACCACTGCGGGTCCTGCGGCCAGTGCAGCGTCTGCCCCGTCAGCAGCAGCACCGCGAAGGAGCATGCCGAGCCCCAGAGCATGCCGAAGCCCATCGACGGCCACAGCGGCAGCGACTCGCGCGCGTTGCGCGTGGCCAGCAGGTTGCCCGACACGCTCAGCGCCAGGCCGAGCAGCGTGATGCCCACGCCGCGCAGCGTGGCCGCGCCCTGCGTGGCGTGCTGCAGTTCGGGCAGGAAGATGAGTGCGACACCGCTCATCGCCAGCAGCGCACCGGTCACGAAGCGCACGCCCAGCGGCGCGCGCCACAGCCAATGCGCACCCAGCGCGTTCAGCAGCGGCGAGGCCGAGCTCACCACGGCCACGAGCCCGGAGGCGATGTACTGCTCCGCGTGGTAGTAGCCGAGGTAGCTCAACGAATACATGAACACGCCCTGCGCCGCGAGGCGCGCGTGCACGCGCCATGGAAAGCGCAGGCTCACCCCGCGCCACGCGCACCAGGCCAGCACCGCGGCACCGGCCAGCGCGAAGCGCAGCGCCACGCCGGCCTCGGGGGTGGCGTGGCGCAGCTGCAGGGTGATGGCATACCAGGTGGTGCTCCAGACGAGCACGCACACCGTGAAGATCTGCCAGTTGGCCAGCGTGGCGAAAGCGCCGGGGCCGCGCGCGGCGGCGGTCATTCGAACCGCACCGTGGCTTCGCCGCGCGCGCCCACCTGCAGCACGCGCTCGAAGCCCTCGACGATCACCGCATTCATGCCGAAGGTGATGCCGCCGTCCACCCGCGGGTCGGCGCGGTAGCCGCTCAGGGTGTCCAGCGGCTCGTGGCCGGTCTGCGCGGTTTCGGGGTCGACGTTGGGGATGGGGCAGCGCGCGCAGGGCTTCACCAGGCGCAGGCGCACCGGGCCCTCGGGCGTGTCGAAGCGGATCTCGTGCAGGTGATCCTCCTCGTGCGCCTGCAGGCCCGAGAGCACGAGGTTCGGGCGGAAGCGCTGCATCGCCACCGGCGCCACGCCGCGCGCGGCCAGCCGCTCGTTGAGCGACTGCAGCGAAGCCTGCGACAGCACGAGCACCGGGTAGCCGTCGGAGAACGCGTTGCCCGCCTCGACATCGCCGGTCCAGCGCCGGCTCGACAGCCGCCGCTGCTCGGGATCGAAGCGCGCGAGGCGCAGCCGACGGCCGAGAAAGTCGCTGAACCACTGCGCGGGCAGATCCCCCATGTCGTAGGCGTCGATCTCGTCGTCCCACACGCGCACGCGGGCGCGCTCCTCGACCGCGTCCAGCGCCAGGTGCAGCGCCAGCATGCCGGGTGCTCGCAGCACCAGGTCGGCATGGCGAAGCTGCGTGCGCACGAGCGCCATGCGGGGCAGCTCGCGCTGGGTGACGAACTCGCCGCGCTCGTCCACCACCATCCAGGTGCGGTCGAACTCGAAGCCGGTTTCGGTCAGCAACGCCTCATGCGCCGACACCCCGGCGCACGACTTCACCGGGTAGACGTGCAGCGACGCCACCTCCACGTTCACATCACTCATCGGTTCTCGTTCCTCGGGCCTTCAGCGGCCGAGCAGGCCGCGCAGGCGATCCTTCAATTCGTCTTCGGGCTTCTTCGGCGCGGGGGCGGATGCGCCGGCCGCGGGCGTCGCCGCGTGGGCGCCCGTGCCCGGAATGATCGCGCGAAGCACGTCCGAGCCCTTGCCGAGCGCGCCGCGGGCCTTGGCTTCCAGGAGGGATGCGGCGACCTCGGTCCAGCGCACGCGGTAGGTCACCGAGTCCATCGGGCCTTCCAGCTCGACCGGCACCGTCACGCCCTTGAGCGCGGCCAGCTCGGGGCCGCCCTGGCCCTCGGTGCTGCTGGTGACCGTCGCGCGCGCCACGTAGTCGACGCGCGAGCGCCCGATGTCGATCGCGCCTTCGCCGCCCACGCGCAGGAAGGGGCTCTGGGCGACGAGGTCGTTGCTGCGCGCGACGCCGTCTCGGATGTCGAAGCTCACGCGCATCTCGCTGAAGTCGGTCTTCTCGTCCATGCTCGACTTCTGCACCTCGTCTCGATTGAGCGAGATGGCCGATCGCCACTGGCGCAGCGACTTCGCGAGGTTCACGCCGTGCACCGAGGCATCGCGCACGTCGATGGAGGCGCGGCCGGCGAGGGTCGAGCGCGCGGCGGCCGCGGTGGTCGCGGTGCTCGACAGGTCCGCGCTCACGTTGCCGCGTCCTTCCAGCTTGTCGTACTGCGCCACGTCGCGCAGCAGCGCGCGCAGGTCCACCTGCTTCGCATCGAGCTTGGCGGTGACGCGATTGCCCTGGGCGCTGGCCGTTGCCTGCGCGTTGACGCTGCCGCCCCAGGTGCGCGCGCTGAGCTGGCGCACCCGCAGCACGCCCGCATCGATCGCGGCTTCGAGCACGAGGTCGTCCGCGCGGTAGGGCGGGTAGACGAGGCTGTCGGCGCGCAGCGCGAGCTTCGCGTCGAGCGAGCTGAGGACCGACATGTCGATCGGCTCGCCCGACGGCGGCGGTGCGCTGGCGGCCTGCGCCGGCGAGGCTGCGCTCGCGCCCGCCCGTGCTGCAGCAGCGGCGCGCTTCTCGGGCGCCATGAAGTGCGACAGGTCGAGCGCCGCGAACTGCGCGCGCGCATCGACGAAGGGCACGCGGCCCTCCAGCCGCGCGGTGCCTTCGGTGGAGAAACGCTGCTCGTTCAGACTGCCTTCGAGCGACCAGGCCGCACGCTTGGGCGACCCTTCGGCCCGCCCGGTGGCAGCCAGCGTGAGCGGTGCGAGCGAGGGGTCCTTGAAGCCGAGCTGCACGCGCATCTTCTCGAGCGCGGCGGCGAGCTCGCGCGGCTGCAGCGTGAGGTCGGTGCTGATCTCGCCCTGCACCGAGCGACCCTGGCCCTCGCCCTGCACGTGCGCGGTGACGGCGGGCACGAGCACACGATCGAAGCTGCCCTGCGGCGCGCCCGAGTCGAGCTGCACCTGCAGCTTCAGGTCCCCGCCGAGCGTGGCCTTGCCGGACAGCGGTCCGCCCTTGAGCGTGGTGCCGTGCACCGCGAGCTGCGGCCACTTCAGCGTTGCGACGAGCGGCGCGCCGGCCTGCGTGCCCTGGATCTGCGCGTCCAGCCCGGCCAGCTCCACCGCGGTCTCGGCCGGTGCGTAGACGAGCTTGTCCAGCGCCAGCGTGCTGTCCTTCAGGTCGAGCCCCAGGCGCCGGCCCGACACGCGCAGCTTCAGCGGCCCGGCGGTGGTCGAGCGCGTCGCGCCGTCGTAGCCCAGCGCGCCCGCGAGCTGTGCGTCCAGCGCGTCCACGCCGAACGCCTTGCCCTTGATCGAGAGCTCGGTGTCGCGCAGCGCGACGCTCGCGGCCGCGCCGCTGGGCATTTCCAGGTGCATCCGGGTGCTCAGCTCGACGCTCATGTCGGCCGCGGGCTTTGCGAGCAGGGTGCGCGCGACGAGCTTCACCGGCGTCTCCAGGCCGCTGGCCAGGCGGCCGGTGGTCAGCTCGTTGACGAGGATGCGTCCGTCGATGCCGGCCGGCACGTCGCGCACCACGGCCTGCACTTCGCGCAGCTCGATGCCGTCGATGTCGAAGCTGCCGCCGTGCGCGGCCGGCGCGGCGGAGGCGGCGGGCGTCTGAGCCGGCGGCGCGGGCTCGACCAGGTCCTCGAAGTTGGTGTGGTTCGCGCCGTCGCGCAGGTAGACCAGGTTCACGCCGCGTGCGCTGACGTGGTCGATGGAGAGCTCCTTGCGCAGCAGCGGCAGCAGGCGTACCGACAGCGAGGCCTCCTCCACCGCGGCGAACACATCGGGGCGGGCGCGCTCGCTGAGCGAGACCTTGCGCACGGTGAGCGCCAGGTGCGGGAAGACGCTCAGGCTGATGGGGCCGTCGATGACGAGGGTGCGCTGCTTGTGCTCGCGCATCCAGTCGATCGCGACGCCCTTGTACCGGTTGGGATCGAAGCTGGCGACGAAGATCGCGATGCCCACCACCGCGACCAGCAGCGCAGCGGCCAGTCCGATGAGGGTGAAGCGGATCCATTTCGGCATGACGACATCCAGGCATGTGGCGCAGCCGGGCATTGTGCGACGCCGGCCGCGGCGCCAGCATCCCAGGGAAGCCGGTTCCTACAATCGCGCGCATGGACGGATTCGATGTGTGCGTGTGCGGCAGCGGCGCCGTGGGGCAGGCCCTGGCGCTGTCGCTGTCGCGCCTGGGGCTGCGCGTGGCGCTTGCCGGCGGCCCGGCGCGCGCGGGCTCGGCGCAGGACGTGCGCACCTACGCGCTCAACGCCCGCTCGGTGGCGCTGCTGACTCAATGCAAGGTCTGGGATGCGCTGCTTGCGCGCAGCCCGTGCGTGGCCACCCGCGTGGAGGACATGCGCGTGGCGGGCGACCGCGGCGGCGCGCTCGAATTCACCGCCTGGCAGCAGTGCGTGAGCGAGCTCGCCTGGATCGTCGATGCCGCGGCGCTCGAGGCCGAGCTCGATGCCGCCTTGCGCTTCGCGCCGCACGTCACGCGCACCGAGGCCCCCGTGCCGGCCACGCTGCTGGCCGTGTGCGAAGGCAAGGATTCGCGCGTGCGCGATGCCCTGGGCGTGAAGGTCGACCGGGTGGACTACGGGCAGCGTGCCGTCGCGGCGCGGCTCGCGAGCGACCAGCCGCACCAGGCGCGCGCGCTGCAGTGGTTCGCCAGCCCCGACGTGCTCGCCCTCCTGCCCTTCGACCTGCCCGGCGAGGCGGGCGGCTATGGGCTCGTGTGGTCGCTGCCCGAGGCACGTGCGCAGGAACTGCTGCAGATGGACGCGCCCGCGTTCGAGCAGGCGCTCAACGAGGCGACGCACGGCCAGGCCGGGCGCCTCGCGCTGCGCAGCGAGCGCATGAGCTGGCCGCTGCGCATGGCGCAGGCCCGGCGCTGGCATGGCCCGGGCTGGGTCCTGCTGGGCGATGCCGCGCATGTGGTGCATCCGCTGGCGGGCCAGGGCCTGAACCTCGGGCTGGCCGATGTGGACACGCTCGTCGACGTGATCGTGAACGCGCGTCGCGACGAGCCCTGGCGCGCGCTGTCCGACGAGCGGATGCTCGCGCGCTATGAGCGCGCACGGCTCGCGCCCACCTGGGCCATGGTCCGCTTGACCGACGGGCTGCTGCGGCTTTTCGCGCCCTCGCAGCCCGTGCTGGCCTCGCTGCGCAACAATGGCCTCTTCCTTGTCGACCACCTCTCGGCCCTGAAGCGCTGGCTCGCCCGGCGCGCCCTGCAGGGCTGATTCCCGAGTATCCGAATGCTTCGCTCCCTCGCCCTGGCCGCATCGGCCGCGCTGCTGTCCCTCGCCTGCGCCGTCGCCTGGTCGCAGCCCGCGCCCGCCGCAGCCGACGCCGCGATCCGCAAGTCGCTCAAGGAGCGTGCGCCCGACCTGCCCGCGCCCGATGAAATCAGCCTCTCGCCGATTCCCGGGCTCTTCGAGGTCCGCGTGGCCGGCGAGATCTTCTACACGGACGCCGACGCCAGCTACGTGCTGCACGGCGACCTCATCGACACCAAGGCCCGCCGCAACCTCACCGAGCAGCGCCTGAACGTGGCCAGCGCCTTCGATTTCGCCAAGCTGCCGCTGAAGGACGCCATCGTCTGGAAGAAGGGCGGCGGTGAGCGCAAGCTCGTGGTGTTCGCCGACCCGAACTGCGGCTACTGCAAGCGCTTCGAGGCCGCGCTGCAGAAGGTCGACAACGTCACCGTCTACACCTTCCTCTACCCCATCCTCGGCGGCGATTCGCCGGAGAAGGCCAAGGCCATCTGGTGCGCCAAGGACCGCACCTCCGCCTGGCGCAACTGGATGATCGATGCCGCGCCGCCGCCGCGGCCGCTGGGCGATTGCGCCACGCCGATGGAGCGCAACCTGGAGCTCGGCCGCCAGCACCGCGTCACCGGGACCCCCGCCATCGTGTTCGAGGACAACACCCGTGTGCCTGGCGCGATGGACGCCGCGGCCATCGAGAAGCAGCTTCAGGCCAGCAGCAAGAAGAAGGGCTGAGGCTTTCGGGCCTTTCTTCTGCCGCCGATCGAGTTCGGCCCCCGCGTAGGTTGGATGCCCGAGCCCATCGGGCCGGCGCCGTGCATTCCGGGACGCACGCAAGCGCGTTGCGGTGCATACCGCGACGGGGCCACGTGAATCAATTCACACGACGTGCGAGACCGGGAGACTCAGTCCACGCAGGCGCAGGCCTCGCCGTAAAGGTCCGCTGAAGTGATGCTGACCGTCCTTCCCGGCCGGGAAGTCGCGCCGTACTGTTCGCACAGTCGGCAAGGGCGAGCGGACCGCACGAAGGCCGGGGCGCGCGCCCGACCTGCCACAGGTAATCCCCGAGCCGCGTCAGCACGGCTTCACGCAAAACGCGAAGGAGACAAGCCTTGGATACGCACACCATCGCGGCGACGGCCGTCGGTGCGCCCGCGCTCGCGGGCATCCTGGACCTTCAGCGCCAGGCTCACCGCGCCGACCCGGCCCCGGGCTGCGAGCGCCGGCTCGACCGCCTGGACCGCCTGGCGCGCATCAACGAGCAGCACTGCGACGACATCGCGGCGGCCATCTGCGCCGACTTCGGCCACCGCTCGACCCAGGAAACCCTCCTGTCCGAGGTGTTGATGGTGGGCGCGGCGATCCGCAATGCGCGCCGCCACCTGCGCGCATGGATGAAGCCCCGGCGCGTGGCCACGCCGCTTCACTACCTGCCCGCGAGCAACCGGCTCATGCGCCAGCCGCTCGGCGTGGTCGGGGTCGTCTCGCCCTGGAACTATCCCTACCAACTCGCCATCGGCCCCGCGGTGGGGGCGATTGCCGCCGGCAACCGCGTGATGATCAAGCCCTCCGAGCTGACGCCGCGCTTCAGCGAGCTGCTGGATCGCCTGGTCGCCAGTCACTTCAGCGCCGAGGAGGTGAAGGTCGTGCAGGGCGATGCCGATCTCGCCCGCGCCTTCGTCGCGCTGCCCTTCGATCACCTGCTCTTCACCGGCTCGACCGCGGTCGGCCGCGAAGTCGCGCTAGCGGCGGCGCGCAATCTCACGCCGGTCACGCTGGAGCTCGGCGGCAAGTCGCCCGTGCTCATCGATGCGAGCTGCGACTTCGCCGTGGCCGCGCCGCGCATCGCCTTCGGCAAGTGGCTCAACGCCGGCCAGACCTGCATCGCGCCGGACTACCTGCTCGTGCCCAGGGGCCGCGCGCACGCGCTGGCCGATTCGCTCGCTGCGGCGGTGGGCAAGCTCTATCCGAGCATCGCAGGCAATGCCGACTACAGCAGCATCGTGAGTGATCGACACATGCAGCGCCTTTGCGGCCTGCTCGCCGACGCCGTGCGCCAGGGCGCCACGCTGCGCCCGCTCGGCCAGCACGCACCCGCCGAGCGCAAGCTCGCGCCCACCCTCGTGCTCGGCGCGACGCGCTCGATGCTCGTGATGCGCGAGGAAATCTTCGGGCCGGTCCTGCCGATCGTGGAGTACGAGTCGCTCGGCGACGCGATCGAGTTCATCAACGCGGGCGAGCGACCGCTGGCGCTCTACTGGTTCGGCAGCGACCGAGCGAACCGCGAGCGCGTGCTCGCGCAAACCCTCTCCGGCGGCGCGACGGTGAATGACTGCCTCTGGCACTTCGCGCAGGAAGGCCAGCCCTTCGGCGGCGTGGGGGCCAGCGGCGTCGGCGCGTATCACGGCGAATGGGGCTTTCGCACCTTCAGCAAGGAGAAGCCCGTCTTCCTGCAGTCGCGGCTGAACGGCATCGGCCTGCTTCACCCGCCCTACGGCAAGACCTTCGACCGCATGCTGTCCCTCCTCAAGCGCATTGCATGAAGCCGAGGCCTCCCACCTAGAAGTGGAAGGCGACGCCCAATGCCGGGCCCGAGAAACGCAGGCTCTGCAGCGGGCGGTCGTTGCTCTGGTCGTACCAGAGATAGCGATAGCTCAGCTGCACGTCGCCCCACGAGAAGGCGCGGCCGATGCCCGCAAGGGCTTGCGTCGTGCGCGACGACTTCGAGCCCGCGCCGGCATCCAGGTAGTAGGGCACGTACCAGCGGCCGTCGCCGAAGCGCCAGCGGCCGCGCACGCCGACGACGAGATCGACGAAGGTCTGGCTCGCGGACACGGTGCCCGTGCGCGCGAAGCTGAAGCCCGGGCCGTTCGTGGTCGAGCTCAGGAACCAGTCGAGGGTCGTCTCCAGGTGCAGCAAGCGCAGGCCGCCGAGCACGTCCAGCGTGGCCGAGTCGCTGCGCGCCACCGTGTAGCTGCCGGCCAGCAACCAGGTCCAGCCTTCCAGGTCCGTGCGCGTGCCGGCGTTGTTCTCGCGCGTGATGGGCACGATGCCACCGCGACCCACCGAGCTGACGTGGCTGTCCTCGTTGCCGAAGTTGAGGTAGATGAGGTCGGTGATGGCGGCCACGTCGCCGCGGCGCGCCTCGGCGCTCACCATCGCCACGAACTGCAGGTTCTTCAGATAGCTGTTCGGACCGGTCTCGGTCTCGACGTTCGAGCCGCTGGGCGGCGGCAGATCGAAGCGCAGCCGACCGTTGACGTTGGGCAGCCAGATGTAGGGAGTGACGGTGAACTGCCACTGCGCGGGCTGCACCTGCAGCGATTGGGCCGTGGCACACCCGGGCAGGGCGGCGGCGAGCATCACGAGCGCGGCGAGAGCGGTCTTCGAGGCACGACGGGTCACGGGCGCTGAGCTCATGCTGCTTCCTCCGGGGCGCGTGATCGATGCTAGGTCGGCACCGATGCATGCACACCCCGGGTCCATGGCAATTCGCCTTGCCGCTCACCCCTGGAAGCTGACCGCAAGCCCCACCGACGAGCCCGACACGCCGGTGCCGAAGAGGTGCCGCACCACGACGCGTGCGCGCTCCACCCACACGTGCCGGCCCGAGAGATCGATCTCCAGGCCCGCGCCGATCGAGCTCAGCCGGTCGAAGCCGAGTGCGCCGCGCTGCGAGCCGACGAACTCCGAGTGAGCGGCCTCGACCACGTAGCGGATGGGCCGGTCGAAGGCGGCGAAGCCGCTCGCGCGCCGCCAGCGTCCCCAGGCGGACAGCGTGGAGGCGTCGGCACTGCCTTCGAGCGCGGGTGTGGAGCTCGACGTGCTGCGCAGCCGGATGGCGGTGTAGCGGAACTCCGCGTCGAACTCGTCGCGCGGTCGATGGTCGCGATAGACCAGCATCAACGAGCCGCCGGCACCGGCGACATCGAGATGGCCGTCGGCGAGAAAGTCCGAGGCGCTCCCGCTGCTGCGCCCGAACTCGGTGCTCGGGATGCGCAACTCGCTGCCGATGCGGCCGATCGCGATGTTGAAGATGGGCCGCAGCACGAAGTGCGGCGCCAGCGCGAAGTCCCAGCCGATGCCGCCGGTGGCGGTGGTCGCATCCCATTTCACCGGCACGTGCAGCCCCCCGCCGTTGGCGCTGCTGATGAACTGCGGGTCGTAGCGGCTCGCGCCGAGCGAGCCTTCCAGATAGATCGGCAGGCTCTCGCTCACGGTGAAGCCGCCGCCGATCTGGTTGATGCGAAAGCCCGGGTTGCCCGAGGCCGCATTGCTGATGGACAGCGAACTCGCCGTCGCGTCGGGGATGACCTGGTAGGAGGTGATGGTGAGCACCGCGTTCGCCTGCGTGCGCAGGTCTGCGTCGACCACTGGCGCGATCTGCGCCTGCGTCGCGGCGCAGTGCGCGCCCGCGGCCGCCGCGATGCATCCAGTGGCCAGGGCGCGCGCGCGATTCATCGGCGGAAGGTGCGAAAGCGGGCAGCCTTGCGCGTCGGTGCGCCGCGCGCAATCCCGCAGACGTCTTTGACAGAGGCCGCTAGATCACCTTGCGATCCGCGGGCGCGGGCGGGATCCACTGGTACAGCCAGGTCTCGGTGAGCGGCTTGTCGCCCAGGCGCAGGTACAGGCGCAGCGTCACCGGATCGGTGCTGTCGTCCATCGGGCGCAGGTCGAACTGCGCGCGCCAGCCGTTGACGGAATCGAGCGGTCGCGCCGAAGTGATCTCCAGCTTGCCGCGGCTGGCCACGATGACCGGCTCCACCTTCGCGTCGCGCGGCACGCGGGCCAGCTCCTCGCCCGCGAAGTCCACCGTGAAGCGCCACGAGAAGTACGGGCGCGGCTTGCCCACGATGCCGCCGATGCCGGTGCGCGTGGCCACGCAGTGGCCGAGCTGCGGCTGCACCGGCGGCTGCGCGCCCCAGTAGAGGCGGTAGCCCATCAGCATCTCTTCGCCGGGCTGCACGGGCTTCGCGGGGTTCCAGAAGGCGACGATGTTGTCGAAGGTCTCGTCCACCGTGGGGATCTCGATGAGCTGGACCGAGCCCGCGCCCCAGTTCGTCTTGGGCTCCACCCACAGCGAGGGCCGGCGGTTGTAGAACGCGCCGTCGTCCTGGTAGTGGTCGAAGTTGCGGTCGCGCTGCACGAGCCCGAAGCCGCGCGGGCTGTCGTCGCCGAAGGCGTTGAACTGCAGGTTCTTCGGATTGGTGAGCGGGCGCCACACCCATTCGCCGTTGCCGCGCCACATCGCAAGCCCGTCGGAGTCGTGGAGCTCGGGTCGCCAGTCGTTGGCCATGCGGCGGTCGTTCTCGCCGGTCTGGAACATGCTCGTGCAAGGCGCGATGCCCAGTCGCTCGATCGACTTGCGCGGATACAGCGCCGCGTCGATCTCCATCACCTGCGTCTCGCCCGGCGTGATCGCGAAGCGATAGGCGCCTGCGATGCTCGGCGAGTCCAGCAGCGCGAGCACGACCACGGTGTTGGAGCCGGGCGCGGGGCGCTCCAGGTAGAAGGCGGTGAAGTCGGGGAACTCCTCCGGGCGCCCCATGCCGGTGTCGATGGCGAGGCCTCGCGCCGACAGCCCGTACTGCCACTCGCCGCCGACGGCGCGGAAGTAGCTCGCGCCGAGGAAGGCCGCGAGGTCGCGCTCCCAGTCGGAGTGGAAGTTCAGGCGAAAGCCCGCGAAGCCCAGATCGGCGGGCAGCTCGCCGGCCTTCAGCCCGCTCTTGCCGTAGTCGAACATCGCCGGGTCGTAGGCGAGCTCCTGCGCCTGCCCGTTCGCGAGCTCGTACATGCGCACCGGCTTGCCGAAGAAGAGGCCGAGGTGGAAGAAGCGCGCGCGAAAGCGCAGGTCCTGGTCACCCCACAGCGCGTGGTCGGAGCGGAAGCGGATGGACTGGTACTCGTCCCAGTCGAGCTTGGTGACCGGCGTGGGCAGCTTGCCGGCGAAGGGTTGATAGGGCACGGAGGCGAGCGCGCGAGCCTGGCCCTTCAATGCCGCGTAGTCGAAGGGGCGCGGTGCGCCCAGCGGCTTGAGCGCGGCGAAGGCGTCGATCCAGGAGAGGCTGAGCGTGCCGGCGGCGAGCGCGGCTGCGTGGCGGATGAACTGGCGTCGTTTCTGCATGCGCGGCAGTGTGCCGAAAGTCGCGAAAGTCCCGCCATCCCGGATGTGCGGCATGACCTTCGCGGCGTCAAAGGATTCGCGCTTCCCGTCAGCCAGCGGTCCGAGAGTGGGGGCGGGGCTGGACAGCTGCCCTGCCGCTGGAGCCCCCTTTCCCAAGGAGTGCTCCCATGAAGCGCGAACTCGCTCTCAAGTCGCTCATCGCGGTCGGCCTGTGTGCCGCCGCACTCGCAACGGCCCGCACGCCCGCAGGTGCGCCGCCCGCTCCGGCGAAAGCCCCGGCCCGCCCGGCTGCGACCGCCACCACCACCGCTGCGCCCGCGCACACGACGGGACAGCCCAATCAGAGCTGCGGCAGCTCGACCGCGCCCAACACACCCGGCAATGCGGTCCAGGCGCCCGGCTCGGCATTCAATCCGGACGGCAAGGCCGGGACCGTCTACGCGGGCCAGCAGCCGCAGAACTCGCGCAACCCGGTGAGCGTGTCGCAGTACGACGTGGCCTGCTCTCACCAGCGTTGAGCTGAGGCCCCGCGGGGGGCGGGGCGGGTACTCATCTGGATGCCCGCGAGCCGGAGTGCGGGTTTGCCCGATGGGCCGCGGGCGCGGCGGCGATTCAATGCCCCATGCGCAGCATTCCGGACGTGCTGCGCTGCAGCGTGCCGCGGTCCGGATCCCAACGCATCCAGTGGACGAGGAGGCAAGCATCATGACTCCGGCCGCCTTCGACTATCACGCGCCAGGCTCGATCGCCGACGCGGTGAAGCTGCTCGGCTCGCTCGGGCCCGACGCCAAGCTGCTGGCGGGCGGACACAGCCTGCTGCCGATGATGAAGCTGCGCTTCGCGCAGCCGTCGCACCTGGTCGACCTCGCGCGCATCGCGGAGCTGCGCGGCATCTCGCAGGTGGGCGAGGAGATCCGCATCGGCGCGATGACGACCGAGCACGACCTGCTGCATTCGCAGCTGCTGGCCGCGAAGCTGCCGCTGCTGGTCGAGGGCGCGGGCTGGATCGCCGATCCACAGGTTCGCTACAAGGGCACGATCGGCGGGGACATCTCGCACGGCGACCCGGGCAACGACCATCCGGCGCTGATGCTGGCGCTGGACGCATCCTTCGTGCTGCAGGGGCCGGACGGCGAGCGCGTGCTCGCGGCCGACGGCTACTTCCTCGGCCTTTATTCGACGCAGGCGCAGCCCGACGAGATCCTCACGCAGATCCGCGTGCCCATTCCGCCCGCGGGCACGGGCTGGTCCTATCGCAAGCTCAAGCGCAAGACCGGCGACTTCGCGACCGCCGCGACCGCGGTGCTGCTGCAGATGTCGGGCGGCAGCGTGGGGAAAGTGGCCATCGCGCTCACCAACGTCGCGCCGACGGCGCTGCGCGCACGTGAGGCCGAGGCGAGCCTCGTGGGCAAGCCGCTGGACGAGGCCGCGCTGAACGAGGCCGCGCGCCTGGCGATGAGCATCTGCGACCCCGCGCCCGACCAGCGCGGAGACGCGCTCTACAAGACCGCGATGTGCGGCGAGATGACGCGCCGTGCGCTGCTGGCCGCGCGCGAGCGCGCGCGCTGACTGACTGAGAACGCAAGTCCCGTCCCTCCTTCAAACGGGAGTCAAGAGATGGCGAACACGCAAACGGTTTCGTTCACGCTCAACGGCAAGGGCGTGGCCGCGACGGTCGAGCCGCGCGAGCTGCTCATCCACACGCTGCGCGAGCGCCTCGCGCACACCGGTCCGCACATCGGCTGCGAGACCTCGCATTGCGGGGCCTGCACGGTCGACATCGACGGCATGTCGGTCAAGTCCTGCACGGTGCTGACCGTGCAGTGCGAGGGCGCGCAGATGCTCACCGTCGAAGGGCTGGAGCAAGGCGGCGTGCTGCACGCGATCCAGCAGGCCTTCCACGAGGAGCACGGCTTGCAGTGCGGCTACTGCACGCCCGGCATGCTCACCCGCGCGTATCGGCTGCTGAAGGAGAACCCGAATCCCTCCGAGGAGGAGATCCGCTACGGCCTCGCCGGCAACCTGTGCCGCTGCACGGGCTACCAGAACATCGTGAAGGCGGTGCAGTCGGCCGCCGCGAAGCTCGCCGCGGCGCCCAAGGCCGCGGCCTGACGCTTTCCAACCCCGCACGCCATTTGCAGGAGGCCTCCATGGGCGACCTGTCCGAACTCCAGGAACGCGAACAGAAGCTGCAGGGCATGGGCACATCCATGCTGCGCAAGGAAGACGCACGCTTCATCCGCGGCCAGGGCAGCTATGTGGACGACATCAAGCTGCCGGGCATGCTGTTCGGCGCGCTGGTGCGCAGCCCCTACGCGCATGCGCGCATCCGCTCCATCGACAAGTCCTTGGCACTCGCGGTGCCTGGCGTGGTCGCGGTGCTCACGGCCGACGACTTGAAGCCGGTCAACCTGCACTGGATGCCCACGCTCGGCGGGGACGTGCAGGCGGTGCTGGCCGACAAGAAGGTGTGCTTCCAGCTCCAGGAAGTGGCGATGGTGCTGGCCACCGACCGCTATGCCGCGGCCGACGGCGCGGCGCTGGTGGAGGTGGACTACGAGGAGCTGCCGGCCATCGTCGACCCGAAGCAGTCGATGGCGGCAGACGCGCCGGTGATCCGCGAGGACATCGCCGACAAGAAGGAGGTCGGCCACGGTCCGCGCACGCACCCCAACCACATCTTCACCTGGGAGGCCGGCGACAAGGCCGCGGCCGATGCGGCCTTCGCGAGCGCGCCGGTCACCGTGCGCGAGGAGATCCTGAATCCGCGCGTGCACCCGTGTCCGCTGGAGACCTGCGGCTGCGTGGCCTCGTTCAACAAGGCCACCGGCTACCTCACCGTCTACATGACGACGCAGGCGCCGCACATCGTGCGCACGGTGCTGGCCATGCTCTCGGGCATCGCGGAAAGCAAGATCCGCGTCGTGGGCGGCGACATCGGCGGGGGCTTCGGCAACAAGGTGCCGGTGTATCCGGGCTACGTCGTGGCGATCGTCGCGTCCATCGTCACGGGCGTGCCGGTGAAGTGGATCGAATCGCGCATCGACAACATCTCCACCACCGGCTTCGCGCGCGACTATCACTGCGTGGGCGAGCTCGCGGCCGACACCGACGGACGCATCAAGGGCCTGCGCTTCACGGCGCTGGCCGACCACGGCGCGTTCAACTCGCACGTGTCGGCGACCAAGCTGCCCGCGGGCCTGTTCTCGATCTGCACCGGCTCCTACGCGATCCCCAACGCCTATTGCCGCGTCGACGCGGTCTACACCAACAAGGCGCCCGGCGGCGTGGCCTACCGATGCTCGCTGCGCGTGACCGAGGCCATCTACCTCATCGAGCGGATGATGGACGTGCTGGCCCGCAAGCTGAACATGGACCCGGCCGAAGTGCGCCGGCGCAACTTCGTGCAGGCCGAGCAGTTCCCCTACCAGACGTCCCTCGGCTGGACGCTGGACAGCGGCGCGTATGACGCCGCGCTCGACAAGGTGCTCAAGGCGGTCGACTACGAGGGCCTGCGGCGCGAGCAGGCGCAGCGGCGCGCCGACCCGGACGCCACCTCGCTCATGGGCATCGGGCTGTCGACCTTCACCGAGATCGTGGGCGCAGGTCCCACGAAGGTCTGCGACATCCTGGGCATCGGCCTCTTCGACAGCTGCGAGATCCGCGTGCACCCCACGGGCGGCGTGATCGCGCGGCTGGGCACCATGACGCAGGGCCAGGGGCACTCCACCACCTACGCGCAGATCATCGCCACCGAGCTCGGCCTGCCGGCCTCGGACATCGTGGTGGAGGAGGGCGACACCGACAAGGCGCCCTACGGCGCGGGCACCTGGGGCTCGCGCTCCACGCCGGTCTCGGGCGCGGCCACGGCGACGGCCGCGCGCAAGATCAAGGACAAGGCGAAGAAGATCGCCGCGCACCTGCTCGAAGTCGCCGAGGGCGACCTCGAATGGGAGATCGACCGCTTCAAGGTGCGGGGCAACCCCGCGCAGGCGAAGACCATGAAGGAGATCTGCATGGTCGCGCACACCGGCAACCTGCCCGACGGCATGGAGCAGGGCCTGAACGCGGTCTCCTACTACGACCCGCCCAACCTGACCTTCCCCTTCGGCGCGTATGTGTGCGTGGTCGACATCGACAAGTTCACCGGCGAGGTGAAGGTGCGCCGCTTCTATGCGCTGGACGACTGCGGCACGCGCATCAACCCGATGATCATCGAGGGGCAGATCCACGGCGGGCTCACAGAGGCCTTCGCGGTGGCGATGGGCCAGCAGATCCCCTTCGACGAGAACGGCAACCACCTGGGCAACAGCCTCATGGACTACTTCCTGCCCACCACGGTGGAGACGCCGCACTGGGAGACCGACCACACCGTCACGCCCTGCCCGCATCACCCGCTGGGCGCCAAGGGGGTCGCGGAGTCGCCGCACGTGGGCGGCATCCCCTGCCTCAGCAACGCGGTGATCGATGCCTTCGCGCACCTGGGCGTCACGCACATGGACATGCCGCACAGCGCCTGGCGCGTGTGGACCAAGTGCCATGAACTCGGACTCGACAAGCACTGATCGCAAGAAATGAAAGTCCCGCTTCAGAAGACCTTCGAGCTTCCGGTGCCCGCGAGCGCGGCCTGGGCATTCCTGCAGGACATCGAGGCGGTGGCCGGCTGCATGCCCGGTGCCGCGATCACGCAGCGCGTGGACGACAGCCACTACAAGGGCACGGTGTCGGTGAAGCTCGGGCCCGCGAATCTCGCGTTCCGCGGCGATATCGAGGTGAGCTCGCTCGACCCCGCGACGCGCAGCCTGCGCATGGTCGGCAAGGGCACCGACACCACCGGCAGCTCCGGCGCGTCGATGGACCTGAGCGCGCGCGTGGAGGAGGTCGATGCATCCTCGTGCCGGCTCTTGGGCACGAGCGAGATCTCGATGAGCGGCAAGGCCGCGACCTTCGGCGCGCGGATGATGGGCCCGCTGTCGGAGCAGCTGCTGCAGCAGTTCGGGGCCAACTTCGAGACGCGGCTGAAGGCGCGCTATGCGGCACAGGCCGCGGCTGACGCGCCGCAAGCGCCGACGGCATCGCCCGCACCCAGCGCGCCGGCGCAGCCCGATCCACCCGCCCAGCTCGACGGCCTCGCGCTCGCCTGGGCCCTGCTCAAGAACTGGCTTCGCTCGCTGTTTGGCGCGAGGAAGGCCTGAAGCGCTGAAGCCACGGTGCAATCGATGAGCGCATCCCGGGCGCAGGAGCTGAGCAGCCTGATCGACGAGCTGGCGGCTGCGGGCTACATCGCCGAGCCTGCGCTCGCGGCGGCGCTGCTCCTGATGCGCGACCTGGAGCGCCCGCTGCTGCTCGAAGGCGATGCAGGCGTGGGCAAGACCGAGGTGGCGAAGGTGCTCGCCACGGTGCGCGCCACGCGCCTCATCCGGCTGCAGTGCTATGAAGGGCTCGACGCGCACGCGGCCATGTACGAGTGGAACTACCAGCGCCAGCTCCTGGCCATCAAGCTCCTGGAGAGCGACGAGCGCGACATCGCGCAGAAGGAGCAGGACATCTTCTCGCAGCGCTACCTGCTCAAGCGCCCGCTGCTGGAAGCCATCACCTGCGAGCAGCCGCCGGTGCTGCTGATCGACGAGATCGATCGCGCCGACGAAGCCTTCGAGGCCTATCTGCTGGAGCTGCTGTCCGACTACCAGCTGTCCATTCCCGAGCTCGGCACGGTGCACGCCAGCTCGCGCCCGCTCGTCGTCATCACGTCCAACGGCACGCGCGAGCTGTCCGACGCGCTGCGCAGGCGCTGCCTGTACCAATACATCGACTACCCCGACTACGACAAGGAGCTCGCCATCGTGCGCAAGAAGGCGCCGGGCGCGACGCACGCGCTCGCGTGCCAGATCGTGGCCTTCGTGCAGGGCGCGCGGCGCATGGACCTGCAGAAGAAGCCCGGCATCGCCGAGACGCTGGACTGGACCGCGGCCTTGCTGCGCCTGGGCATCACGGCGATCGACGCCGGCGGCGCGCAAGGGCTGATGGACACGCTCAGCGCCCTCATCAAGACGCGCGACGACCGCGTGGCCTTCCCGCGCGAGGTGGTCGCGCGACTGGCGGCCGCATGCTGACGAACGGTGCGCCCGAAATCGCCGAACGTGCCGCCGATCGGCTCGCCGGCTTCCCGGGCTTCCTGCGCGCCAACGGCTTCGCCGTGGGCGGGGGCGATGCGGTGCAGGTGCTGCAGACGGCCGAGCGCGTGGGCGTGCTGGACCGCGAGATCCTGCGCTGGAGCCTGCAGGCGCTCCTTTGCGGACGCGCCGACGAATGGCAGCGCTTCGATGAGCTGTTCGACGCGTGGTTCCTTCCTCCCAACCGATGGCAGCGCGCCGAGCGCCGGGAGGCCGGGGACGGCGCGCGAAGCCCCGCCGGCATGCCGGACGAAGGCGACGGCGACGCCGCACCTGCACGCGAGGACGCCGCGCAGCGCCGCACCGCGAGCCCGCGCGAAGTGCTCGGCTCCACCGACTTCCGCGCCTTGGGCGAACGCGAGCATGCGCTGGAGATCGAAGCGCTCATGCGGCGCCTGGCCCGCCAGCTCAAGCCCATGCTCACGCGGCGCGACGCGCGCGCGCGGCTCGGTCGACGTCTGGACCTGCCCGGCACCATTCGCCGCAGCATCGCCAGCGGCGGCACCCCGCTGCACCTGGCCTGGAAGGACCGCCGCCGCGTGCGCCCGCGGCTCGTGCTGCTCATCGACGTGAGCCGCTCGATGGCGCTCTACAGCTTCTTCTACCTGCGCCTGGCGCGCTCGCTCGCGGCCGAGCTCGCCGACGTGCACAGCTTCATCTTTCACACGCGCATCACCGGGGTGTCGCAGGCGCTGCACGACCCCGACCCCTGGCGCGCGCAGGAGCGGCTGCACCTGCTCGCGCAGGGCTTCGGGGGTGGCACGCGCATCGGCGAGAGCCTCGCGCAGTTCAACCGCGAGCACGCGCCGCGGCTCGTGCACTCGCACACCGCGGTCATCGTCATGAGCGACGGCTACGACACCGGGGAGCCTGCGCGGCTGTCGCAGGCGCTTGCACAGCTGCACCGGCGCGCGCGACGCGTGGTGTGGTTCAACCCGCTGTGCAATCGGCCCGGCTATGCGCCCGTCGCACAGGGCATGCAGGCCGCGCTGCCGCACCTGGACCTGCTGGCGCCGGGTGCTGATCTCGCGTCGATCCGGGCCGTCCTGCCGCGGCTGATCGAGGCGCTGCACTGAAGCGAAGGAGAGCTGCACATGGGCTGCATCCTCAAGGGCAACAGCGGTCTGTACAGCCGCATGACGGTGGGTGCGGTGCTGCTTGCCGCGGGCGCCGGCTCGCGACTGGGCGGCAAGCCCAAGCCGCTGCTCGAACTCGGCGGCGTGCCGCTGATCCTGCGCCAGCTCATCGCGCTGTCGGGCTCGGGGGTGGACGAGGTCGCGGTGGTGCTCGGCCATCACGCCGATGCGGTGGAGGCGGCGATCCGCCAGTTTCCGATCACGCTCGTGCGCAACCCCGCGCCGGACGAAGGCCAGGCCTCGTCGGTGCGCATCGGGCTGCAGGCGCTGTCGCCGCGGCTGGATGCGGTGATCGTGGCGCTTGCGGACCAGCCGCTGATCGACGTGCAGGACATCACCGCGCTGATCGGCGCCTTCAAGAAGCGCGGCGACGCCGCCATGGTCGTGCCGCGCGTGCATGTGGACGACGACCACGCGGGCGAGCCGGGCAACCCGGTGATCTTCGATGCCGCGCTGCGCGAGGAATGGCTGCGCGGCGAGGCCGACCTCGCCTGCCGGCGCTGGCGGGCGGAGCATCCGCAGCACATCCGCTGGTTCGACACCGACAACACGCGCTACCGGCTCGACATCGACACGCCCGAAGACCTGGAGCGCTTCGCGGCCGGCACCGGTCATCGCCTGAGCTGGCCATCGGCCTGGGCCTGAAGGGTTGCCGTGGCCGCGCATTCACTCGGCTCCCACGCGCTGCCGCTGACGCTTGCGCGCGCGGCGGCCTGGTCGCTGCTGCTCGGCGGCTGGCTCGGCATGGGCAGCTTCGCGCTGGTCCTCGCGCCTTCGCGGCTGGCCGCCTTCGCGCTCGTCGCGCTGTGGCTGCTCGTGCTCGGCCTCGCCGCCGCGGTGGCCACGCGCGACGGGCTTCGCGCCTGGGTGCGGCGCGCGGGCCTGCTCGTCTGCGCGGCCATCGCGGTGGTCGCGCTCGCATGGTCCACGCGCGGCGGCGCGATGACGGCCCTCGTCACCGCAGTCATCGCATGGGGCGTGCTCACGGCACTCGCCTCGGGCGTGGTGCGCAGCCTGCGCCTGGCGCGGGCCTGGCGCCCGGGGCCGCCGATCGGCGCGGCAAGCCTCGGCGCGCTGTGCGCGGGCTTGGCCATCGGGGACCCCGGCGACCTTCAGGCGCTGGCGCTGCGACTGTCGACGCTCGTCATGCTCGTGAGCGCCGGCCTTGCGGTCCTGCAGCCCGCGGACGCGGCCTCGCAGCCGCCTCGCCGCTGCCGCGCGGGCCTCTTCGACTGCTCGCTGCCCGCCTGGCCGAAGGGCGCGTGGCGGGACCTGCGCCAGTGGCCCGCGCTGCTGGCGGGCCTCGCGATGCTGCCGATGATGGCCGCGCTGCCGCTGCTGGCGGCCTGGTGCCGCACGCAGGCGCTGGCGCCGCAGCTCATGGTGGCGCTGCACCTGGGCGCGATGTTCGTGCCCGCCCTCGTGCTGCGGCATTCGATCGCGAGCTGGTCGACGCGCAGGCTTTCGACGATGTGCGCGCTGTGCCTCGGGGCGGGCGCGGCCGTGGCGGTGTGGGCGCCGGCGCCGCTGGACCTCACCGGCGTGGCGCTCGCGCACGGCGCCGCCTGGGGGCTGGCCTGGGCCGGGCAGCTCTGGGCGCCGGACCGGCGCGCGGGCCAGGGCGCGTCCTCGCTGCGGGCGGCCATCGGCTATGCGGCGCTCACGATCGCCTTCGGCGTGCTGGTCGATCGCTACGGCGTGCGCGGCGTGACGGGGGCTCATGCGGCGCTCGGTCTCGCCGCAATCCTCGCGTGGGGGTTCGGCGCGATGCGCGGCGCATGGGTGCGTTCGCATCGCGATGCGGGTGTCGAGCTGCCAGCGCGCCGGGTTGGCCCCAGGTGACGAGCGCGAGCGCCGGCTCGAACATCGGCGCGCACCCCAGAGCCGACATGCACCACCCCACGCCACGCAGTCCCTGCACACGCTCGTGCGTGCTGCGCGGTGCCGCCGCCTTGCTGCTGGGCCTGGCGCTCCCCGTGCTTCACGCGCAGTCCCGGCCCGCCGCGGACTACCCGACCCACCCGGTGAGGATCATCGTCCCCTTCGCGGCGGGCGGCCCGGCCGACGTGTATGCGCGCTACCTCGCGCAGCACCTGCAGGCCGCACTCGGTCAGGCCTTCATCGTCGACGACCGGCCCGGTGCCGGCTCGATCATCGGCACGGATGCGGTCGCCAAGAGCGCGGCCGACGGCTACACGCTGCTGCTCATGTCGAACACGCACACGGTCAACGAGACCCTCGTGCCCAACAAGCCCTACCAGCTGCTGCGCGACTTCCAGCCAGTGGCGCCCATCAATTCCTCCGACCTCGTGCTCGTCACCCGTCCGGGCCTGGGCGTGCCCACGGTCGC
>Ga0105248_10002134_pt1 | contig 21882 bp, 25 predicted proteins | sample KBSS34metaG_FD_81524 | JGI IMG/M metagenome (GOLD analysis project Ga0105248, IMG submission 81524) | Switchgrass rhizosphere microbial communities from Kellogg Biological Station, Michigan, USA - KBS S3-4 metaG | ecosystem: Host-associated > Plants > Roots > Rhizosphere > Soil | place...
AGCGCTTGGAAGCACGCGACGCGGGAAGCAGGGATCACGGATTTCCGGTTCCATGATCTGCGGCACACGTGGGCGTCGTGGCATCGTCAAGCAGGCACGAGCTGCGATGAGCTCAAGGATCTGGGCGGCTGGAAATCACGCGTGATGGTGGACCGCTACGCGAAGTTTGCAACCGAGCATTTAACGGCTGCAGCAGAGCGAATTGAGCGCGGCCGTGATAGAAACGTGATTCCTTTGTCACGTTTTTGTCACGTTCCAAAAGCACAAGGGCCGATCGTTAGGCTAACCCCTTGAATTTTTGGTAGGCCGTGGCGGACTCGAACCGCCGACCAACGGATTAAAAGTCCGCTGCTCTACCAACTGAGCTAACGGCCCGCGGAAAGCGCGCCATTATAGCGGCTGGTACTTCGGCGAAGCGTCATCGCGGCGACGCAACGGCTCGCGCAAAGGTTCCGCGAACGAATCGTCGGGCGCGCGAATCGGCGCAAGGGCAAGATAGGAGAGCAATGCCACGGCCGCGATGCCAAGCGCGATCGCGAGCCCTATCGCAATCGGCGACAGGCTTCCGCCGATCGCCTCCATCACGAGCCACCCGTTGCACGCTATGACCAGCGCAGCCGCGACCGCTGCAATCGCCGTGACAACGCGCCGATTCACGTATTCGCCCATGACCGATCGACACGCGGTGAAACGGATCAGCGGAACCAGTGCGAACGGCAGCTGGAGGCTCAGCACGACTTGCGTGCCTACGAGCAGCGAAACGGTTGCGTCCTCGCCCATGATGCTGAGCACGAATACCGCCGGAAGGATGGCGATGCCGCGCGTGACGGCGCGAACGAGCACCGGCGAGCCGCGAACTCGAAGAAAACCCTGCATGACGATCTGTCCGGCGAGGGTTCCGGTGATCGTCGAGCTCTGACCCGCGCAGAGAAGCGCGACCGCGAACAGCAACCCGGCGAGTCCGGTGCCTAGCAACGGCGAGAGGAGCTGCTGCGCCTCGCGCAGATCGGTCACTTCGATCCCGGCTTTGTGGAACACGTCCGACGCAAGCACGAGGATCGACGCATTGATGCAGAACGCCACGTTCAGCGCGATCAGCGTGTCGATGAAATTGAACCGCAACGAACGCCGGCGCGCTTCGTCGCCGAGCGGTGCGACGCGCGTCTGCACGAGCGACGAATGCAGATAGAGGTTATGGGGCATCACCGTCGCACCGAGTATCGCGACGGCGATGTAGACGCTTGCCGCGTCGAGACGCGGCGAGAACACGTTGCGGAAGCTCGTCCACGTCGGTTCGGCGAGCCATACCTCGATCGCCAGACACGCACCGACGGTAAGGACAAGCACGGTGATCAGCGCTTCGAGCCGCCGCATGCCGAAGCGCTGCAGCGCGAGCAGCACGAATACATCGGCGGCCGTCACGACTGCGCCCCAGACCAGCGGAATGCCGAACAGCAGGTTGAGCGCGACCGCGCTGCCGAGCACCTCGGCGAGATCGCACGCGATGATGGCGACCTCGCACAGCACGAACAGCACGTGCACGACGGGACGCGGATAGCACGCGCGGCACGCCTGTGCGAGATCGAGCCGCGCGATGACGCCGAGGCGCGCAGCCAGCGTCTGCATCAAAAGGGCGACGCCATTCGCGACGACCAGCACCCATAACAGGTGATGGCCGAAGCGGGCGCCGCCTTCGATGTCCGTCGCCCAGTTGCCCGGGTCCATGTAGCCCACGCTCACGAGCGTGGCGGGACCGAGATACGCCAGAAAACGGCGCAGCCCGCTTGGCGCTTGCTCCGGCGCGAGCGTGTGAGCGAGCTGCTGAGGTGACATGACGGACTAGGTCACGAGCGACGCCGCGACGTCGATTTCGTTCCTTGTGTAGTGCGGGTCGATGTGCGGGCGCCCGCCGGATCGTCCGGCAGGTCGCCGTCGCCTTCCGCGGACTGCCCAGTGATTGCACCCGCACCGGGGCCGGCACCGAGATCCGCACCGGTCGTGGGATCGGCATCGAGGTCGGACATCAGTCGCTCGTTCATCTGTTCGCCGAGCGCCTGCTCGTCGCCATCGAGTTGCACCGAGAAGCTGCCGTCGCCGTCCTGGTCCGCCGGTTCCATTGCATTCGCGCCGTCCACGAATTCCCACTGAGGGCCCTGGTTCCAAGGCCCGCGCGTGTCTCCCGGGCCCACGGAAAGGTTGAAGTACTTGTTCGTGTATTCCGGCTTGCCGGGGAGCTTGCCCGTCGGGAAATTGGGCTCGATCGCATAGAGCGCCTTCTCGAACGACTTCTGATGCGCGATCTCGCGCGTCATCAGGAACCCGAGCGCGTCGGCAACGCCCGGATCCGCTGTCGCGTTGATCAGCCGCTCGTAGATCATCTTCGCGCGCGCTTCTGCCGCGATGTTCGAGCGCAGGTCGCACGTCGGATCGCCGATCGTATCAATGTACGCGGCCGTCCAAGGCACCCCGCCGGAATTGGTGAGCGGTGCGCCCGCGCCGTAGAGCAACGACGTCACATGACTGTCGCCGCCCTGGTTCAGGCGGCGGAACAGCTCGCCTTGCTCGGTCAGCCCTTCCGCGACTGCGCCTTTCATTCCTTTGTTCAACATGCAGACAATGGTGCCGATCACTTCGAGGTGGCTGAGTTCTTCCGTTGCGATGTCGTAGAGCATGTCCTTGCGGCCTGGATCGTCTTCGGCGATCGCCTGCGTGAAATAACGCATCGCGGCGGCGAGCTCGCCTTGCGGCCCGCCGAACTGCTCGAGCAGCAGGTTGGCGAGCACGGGGTCGGTTTCCGAGACGCGCACGGTGTATTGCAGTCGCTTGTTATGAGCAAACATGAATGGTCCTCCAAGGTGGGCGAACGGGAAGCGCCGGAGATCGGTACGTCCTGTTCGGGTCTTCCGAGAGAGCAAGCTCCATTCCCCGCGCCTCGAATCACGCTCGGGTGTGTCGTGCGATCTCGCTAAACGCCGCGCGCGCAGCGGCTTACGTCGATTCGCAGACCGCCGTTGCGCAGTGGATCAATTCGATGCGCGTGCGATCGCGCTGCGCCCGCACATGCAAAGGTGCGTGTAAAGATTGCGGTATGTGCGGAGAATCGACTGCGCGAAGCGCGGCCGATCGGCGAAGCGCGCTATTCGATTGCTTTTCGAGCCGGAAGAAAAGTTCCCGGCCGACGACGAGCTAGTGCGTCTCGCCCGTCAGGAACGGCGGCAACGAGGCGAACTCGATGCCTTCGTCCGTCAGCGCCTTCGCTTCGTCGCGCGACGCCTGGCCGCGAATCGCGCGCGGCGCAATTTCCTGGTAATGGATCTTGCGCGCTTCCTCGGGAAAGCGCCGACCCACGTTCTCGGTATTGCGAACGATCTCCCGCAACTTCGCGATCGCTTCCGCGGGCAAGCCGAGGGCGGTTTCGGCCGGCGGCCCGCGTTCCTCCGCAGGCTCCGCGGGCGGTGCGTTATCGCGCGCCGCGCCCTTCGTCACGCTCACCCGCGCGGACGGCACGCGCTCGATGTGCGCATCGTCGCAAACAGGGCACGTCACCAGGGAGCGCTCCTGCTGGCGCGCGAATTCCTCGCCCGAGGCGAACCACCCCTCGAAACGGTGTCCGTGCGCGCAGCCAAGCTCGAAAATGATCATGAGGATTGAAACGCCTGCCGACGGGTGCTCGTTGACTCCGCCATTCGCGCCTCCGACATTCTCATACTAAGACCGGCGGGCACTTGCAACGGCGCCGCCCGTCGCCTCGAGTGCCGCCGTACCGGCTTGCGCCGGCTCGCGCGCAGCACGGGCTGCCGGCCGGGCGTCCGAGCGATCGATGCGCCACATCTGATATCTGACCGCCATCACGCAGCCCACGACAATGGCCGCGAACGTCATCATCGAACCTATGGCAAGCGTCGAGATGCCCGTCAGTCCCTGGCCGATCGTGCAGCCCAGCGCCGTCACCCCGCCGAAACCCATCAGCACGCCGCCGACGACATGATTGCCGACGTCCTCGACCGATGCAAAGCCTTCCCAACGGAAAGTTCGAGTCGCGACCGCCATCGCGGCCGAACCCACGAGGATGCCCAGCACACCGGCGATCCCGAACGTCAGCACCCGTGACTGATCGGTCCAGAGGAGCAAAAGCTCGAGCAGATAGGCGACCGGCGCGACGAAGCTGTACGACTCCATCCGGCCGGAATTCGTCCCGACGAACTTTTCTTCGAGCGTCGCGGGATCCTCGAGCAAGTGACCGATGTGGCCGGAGACATACCACCCAGCCACGATGACTGCACCGACCACGAGGCCGCCAATGATCACCTCGGGCGTCATGCGGAAACTGCGGTCGGCGAAGATGAATGCCGCCAGCGCCGCCGCAACGATCAGCGGCAGCCAAAGTCGCACCGATGCCGCCGCACCGGCAGACATCGCGAGCGCGGGAAGATCGGACGTCGACGCACCGATGTCCCATCGAACCGCGTCGAGGCCATTGGCCCGCATCGGCGCAAACGCCCCTTTGAGCGTCATGTACGCGCCGATCCCCAGGAACACGAGCACGATGATCGATTTGACGTTGCCCGCGCCCGCGCGGATCAGCGTCTTGCTGCCGCATCCCGAACCGAGCGTCATGCCGAACCCGAAGAGGAAACCGCCCACGAGGTGCGAGAGCCAGGGAACGCTGCGGTTCGTATAGATCGTCTTCGCCGTGTCGATCTGCCCGGTCCATTGGAGCAGGCCGGTGCCGGCGATCGCAACGGCGATCGCGAGGAGCCACATCCGCATCCGCATCCAGTCGCCGATGTTCAGGATGTCCGTGATGGATCCCATCGTGCAGAACCGCACGCGATTGGCCACCGCGCCTAGCACCACGGCCAGCGCGAATGCGAGACCTGTCACGAGCGCAGGGAGGTGGGAGATGTCTTGCATGGCAATTGCCCCGGCATTCGATTATCGCAGAGCCCCTTGCGTGCCACCCTCGACCCCGTTTCGGCCCGGCGGCCGTTTACAGGAGGAGCGCTCGTTGCGCACAAGCAAGGGGACAAACATGGGATTCGTGATCGGCGCACGCCCGGCTCGAATGAGCCATCCATCGGCAACTTCGCCTTTTCGCCTGCTCGTCGCCGCCGCGGCGCTTGCGCTCGCACAGTCGGCGGCAGCCCATGCATCGGCCTTGACCACCGTGGAGATCGTCGATCGCACGAGCGGCGCAACGCTCGGTGTCCACGAGAAGGACGGACAACGCTACGTGATCGGCGTGCCCGGACACGAATACGCCATACGCATCCGCAACCACAGCCAGGACCGGCTGCTTGCGGTCATGAGCGTCGATGGCGTGAACGTCGTCACCGGAGAATCGGCGTCACCTGATCAGTCGGGCTACGTCATCGAGGGCGGCAGCAGCGTCGAGATTGCCGGATGGCGCCGCAGCCTTGCGCAAACGTCCGCGTTCTATTTCACCGACCTTGGCGACAGCTATGCCGCGCGCACGGGCCGCCCGGGCGAGGTGGGAGTCATCGGTGTTGCGGTCTTCACGGAACGGCGTCGGCCTGTCATGGAGCGATGGGGGCCCGACAAGCTCTCCGCGCAAGAAAATGCGAAGCGTGAACGCGGCGACATGCCCGCGTCCGCTCCGCAGGCTTTCCGCGATGAAGCGCAGGCCGCCGCGCCGTTCGGGTCGAGCGAAGCACCTTCAGCCGATACAGCAAGAAATGCGGGAGCCGCTGCAAAAACGCTCGCACCCCAGCTCGGCACCGGCTTCGGCCGGGACGAAGCCTCGCATGCGGAGCGCGTCCGCTTCGATCGCGCTTCCACCCGGCCGGCCGAAGTCGTCGCAATCCGCTACGATCGCCGGGAGAACCTTGCGGCGATGGGCGTTCTTGCCTTGCCGCGCTATGCGGAGCGCTCACCCGAGCCGTTCCCTGCGATGCGCTTCGTGCCTCCGCCACGCTGACGCGCGTGTTCCTGCCTGCGCGCCTCGAACGCGTTGCAGCGAGTGGGGACGCCTCGCATACTGCGCGCGCGATGCCAGTTTCTGATGCCGACGAACGTTCCGACGAAGACCTCATGGTCTCCTACGGGCGGGGTCGCCCCGATGCGTTCGAGACGCTGTACGCGCGGCACAGGAAGGCCGTCTATCGTTACGTCGTGCGGCATTGCGGCAACGGCGCCACCGCGGACGAACTGTTCCAGGACGTTTGGATGAACGTGATACGCGCGCGCAGCACATACACGCCGACCGCGCGGTTCGCGACGTGGCTCTACACGCTCGCGCATCACCGATTGGTCGATCATTGGCGCGCGAGCGGGCTGCAGAAGACGATGTCCATCGACGCAGACGGCGACGTCGACGACATGATCGCGGCGGTTCCGGTGCCCGGTGCACACACGCCCGAGCACGTCGTTGGCAACCGGCAGCTCGGCGAGCGATTGCGCGCGGCGCTCGCCTGCCTGCCACCCGAGCAGCGCGATGCGTTTCTGTTGCAGCAAGAAAGCGGATTGTCGCTCGCCGAAATCGCCGCATTGACCGGCGTTGGCGTGGAGACCGTCAAGAGTCGCCTCCGCTATGCGGTAGCGAAATTGCGGGCCGCATTGAGCGAATTGCGCGAGGCATTCAACGATGAACGCTGAGCGTGACGACCACGATGGAAATCCCGGCGCGTCGAGCCGCGGCTTGCGCTCGAACAATGGTCCCGACGGTCAGAACGCGCTTCGCGACGCACGCGATCCGGTCCTCCAGGCGCTGATGCGCGAGCACTCGACCGAAACACCGTCGTCCAGCCTCGACGCGGCGATTCTCGCGGCTGCTGCGCAGGCAGTCGCGGACGTGCCGCGCGAGCGCAAGACCGCGACAACATCGTGGCGCCTGTGGCTGCCCCTTGCCGCCGCCGCGGTCGTCGCCATCGTTGCGTTCGGTCTCGGGCCGCTCACCCCGACGCTGCCGACTGACACGCAGGACCTGCTGCGCGATGAAGCAGCACCGGTTTCGCCGAATGTCGCGCCGGCCGAGAACCGAAAGGTTGCGCCGGCCGGGGACCAAAAGGCTCCGCCGGCCGAGAACCGAACGGTTGCGCCGGACCAATTGGGCGGAGTCACGACCCCTTCGGCACGCGACGATCGGGAAGACCGTCGGGAGACGATGCCACCCATGCGCGCGCAGGAAAATCCGCCGCTCGCTCGCAACCGCGCCATGCCCGCGCCCGGCGGGCTGCCCGATTCTCCGCAACCGGGCGCGAAGATCGCCGCACCTTTCGCGGTGCCTCCCGCATCGAGCGGCCAGGCGGGCGCAGCCGCGAGCGATGCCGCGGACCGCGCGGCGCAATCGCTGCCGAGAAGCGAGAGCTTCACGCGACCGCCATCGTTTCGCAACAACGAGCGCGCCGCGGAAGCGACCGAGGCCGATGGCGACCTACATGAATGGATCGAACGTATCCGCGCATTGCGCGACGCAGGCAATGTTTCCGGCGCGACGCGCGAGCTCGCACGATTTCGCGACGCGTATCCGGATGCCGACGCGCGATTGCCCGATGATCTGCGCGAGTGGGCGAAGTCTCTGCGCTAAAGAACGCCCTGATAACACGGTTTGCCAATCTGGAGGTCCTGCCAACCCCGCGTGCACGGAAGCGTTCGCAATGCCGCCCGAGTCGGAACGCTCACGCGTAGCTTCGCAACAGCTTGCGTATCGGCGCGGGAATGGCGGCCGCAAGAGCCGCCTCTCGCGTAAACCATGCCGCACCCGGTGCTGCGGCCCGGTTCGGCCAATCGGCAATCACGACGGCGACCGGGTGCATCGTCAATCCGAAATGCGTGAACGTGTGGACGAGCGGAGGCAATGCGCAGAGACTCGCGCATGCTGCCTCAAAGGACCGAGCCACGTGGGCCACGACGTCGTTTCCGTCCGGCACTTCGGGAAAACTCCACAGGCCCGCCCAGATGCCGAGCGGCGGCCGTTGCTCGAGCAGGATCTCGTCGTCGCGCTGCAAGAGCAACAGCGTGGCAGTGCGTTGCGGCAGAGGCTTGCGAGGACGCGGCGTGGGCAGGTCGTGGATGCGCGCCTCGCGCCGCGCGACGCAGTCGTCCGCGAGCGGGCAGCGGTCGCACCGAGGTCGCGTGCGTGTGCAAAGCGTCGCGCCGATGTCCATCAGGCCTTGCGTGTACGCGGCGATGTCGTCGTCCCCATCGGACGTTCGTGAACCGCGCCCAACCTGCTTCACCAGCAGGTCGGCGGCCTGCCACAGCGACGCGCGGACGGCGCCGTTTCCGGCCCATCCTTGGATCCCGCGATGTCGCGCGAGGACGCGCGCTACGTTGCCGTCGAGGATTGCGTTGCGTTCGCCGCTTGCGAACGCGGCCATGGCGGCGCCCGTCGATCGGCCAACGCCTGGCAGCGTTTGCAGCGCCGACGCTTCTACCGGAAAGCGTCCGCCGTGGTTCTGCACGACGATCTTGGCCGCGGCGTGCAGATGATGCGCGCGGCGGTAGTATCCGAGACCGCTCCATACGCCGAGCACGCGATCGAGCGGCGCTGCCGCGAGCGCGCCCACCGTGGGAAATTCCGCGACGAAGCGCGTGTAGTACGGGAGCACGGTCGCGACCTGCGTCTGCTGCAGCATGATTTCGGAGAGCCAGATGCGATAGGCGTCGCGGCTGTCCTGCCACGGCAGGTCGTGCCGGCCATGCGTGCGCTGCCATGCGACCACGCGCTCGGCAAAGCTTCGACTCGCCGCAAGCGAACCATCGATCCGCGCTTGTGACGATGCGACTTCAGTCAAGACGCCCTTCGATCCCGACCATGCGTTCGATAAGACCTGATCCACCGTCGGTGAACGTGGGCCTGTTAACGCTATGGCCTCGATCAGCGCGCGCCGAGCCGCTGCTTGGCGCGCGTTCCCGCGTCGGACTTCGGATACTTCGCTATCAGCTCTTCGAGCGTGCGGCGCGCTGCGGCGTTGTCACCCATGTCCGCCTGTGCGGACGCGATGTTGAGCAACGCGTCCGGCGCCTTGCTGCTGTCCGGATAGTCCTTCAGCAGTTGACGCTGCGTGACGATCGAACCGCGGTAATCGCGCCGCGCGTATTGCGCGTTGCCGATCCAGAACTGCGCCGACGAGGCGAGCGGGCTCCGCGGATACGTCTTGATGAACGTTCCGAACCCGGTGATCGCTCCCTGGTAATCGCCGCGCTTGAAAAGATCGAGCGCCGCATCGTAGGCCCGCTGCTCGGCCACGCCGTCGGTTGAATTGCGTACCGGCGGCGCAACGGCCACCGTCGTTGGCGGTGCGGCGACTGGCGCCGCGGGCGGCGCGACGACTGTGGCGTTACCCGCTGCGGGTGTCCCGGTGCTCGCCGTATTCGGCGGGTTGGCCGCATTGGCGGCGTTCGCGCTTTCAGCGGCGCTTGCCGCTGCGGTTTCCATCTTCCGCAGCCGGGTGTCGAGGTCGACGTAGAGATCGCGCTGGCGCTTCTGCGACTGCTCGAGCTCGTAGGTGACGACTTCGATCTGTCCGCGGAGCTTCGCCATGTCTCCCTGCAGCAGCTGGATCTGCGTCGCGAGGTCGGCGAGCCCGCCGCTTTTCGCCTGTTGCTCGAGCAGCAGGAGGCGATCGTCGATCTGCCGCTGCATCGCCGAGAGGCGCTGGTTCGTCGCGTCGATGCGCTTGCGCGCTTCCTCGTCGTCGAAGAGCGCGGCATGCGCCACCTGCGTGACCATGAACAGCACAAGACCCGCGAGCACGAAACGATGCAAGATGTTCACGCGGATGTCCCCCTGCACGTTGCGACGAGCGCGCCCATGCGCGCCTTCACGCTGCGTTCGCCGTCACGCATCCGTACATGCCGAGGTGCGGTCACTCGCCGGCGTACAGGATGTCGTCGCGACGATTCTCTGCCCACGCCGCCTCGTCGTGACCGGGATTGCGCGGCTTCTCCTTGCCGAAGCTCACCGTCTCGATCTGGTTTTCCGTGGCGCCAAGCAGCGTCATCATTCGCTTGACCGAATCGGCGCGCTTCTGCCCGAGCGCGATGTTGTACTCGCGCGAGCCACGCTCGTCCGTGTTGCCTTGCACCGTCATCCGCGCGTTGCGGTTCTGCTGCAGATAACGCGCGTGCGCCTCCACGAGCGGACGGTACTCGTCCTTCACGACGAAACTGTCGAAGTCGAAATAGACGCTGCGCTTGGACAGGATGTTGTTCGGGTCGCGCAGGACGTTCGCCCCGGCACCCGATCCGACGCCCGACCCCGTCACGCCACCGGAAGCCGCGCTACCTGTCTGGGCGCCACTCGAGCCGGGTGCGGTCGTTCCCGTGCCGCTGCGGTCATCGACCGGTGCTTCCGTCGTGGGCGTACTGGAGCAACCGGCGAGTGCCGCCGCGATCAATCCGATCAACACGTAATTGCGCATGCCACCTCCTGCGTTGTGGTTCCGCGCGCGCCGCGGCCTGCGACACGCATCGAGGATCAAAGATGCATCAAGACCGCGGAAACGGTCCCCAAGCCGGCTCGCGCACGTCGGCCGCGGGCGCGACGAGCCGTTGTTTCACACGACCGTCGATGGAGACCGCCGCGAGGATGCCCCGGCCTCCGCCTTCACTCGCATAGATGACCAGCTTGCCGTTCGGGGCAACGCTGGGACTTTCATCGCCCGGCCCGGACGTCAGCACCTGCACCTGCCGCGTCGCATAGTCGAGCGTCGCCAACTGGAAACGGCCGCCGTCGCGGCGTACGAAAACCATCCCCTTGCCGTCCGGCAGCGGACGCGGCGAGACGTTGTAGGTGCCGTCGAACGTGAGGCGCTCGACTTGTCCGCTGAGCAGGTGGGCGCGGTAGATCTGCGGCGTGCCCCCGCGATCGGACGTGAAGATCAGCGACTGCCCATCGGGCGCGAACATCGCCTCCGTATCGATGCCGGAGGAAGTCAGGACGCGGGTGACGTTGCTGCCGTCCGCGTTCATCAGGTAGACCTGCGATCCGCCGTCCTTACTCAGCGTGACGGCGAGCCGATTGCCGTCCGGCGACCATGCCGGCGATGAGTTGCTGCCGCGGAAGTTCGCGACCGCGCGCCGCGCGCCCGTTTCGAGCGACTGCACATAGACGACGGGCTTGCGCGCCTCGAACGAAACGTACGCGAGGCGCGTACCGTCCGGAGACCAGCGGGGCGACAGCAGCGGCTCGTTCGACGACACGATGGTCTGCGGGTCGTTGCCGTCCGCGTCGGCGACGAGCAGCTGATAGCGCGAGCCCTGCTTGGTGATGTACGCGATGCGGGTCGAGAACACGCCACGATCGCCCGTGAGCTTCTCGTAGATGATGTCCGCGATCTTGTGCGCGGTGATTCGAAACTGTTGCTGTGTGACGACAAAACTCATCGCGACGAGCGTCGTCTGCTTGACGACGTCGACGAGCGCAAACCGCACGTCGACGCGCCCATCGGGCAGCGGCTGCATGGAGCCGACGACGACGGCGTCCGCGTTCCGGGCCCGCCAGAGCGGACCCTGGACTTCCTCGGCACGGATCGGCCGTGGAACCACGCCCTCGGTGTTCACGAGCCGGAACATGCCGGAGCGCGCGAGGTCCGCACCGACCACGCCGGAAATGCCGAGCGGATACGTCGCTTCCGTGCCAAATGGAACGATCGCAATCGGTATCGCCGCACCGGCACCGCCGACGATCTCGATCGACAGCTGCGCATGCGCGGACTGCGCGGCAAGGGACGTGAACGCCAACAGGCCAAAGGCGAGCCAGCGACGACAAAGCAGGATCATCGGATGATGGCCGGCGGGGATGAACGAGGCCGTGAAGACGCCGGATACGCGGTTCACGGCGAAAACGTGCGAACGCAACGCACGGCATTATAACGAGGACAGCGGCGTTCGCGATGACGCGCGTAACGAAGACGCGCGCATGCGTTCGGCCCCGCGGTCACCATGCGGGGCATTCGTCCTGGTCGGAACGTGATCGGGATGTCTTCAGGGATGCGGTGCAATCGTCGTCGCGAATCCAAATGCGGCCGTGATGCGATCGCCGATGCGCTTTGCCTCGTTACGTGCCGGATAGGGACCGATGTAGACGCGATAAAGCCCGCCCGCTTGACGAATCCTCGCTTCGACCTGCGCGCTGCCAAGTTGGTTCTGCGCGCGTATGAGAAACGCTTGCGCATTCGCGAAGCTGGCAAAGGCACCGAGCTGGACCGCGTAGCCGCCGTTGACGGCAGCGAGCGGCGGAGCGTCGGGATCGGCCGTGGTCAACGCCATCGATGATGGAGGCGTAAAGGGCGCCGTGACTACAGGCGCGGCGGCGACGGGCGGCAGCGGGGGCTGGCTCGCGCTCGCCGTGTCGGCCGGCATGCCGGGCAGGATCGCCTGCACCTCGACTTCACCGCTGCCGTTCATGGCGATGCCGATGCGGTGGGCGGCCGCATACGACAAGTCGATGATGCGGCCATGCAGGAACGGCCCGCGATCGTTGACGCGCACGATGACGCTCTTGCCCGATGCGACGTTCGTGACGCGCGCATACGACGGCAGAGGCAGCGTCGGATGCGCCGCGGTCATCCCGTACATGTCGTACGTCTCGCCGATCGACGTCTTCTGGCCATGGAACTTGCGTCCGTACCAGGACGCGACGCCGCGCTCCAGGTACGGCTTCAGTGTGGTCGCCGGCGTGTATTCGCGGCCAAGCACGGCGTAGGGGCGATTCGCCGCGCGATGCAGCGGCTCGATGCGCGGAACGGCATCGGGGATGACGTCGAGATTCGGCGGTGGTTCGAGGCCCGGGCCGTCATCGAGATAGTATTTGCCGGACGATGGCGGCGGGGAAGTGGCGGGCGCGCGGGACGTTTCGCGGGACGGCGGCCCCCCACACGCGGCAATCAGCAGCGCGACGAGCAACGGCGCAGTTCGGCGTAGCAGCATCGGATGAATGTTGTGCGCCGCGCAATCTAACACTTAAGCAACGGACCGCGTGACAACCTACGTGTTCGCATGGAATCCGAAGCTCTGGAATTGGCCGGAGCTTCCGCGCGAGCGCAACAGGATCGCGCGCCGCGGGCACGTCGACATCGAATGGGCATGCGGCCGCACACGCAACATCGAGCCGGGTGCACGCGCGTTCTTCGTGCGACTCGGCGTGCCGCCGAAGGGACTGATCGGATCGGGATTCGCGCTGTCCGCGCCTTGGGAGGACATCCATTGGCGCGCGGACAAGGCCGCGCTCGGCGCGACGACGCATTACCTACGCCTGCGTCTTACATTCTTGCGCGATCTGCCGATCATCACGTTCGACGAGCTCGCGCGACCGCCATTCCGGCGCTTTCGCTGGGCCGTGCGGCAGTCGGGCATGCGCATGCCGTCGTCGATCGCCGATGCGCTCGAGCCGTGGTGGGAGGAACGCACACGCGATATGCGCTGACGACCGAGTGGGTGCTCGCGGCGCCCGTCGATCGCATCTTCGATCTGCTGACGGCGCCGGAGGATTGGCCGCGCTGGTGGCATTACGTGGAATCCGTCGTGCCCGTTCGGCAAGGCGACGCTGCAGGGGTCGGCGCCGTGCGCCGATACACGTGGACGAGCCGCCTTCCTTATCGCCTGACGTTCGCGATGGAGACGACGGCCGTCGTCCGGCCCGTTGCGATCGAGGGCACGGCGCGCGGCGAATTGAGCGGAACCGGACGCTGGGACCTGCGCGAATTGCCCCGCGGCACGTGCGTGCAGTACACGTGGCAAGTGACGACGGGGAAAGCGTGGATGAATCTCCTCGCACCCGTGCTTGCGCCCGGCTTCGAGTGGAATCATGACCAGGTGATGGCCGAGGGCGGACGAGGCATGGCGCGCCACCTCGGCGTACCATTGCTGGCGTTTCGCGGCACGTCGTTGCGCCGGCACCAGGCGGTCTCGTCCCGCGGCGAGTCATGAGAATGCCGGACAACGCATGAGAATGAATCGGAGGTCGAGATCATGACGACGCAGTCCGCACGCGCGGAAGCGTTCCGCGCGCTCCATGCCCGGCCGCGCATCTTTGCCATTCCGAACCCTTGGGATGCGGGCTCGGCCAAGCTGCTGGCGTCGCTCGGCTTCGAGGCGCTTGCCACGACGAGCGCGGGACTGGCGTTCTCGCTCGGCAAGCCGGACGGCGAGAACGCGCTTTCCCGTGATGAAACGCTGGCAAACGCGCGGGCCATCGTTGCGGCAACGCCGTTGCCCGTAAGCGCAGATCTCGAAAACTGCTTCGGGGACGCGCCGCAAACGTGTGCCGCGACCATTCGTCTCGCGGCGGAAGCAGGCCTCGTCGGCGGCTCGATCGAGGATGCGACCGGCCGCGCCGACCGTCCGATCTATCCATTCGACGATGCCGTCGCGCGCGTCAAGGCGGGGGTCGCCGCGGCGCGCGCGCTGTCGTTTCCATTCACGCTGACCGCACGGGCGGAGAACTTTCTGCACGGGATAGCGGACCTCGACGATACGATTCGCCGCCTCGTCGCATTCGCGGACGCGGGCGCGGACGTCCTCTTCGCGCCCGGGCTCACGACGCTCCCACAAATCGAAGCGGTCGTTCGCGCCGTGGCGCCGAAGCCCGTGAATGCGATCATGGGTCTGGCCGGCCGCTCGATATCCCTCGAGGCGCTCGAGCGCATCGGCGTGCGGCGCGTGAGCGTCGGCTCCTCGCTCGCGCGCGCCGCGTACAGTGCGCTGCTGCGGGCGGGGCAGGAAATGCGCGCGACGGGCACGTTCGACTTCGCGAATGACGCCGTCCCGTTCGGCGAAATGAATGCGATGTTTCGCCGCCCGCGTGCCGATGACTGACTCGGACACCGGCGATGACGCCGACCATGCCCCGATGACTACTCAAAGCGGCGATGTCGCCGACCACGCCCCGATGACTGACTCGAAGCGGCGATGACGCCGACCACGCTTGCCATTGGCATTGTCAGCGGCGCGGTCGGCGTCGGTTATTTCATCTACGGCAAGCGGCAGGCGAGGTTCGCACCGCTGCTCGCGGGCATGATGCTCTGCGTCTACCCCTACTTCGTCGACAGCGTGCTGTGGCTCGTCGTCATCGGCATAGCGCTGATGGCAGCGCCTTTCCTGCTCGATTTCTAGTGTCCCGAAGCGTCCCGCGCGCGTGATTCGTTGCGCGCCCGCCGATGGGACTAATCGGTCGCCCGCGCGACTCGAACAGTGTCTTCCAGGCGAGGATCACATCAATCCCGGAACCGATGGAACAGCCGATCGACGGGTATCACCATGTTGGAACAGTTGATTGCCGCGCGCGACGATCGCAGTAACCTCTGGAACAGTCGATCGCCGGGTCTCGCCAGGATGGAACAGCCGATCGTCGGGTATCACCAGGACCCCGAGCAGCACTGGGTGGCGGAGCTCGCATGCGGACATTTCCGTCATGTGCGGCACGCGCCGCCGTGGACCAATCGGCCGTGGGTCACGACCGAGGGGGGCCGCACGGGCGCGCTCGGCCTGCTGCTCGAGTGCAGGAAGTGCGACGCGGGCGCGCCGCCGGACGTCGCGACGTGACATCCGGCGGAGGCGTCGGACTGCGAACGCCCCCCTTCTGAGCCGCCGCGAAGCAATGCGCGGGCAGGTCAGGTCCGAGACTGCGAACGCCCCTTCTCAGTCGGCCGCGAAGCAGTACAGGTAGCCGGCGCTGCCGGTCTTCGCGAGGTCTTCGATGCTGCAACCCGCCGACGGATGCGACGAATTCCACGATACATTCGCCACCGGATTCGGGTTCGTGCCGGTCCGGTCGTGATGACCGAGCATCACGTTGCCCACGCCGCTCTTCGTGTAGTTGCCGCACGTACGGTCTTCCGTCCCGGCGAACGCGGTACCGTTCGGCTGCGAACCAGTGAGGATGTCGTGCCGGTTCGGCGAATCGCCGGCGCCGTTGACGACTTCGCCCTTCTCGGTCAGTGACGTCTGCTTGCCCAGATTGTTCGTGCCGTGCAACTCCTCGAGATTGTTGGCGACGACGACGCCCTTCGCATTGCGCCACCGTCCCTTCCCGATCCGGTCCCGCGCATTCACGGCCCCCGGTCCCTGCGTGCTCAGGTAGGCGCGCCACGTGTGATTGCCGGCGCCCGCCGCTGCTGCGAGCGTCTGGCAATGCTTGTCCGCGCCCGCGAGCCCGCCGAAATCCGCGCCCTTGCCAGAACCTGCGCTCGTGATGAAGAACGTCATCGGCGATGCCGTGCTTTGCTGCGCGCCGGAAGACTGCGTCTGGGCCATGCCGGTGCAGCCCGCAAGCAACAGCGCCATGGATGCGGCGACACCGCCGGTCATTCGAGTCATTGCAGTTCTCCTCCTTCGTTGGTCATCGTACCGGCAGGGGTGGACCCCCGGCCGTTCATCAACACCGGGCAGCGATGCTTATTCCACACCCGTCTGCCCCGGGGCGCGCAAGGGTAGCATGCATACGTGTGTCAGCCGAACGATGAATCGGCAGCCGCGCAGCAACTTCGCCGCGCAACCGGACACGAACGCTGGTGCTAACATTTGCTGCGGGAGGACGCGGCCATGAAAGAGCAATGCTTCGAGTCGGCGCTGCGCCGCGATGGGTTCGCGGTCGACCGCCGGATCCTGCCGCCCGGGACCGTCGTGCCTGAGCACGCGCATCCTTTCGACGTCCGCGCACTCGTGCTCAACGGGGAAATCACGTTGACGTTCAACGGCGCCGAGCACGCATTCCGCGAAGGCGATATTTTCGTGATGCCGGCCGGCCATCCGCACGCGGAAGCGGTCGGCGAAGCGGGCGTCGACTATCTGGTCGGGCGTCGCGCTGCGAACGCTCAATCCAACGATGAATCGAGGACTCCATGAAACGCTCTGCCTCCGCTGTCTGGAATGGCGATCTCAAGTCGGGCAAAGGCACGATCTCGACCGACAGCCGCGTCCTGTCCGATACACAATACTCGTTCAGCACCCGCTTCGAGAACGGCGTCGGAACCAACCCGGAGGAGCTGATTGCGGCAGCGCACGCCGGCTGCTTCTCCATGGCCTTGTCGGCGCAACTCGCCGAGGCGGGCCTCGTCGCGCAGACCATTTCGACCAAGGCCACCGTCACGCTTGAGAAGGCCGGGGGCGGCTTCGCGATCACGGCCGTCCACCTCGATCTCACGGCCCGCATTCCCGGGGCGAGTGCCCAGGCATTCGAGACGGCCGCCGAGAATGCGAAGAAGGGCTGCCCGGTCTCGAAGGTGCTGAACGCGACGATCACGCTGGACAAGAAGCTCGAGGCATAGCGGCGCGGCGGCCGGGCGGCGGTTCTCGTCCGCCGCGGGCGGGAGTAGTATCGAGTTTCGCTAAGACGGAGTTCGTGTCGTCATGCAGCCGCTCGCCGTCCTGGTCGTGCTGCCCGTGGTGATCGGTCTTGCAGCCGAGTTGCTGCTTCGCGACGCATCGCGTGCATCGCTGGCCGCCGCCCTGCTTTCCGCATTCGCCGTGTACAGCTGTCTTGCGACCCTCGACCCGGGCGGACAATGGAACGTGCTGGCGTCGTTCCTCGTCGCGCCGCTCGCGATCGCGTTTTCGCTTGCAACCGTCCTGCTGTGCTTCGGCTTTCGCGAGGGGCGTCGCGGCCACCGCAAGCGCAGCGCCTGAAGTTCGGATCCGCGCCGCGACCGGCCGCGTCAGCAAAAATCGTCGCACGAGTGAATCCTCCGCCCGCGAAGTTGTCAGCACAGGACAATCAAAGTCATCCCCATGCGTCGCGCCTCGCTTTACAGTCCTTCCCATCGTTCCCGCGCGCCTGCGCGTGCACCCGTCGCGGCATCCTCGCGCGCGCCTGACCCGGGCACCGGACCGAAAACCGCGAGCGGTGCAGAGGCTGCATCGACAGCGCCCGCGCCGAAGCCAGGGCGACTCGCGCGCGTCCGCGATGCAATAAGACGGCGGGAACGGCTGCTGATGCTTGCCGGCGGCGCGCTGATCGCGCTCGCGGTCGTGCACGGCAACAACCTGATGCATCCGTTGCCGAAGGCGCTGACGCAGGAAGACATCGACGGCGCCGTCATGCACACGCTCGAAACGAAGACGCTGCCCTCGCAGGCGGCGCGCGCCTACGAGGCGATTCGCGGGTCCGTGGTGCGCGTGCGCGAGTTCGAGCGTGCCGAAGGCGAGAGCGAGGAAACCGAAAGCGGGGTGGGAACGGGCGTCGTCATCGTCGACAAGGGCGTCATCCTCACTAATCTCCACGTGGTCGCAGGTGCGAAGCGCGTGGGTGTCGTGTTCGCGGATGGCAGCGAGTCGGAAGCGACCGTGATTGCGACGCAACCCGAGAACGACCTCGCCGTGCTGCAGGCCAAGACGATTCCCGACGACCTTCCGGCCGCCACGCTGCGCTCGACCAGCGACCTTTCGCTTGGGGACGAGGTCGTTGCCGTCGGCTTTCCGTTCGGCATCGGGCCGTCGGTGACGTCGGGCGTCGTCTCCGGACTGCGCCGCGAGTACCGATCGCCGGAGGGTAAGCGCCTGCTCACCAACCTCATCCAGTTCGACGCAGCCGCCAATCCGGGAAGCTCCGGGGGTCCGCTCGTGACGATGGACGGGGAAGTCGTCGGCATCGTGACGGGCATACTCAACCCGAACAATCAGCGCGTCTTCATCGGCATCGGGTTCGCCGTGCCGATCGAGAATGCGGCGGCAGCGGTCGGCATGTCTCCGTTCTAGGCGCTCGACCGGCCTGATTTCGAAAGTTCTGCAAAGGAGCGTATGGAAAACCGGGAAGGCGGTGGTGGTGACGTTGCGTCGTTGATGCAGCGAATCCTGTACGAAGTCAAAAAGGTGGTCGTCGGGCAGGACCACTTCCTCGAGCGAGTGCTGGTCGCGATCCTCGCGCAGGGTCATCTGCTGGTCGAAGGCGTTCCGGGGCTTGCGAAGACGCTGACCGTCAAGACGCTCGCCAAGGTCATACGCGGCTCGTTCAAGCGCATCCAGTTCACGCCCGACCTCGTTCCGGCCGACCTCGTCGGCACCCGCATCTACAACCAGAAGACCGGTGACTTCACGACGTCGCTCGGGCCGGTGTTCACGAACCTCCTGCTCGCCGACGAAATCAACCGGGCACCGGCCAAGGTGCAAAGCGCGCTGCTCGAAGTCATGCAGGAATATCAGGTGACGATCGCCGGGCAGACGCACATGGTGCCGACGCCGTTCCTCGTCATGGCCACGCAGAACCCGATCGAGACCGAAGGCACGTATCCGTTGCCCGAAGCGCAGGTCGACCGGTTCATGATGAAGGTGCTGGTCGGTTATCCGAACGAGGAAGAGGAATTCGTCATCGTCGAACGGGTGACCGGCATGCCGGCGGACGTTGCGACGGTTGCGACGACCGACCAGCTCGCGGCGCTGCAGCGGCAATGCCGCGGCGGTTACGTCGATCCGTCGCTGATTCAATATGCGGTGCGCCTCGCCTCCGCTACTCGGCAGCCGGAGCGCTACGGGGTCGTCGACTTCGCCAAGTACGTGACGTTCGGCGCGAGTCCGCGCGCCTCGATCCACCTGATCGAAGGCGCGCGAGCGCTCGCGTTCCTGCGCGGTCGCGACTACGTGCTACCCGACGACGTCAGCGACCTCGCGCCCGATGTGCTGCGCCACCGGCTCGTGCTGTCCTATGAGGCGCTGGCGGACGGACTGACGCCCGATCAACTCGTGTTCAAGATCATGCAGCGGATCGCACCGCCGGAAAAACCGCTCGAGACGCATGTTCGGTTTGCCTCGCAAGCCTGACGCGGGCAAGGCCCCGCCCGGCGACCGAAGCGCGGGCGGGCCGGGCGCCGCTCCTTCCAACGTCGTCGCATTGCCGACGCGCAACGCAGAGGGCGTGCTGCGGCGCCTCGAGTGGACGGTGTTGCGCCGTCTCGACGGGTTGCTGCACGGCGACTACCGGACGCTCTTCCGCGGCTTCGGCCTCGACCTCGCCGATCTTCGCGAGTACCAGTATCACGACGACGTCCGGCACATCGACTGGAACGTCACCGCACGGCTGCAGGTCCCGTACATCCGCGAGTACAACGAGGATCGCGACGTCACCGCGTGGTTCCTGCTCGACGTCAGTCCGTCCGTCGATTTCGGTTCGGGCGACGTGCGCAAGCGCGCCGTGGCGACCGACTTCGTGACGGTCCTCGCGCGCATCCTCACGCGGCACGGCAATCGGGTGGGGGCAGCCTTCTACGGCGAGACGATGGACACGGTGATCCCGGCGCGCGCCGGTCGCCGGCATGTGCTGCAGATCCTGCACCGGATGCTGAGTCAGCCGCAGCGCGGGCAATCTACGGCCACGGACCTCAACCAGTTCCTGCGCGCCGCGTTTCCGGCGATCTCGCGCCGCTCGATCGTGTTCGTCGTTTCGGATTTCATCAGCACCGCGCCCTGGGACGACGCGCTGGCGCAGCTGTCGCAGCGTCACGAGGTCCTCGCCGTGCGACTCTACGATCCGCTCGAGAACGAACTGCCCGACCTCGGCCTGCTGACGATGCAGGACGCCGAGACGGGCGAGCAGCTCTTCATCGACACCCACGATCGCGGCTTCCGCAGGCGCTTCGCGAAGGCGGCCGAGACGCGCGAGCAGCGATTGCGTGGCGCGTTCCGGCGCGCCGGCGTCGATGCGCTCGAGCTTTCGACGGACGACGACCTCGCCGATGCGATCCTGCGCTTCGCCGACATGCGAAAGCGCCGCAGCCGCCTGTCCGCGGGCGCCGTGTTGCCCCGCCTGTCCGAACCGAGCGATGACGCGCGATGACGTTCCTGTGGCCCGAGCTCCTGTGGCTGTTGCTCGCGGTACCCGCCGTCGTCGGCGTGTACCTGTGGGTGCTGCGCAGGAAGAAGCTGCTCGCCGTGCGCTACGCCAGTCTCTCGATGGTGCGCGACGCGATCGGCGTCGGAAACCGCTTCCGTCGTCACCTTCCGCCCGTACTGTTCCTGATCGCGCTCACGCTGATGCTGGTCGCGATCGCGCGTCCGGCCGCAGTCGTCACGCTGCCCTCGCAGCACGAGATCATCATTCTCGCGATGGATGTGTCCGGCAGCATGCGTGCGGTCGACGTGCAGCCCAACCGGCTCACGGCCGCCCAGGAAGCGGCGCGGGCGTTCATCAACGACCAGCCGCACAACGTGCGCATCGGAATCGTGTCGTTCGCGGGGACGGCGGCTGTCGTGCAGCCGCCCACCGAAAATCGCGAAGACCTGCTCGCGGCGATTGACCGGTTCACGCTGCAACGCGGAACCGCCGTCGGCAGCGGCATCCTGGTTTCGCTGAAGACGATCTTTCCGGAAGTCGAGTTCGATCTAGGGCGTACGAATCCGCGCATCAACGCGAGCGACACGGGCCGCGGGAGGCCGTTCGGGCGCGGCAAGGGCGCCGATAAGGACCCCGCGAAGGATGCCGCCAAGGACACCGCCAAGGATGCCGACAAGCCCGTGCAGCCGGGCTCCTACCAGTCCGCCGCGATCATCCTGCTCACGGACGGCCAGACGACCACCGGTCCCGATCCGATCGAGGCGGCGAAGATGGCGGCCGACCGGGGCGTACGCGTCTACACCGTCGGCATCGGGACGGTCGCCGGCGAGATCATCGGCGCCGAGGGATGGTCGATGCGCGTGCGCCTCGACGAGGACGCGCTGAAGCAGATCGCGAACGTGACGCGTGCCGACTATTTCTACGCGGGCAACGCCACGGACCTGAAGAAGATCTATCAAGGCATGAACGCGAAGATGGTCCTGAAGAAGCAGCAGACGGAGATCACCGCGCTGTTCGTCGCGGCCGCGGCGATCTTCGCTACGCTCGCCGCCGGTCTCTCGCTCGTGTGGTTCAACCGGGTGCTGTAGCGTAGCGCCCGCGTTTGCCCGCAACCGGGTGCTGTAGCGCCCGCCTTTGCCCGCTATCCGCATTTAATG
>Ga0105248_10002139_pt1 | contig 21869 bp, 24 predicted proteins | sample KBSS34metaG_FD_81524 | JGI IMG/M metagenome (GOLD analysis project Ga0105248, IMG submission 81524) | Switchgrass rhizosphere microbial communities from Kellogg Biological Station, Michigan, USA - KBS S3-4 metaG | ecosystem: Host-associated > Plants > Roots > Rhizosphere > Soil | place...
AATGCCGCGAAATCTTCTCGAACAGCGTGCGCTTCTGCGCCGCGTTGACGGCCTCCACCGAGTCGAGCAGACGCGGTTCGTAACCCACGCCGCGCGCCGAGCGCGCCAGCGCCTGCACGTCCTTCGGGAAACACGAGCCGCCGTAGCCGGCGCCCGGATAGATGAAGGCGTAGCCGATGCGCGGGTCCGAACCGATGCCGTGGCGCACCATCTCGATGTCGGCGCCGACGCGCTCGGCGATGTTCGCCATTTCGTTCATGAAGGAAATCTTGGTCGCGAGCATCGCGTTGGCGGCGTACTTGGTCAGCTCGGCTGAACGCATGTCCATGACCACGAGACGTTCGTGGTTGCGGTTGAACGGCGCGTACAGGCGCTTCATGCGTTCAATCGCGTAGGCCGAGTCGGTGCCGATCACGATGCGATCCGGGCGCATGCAGTCCTTGACCGCGTCGCCCTCTTTCAGGAACTCGGGATTCGAGACCACGTCGAAGGCCACGTCGACGCCGCGCGCGGCAAGCTCCGCGGCGATCGTTTCGCGCACGTGGTCGCCGGTCCCTACCGGTACCGTGGACTTGTCCACGACCACCACGTGCCGATCGATGTGGCGGCCGATGGTGCGCGCAACCTCGAGCACGTAGCGCAGGTCCGCGCTGCCGTCCTCGTCGGGCGGTGTGCCGACCGCGATGAACAGCACGTCGCCATGTTCGATGCCTTCGCCTGCATCGGTGCTGAAACGCAACCGCCCCGCTTTCTGGTTGGCGGCGACCATCTCCTCGAGGCCAGGCTCGAAGATCGGCACCACGCCGCGACGCAGGCCGTCGATCTTGGCCTGGTCGATATCCACGCAGATCACATCATTGCCGACTTCGGCCAGGCACGCGCCGGTGACGAGGCCGACATATCCGGTACCGAACAGGGTCACGCGCATCGCACTCTCCAGCTACGGATTTCTCCGGCACGCAAGCGATTGCACATCCTGCGCAACACTTGCGCATGCCCGTCCGGCACCTGCCCGGACGCACATGTCGCCGCACGACGCTTCGCGCCGTGCGCGGGCGGTCCATCCATGGACCGCAAGATGTGTCGAACGACTCGTCGCGCTTACTTTGCGCCGATCGATACCAGTTCGACCTCGAACTTCAACGTCGCATTCGGACCAATGACATTGCCGGCGCCCTTCGCGCCATAGCCCAGGTTGCCCGGGATCCAGAAGACGTATTTGCTGCCGACCGGCATCAATTGCACGCCCTCGGTCCAGCCCGGGATCACCTGGTTGACCTGGAACACGATCGGGCCGCCGTTCTTGGCGGAGCTATCGAAAACCTTTCCATCGAGCGTGCTGCCGGTGTAGTTGACCTTGACCGAATCCGTCGCCTTCGGCTTGGGACCGCTGCCGGCCGAAACCACCTGGTATTGCAGGCCGGAGGCCGTGGTCTTGACGCCAGGCTTCTTGGCATTTGCGGCGAGGAATGCGGCGCCTTCGGACTGGTTCTTCTGCGCGGCCGCCTGTTGCCCCGCGGCCTGGCGCGCCTGGACTTTCTTGCCGAACGCGGTAAGCACCGCCTGCGCTTCGGGCACGGTCATCTGCGGCTTGCCGCCGGTCAGGCCGGTGGTGATCGCGCGCGTCAGCACGGCCGGATCGACATCACCCTTGACCTCGTCGAGCGAAGCGGCCATCCGCATGCCGATTGCGTAGCTGACCTTGTCCTTGTCGGTGGTCAATGCTGGCTGGCCGGCAGGGGCCGCGAAGGCGGAGGCGCAGGCGGAAAAGGCAATAGCGAGAACGGAAACGGACGCGGTACGACGCAAGGACAACTGCATGGAATACTCCGGAAAGTCTGGGGGTTGGAATCTGGGTGGTGCGTGGAATGTGGCACCATCGCGGGCGCCGACCGCCTATTGTCGCGGCGAAAGCCCGCAGCGGCAATGGTGGCTCGTATTGACCACCCCACGCGCTTCAGGTTCCCGTGATGATCATCAGCGGCGATCCGAAGCACCACGTGGAAGACCGCGCGAGATGTTTTCTACGAGAGAACGCAAGTGGACACCTTGACCGAACTCGAAGCCGTACGTCGTCGCCATCCGGACAACTTCACGCCCGGCTCGGACGCGGAAGCCGCTGCGCTGAAGCGTTTCGCCGATTTTTTCGGGGATTTCGCGGCTGGCCGCGTCAGCCGCATGCTGGATGCGACCTACGCACCGGATGTGTATTTCAACGACAACCTCAAGGCGATCCACGGCTCGACCGAGCTCGCGAAGTACCTCAATGAAAGCGCCGCCGGCGTCGAGGACTGCCGCGTGACGATCGAGGACACCACGCGCAACAAGGACGGCGAGTACCTGGTGCGCTGGAAGATGCTGATCCGTTTCCGCAAGTTCGCGAAGGGTCGCGACACCTGGACCGTCGGCATCACACACCTGCGTTTTGCCGCCGATGGACGCGTGGTTTACCACCAGGATTACTGGGATTCGGCGCTCGGCGTGTTCCAGTACATCCCCTTGCTGGGCGCGGCGATCCGGGCGATCAAGCGTCGCATTTGATCGTGCTCGTTCCTGCATGGCTTGGCCTTGGCCTCCAGCCTCCAGTCCCAAGCCCCAAGTCCGTCTTGCCTCATAGGCCATCAGTTGGGTCGAACTTGTTCGAACGGGTGTTGACATGGCGAATTATGGTGTTATAGTTCACTACAACACCTAACCCATAGCTCACCTACCTGGAGTGCGTCATGTACAGCAAGACCCGGAACACGCTGACTGCGCTGATCGCCGCGTCGCTGTTCGTTGCCGGCGGCTGGATGTTCGGACATCCGGTCAACTCGAACCTCTCTTCGCTGGACGCGATGACCGTGCCTGTCTCGATTACCAGCGCCGGCACGCGCATTACCCTGGATTCGACCGCATTGCGCGCGCGCCATGCGAGCCGGATGAACTTCGCGATGCCCTACTACTCTTTCGCGCTGCCGACCTCGCAACGCAGGACCGACTGACATGACCGTGACCTGGAATGACAACGCGCCGATCTATCGGCAGCTCAAGGAGCGCATCGTGGTGATGATGCTCGAAGGGCAGCTCAAGCCCGGCGACGCATTGCCCTCGGTGCGCCAGATCGCCGCCGATTACCAGCTCAATCCGATCACCGTCTCGCGCGCCTACCAGGAGCTCGCTGACGAAACACTAGTCGAAAAACGAAGGGGACTTGGCATGTACGTGACCGAAGGCGCGACCGGCAAGCTGCTGGCTTCCGAACGCGAGCGCTTCCTGCGCGAGGAATGGCCGGCGATGGTCGAGCGCATCCAGCGGCTGGGCCTGCGCGTGGAAGACCTGCTCCAGCGCGCCGCCGCACAGGAGAAGCAATCGTGAGCGCCGTGATTTCCGCCAAGGGCCTGACCAAGCGCTACGGCAAGCAACTCGCCGTGGACAATGTCAGTTTCGAGATCCCCGCCGGCCGCATCATCGGCCTGATCGGCCCCAACGGCTCGGGCAAGACCACCACGCTCAAGGCCGTACTCGGGCTGATTCCTTTCGAGGGCGACCTGAAGGTGCTGGGACTCGATCCGAGCACCCAGCGCGACGAGCTGATGAACCAGGTCTGCTTCATCGCCGACGTCGCGATCCTGCCGCGCTGGCTACGCGTGCGCGATGCGGTGGATTTCGTCGCCGGCGTGCACCCGAAGTTCGACCGCGCCAAGGCCGAGCGCTACCTCGCGCACACCAAGCTGACGCCTTCGATGAAGGTCAAGCAGATGTCCAAGGGCATGATCGTGCAGCTGCACCTCGCCTTGGTGATGGCGATTGACGCGAAGCTGCTGGTGCTCGACGAACCCACGCTCGGCCTCGACATCATTTTCCGCAAGCAGTTCTACCAGAACCTGCTGGAAGACTACTTCGACGAAGAGAAGACGATCATCGTCACCACCCACCAGGTCGAGGAGATCGAACATATCCTGTCCGACCTGATGTTCATCAGCGAAGGCAAGATCGTGCTGTCGGCGACGATGGATGAGGTCGCCGAGCGTTTCACCGAGGTGATGGTACCGGCCGACCGGACCGAAGCGGCAAGAGCGCTCAAGCCGATCGACGAGCGCCAGGTGTTCGGCAAGTCGGTCATGTTGTTCGACGGCGTGCCGCGCACGCAACTCGCGACATTGGGTGAAACCCGCAACGTCGGCATCGCCGACCTGTTCGTCGCGACCATGAAAGGAACCTACGCATGAACACCATGAAATGGCTCGTCAAACGCGAGTTCTGGGAACACAAGGGCGGCTTCTACTGGGCTCCGATCGTGGTCGGCGCAATCATGGTTTTCTTCCTCGCCGCGACCGTTTTCAGCGGCGTGGTGATGGGGCATAGCCATGGCTTCCAGATCGACGGCAACAACGTGCGCACCCTGTCGAATGCGATGTCCCAGCAGGAAGAGAGCGATTTCGTCAACGGACTCGCGGCCAGCTACATGGGCCTGTCTGCGCCGCTGTACATCGTGCTCGGCGTGGTGGTGTTCTTCTTCAGCCTCGGCGCCCTGTTCGACGACCGCAAGGATCGCAGCGTGCTGTTCTGGAAATCGCTGCCGATCTCCGACGGCGCGACGGTCCTGTCGAAGGTCGCGATCGCACTGGTTGTCGCCCCGCTGATCACGATTGTGCTTGCCACCATCGTCTCCATCCTTTCATTGATGGTGATCTGCACCGGCTCGGCGATGCTCGGGCTGCATGTGATCGGACCGGTGCTCGCAAGCGCGAGCCTGTACCTCTCGCCGTTCGAGGTCGCCGCGATGTTGCCGGTCTACGCCTTGTGGGCACTGCCGACGATCGGCTGGCTGATGATGGTCTCGGCGTGGGCACGCACCAAGCCCTTCCTGTGGGCGGTCGGCGTGCCGGTGTTCACCGGAACGCTGTTGAGCTGGTTCAACGCGATGTTCGGCTTTGGCTGGAACATCGGCTGGTTCTGGCAGCACATCGTCGGTCGTGGCCTGCTCAGCGTGTTCCCCGGATCATGGTTTGCGCATCACCCGATGAGCAATATTGGCGAGACTGTCATCCATGCCGATTCCGGCGCCACCTTCCACCGGCATGCGGACGACATGGGCACGGTCATGGCGCAGTCCTGGCACGTGGTCGCGACACCGGACCTGTGGATTGGCGTCGCGGTCGGTGCGGCAATGATCTACGCCGCGGTCCGCTTGCGTCGCTGGAGGGACGAGGGCTGAAAAGCAATGCCAACGACCAGCCAGTGGCTGGTCGTGTTGCTTCGAAGGCCCGCAGCAGGAGCGAAGGGCCGGGTTGCTTGGTGAGGCAGGACGCCGAACTTAGCAACAGCGCATCGCACGCGACCAGCCGATGGCTGGTCGCATTGCGTCCAAGGCCGATCAGTCGAACCACTCAGGTCAAAGCCACGAAACGGCATCAAGGCTTTCTCAAGGACATCGCAATGAATCCCATCTTCAAGATCTTCCCTGCAACTGCATTGGCTGCACTTCTTGCCGGCTGCAACGGCGGCATCACGATCTCCGATGACTCGGGCATGCAAAGCATCCGCGTCCACGACGGCAGCATCGCGATCCACAGGTCCGGCGCCCCGGAGGCGGATGTCACCATGGCTGGCGACCTGAGCATCGACGGCAAACCGGTCGCACTGGCGCCCAATCAACGCGACCTGCTCAAGCAGTTCTACGCGCAGGTGATGCTGGTGCGTGCCGACGGCATCGCGACTGGAAAGGCAGGTGCATCGATGGCTGGCCATGCTATCGGTGCTGTCGCGTCGGGTTTGGCGCATGGCGACCCGGACAGCATCGGGCCGGCAATCGATGCCCGTGCGAAGACGGTCGAGGCCAAGGCGATGGCGATCTGCAACGACATGGTCGCGCTGAAGGCAAGACAGGACGCCATCGCAGCCGCCCTGCCTGCTTTCAAGCCGTATGCGTCGATCAAGGGGAACAACAAGACGGATTGCGAGAAAGGGCAGGACTGACGCGCCGCGATCACTGCAACCAACACGCGCGTAGATGCATCCATCACGATAACCGCGATCCCTCCAACAACCGAGGACACATGTCATGTTCAAGATCCTGACCTGCGCATTGCTGCTGATGCCCACGCTTGCACACGCCGATGAATGCAGGTTCCAGGCGCCGCGCAACGCCGCGCTCGACCTGGCTGGCGTGCACACGCTGGTGGTCGATCTCGGCCAGCACAACCTGCATCTGAACGGAACGCCCGCATCGACGGGTCAAGTACGCGGCCGCGCCTGCGCGAGCGCCAAGGATCGGCTCGACGACCTGCGCCTGACCCAGCATCGCGAAGGCGACCGCCTGATCCTCACCGCCGAAAACACCTCGTCCAACTGGAACATCGGCCTCTTCAGCGCGTCGCACTACGCCTACATGGACTTGCAGGTGGACGTCCCGGCGACCCTCGCGGTGGAACTGGACGTCGGTTCCGGCGATGCGCAAGTCGCGAACGTCGCCCAGCTCGCCGCCCGCGTCGGTTCCGGCGACCTGCAGGTCAAGGGAGTGCGCAATCGATTCGACGCGCACGTCGGATCGGGCGACATCAAGGCCGACGATGTCGGCGAAACGCATGTCGCATCGATCGGCTCGGGAGACTTCACCGTCAATCGCGTGCGCGGCGATATTTCGATCGGCAGCATCGGCTCGGGCGACGCCGACCTGCGCGCGATCGGCGGCAGCGTCGATGTCAAATCGATCGGATCAGGCGACCTCCACGTGGACGGCGTTGCGCACGACCTGCATGTAGCGCGGGTCGGCAGTGGCGAGGTCGAGCACAAGAGCGTTGCCGGGCGCGTGGATGTGCCGAAAGACGATTGAAGCGCCTCCGGTCACGGGAATGCCAGTGAACAAAAGACGCCCCGAATCCGGGGCGTTTTTTGTTTCGCCGGTTGCCGATGCGAAGTGACAGTCCTCCAGCGGATGAGCATTCAGTCGTTTACTCTGTCCGCAATTTCGCTAGAGTCCGATCCGACGCGCCCGCGACGACCAACCTGGGAGCAGCAATGAAACGCCTCGCGCGCCACCTGTACTTCTGGGTCCTCATTGGCATCGCGCTCGGCGTGTTGGTCGGCTACGCCTACCCCGACGCGGGCGCGTTGCCCGGCACATTCAAGGCCTCGTCGCTCAAACCGCTCGGCGATGCCTTCATCAATCTGGTGAAGATGCTGATCGCGCCGGTGATCTTCCTGACCGTCGTGCTCGGCATCGCCGGCATCAGCGACCTCAAGAAGATAGGCCGCGTCGGCGTGAAGGCAGTCCTCTACTTCGAGGTCGTCTCGACGCTGGCGCTAGCGCTCGGCCTGCTGGTCATGAACGTGGTCCAGCCAGGCAAGGGATTCCATGCCAAGGCCGCCGCGCTCGACGCAACCTCCGTCGCCAGTTACGCCCAGCAGGCACATGAGCAGAACACCACCGATTTCCTGCTGCACATCATCCCCAACACCTTCGTCGAAGCGTTCACCGCGAACGGCAACCTGCTGCAGGTGCTGCTGGTGGCGATCCTGTTCGGCCTCGCGCTGTCTCACCTGGGCGTACGCGGCAAGCCGGTGTTCGACATGCTCGAGTCGGTGTCGAAGGTGCTGTTCGGCATGGTGAACATGATCATGAAGGCCGCCCCGATCGGCGCCTTCGGGGCTATGGCCTATACCATCGGCAAGTTCGGCATCGCGAGCATCGCGAAGCTCGCCGCGCTGGTCGGTACGTTCTACGCGACGTCCGCGGTATTCGTGATGGTCGTGCTCGGCGCGGTCGCCTGGTTCGCGGGATTCTCGATCTTGCGTTTCCTCAACTACATCAGGTCCGAATTGCTCATCGTGCTCGGCACCAGTTCATCGGAAAGCGCGCTGGTACCTTTGATGGAGAAACTCGAACGACTCGGTTGCTCGCGGTCGGTGGTCGGCCTGGTCGTGCCCGCCGGCTATTCGTTCAACCTCGACGGCACCAACATCTACATGACGATGGCGGCGCTGTTCATCGCCCAGGCGCTCGACATCCAGCTCTCGCTCGGACAGCAGCTAAGCCTGCTAGCGGTCGCGATGGTGTCGAGCAAGGGCGCATCGGGCGTGACGGGTGCGGGCTTCATCACGCTCGCCGCTACGCTCGCCGTGGTGCCGGACGTGCCGGTCGCTGGCATGGCGCTGATCCTCGGCGTCGACCGCTTCATGAGCGAATGCCGTTCGCTGACCAACTTCATCGGCAACGGCGTGGCGACGATCGTGGTGGCGAAGTGGGAAGGCGAACTGGATGGCGAGACGCTGCGACGCGAGTTGGCGGATCCGGATGTCCTGGTTCCTGCCGAAGCAGCCGGTCCACCCTGATTCGCGGAACGATTGGCGGCGATGCGCAGACAGCTACGCCCATACCCTGCGCAATGGCGAGCCACGGTTCGTGCGGCTCGACTGGAAAGCACGTTGGGATCGCTCATGACGAGCGATCCCAGAGGTGCACAACGCCTTCGTGCGCGAACCAGCCGCTATTGGACGCAGCCGGTTACGGCGATGTCGGTCATCGTGACCGCTTTCTTGGCGAATGCGCGGCCAACGAAGGAGCCGCCGGTCATCGTGATCGCCTGGCCCGCAAAGACATTGCCCTTGGCATTCGACGTGGTCATCGTCGTCGCACCGCGCGACTCCAGGTACACGTTGCACGGCTTGCCATTGCCCGCCATTACCATCGAGAACGACTTTCCGGTGAGATCACCGTTGACCTTGATCACCCAGACCCCGGTGGCCGGCCCGTTGAGCGTCACGGTACCGGTCAATGCCGCGCCGGCGGCAAAACAGTAAACACCGGGCTTCAGGATCACTCCGGCCAGCGTGCCGGTGAGCATCTTCTGGCACGTTCGAATTCCGATCTTCTCGAACTGGTTGTTGAATTGCGCGAGCACCGTGGGAGTGACCGGCGCAACGACCTGCCCGCTGATCGGGCATCGCGTCTTCACCACGGCAGCTCGCGCGCCAGAAGACCCTACGTTCCCCATGATGGTCGAGTCGGTGCACGTCACCGCGCCCCTGGAACCCGATTCCGCGCTGAGCACCGAATAATAAGAAACGTCGTATTGCTGCGACCAGGCCGGATAAGCGCCGGCTTGTGGCTGTGATAGCGCACTGTCGAACTGCGCCTGTGCTGCGAGCGGCGCGAGCATCGAAGCGAACGCAGTAAGGGCGAGCATGGATCTGGCAAATCTGGTCGGGACGGTCATGACGGAATCCTTGTCTTCCTGCGTTTAGGGCGAGCACGATCGATCTGCCCCGGGTCGGTCCCGATGCACGCAGAAAGTTCCTGTCGTAAAGGCTTTGCTCTTCGCAACGTGTGCCAAGAGGTGTTGGCCGTACCCAGTCGACGCTGGATCATTCGGCTCGGACATCGGCGCTCGACCGACTGTGCGCAGTGTATCGCTCGACCCCGTGCACCCCGGATGAATGGTAATTCGATTGCGCTGACTTGCATCGTCGCGTGGCGTGAACGCGAAACGGATCCGAGTGAATTTCCGCTTCAGGCGATATTCGCTCTGTGACCTTTTAGCCGCAGTTACTGGAAATGTCGGTACTGAGGCAGGCCGTCCGCGATTTCATAGTAGTCGCCTTTCTCGGCAACGAAGATGTGCTTTTCCAGGTGCGTGCCTGTCGGTGGATCGAAGGCTCCCATGGCTATGGCGACCCAGTCCCTGTCGGGGGGATCCCAGAACAGGGTCGAGCCGCAGGTCGAGCAGAAGCCCCGACGTATCTTCTCCGAAGACTGATACCAGGCCACGTTTTCCTGCCCGCTGATCGTCAGTGCGGACCGCGACACGTTGGTCGAGACGAAGTAATGGCCCGACTGTTTTCGGCACTGCACGCAGTGGCACGCGTCGGGCGCTGCAAGCGCTCCCCTGACCTGGAAACTGACCCGACCGCAAAGGCAGGAACCCTTCATGGCGCTGTCCTTCGAGATGCCATCTGGCGCAGGCGTCACACACGAAAACTGGCCAAGACAACAGTTGACTGATTGCTACTCGCTCGTATGCCCGCGGATGCAGGTCACCGCACCCTTCCACCTTGCCTGCATGCGAGGGATCTGGCCGCACATCATGTCGCCTTCATCCGCGGTCACGCCCCAGAAGATCAGGCGGATTTCCCTTTCGGACGCAGCGCCCGGGGCCGCGCTCACGTAGTTCACATAGGTGGGTATGTTGTCGAACAGCTTCGCGCTACGCGAATCGAGGACCGATTTGCATTCGGATGAGACCAACTGCCACACGAGCCCGCCATCCGGATGCTCCGGTCTCAGCACCCTGTCCACCGATTTATCGGAGCCAGTTCGGCAGTCTTCCTGATCGAAGGTCTTGACCAATGCCACCATGTCGACGGACCTGTCCTGGAATTCCGTCCTGAAGCGCATCACGGCATACACCGGATTGGCGATGGCACTTGGATCCCGGCCCATCAAGCCCAGGTTCTTCCATTGCGCGGTCGTCGCCATGTAGTACAAGGCGCCAATAACGAGCAGGAAAACGATGAGCTTCTTCATGGATTCGACGTCCTCGCATCACGCTCAAATGACAACCTGGAAGAAAAGAACAAAGGCAGAAGAAGTTTGTCAGAGTCACTTCTCGCGCAGACAAAATTGCATCTGACACTATTTCCAGCGACCATATCTACAGGCTGCGATTCTTGAGAATCGAAATCCCTTCCCCGAACAATCAAGCCTTCAAGGCGTGGCGACATCCTGTGTGTTCCGGCTCCAGCATATCAGCCGGCCCCCGATCGCTTTTCCCATACGGATCCCGGGTCGTTCCACCGCCAGATACGTGACGGATGCAACAGCAATCGATGCGCCCAGCACAAGCCAGCCCATCATGAAGGCAGGCAGCGCAAGAGGGGTGAGCACGCGCAGTACGAACAGGTGCAGCAGGTACACACCGAAGCTGATTTCGCCGATCCATACGAGCCAACGCATTCCGAAGAGTCGAGTCAACCACCCGGGACCTTGCAGGCCCACCATCAATCCCGCGACCGACAGCGAAATGCTCAGGGAAACCCATGGCATCCAACGCGTTAGTGAACCATGCAGTGCCACTTCGCGAAAGGCCACACTCGAAGCGACCAGTCCGATCAATGCGACAACGGCAAGAAGTCCATTCCTCCTGCATTGCGGGGCAAATAACGCCACGGCGCTCGCCGTGAGGAAAGGAACGGCTTTCGGAAGGATGGGAATCGCGCTCCTCGTCACGGCTTCCGGATGAACCAGCGCATAGGCCATCGATCCTGCCGCGGCGACGAGTGCAATGACGATACCTGCGCGCCGCGGCAAGAGCACCAGGATCGGTATGAACAGGTAGTACTGGAATTCGGTCGGTATGGCCCAAAGCTCTGCCTGCCCGGCCACGAGAAGCATGTGTCGTCCCATCACCAGCCATGTCATATCGCCCGCTGCGACATGAGCCAGCAACACGAGGATGTACAGCGGATAGATTCGGAAGATTCGATGCACCGCATAGCTCAAGACTTCGCCCCGAACCGGCCCTACGCGGACCCGCTCAACGAGTCGGCTCGTCAGCAGGTAGGCGCTGAGGCTGAAGAAGATCCAGACTCCGACCTTGCCGATAGCGTCCAGGGGCAACGGCATTAGAGAGAAGCCGACGTTGCCCAGATGCGAGGCAACGACATACAGCACGGCCAAGCCGCGTAATCCATGAAGAGAGGCCTGGAACCTGAAGTGACCTGCTTCGGTCATTGCGCTGGGAATAGCCGAAGGCGCAACGGTGTCAGAGGCATTCACCAGCTCTTCTTGTGGGACCTTGCCAGGTTCGCCATCGATATTCACCAAGCAAGTCCTACCCTTCGCTTCCGCCCCGGGCGTTCGAAGACGCGCGACGGCTCACTGGACTGTCGCAGGCGCGCCATCTCACCCTTCGAAACAGTATGCCCCTCGAATCTTCAAGGAAGAATATCAAGCGCCCGATCCCGGACTCTCCTCGCAAGCACGACGCCTACCTTGAATGCCCTCTCCGCGACTTCTTCCTTTTCCGTGTTGCTGCCCGCATTGGCGAACGCGTGGAAAAACACCTTGAAGACTTGCTTGATCGAGTCCGAATACGCCTCTTCGATGTAGTCCTTGTCGCTCATGTGCAGATCTCCGGTTCAAGTGGCAAACATGATGCAGCATCGCGTGGAGGAACGGGAACAACGATGTCAGAGAAACTTTTCTGCGGCAACAACCGTTTCAGGGACGAATGGCATCAGGGCGCGTTCCAAGTACCAATTCAGGCGGGGGAATGGGATGATCCCGCCACTGGCACGACAGGGACCCTCCGTTGATCCGCATTGAGCACTTGTCGTTCGGCTATCGAAAGGCCCCGCTTTACCAGGATTTCAACCTCTGCTTGAACGAACCCGGCGTCTACGGCCTGTTCGGTCGTAATGGCAGCGGCAAGTCAACGCTGCTGTTGCTGCTCGCGGGACTGCTGTTCCCGCAGGGCGGGCGCGTTGACGTGCAGGGGCATACCCCGGCACAGCGCCGTGCGGACTTCCTGAGCCAGGTTTACATCGTGCCAGAGGAGTTCCACCTGCCGAACTTGCGGCCGGACAAACTGGCGCAGACACAGTCGGTGTTTTATCCAAATTTCTCCAGCGAATCCTTCTCCGAATACCTGGCCATCTTCGAGGTGCCGGCCGACCGCTCCTTCGAAGAGATGAGCCTGGGCCAGAAGAAGAAGGCGGCAGTCGCCTTCGCGCTCGCGACATTCACGCCGGTCCTGTTGCTGGACGAGCCGACCAACGGCCTGGACATCATCAGCCGCGACCAGTTCAAGGCGATCATGGCGCGACCCGAGCAACGCCAGCGAATCGTCCTGATCAGCACGCACCAGGCGCACGACCTCGAACGCATCATGAGCCACATCCTGTTCATCGATGGCGCGTCGCTGGCGTTGTCGGCGACGATGGCGGAACTGGGATCGGCGCTGAGCATCGGCGTGGCGACGGATGCAGCTGCGTTGGCAACGATCCCGGACATCCTCTATTCCGAGGCCTTGGGCACGCAGCAGGCCTATGTCGCCGTCAACGATGCCGCTACCGCCGGCGATGTCCACCTGGAGTTGCTCTACAAAGCCCTGAGCCTGCGCAAGGACGCGGTACTGGCGGTACTGGCCGCGAAAGAGAAACCCCGTGTTTGAGCTGCGTCGCTTCACGCACCTGGCGCGCGCCCATTGGGCGGAGTCGTGGCGCAAGTACGCTTGGTTCCTCGCGGCCGGGGTGTTGTTGCATGTGGTGATTTCGATCATGTGCTTCGCCCGCGAGCGGGGTTTCACTTCCTTCGACACCCAGGGGCAGACCGGCCTCTATTTCACGGGCCTGTTCGTGTTGACGCCAATCTTCGCCGGCCGATATTTCCTGCCGATGACCAACCGGGCATCGGCCTTGCTCGCGTTGATGCGTCCGGCATCGGTGTTCGAGAAATGGCTGCTCGCCGCGCTGACAGTCGGCGTGCTGTACCCGCTTGCCTATACGCTGGCTTTCTATCTCGTCAACGTGCCCGATCAATGGCTGGCTTCCGACCAGGCAAAGCATCACGCGCTTAAGTTCGGGCTGGACTTCGCCAATCACCACGTCCGCAATGCATATGATGCATTCAAGCCCGACTACTCCCTGATGACTCCGTGGGCGATGTTCGACAACCTGCGCGCGGCCGCGGGCATCCTCTTGCTCCTTTGCTCCCTCCAGGGCATCGCCGTCTTCGGCAGTCTCTATTTCCGCACCGTGCCTTTCATCAAGACGGTCTTGTGCTGCCTCCTCCTCCTGCTGGTGAGCGTGCTGTTGGCGACGGTGTTCTCCAGCCGCCCTGACCTCGTGCTCGGTTACTGGGGTCATCATCAACGGCTGTCCTCGCTGCAGGAAATCCTCTATCCGGCGCTCTGGTTGGTTTTCCCGGGTTTGTTCTGGCTGGCCAGTTTCCAGGCGCTGAAGGAAAGGGAGATCGCCGCATGAAGTCCGCTCCCCTGGTCGCCGGTTCCGCGCTGGGCCTGCTGCTGCTGGCGCTCGCCACAGCCAATCCGTTCGCTCCGCTACGAAAAGTCGTGCCGCTGGATTTCACCGGAATCGACACCGTCGAATTCCACGGAGCCGAGCCGCAAATCCAGATTTCGTCAAGCCAGGCCGCCCAGGTCAGCTACATGGACAATGTGGACAGGACGTTGGACGTTCGGCGCAGCGGCAGCCGGCTGGTGATCACGGCTCCTTCCAGGGAGTACTTCTTCGACGTACAGCTCAACGTTCCCGCGAGCGTGCGCATGTTGGACGTGCAAGGCGCGCGCATCGTTGCGAAGGAGCGCCTGCAGTCGATGCAGGTGTCCTCGTCCAAGGAGCTCACCTGGGATGGCGATATTGCCCGGCTGGACCTGCGTGATACCGCCGACCATTCGAAGCACACCGTCGACGACGACGACTGCAGTTGCGACGGTACTTCCTTCACCTTGTCGGATGGGCACATCGACGAACTGGTGGTGCGTTCGTCACATGGACACTTGAGGCTCAATGAGTCGGACAAGATCGACGCCGTCTACGCCTGGCTGGGAGAGAAAGGCAACGTATCGCTTGAGAAAGCACGCCGTTTCGACAACATCCACCTGCTGCACACCGAGGCGCAGCTTCAAGATGCCACTGGCCCGAAGCCGCCAACTAATCCGGGGCCGTGACAGCCGCATGTTCGCTCGCTCTTGATCGTCATCCCAGCGAAAGCTGGAATCCATGTTGATCTTCACGCTTAGAGTCAAAATGGTTTCCAGCTTTCGCTGGAATGACGAGCTAGGGCAGTCAAAGGGGACGGAGGTAATGATCTCCCGCATGTCCTTTTTTGTCCGTTTTTGTGACTTCCACGTGCCTTATGCGCGCGCGCGCCGAGGCGTAGGATGAAGTCGGCGACGACAGTCGCACGCTCGGAGGCCCGCCCATGCCCCAACCCGCCACTGCCCTGATCGTCGCCATCGAACAGGCGCTCGTCGGCCCGGCGATGAGGCTCGCCGCATGAACCTGCCCGCCGCGCCACGCCGCATCCCGGTGTACGTGGTGCTGCCGCCGCGCACGCTGCTGCTGGACATCGCCGGTCCGATGGAAGCCTTGCGGCGCGCCAACGTTGTCCAGGAGCGCGTGCGCTTCGACGTCGGCTATTTCGGACCGACGCGTTCGGTATCGACCTCGATCGGCCTGAACCTTACGGGCATGGCGCCGCTGCCGCGCAGGGTTCCGAAAGAGGCGATGATCGTGGTCGCCGGCAACGTCGCCGAAATCCTGCAGCCGGCGATCGGCCCGAACCGCGCACCCACCGACGAGATCGCAACCACCACCGAGGCCGACCTGCGCAACGAGGCGAGCATCGTCGAATGGCTGCGAGCGACCGTTCGACCGGGCCACACGCTCGTGACGATCTGCTCGGGTGCGCTGTTCGCCGGCCGCGCCGGCCTGTTCGACGGACGCAACTGCACGACGCATTACCTGTGTTATGAGGAGCTCAGGGAAGCCGCACCGGCCGCGCGCGTCCTCGAGAACCGACTCTACGTCGAGGACGGCGACCGCTACAGCAGCGCCGGCATCACCGCGGGCGTCGACCTGATGCTGCACGTGCTCAGCCGCATCGTCGACCCGACCTGCGCGCTCGCGGTCGCGCGTTACCTGGTCGTGTACCTGCGCCGCAACGGCGCCGACCCGCAGATGTCGCCCTGGCTCGAAGGCCGCAACCATATCCACCCGGCCGTGCACTGCGTGCAGGACGCGATGACCGCCGACCCGACCCGCGAATGGACCCTCGCCGCCCTCGCCAGGATCGCCGGTGCCAGCCCGCGCCACCTCTCGCGCCTGTTCAACGAACAGGTCGGCATGAACACCTCCGACTACCGCAATCGCCTGCGCGCCGCCCTCGCCAGCGAACTGATCGGCCACACCCGCCTCGACATGGAGCACATCGCCGAGCGCGCCGGCTTCGCCTCGACGCGCCAATTGCGGCGCGTGTGGCACAAGCTCTACGCGAATTCGCCGCGCCAGGTGAGGAACTCGGTCAAATGACTCAGTGGCGCGCTCCCGTAAAGCGGGCGCCTTTGCCACTGCGTCATCCCCACGACGGCAGGAATTGTCCTCGCCCTTCAGCGTCATGGTGCGATGGCGCATCCATAACCCCAGCCACCATGCCATCCCGGCGCCAACCATGCGTGTCCATGGCATTTCGACCGGTTGTCCTTTCTTGACCGATTTGCGTCCGTTCGTGGCGTTGTGCACGCAATCCACCAGGCGTAATTGTCTATCCGGTGGCGGCCTTTTCCGCCGAACGCCTGGAGAGTGCCGTGAGCCTGAAGTACGCCATTGCGCTTGTTGTCTTTTTTGTGTTCGCAAGCGTCGCTCGCGCCGACAAGATGGACGTGCATGTCAGCATGAGCAAAACCGATTTCGACGCGGTCAGGAACCGCATGACCGCGCAGCTGGATAGCAACACTGACATCACGCCGAAGGACAAGGCCGCCGTTATCGAAGCCCTCAATCGCATCGACCAGCGTCTCGCCAAGTCCACGATGGACGATCAGGATCTCATGGAAACCTACAACGACCAGGAGCTGATCAACCAGATCACGACGCACGCCAAGGAGGAGAGCCGCCTCTCCTGCAGGCGCAACCATCCAACCGGCAGCCATGTCATGAGGGTCACCTGCATGTCCCTGGGCGATTGGACGAAACAGGAAAAGGACGCACAGACCGCGATGCGCGCCATCGTCGACGACAATCACCGGAGCCATTGCCCTACTTGCATCTACGACACCGGGGCGGACCCGTACGGGCATTGAGCCGCGTTGGCATTGAGCCAGTTTTTGTCATCCCGAGCAACGCGAGGGATCAGTCGGACGAAGGCACATCCACTTCGAGATCCCTCGCTGCGCTCGGGATGACAATTCAGAACCGAACAAGCAGCGCAACTAGGGACAGGCCACGGTTTTTCTAACCTGAAAACCGTGGCCTGTCCCTCGTTCTTTTTCTCGTTCTCTGTTTACACGCCACGATCCTGCGGCCCGGGAATGTATAGTTGCCCGACACGCTGGGCACAGTGCCCGGCCACGAATCGCGGAGTGATGTCATGGGACTTTTTCAGGCAGTGAGGGGTTCGGTTGGCGGTGTGCTCGCCGACCAGTGGAAGGACTTCTACACGGTTCCAGACGGCCTGCCGGCGACCGCCGCGCTGTTCGCCGCCGTGCCGAATGGCACCAATGCCGGGCGCGGTTCGAACACCAAGGCTTCCTCGAATATCATCACCAATGGTTCGAAGATCGTCGTTCCCGAAGGTTACGGGCTGCTGCTGTTCCAGGATGGCGCGGTCACCGGCTTCGCTGCCGAGCCGGGCGGTTACGAATGGCGGTCGAACGATCCCAATTCGAAGTCGGTCTTTTCTGGCGACGGCATTGTCGATTCGCTCGTCAAGCAGAGCTGGGAACGCTTCAAGTTCGGCGGCCAGCCCGGATCGCAGCAGGCCGCGTTCTTCGTCTCGCTGAAGGAACTGCCGGACAACCGCTTCGGCACGCAATCCGAGATCTACTGGGACGATGCCTTCCTGAAGACACAGGTCGGCGCGGTGACGCGCGGCTCGTACACGCTGAAGATCGTCGATCCGATCCTGTTCGTGAAGCACTTCGTGCCGGCCAAATATCTCCAGCCCGGCCAGGTCTTCGATTTCACCGACATGGACAATTCCGCCGCCGACCAGCTCTTCAATGAAGTGGTGGGTTCGCTCGCGCCGGCCTTCAGCCTGTACACGAACGACCCGAGCAAGGGCAATCGCATCAGCAAGCTCCAGCAGGATTCGCTCGGATTCGCCAAAAGCCTGTCCGATGCGGTGGAGAGCGGCTATCAGTGGAAATCCGACCGCGGCCTGGTCATCGCCAAGGTCGCCATCGTTTCCATCGAATACGACGCGAACACGCGCGAACTCCTCAAGACCGTGCAGCGCGCCGATGCGCTGACCGGATCGCGCGGCAATTCCAACCTGCAGGCCAGCGTCGCCGCGGGCTTCCAGTCGGCGGGCGAAAACGCCGGTCCGGGCGGCATCATGGGCATCGGGATGGCGACGGGCATGGTCGGCGGCATGGGCGGCCTGCAGCAACCGGTCGCACCGCCCGCCGCGGCCGCACCGCCTGCCGACGACCCGATCGCCAAACTGAAGAAAGCCAAGGACATGCTCGATCTCGGCCTGATCACGCAGGCCGATTACGACGCGGTCAAAGCCAAGGCGCTCGGCCTGTAATCCACGCATCGCGGAGCGCGCATGTCGAACGCCAATCCACCGTCGCCACCGCCGGTGCCGAACTACACCGGCCCGGGGTCCCCGCGCGACGTGCCGCCGGCGCCCGGCAGTTTGGGCGTCGACCCGGCCACGCTCCCCAAACCGATCCGCGATGAAGTGCAGGCGCCCGACCCGGTCGCCATCGACACGTCCGCCGCCGAACTCAAGGACGGCCTCAACCGCTGCCCGAAATGCGGTTCGACCGAGATCCGGCAGAAGCCGGGCAGCGACGAGCTGATCTGCCTCTACTGCCGCCACGAATGGCAGGGCATGCGGGTCGAGGAGGAATTCGGGCTCGGCGCGGGCATCGACCAGCTCGAGGGCACCGTCATTGCTTCCGGTGCGCGGGACATCGCTGCCGATGCCGCGAGCATGATGACCTTCAAGTGCACCGGCTGCGGCGCTGAGGTGACCGTCAATACCGAAAACGCGATGACGGCGCGTTGCCACTGGTGCCGCCACGTCTTCGGCGTCAACGAGCAGGTGGCGAACGGCGCCGTACCCGACGCGGTGCTGCCCTTCCACATCAAGAAGGACGACGCAGTCGCACGCATCCGCCAGTTCGTGGACAAGCGGCGGTTGTTCGCGCTGAAGGCATTCAAGGAACAGTTCACGCCCGAAAACGTCTCTCCGGTCTACCTGCCCTACATGATCGTCGACGGCAACGTGAGCGCCGACGTCGCCGGCCACGGCGAGATCAAGACGCGCGAGTACACGAGCGGCAGCGGCAACGACAAGAAGACCTACTACGACGCCGACGTGTACCAGGTGGCACGGCACGTGGACTTCACCGTCGACGACCTGCCGCTCGAATCCTCGCGCGCACGCGGCAACCTCGACACGCGCACCAACACCAACAACATCATCAACACGATCCTGCCGTTCGACACCAAGAATGCGGTGAAGTGGAACGCTTCCTATCTGTCGGGCTGCAGCTCGGAGAAACGCGACAGCAACGTCGAGGAGCTGCGCCCGCGCCTGGAGGACGAGTTGCTGTCGATCGCCCGCTGCCAGGTCGAAGCATCGGTGGAAAAATACGATCGCGGCGTGCGGTGGCAGCAGGAGCGCCTCGGCGTGCACGGCACGCGCTGGGTATCGATGTACCTGCCGGTCTGCCTCTATTCGTACCACCAGCCGGGACCCAACGGCGGCATGCTGCACTACATTGCGGTGAACGGCCGCACCGGCGAGACCATGGGCAGCGTGCCGGTGCAGCAGTGGAAGCTGCTGATGGCCGCGATCACCGTCGGCACCTTCGTCGAAACCATCGCACTCTGGATCGTGGGGCATACGTCATGAGCGACGACGGCGGACTGTGGCTGCTCCTTTCCGGCCCGGCCAGCGCGACCGGCTTGTACTGGGCGCTGTACCGGTACTACCGCAACACCGACAAGTCGCACGCGTTCGAACGCGAGACCGCAGTCGTCGCCAAGCCGGTGACCGGCACGGACCAGAAGGTCGACGAGATCAAGGGCACGCGGAAGTCGCGCATCGATGGCGACAACGTGAGCGAGTACCGACAGCGCGTGGAGCGAATCCCGGGCGACTCGCCCGAAAGTGGATAAGGCGTCCGAACCCTTCGCATGCGGGCGCATTACACTGCCCCATGCCCGACCCCGTTCGCCTTGCCCATCGTGTCGCCGAACTGGTGGGCTGCACGCGCGCCGAGGCTGAGCAGTACATCCAGAACGGCTGGGTATCGGTCGATGGAAGCGTGATCGAGGCACCGCAGCACCCGGTCACCAGCGAGCGCGTCACCCTCGCCGACGATGCGCGGCTGGAACCGGTCGAGCCCGCCACCATCCTGCTGCACAAGCCGGCGGGCTACGACACGATCCGCGGCTCCCGCCCGGCCGCGGCACTGGTGACGCCGGCGACGCACTGGGCCGACGACCCATCCGGTATCCGCGTGCTACAGCGCCACTTCCAGCGACTGACCCCGCTGGTTCCGCTGGATGCCGAAGCCCGCGGCCTGATGGTGCTGAGCCAGGACGGCCGCGTCTGGAAGCGCCTGACCGAGGACGCCGCCGAGATCGAGCACGAATACGTCGTCGAGGTCCGCGGCGACATCGGCCCCTACGGCCTGCACAGCCTCAACCACGGCCTGTCCTACGGTGGCCGCGAGCTTGCGCCGTGCAAGGTCAGCTGGCAGAACGAAACGCGCCTGCGCTTCGCGATCAAGGACATTCGCAACGGCCAGTTGCGCGACATGTGCGCGCAGGTCGGACTGGACGTCGTATCGATCCGGCGCCTGCGCATCGGCCGCATTCCGCTGGGCCGCAACCCGCGGATCAGTGGGCCGGAGGGTGCGCTGCCGGTTGGGCAGTGGCGCTACCTGCCGGTGGGGGAGAAGTTCTGAGCATGCGGAGGAGAATTGGGGATAGACCACAATTCCTTCCGATCAAAATCGTGGCCTGTTCCCTACTGATCACTCGCGATTTCCGCATCGGCTTCCAGGGATCACTGCCGGCTGAGGAATCCCGGAAACTCGCGGGCGATCAACTTCATGACGACGTTGTGGTCAGGCACATCAACGGGCGGATCCACCGCCGGATGCCCGTAGTGGAGTTCGGCCATGTCGGCGTTGGAAAAGCGGCCGAGCACGAAGCCTTTCCTGTGCGCGGCGAAGTCAATTGCCAGATCGTTTCCGTCGTGCAAGAGGTATATCGGAAACAGGTAAAGACCGTACCACCGATATCGGCCAAGCACCTTCGTGACGGATGGGTCCCGATCGTCAACGACGGTCGATCCCCCGATCAACACGAGGGGCGTTTCGGCATTCCCGGACACGCCGACAAGCCTTTTTGGCGGAAGCTCGTCCGGATCCTGCGACACAGCGGCAACGAGCAGTACTGCGTAGCCCTTCATGGCTGCGAGTTCCGAATCGGACGCCGGGGCCGCCATGTCGTAGAGGGCTATCCGCGGAACCGGTGCATGCGCGGCGAATTCCTTCGCCGCGTCACTGATTCGAACCTTCATCCCATCTGGAACCGTAGGCTGACGTTGCCATCCCCCGCCGTCCATGACGTGCCGAACATCGTCAACGGCGCAGGCGCATGGCGAAAGCAAGAGCGAAGCCAAGACGACAAAGAGGAGCTTATGCATTTATTTAAGTTTCCGGATATGTCGTTACGTCAAGGCGAAAGAAAGAGACCTGAAAAATGGGATGCGTGGCCCAAAAGCGGTGTCAGTGACACTTCCGAAGATCACAAGCTTCCAACTAGTGCCGGACACTGCTCTCAGTTGCTAGGTTCGGCATCCATGCCTCACTAATCAACTCCGGCCCTTCGCTCCTGCTTCGGGCGTTCGAAGACGCGCGACAGTTCACTGGACTGTCGCAAGCGCACCTTCTCACCCACCCCCGCCCCCCGGCGTCCCATGAATCCCACCCTTCGTCAGCGCCGCCGGATCCAGCAGCTTCTTCAGCTCCTTCTCCGATAGCCCCGTCGTCTCCCGGGCGACATCGAGGATCGGCCTGCCCTCCTTGTACGCCTGCTTCGCGGTCGCGGCGCCCTTGGCGTAGCCGATCACCGGGTTGAGGGCGGTCACCAGGATCGGGTTGCGGTTCAGGGCCTCG
>Ga0105248_10002141_pt1 | contig 21831 bp, 24 predicted proteins | sample KBSS34metaG_FD_81524 | JGI IMG/M metagenome (GOLD analysis project Ga0105248, IMG submission 81524) | Switchgrass rhizosphere microbial communities from Kellogg Biological Station, Michigan, USA - KBS S3-4 metaG | ecosystem: Host-associated > Plants > Roots > Rhizosphere > Soil | place...
ACCAGCCCGACGCAGGTGCCCCCGAAGCTCGCGACCTCGCCGATGGCCCAGACTCCGTCGGCAGAGGTCGAGCAGGTCTCGTCGATTTCGACGCCGCCGCGCGGCCCGAGCGCGAGCCCGGCCTCGCGCGCCAGCTCGTCGCGTGGCGTGATGCCGATCGCGAAGACCACGAGATCCGAGTGCAGCTCGCGGCCGTCGTCGAGCCGGACTCCGATGACGCGACCCGACGGTGCGGTGACGATCTCGGACGGGCGGTGGCCCAGCTCGAGAGCGATGCCCTGCATTCGGATCAGGCGGCCGAGCGCCTGGCCGGCGCCCTCATCCAGTTGAGCCGACATGAGCCAGCGGCCGGAGTGAACGACCGTCACCGAACCGCCGAGCTTGGCGAGCCCGCCGGCCGCCTCGAGTCCGAGAAGGCCGCCGCCGACCACGGTGATGTTCACCGCTCGACCCAGGCGACCCATCAGGGCGGGGAGCTCGTCGACCAGGTTGTCGACGTCATCGACCGTGCGGTAGACCCGGCCGCGCTCGGCCCCGGGGATGGCAGGCACGGTCGCGGAGGAACCGCTGGCGAGCACCAGCTCGTCGTAGTCGAGCGTCTCGCCGTCGGCCAGTGTGACGGTGCGCGAGCTCGTATCGATCGCGGTTGCCGCGACTCCGCGACGCAATCGGACCGCCTCGGACGACCAGAGGGTGCTGTCGCCCAGCGTCAGATCGTCGGCGTCGAGCAGGCGTCTCGACAGGGCCACCCGATCGTAGGGAAGGTGATCCTCCTCGCCGACCAGGGTGAGATCGATCGGTGCACCATCGCGAGCGCCGGCCAGGATCTTCTCGGCGAAACGGTGCGCCGCAGGGCCGCCGCCGATGACGACGACCCGCCGCATCGCGCTGTTCCTGCTCATGGGGTCCCCGTTCGTCTGCGGTTCCAGAGTAGGAAGCTCGCGTTTCCCGCCCATTGCGCCCGAGTAACAAGTTGTGACCGCGTGCTCACCGCAGTGCCCGCGCAGTGTGAGGTCTTCGTTACGCGATCGTCACGGCGGGCGCCATCGCCCGAAATCCGGCTTTCCTACCCTGAAACCGTGTCGATCTCGAATGATGTGGCCCAGCGCGAGGTCGATGTGCGCGCGGCCGAGACGGACTGGGTGAGCGTGTGCCCGGTCGCCGAGCTCGAGCCCTTCTGGGGCGAGGCGGCGCTCATCCACGGCAGGCAGGTTGCTTTGTTCCTGCTGCCCGACGCGGTCGTTCGAGCGGTGTCGAATCAGGATCCGGTGACCATGTCGTTCGTGATGTCCCGCGGCATCGTCGGATCGCGAGGCGATCGCGCAACGGTCGCCTCGCCGCTGAACAAGCAGGTGTACGACCTGGAGACCGGCGAGTGCCTCAGCGCGGAGGGACCGGCGCTGTCGGTGTTCCCGGTGCGGATCGTGGCCGGCGCGGTCGAGGTCGGGTTCCGGTCCGCGTGACGGCCCTTCCGGCTCTCGTCGCCGCCTCTCACGGAACCAGCGACGCCGGCGGTCAGCGCGCGGTCGCTGCGTTGGTGGCCGCCGTGGAGCAGTCGTCGGCAGAGACCATCGTTCGGGGATCGTTCGTCGACGTGCAACAGCCCGACGTGCCGCAGACGCTGAGCGAGCTCGAGACCGGCCGCGATGCGGTCGTGGTTCCGCTGCTGCTCTCCGCGGGCTATCACGTGCGGGTCGACCTGGCGCGGGATGCCCGCCAGAGCGTCGCACGACGGGTCACGATCGCCGACGCGCTCGGCCCCGATGAGCGTCTGACCGAGGTGCTCGTCCGCCGCCTCGACGAGGCCGGACTCCGGCCGGACGACCGGGTGGTGCTCGGTGCCGCCGGGTCGAGCGACGCGCGCGCGGTGGAGGACTGCCGCACTGCGGCGGTGATGCTGAGCCGGTCAATGGGCCGCCCGGTCACCGTCGGGTTCATCTCCGCTGCGACGCCGCGCCTGGCGGATGCGGTGGAGCAGGCGCGGTCGGGGTCCCCCGAGGGTGCCCGTGTGGTGATCGCGAACTACCTGCTCGCGCCCGGGTATTTTGCCGGCCTGGCCTCTGCCGCTGGGGCCGACCTGGTGACGGCGCCGTTGCTCGCCGATGGCGAGCCGGTTCCGGCAGAACTCGTCGACATCATTCGCGATCGGTATCGGGCGGCATGTAACGCGGATGTTTCGAGCCCCTTGCACTCCGGCTCAGCGCCGGTGACGACATGGTGACGGGACGTTTACGGCACGAGGCTCTGGCTGAAACACCGCATCTCTAGCGTCGAAGTATTCCGGCGGGATGAGAACTCCCGCACTCACCGCAAGGAGAACCGATGACGACGACAGCTACTCCGAGCAGTTCCCCCACCGATGTCGCGAGCGGCGCGAGCGACGCCGACTACCCACCCCTCGTCCATCGAGCCGGTCGCTGGATCGATGGCTGGCAACCCGAGAATCTCGCCCAGTGGGGTGCCGTGGGCAAGGCGATCGCGAGCCGCAACCTGCGCTGGTCGATCTTCGCGGAGTTCCTCGGCTTCATCGTCTGGCAACTCTGGAGCATCGTTGTGGTGCAGCTGCCGCATGCCGGCTTCACCTTCGACACCTCGCAGATCTTCTGGCTGATCTCCATCCCCAGCCTGGTCGGCGCCACCCTGCGGTTCCCGTACACCTTCATGGTGCCGAAGTTCGGTGGGCGCAACTGGACGATCATCTCGGCGAGCCTGCTGCTCATCCCGACGATCGCCCTCGGATTCTGCGTGTCGAACCCGCACACGCCATTCCCCGTGATGCTCGCCGTCGCCGCACTGTCCGGCTTCGGCGGCGGCAACTTCGCCAGCTCGATGTCGAACATCACCTTCTTCTACCCGCAGAGCAAGAAGGGCTGGGCGCTCGGACTGAACGCCGCAGGCGGAAACCTCGGGGTCTCCGTGGCGCAGATCGTCGTACCGATCGCGATCACCATCGGTGCCGCCGCAACCCTCAACCTTCCGCTTGCCGGCTGGATCTGGGTGCCGTTCATCCTGCTGGCGATCTTCGGTGCCGCCCGCTTCATGGACAATCTGTCGAGTGCCAAGGCTGATTTCGCGGCATCCGCTGCCGCGCTGCGCGAACCGCATCTCTGGTTGCTTGCGCTGCTCTACATCGGCACCTTCGGTTCGTTCATCGGATTCGCCGGCGTCTTCCCGAAGCTGATCGTCGACCAGTTCCCGGCCTTCTCCAGCTTCCAGGTGGGGACTGCGGCCCTGTCGCTCGCCTTCCTCGGAGCCCTCGTCGGCTCGGTCGCCCGCCCGTTCGGCGGCCGCCTGGCCGATCGCTTCGGTGGAGCGATCGTCACGGTCTGCGCGTTCGCGGCGATGGCGATCGGGGCCTTCGCGGTGCTTCTCGTGATCTCGTCCGGCAACTTCTGGGCGTTCCTGGGCTGCTTCCTGGTGATCTTCATCGCCACCGGCATCGGCAACGGGGCGACCTACCGGATGATCCCGAGCGTCTTCGCCGCTCGCAGCGGCGTCGCGGATGCCCGCACCCACGCCGGAGACGTCAGCACGCAGCGCAAGACGGCGGGGGCACTCGGCATCATCTCGGCGATCGGTGCCTACGGCGGGTTCGTGATCCCGCAGGTGCTCGGTGCCTCGAAGACCTCGACCGGCAGCTATGCCGACGCGATCATCGGCTTCATCGTGGCCTATGTCGTGCTCATGGCCGTGACCGCCTTCTTCTACCTGCGCCGCGGCTCGTCCGTCGCCGTGCACAAGATCTGAACGGAGGCCCGGGTGACCGACGCGGACGGCGGGAACGGTGCGGCGACGCACTGTCCGTACTGCGCGCTGCAATGCGCGATGACCGTCCGCGCGGTCGACCCGGTCGGCTCCGTTCCCGAGGTCGCCGGCCGCGAGTTCCCGACCAACCGCGGGGGGCTGTGCAAGAAAGGCTGGACCTCGGCCGAGCTCCTGGTCTCGTCCGAGCGGATCGTCGAGCCGATGATCCGCTCGGGCGAGGGATTCCGCGCGGCCGAGTGGGGCGAGGCCCTCGACCTGATCGCCGATCGGGTCCGCGCGATCCGCAGTGAGTCGGGCGCCGACGCGGTCGGCGTCTTCGGCGGCGGCGGGCTCACCAACGAGAAGGCCTACCAGCTCGGCAAGTTCGCCCGGATCGCCCTCGGCACCTCGCGCATCGACTACAACGGCAGGTTCTGCATGTCGTCGGCGGCGGCCGCGGGCAATCGAGCCTTCGGCGTCGATCGCGGGCTGCCGTTCCCGGTCGAGCACCTGGACGACGCCGAGACGATCCTGCTGCTCGGCAGCAATGTCGCCGAGACCATGCCGCCATTCATCGGCCACCTCGCCGGCGCGCGGGCCGCGGGTGGGCTCATCGTGGTCGATCCGCGGCGATCCGCGACCGCGCGGCTGACCGAGGAGGGCGCCGGCATCCACCTGCAGCCCGCGCCGGGCACCGACCTGGTGCTGCTGCTGGGCCTGACCCATCTCGCCTTCGAACTCGGACTCGCGGATCGCGACTACCTCGACCGACGCACGACGGGCTACGAGCGATTGCGCCGCAGCGTGAGCCGCTGGTGGCCCGAACAGGTGCAGCAGCACACCGGGGTGCCCGTCGGGCAGCTGCGCCAGGTGGTCGAGCGGCTCGCCTCGGGTCGCGGCAGCTACATCCTGACCGGCCGCGGGGTTGAGCAGCACGTCGACGGCACCGATACCGCGACGGCGGCGATCAACCTGGCGCTCGTGCTCGGCCTGGTCGGGACCACGCACTCCGGCTACGGCACGCTGACCGGGCAGGGCAACGGCCAGGGCGGCCGCGAGCACGGACAGAAGGCCGACCAGCTTCCCGGGTATCGCAAGATCGCCGATTCGGATGCGCGCGAGCACGTCGCGCGGGTCTGGGGCGTCCCGGCCGACAGCCTTCCCGGGCCGGGCGTGCCCGCCGTGGAACTGCTGGCATCGATGGGGCAGCCCGGCGGCATCCGGGCACTGCTGGTGCACGGATCGAACGTCGTGGTGTCGGCACCGGATGCCGCGCAGGTGCGGGCCGGGCTCGAGCGCCTCGACCTCCTCGTGGTCTGCGACTTCTTCTTCTCGGAGACCGCGGCGTTCGCCGATGTCGTGCTGCCGGTGACGCAGTGGGCCGAAGAAGAGGGCACGATGACATCGCTCGAGGGGCGGGTGCTGAGGCGGCGCCGTGCGATCGATCCGCCGGCCGGCGTGCGGTCGGAGCTGTGGATCATGCACGAGTTGGCCAGGCGGCTCGCGGCTCCCGGCGTGTTCAGCATCGACGCCGCCGAGGTCTTCGACGAGTTGGCGCGAGCGTCGGAGGGCGGGCCCGCCGACTACTCGGGGCTCAGCCACGCGCTGCTCGACACCGGGGTCGCCGCCTTCTGGCCGTATCCCGCGGGCGGCGCGGGGACGCCGCGGCTGTTCCTGGATGCGTTCGCGCATCCGGACGGCAAGGCGCGACTCGTGCCGGTGCAGGCGGCATCGCGTCAGCCGCCGGCCCAGCGCGGCGGCACCATGACGCTCATCACGGGCCGGCTCCTCGGGCAGTACCAGTCGGGAACGCAGACGCGGCGGGTTCCCGAATTGCTGGCGTCGCATCCCGTCGCCGAAGCGGAGCTGCACCCTGCGGCCGCGGCCGCCCTCGGCCTCGCCGATGGCGATCCGGTCGAGTTGAGAAACACCCGCGGAATCGTGCGGTGCCGCGTCAAACTCAGCGCCGACATCCGGTACGACACGGTGTTCCTGCCCTTCCACTTCGGCGGTTCCGAGAGCGCGAACCTGCTCACCGAGGCCGCGACCGATCCGATTTCGGGGATGCCGGAGTTCAAGTCCACGGTCGTCGAGGTCCGGCGCATGGACGACACGATGGCCTCGCCCACCGCTCTGATCGCGGGTGGCCATGGCTGAGCGCGTGGTACTGGTGGGCTACGGACCGGTCGGCGCGCGATTCGTCGAAGAGCTGCTGCCCGCGGTGCGGGCCGGACTCGTGCTTCTCACGGTCGTGGGCGCCGAGGCGGCAGAGGCGTACAACCGGGTGCTCGTCGCCGAATACGCCGTCGGAGAGGCCGACCGCGAGAGCCTCGAGGTGACGGATGCCGAGGAGGCCCGCGAGGCGGGCGTGCGGATCCTGACCGGCATCCCCGTGGTGCAGCTGCAACGCTCTCGGCGCACCGTTCTGCTCGGCAGCGGTGAGCAGCTGCCCTACGACCGGCTCGTGCTCGCGACGGGCGCGCGGGCTCAGCTGCCGACCCTCGACGGCATCAGCAGGAGGGCCACCAACCTTCGCCCGCCCGACGACGGCAGCGCACTCGACCAGGCGGGACCGGCGCTTCCGGTCGGCGTGACCGTGCTGCGCGATCTCGATGACGCGGACCGGCTGGGTGAGGCGGTACGCGCCGGGTCGCGGATCGTGGTCCTTGGCGCCGGGGTGCTCGGCATGGAGCTCGCTCTTGCCGCCGCTCGAGCGGGCGCCGAGGCCTGCGTCGTGTTCCATGGGGCCGGCCCGATGGAACGCAATCTCGACCGCGGCGGCAGCGCCGTGCTCGCGCGCGGCGCGCGGCAGTCCGGTGTCGCCCTCGTCGCGCACGCCAGAGCCGAGAGCATCCTGCTGCGCACCGGCGACGACGGCGTGCCGCGTTTCGACGCCCTGCTCTGCGCGGATGGCAAGCAGATCTCGGGCGACCTTCTCGTGATCTCGTGCGGCGTGCTGCCGCGCATCGAGCTGGCAGGAATCGCGGGGCTCCCGGTGTCGCGGGGCATCCTGGTCGACCCCCAGCTGCGCAGTTGGGGAGACCCCGACGTGTACGCGATCGGGGACTGCGCGCATGTGGCGCAACGTCCGCCGGTCGGCGCCGCAGCATCCATCCCATCGGGTGGGCCACTCGGCTTGATCGGAACCGGCTGGCGGCAGGCCGAATGGCTGGCGCGGCGTTTGCACCGCGAGTTGGCCGGTGCAGCGCATCCCGCAGACGATGCGGTCGCCGACGAGAGCAGCGGAGTGATCCAGCTCAAGGCCGAGACGGTCGATGTGGTGGCGGCGGGACAGGTGAGCGCCGAGCCGTGGGATGACGACGAAGCCGGTGATGGCGGCCGGGGCGACGATGGATGCGCCGACGGGCGGCGCTCGATCGCCCAGTGGGCCGACCCCTCGCACGGCCGCTACGTCAAGATGATCACCCGCGCCGGCGTGCTGGAGGGATTCGTCAGCGTCGGCATGCCGCGCACCGCAGCCGAGCTCACCCTGCTGTTCCAGCGCGGAAGCGAGCTGCCGGCGGATCGTTCCGTTCTGCTGCGCTACGACGGACCGGACTACGACCCCAGCGATACCGCCGGCTCACTCGCGCCGACCGCGACCGTCTGCTGGTGCAACGGGGTCAAGGTCGAGCAGGTCACCGCGGCGGCCGAGGCGGGGAGCGAAACGGTCGCCGACATCGGCCGCGCCACGCGCGCGGGCACCGGCTGCGGGGGATGCAAGACCCGCATCGGTGAGATCCTCGAGACCCTGCGCCCTCACCAGGGCAGCGGAAGCAGCGGAACCGTCTCACCGGTCTCGCCGCTGCCGGGCTGAACGACCGCGAAGCCGTCGGCCGCTGCCAGCCCGCGCAGCATCCCGGAGCCCTGCAGGGCGAGCGGCCGGGCGCCGTCCTCGTGCAGCGCGACCGCCACGATCCGCGTGTCGCCGTGATGACCGCGCACGTGCTCCGCCAATCGGGTGCTGAGGGCACGCGGCGGCACGCGCCCGAGCATGGCCGCGAGGATCGGCGCACCGAAACTCAGCAGCCCGACGACCGCCGCCAAGGGATTGCCGGGCAGCAGCAGCACGATCCGTCCGTCGGGTCGCGCGCCGAAGCCGATCGGGTGCCCAGGGCGCACGGCGACCCCGTCGACGTCGAGGTGGATGCCGAGAGCGCGCGCTGCGGAGCGGGCGTGATCCGTCCGGCCGCGCGAGCTGCCCCCGGTGACGATGAGCAGATCGGCCCCCGAGGATGCCATGGCCCGCCTCGTCGCGCCGGCGTCGTCGCCGCAGCGCTCGATCCGCTGGACCGCGGCCCCCAGCGCCGCGAGCATGGCTGGGAACGAGGGACTGACGATGTCGCGGATCGCCCCGGGCCGGGGAACGCCCGACGAGCTGAGTTCGTCACCGAGCACGAGCAGGTCGACGCTGGGCGGCATGGCGACGCGGAGCTGATCGTGCCCGCTGGCGGCGCACAGGGCGATCCGCGGCGGGGTCAGCACGCTTCCCCGTGCGATCAGCAACTCGCCGGCTGCCGCCTCCTCGCCCGCTGGCCTGATGTGCTCACCCGGGCGGGGCTCGTCGGGTCGGGCGTTCGGGGCGCGGTGCAGTTCGGGGCGTCCACCTCGCGCCACGACCTCGCCGTTCTCCAGCCGGAGGATTCCGCGTGCTCCCGGAGGCACGGGTGCGCCGGTGCAGATCGGACGGGCCGTTCCAGACGGCAGAGCGGTGCGATCCGGTTCGTGTCCGGCATCGATCGGGTCGCCGACCGACCACGGAGGTTCGCCCGCGACCACCCAGCCGTCCATCGCGGAGGCGGCGTGCGGGGGAAGCGCCAGCAGCGCGCGGACCGGTTCCCGCAGGGTGAGGCCGGCAGCCTCGGCGATCGAGATCCGGGTCGTCGTCGTCGGCCGTCCGGCGCCCAGCCCGCGCGCCCGATCCCGGGCCTCGAGCCACGGCGTGCCATGTCGCGTGGAGGTGCCGGCGGAGGGCATCGGCATGGTCGTCATTCGCGCGCCGCGCCTTCGGCAAGACGCGATGCCAGCCCGGCCAGTCGTCGGATCTCCTCTGCGGAGCCGCCCGCCCGGGCCGCCGCGAATCCGACCAGAAAGGTGGTCAGGGGCGCGGCGGGGCGCGCGACGCCGTGCGCCGCGTCACGGGCGAGATCGAGAACGAGCCCGAGGTCGAGCTCTGCCAGTTGGGGGATGCCGAGCTCGGCCGCCAGCTCGGCCACCCAGTGCTCGAGAGAGCGGGAGGCGCCCTGCTGCGAGTCGTCTTCAGGCATGAGCCCACCTCGCCAGCGATGAGAGCTCGATGCCGGCGGCACGGGCGTCCGCCTCGTCGTCGACGTCTGCGCAGAGCACGGCCTCGAGCGGGACGCGGGTCAAGCGGAGGTTCGCGATCAGTCGGCCGACGCCGAGCCCGTCCGTCGGATGGGTGGCGACCGCAGCCTGCAGAGCCGCGGTGCGGTAGATCGCCAGCAACGGCTGGTCGCGACCCTCGGGATCGACGGCGATCAACCCGTCGACCTTTCGTGGCATCGCGTGTCGCCGGAGCGAGGCGAAGGCCTCGCCGACCCTCGGCAGATCGGCGGCGAGTACGGCGACGAACGGGGGAGTCGAGCCGCGCCCCGGCGTCCGCTCGAGATCCGCCAACCCCGCGGCGATCGCCGCGGCCGGCCCCGACAGCGGGGGTTGCTCGACGGTGCGCGTGATCCGCGTGTCCACGACAACGTCGTCGACCTGGCGCACCACCGACACTCTCCGCGCCGCGCGCACCGCGCCGAGCGCGCGGTCGAGTAGCGAGAAGTCGCCGACTCGCAAGGCGGGCTTGTCGACTCCGCCGAGCCGCGACCCGCGGCCGCCGGCGACCACGATCGCGTCAAAGGTGCGGATCACGCCCATCTCGACCTCCCGAACGCCGTTCAGGCTACGCGCGCGCTGTTGCCGCGAGATTGCATCGATGTGTCGTTCGATCACCGATATCTCACCGCGGGCTCCGAGGGCAGTGACCTCGACAGCGGAGCCGGGTCACCCGGCGCGATGCACCTCGATCGCCGTCACGCCGGCCAGGCTGAGCCAGATGGTGTCATCGGCTTCCACGATGGTGGCCAGCACCGCGCCGCAATGCGGGCACCGGGCCACCGTCCCGGGGGAGGCGACGTAGACCATGGCGGCCCCGATCATCCCCGAAGTGCCGCAGTTGACGCAGCGGCCGATCGCCGTGGTCAGGTCGAATGCGAACAGGTCGCTCAGTTGGCCGGCGAGAGCGTTGCCGTCGACATGGTTCATTTCGCTGCCTTATCCATTACTGCCCTCCGAATCGCTCGGTGCGGATGTCGCCCGCCGCGTGCCCGAGCTCGATCAGCCAGCCCGCGATGAGTTCGACGAAACCGGTCGAGCCGCAGATGTACACCCGGGGCTTCTCGGATGCTGGGATCGCGAATCCCGTCAGTGCCTCTTTCGTGATGCGTCCCGCGGCGACCGGCCAGTCGTGCGGCGCGGTGCGGGAGTAGACGTAATCCACCTGCAGCCCGTTGGCGGCCAACTGCGCCAGTTCGTTCCGGTAGAACACGTCATCGGGCTGCCGCACGGCGTACAACAGCCGGAACGAGGTCGGGTCGCCCGCCTCGGCGTGGGCGCGCACCATGGCCAGCAACGGCACCACTCCCGAGCCGCCCGCGATCAGCTGCACAGGCCGGGGGTCGTGGGTGATCGACTGCGGCATCCAGACGAAGTAGCCGCCGAGCGGGCCGTGCAGCTCGAGCTTGTCGCCGACCACCACGTCTTCGACCAGGAAGGGCGATACCTCGCCGTCGGGCAACTCGTCGACCGCGAGTTCGATGCGCGTGCCGGTTCCGGCGGACGCGATCGAATACGAGCGCTGAGCCTGGTAGCCGTCGGGTGCGGTGAGGCGTACATCCAGATGCTGCCCGGCATCGTTGCCCGGCCAATCCGGAACCTCGATCACGAGACGGCGCGCGCTGCCGGTCTCGGGGCGCGCCTCGACGACGGTGCCGGTGTACCACGCGGTGCGGGCGGCGCCCGGGGCGGCTGCCACCGGCTCGACCGGCAGGGGAGCGCTCACCAGTAGCGCTCTTCTTTCCAGGGATCGCCGTGCAGGTTGTAGCCCGCCTGCTCCCAGAATCCCGGGTCGTCATTGTCCATCAGGGTGAGGCCGTTGACCCACTTGGCGCTCTTCCAGAAGTACAGGTGCGGCACGAGCAGGCGGGCAGGCCCTCCGTGCTCCGGGTCGAGCGGCGCGCCGTCAGCTTCGAATGCGACCCAGGCCTGTCCGTTCAGCAGCTCATCGAGCGGGACATTCGTGGTGTATCCGCCGTAGCTGTGCGCCATGACGTACTTGGCGTGAGTCGGGATGCCGGCCAGGATCTTGTCGATCGGAACGCCGCGCCACGGCATCGCGAGCTTCGACCAGTGCGTCACGCAGTGGATGTCGGTGGTGATGTCTTCGATGCCGAGGGCCCGCAGCTCGTCCCAGCTCCAGTGGGTCTGGGCGCCGGTCTCGGTGGTGACGGTGAACGTCCAGTCGGCGGTGTCGACCTTCGGAGTCGGACCGGCCGAGAGCACCGGCCAGTCCTCCACCTTGGTCTGGCCGGGGGGAAGGCGCGGGTCGCGCTCCCGGTTTCGTCCGCTGAATCCTCGCGTGATGAACGACATGGCCTCAGCGTAGCCACGGCGGGGCCGACGCGGCAGGGGGGCTGCCGCATAGGCTGGCGGCATGACTCTCGCACTCGGGATGCCGGCGATCCGCCGCGATCCGAGTGCTGCTCCGTCGACGATCGGGCGCCCGGATGTCGCGGGCCTGGTCGATACATTCGGCCGGGTCGCACGCGATCTGCGCGTGTCGATCACCGAGAAGTGCTCGCTGCGCTGCACCTATTGCATGCCCGCCGAGGGGCTCCCGGTGATCCCGCGCGATGATCTGCTGACCGCGCCCGAGATCGCACGTCTTGTGGGGATCGGCTGGCGCTCACTCGGTGTCAAAGAGGTGCGCTTCACCGGCGGCGAGCCGCTCACGCGAGGCGACCTGGTCGAGATCGTGCGCCTGAGCGCGCTGGCGGCACCGGGCATCCCGCTGGCGATGACGACGAACGGGATCGGCCTTGATCGCCGCGCCGGCGCGTTGCGCGAGGCCGGCCTCACCCGAGTGAACGTCTCGCTCGACACCGTGGACCGCGAGCACTTCAGCCGCTTGACGCGCCGCGATCGGCTGCCCGCCGTGCTGCGCGGGATCGAGGCCGCGCACGCCGCCGGGTTCGCGCCGCTCAAGATCAACGCCGTGCTGATGCGCGAGACCCTCGCCGACGCGCCCGAATTGCTCGCCTGGGCCCTGGCGCACGACGCCCGCCTGCGCTTCATCGAGCAGATGCCCCTGGATGCCGACGAGACCTGGCAGCGCGAGCACATGGTCCCGGCAGCCGAGTTGCTCGACGTGCTGTCGTCACGATTCTCCCTCGAGCCGACCGACCGCGAAGACCCGTCGGCGCCCGCCGAGGAGTGGACCGTGGATGGCGGCCCCGCGACGGTCGGCATCATCGCCTCGGTCACCCGCTCGTTCTGCGAGGCCTGCGACCGCACCCGGATCACCGCCGAGGGCACCGTGCGCTCGTGCCTGTTCGGCGACGACGAGACCGACCTTCGGGGTCTGCTGCGCGGCGGTGCGTCGGACGACGAGCTCGCCGACCGCTGGCGCGCCGCGATGTGGGGCAAGCAGGCCGGTCACGGCATCGATGCCGCCGACTTCGTTCGGCCCCTGCGGTCGATGGGCGGGATCGGCGGGTGACGCAGGTGCGGTATTTCGCCGCGGCGGCCGAGGCCGCAGGGCGCGTCGACGAGGAGTGGCCGGAGCCCGTGGCGACGGTCGGAGAGCTGCGCGCGGCGTTGGTCGATCGCTACGGCGCGTCGATGGAGCATGTGCTCGAGACCGGATCGTTCCTAGTTGACGGCGTCGTGTCGCGTGATCCCGCACGCCCGATCGGCGAGCGCGTTGACGTGCTGCCGCCGTTCGCGGGCGGGTAGGTCGCGAATCCTTATTTCAGTTCGCACGCAATTCGGCGCGAACTGAAATACGGATTTCGGGGATCCACCCGGCCAACCGATGCGACCAGCAGTTGCAAGGCGCGGGCTTATAGGCCGACCCACTCCGAGACGCCGTCATCCAGATGCTGGCGCTTCCAGATGGGGGTGCGCTCCTTGATGAGGTCGACGAGCCGGGCGCAGGCGGCGAAAGCATCTGCGCGGTGCGGGGCGGCGACCGACGCGATCAGCGCGACGTCGCCGACCACGAGGTGTCCGATGCGGTGCGCGGCGGCCACGCGCAGCCCAGACGCTTCGGCGATCTCGGTGCAGACCTCGCGCAGGAAGGCTTCGGCCTCCGGGTGAGCCTCATAGTCGAGCGCGGAGACGCCAGCGCCATGGTCGTGGTCGCGGATCACCCCCTCGAAGGTGACGACCGCCCCGTCGGCGTCGGTGCGCACGAAAGCCTCGATCGCGGCCCGGTCGAGCGCGGCATCCGTGACGGAGGCGAGAACCTCAGCCATGGCTGTGTCCTCCGCCCGCGAGCTGGTCGATGAGGTGGGGCAGCAACTCGTCGAGCACGGCGAGTCCGTCGCGCACGCCCCCAGGAGAACCGGGCAGGTTGACCACGACAGTGCCGCGCGCCACGCCGGCGACCGCCCGGCTCAGCGCCGCCGTCGGCGTGGAGGTGCGCCCGGCGGAACGGATCGCCTCGGCGATGCCGGGCAGCTCCTGGTCGAGAACGGCACGGGTGGCCTCGGGCGTGCGGTCCTGGGGATGGATGCCGGTGCCCCCGGTCGTGAGCAGCACAGCCGGGTGCGTGCTCAGCGCAGCCTCGATCGCGGGGGCGATACCGGCATCCGGAGTCACGACCACCGCGTCGGGAGCGAAGCCGTGCCGACTCAGCCACTCGGTGATCAGCGGCCCGGTGGTGTCGTCACGGGTGCCGTTGGCGGCACCCGTGGACGACACGATGACGACGGCACGGCCTCGCGCCGGCGGAGCTGGGGTGGCGGAGGACTCGCGACCCCAGGTGCCGCGCTTGCCGCCGCTCTTCGAGATCAGTTTGATGTCGCCGAGCACCGCCGCCGGATCGACGGCCTTGATCATGTCGTGCAGGGTGAGCCCGGCGATGGCGACCGCGGTGAGCGCCTCCATTTCGACACCGGTGCGCGCGGTGACCGACACCGAAGCGCGGATCTCGATCGAATCGGTGCCCAGATCGAAGTCGACCGTGACGCCGTCCAGCGGCAGCAAATGCGCGAGCGGGATCAGCTCGCTGGTCTTCTTGGCACCCGATATCCCGGCGATGCGCGCGGTCGCCAGCACATCGGCCTTGGGCAGGCCGTCGGCGCGGACCAGCGCGACCACCTCGGCCGTGGTCCGCAGCCGCCCACCCGCGACCGCGACCCGGTGCGTGATCGGTTTGGCGCCCACGTCGATCATGCGAGCGCGGCCCTCGGCGTCGAGATGGGTCAGATGGTCGTCGGTCACAATGCCCTAGTCTCCACGGAATCGCCCGCCGCCACGTCGGTCACCTCTTCCGGAATGACGATCAGCACATCGGATGCCGCGAGCGCCGCCACCAGATGCGAGCCCGGTCCGCCCACCAGCGTGACCCCGTCGCGGCCCACGCGTCGCCCGCGCAAGAACTGTCGACGCCCCGGGATCGACCGCACCGCGGAGTCGAGAACGCGGGTCTCGACGACTCTGGCCGGCAACCCGGCGAGTTCGCGAAGGGTCGGCGCCACGAAGATCTCGAAACTCAGCTGACTGCTGACCGGATTGCCGGGGAAGCAGACCACGGGAACGTGATGCCAGTGGGCCAGTGCCTGCGGACCGCCGGGCTGCATCGCGAGCACGTCGATGATCCCGTCGTGCCGGCTCACCAGTTCGCGCACGACCTCGTGATCGCCCATCGAGATGCCGCCGCTGGTCACCATGAGTTCGGCATCCAGCGCGATCGCCGCGTCGAAGAGCGCCTCGAGTTCGGCCGCGTCGTCGCGCACCCTGCCCTCGAGAACGACGTCGGCACCACTCGCCCGCACCGCCGCGGCGATGGCCACGCCATTCGAGTCGAAGATCTGCCCCGGCCCGAGCTGCTCTCCGGGTGCCATCAGTTCGCTCCCGGTGCTGATCACCGCGACCCGCACACGCGACGCGACCTCGATTTCGGTGATGCCTGCGGCGGCCAGCGCAGCGAGGTGGCGCGGCGCAAGCACCACGCCGCGCGGCACGACGGCGTCTCCCGCGCGAAGATCCGATCCCGCCTCGCGCACGTACTCTCCGGCGGCACGTCCGCGCGAGATCGAGACGTGCTCGCCGGCTGCCAGGGTGTCTTCGACCGGGATGACGGTGTCCGCCCCCTCCGGGACGCCGGCTCCGGTCATGACCTTGATCGCGGTGCCCGGGCGCAGTGCGGCGGGTGCGCCGGGCGCGGCCGCCACCTCGCCGACCACGGGAAGCGAGACCGGGGCGGACGCGACATCCACCGCCCGCACGGCGTAGCCGTCCATCTGCGAGTTGCGGAATGCCGGCAGGTCGACGGGCGAGACCACGTCCCGCGTCAGGATGCGTCCGAGTGCGTCTTCGAGCGGAAGCGGCACGGGCATCCGCCCTCGGAGGCGGTCGAGCATCGAGAGCACCCGTGCCGCGTGAACGTCGACGGGCGTGCGCGCCGACGGCGTGTCATCCGCCATCAGTAGGCGGCCATCTCGGGATCGACCTGCAGGCGCCAGGCATCGATGCCGCCGGTCAGGTGCCGCACCTTGGTGAAGCCGGCCTTCTCGAGCGTCTCGAGCGCACGCGCCGAGCGCACCCCGTGATGGCAGTAGACGACGATCGATCCGTCGAGCCCGCCTGCCGCTTCCGCCAGCTCGTCGAGCCGGTCGGGCAGCTGACCGAGGGGGATCAGCACCGAATCGGGCAGTGACACGAACGAGGCCTCGGGCGCTTCGCGCACGTCGAGCAGCAGCGGCGGCGTCTCGTGGATGCCGTGGGTGGTCGGTCCGGCCAGCAACTGCTGCAGCTTGGCCGGGGTGATCGAGCGCTCGGGGTCGGGTTCGCGCACCGCGGTGCGCTCCTCGAGCGAGCCGGGACGCGCGGCATCCGGATCGCGCCGGTACTCGATCTCGCGGGTGGTTCCGCTGAGCGCGTCGAAGGAGGCGACCCGGCCGATCAAGGGATCGCCGATTCCGGTCAGCAGCTTGATCGCCTCGCCGGCCATCATCGCGCCGATGACCGCGCACACCGTGGGCAGCACCCCGACGACCTCGCAGCTGAGCGCCTCGTCGTCGCCCGGCTGCACGGGGAACAGGTCGCGGTAGTCGACACCCTTCTCGTCCCAGGCGACGCCGACCTGCCCCGAGTACTGCGCAGCAGAGCCCCACACCATCGGGATGCCGCGGATCGCCGCCGCGTCATTGGCGACGTACCGGGTGGCGAAGTTGTCTGAGCCGTCGATCAGCAGGTCGGCGTCCAGCAGGAGGTCGAAGGAGTTGGCCTCGACGAAGCGCGCGTTGTGCCGGATGACGGTGGTGTCGGGCGAGAGGCGGCTGACGGCATCCGCGGCGGAGTCGACCTTCGGCCTGCCGATGTCGGCGACCCCGTGGATGGTCTGCCGGGCCAGGTTGCTGGTCTCGACCGTGTCGTCGTCGATGATCGAGAGCGTGCCGACCCCTGCGGCGGCCAGGGCCGGAATGATCGCACTGCCCAGCCCGCCCGCGCCGATCACCAGCACGTGCGCGTCGGCGAGCCGGCGCTGCGCCTCGGCGCCGAATCCGCTCAGCACGCGCTGGCGCAGGAAGCGGGGGGAGTCGGGGTCGACCGAGGAGGCCATCCGTCGATTCTTGCAGTCACTGGCTCGCACTACCTGGAGCTAGAGTCCAGAAATGGTCAATCATGAGGAGCCGGTCGGCATCGGCGACCAAGTCATCATCAAGCACGACTCGAAAGATGGCAGCCGCGACTGGGTCGGTGAGCCATCGGGTGAAATCGTCGCGGCCGCAGATGATCACGTCTGGGATCTCGTTGTCGGCGAGATGAGCGCAGACGTCCCATGGGTGGTCGCCCTCGACACCCCTCAGTTCCTTCGGGACGGCACGGGTCCATTCACCGAGGCAACAGTCGAAGCGTGGCGGTTGCAACTCGCACCGACCGACAGCGACAGTCGCGATGTGGACGGGGTCTCTTCTGCGCAGGACACGAAGGCAGGTCACTAAGTCCCGCATTTGCGGATAAGATTGGCTACTCATCACGCGGATGCGGGAATGGGGGCCGAATGACCGAGTTCCGAATCAGCGAAGCCGCCGCGCTGCTGGGCGTCAGCGACGACACCGTGCGCCGATGGGGCGAGACCGGCAAGCTGCGCATTCGCAAGGCCGACTCGGGGCGGCAGATCGTCGACGGTGTCGACATGGTGCCCCTGATGGTGGATGCCGCCGCCGAGTCACCGCTGCAGGCCGCGTTTCCGCACGCCCGCGCCTCGGCTCGCAATCGGCTCACGGGCATCGTGACCGCCGTCACCAAAGACACCGTGATGGCGCAGGTCGACCTGCAGGCCGGCCCATTCCGCATCGTCTCGCTGATGAGTCGCGAAGCCGCCGACGAACTCGGCCTGGAGCCCGGCATGCTCGCCGTCGCGAGCGTGAAGGCGACCGTGGTGGTCGTCGAACGGCCCGAGGAGCGCCCCGCGTGAGGCTCCGACCCTCCCGTCCTGCCCGCGCCGCCCCGCTTGCGGGCGCCGTCGCGCTGCTCCTCGCCGCCTGCTCCAGCCCATCGGCCGGCCCGAGCTCGACGACGTCCGCCGACCCGCTGAAAGGCACGGTCACGGTTCTGGCCGCGGCATCCCTGAGCGAGGTCTACAGCGACCTGGCTGACCGGTTCGAGAAGCTGCACCCCAACGTGACGATCACCGAGAGCTTCGGCGGCAGCTCCGCGCTCGCGTCCCAGATCGTGCAGGGGGCTCCGGCCGACCTGCTCGCCACGGCGAACCAGGCCACCATGAAGACCGTGACCGACGCCAAGTTGGCCGATGGCACGCCGATCGTCTACGCCACCAACATCCTGACCCTGGTCGTGCCGCCCTCGAATCCCGCCGAGGTGAAGGCGGTCGCCGACCTCGCGAAACCTGGCGTGAAGGTCGCGCTCTGCGACACGACCGTGCCCTGCGGGTCGGCCGCCAGCGCCTTGCTGAGCGCCGAACACCTGAGCGTGACGCCGGTGACACTGGAGACCGACGTCAAGGCAGTGCTCACCAAGGTCGAGTTGGACGAGGTGGACGCGGGCTTGGTCTATGTGAGCGACGCCAAGGCCGCGGGTGACAAGGTGACGCAGATCGCTGTGCCCGACGCGGCCAACCTGATCAACCGCTACCCGATCGTGGTGCTCTCTGGATCGAAGAACAAGACGGCGGCGTGGGCGTTCGAGCAGTTCATCGTCTCGATTACCGGCCTCACGGCGCTGAAGAATGCCGGATTCGGCACCCCGTAGCGTGCGCACGCGCGCAGGCATGCGGCGCCGTGGCCCGGCCGTCACCGTCTGGGTGATCGCAGGGTTCGCCCTCGCGCTGCTGGTGCTGCCATTGCTCGGCATCCTGCTGTCGGCCCCGTGGCCGCACCTGCCCGCGCTTCTCGTCGCCCCCGAGACCCTCCAGGCCCTCGGGTTGTCGCTGCTCACCGGGGTGATCTCGACCGCGCTGTGCCTGGTGCTCGGCATCCCGCTCGCGGTCGTGCTGGCGCGCTCGGTTTCGTGGCCGGTCGTTCCACGCCGGTTGCTGCGCGCGGCGGTCACGATTCCGCTCGTGCTGCCCCCGGTCGTCGGCGGACTCGCACTGCTGCTTCTGCTCGGCCGCAACGGTGTTCTCGGCAAGTTCCTCGCTCTGATCGGGGTGACCATCCCGTTCACCACCGGAGCCGTTGTCATCGCGCAGACCTTCGTGGCGATGCCGTTCTTGGTGTTCGCCGTCGAGGGGGCGCTGCGCGGCGCCGACCGCCGGGTCGAGCTCGCGGCCGCCTCACTGGGGGCGTCGCCGTTGCGGGTGTTCAGAACCATCACGATCCCGCTGGTCGCCCCGGGCATCGCGGCCGGCGCGGTGCTCTGCTTCGCGCGCGCGCTCGGCGAGTTCGGCGCGACCATCACCTTCGCCGGCTCGTATCCGGGGGTGACGCGCACCCTGCCGATCGCGAGTTACCTGGCGTCGCAAACGGACCTCGACCAGTCGATCGCCCTGGCGCTCGTGCTGCTCGTGGTGTCGGTCGCGGTGCTGCTCGGGCTGCGCGACCGGTGGCTTCCAGGGGTGCGCGGGTGAGCGCCTCGGCGCTGGTCGCCGATGTCACCGCACGACGGGGGTCGTTCGAGCTGACGGCGGCGTTCAACGTGAGTGCCGGGCGTCCGCTGGCGCTCGTCGGACCGAACGGTGCAGGCAAGACCACCGTTCTGAATGTGCTGGCCGGGCACGCCGATGTCGAGCGCGGCAGCATCCTGCTCGATGGCCGCGACCTCGTCGGCCTCAGCCCCGAGGCGCGGCGGGTGGGCGTGGTGTTTCAGGATTTCCTGCTGTTCCCGCACCTGACTGTCGCCGACAACGTGGCGTACGGGATCCGGATGCGCGGCTCTCGTCGCGCGGCGGCCAGGGTCGCGGCGCGCCCGTGGCTCGAGCGCTTCGACCTGGGCGCGCTCGCCGACCGGTATCCGCACGAACTCAGCGGAGGCCAGGCCCAGCGGGTGGCGCTCGCCCGGGCACTCGCCGCGGAACCCGAGGCCCTTCTGCTCGACGAGCCGATGGCGTCGCTCGACGTCGAGATCCGTGATGATGTGCGCGCCGAGCTCGCGGGCCACCTGCGCGACTTCGCCGGGCCGACCGTGATCGTGACGCACAGCGCGGCGGACGTCGCTGCTCTCGCGGTGGATGTCGTGGTGATCGAGCATGGGGCCGTCACGCAGCGCGGCACCTGGGCGTCGTTGCGGCAGGCGCCCGCGACTCCGTACGTGACGCGGCTGGTGCGGCAGCACGAGGAGTAGCCCTTGGTCGGCCGGTTTGGCCCTCGCGCTCTTGGTGCGCGAACAGCCGGGTGCGCTGGCTCGCTCCGCCGGCCCCGGGTGTCCCCTCCGAATGTTGGTGAATAGCGCCTCACCGTGAGGCGCTATTCACCTTCTCTCGAGATGGGTCACTCCCCACATCTCGGCAGAACCCGGTCCGTCCCGACCCGGTGGTCCACACTCAGGCGCGCTGCGTCAGAATGAGCGCATGAGTCAGGATCGGCGCGTGAAGACGGCGGTGCATTTCGGTGCGGGCAACATCGGACGCGGTTTCGTCGCCCAGTTCTTGCATCAGAGCGGGTATCAGGTCATCTTCGCCGACGTCAACCAGGAGCTGATCGGTGCCCTTCAGGCGCAGCCGAGCTACCAGGTGCACGAGATCGGCGAGGGAGCGCAAGACCACGTGGTCGACGACTATCTGGCATTGAATAGTGCGACTCAGGAGGACCAGGTGGTCGCGGCCATCGCCGTCGCCGACATCGTGACGACAGCCGTGGGCGCCCGCATCCTGCAGTACGTCGCCCCCGTCATCGCCAAGGGGCTGAACGCGCGTCACGAGAAGGCGCCGAAACTTGCGGTGATCGCGTGCGAGAACGCGATCGGGGGCACCGACATCCTCGCGGCGGAGGTGCGCAAGCACTCCCCGGCTCACAACGCGATCTTCGCCAACTGCGCCATCGACCGGATCGTGCCCGAACAGCACGGCGGGCTGGACGTCACGATCGAGTCATTCTTCGAGTGGGTGGTCGACCGCACGCCCTTCCACGGTGAGCAGCCCGAACTGTTCGGGGTGACCTGGGTGGACGACCTCGAGCCGTTCATCGAGCGCAAGCTCTTCACGGTCAACACGGCGCACGCAGCCGCCGCGTACCACGGCCACGACCGGGGGTGGGTCAGCATCCGCGAGGCGCTCGCGACGGCCGAGCTGCAGGCCGAGGTGCGCGCCGTGCTGGCAGAGACCAAGCAGCTGCTCACCGAGAAGTTCGGCTTCAGCGACGCCGAGCAGCAGGCCTACATCGAGAAGACCCTGACACGCATCTCGAACCCCGAGCTTCCCGACACCTGCGAGCGCGTCGGCCGCAACCCGCTGCGCAAGCTCAGCAGGCATGAGCGCTTCATCGGTCCGGCGGCCGAGCTCGCCGAGCACGGTCACGAGGTCTGGAACCTGCTCAACGCCGTCGGCGCCGCGCTGCGCTTCGACGTGGCCGAAGACGCCGAGAGCGTCGAGCTGCAGGCGCTCCTGGCCAGCGGGGCGAGCGCGTCCGAGATCGCCGCGACCTTCTCGGGGCTGAGCGACGACCACCCGCTCTTCCCCTCGCTCGTCGAGGTCGTCCAGTTGCGATTGGACCGCTGAGTGGCCCGTGCATCCGGCTCGCATCCCGACCACGATGACGACGACGAAGCCCTGCGCTGGGCGGGCGATGACGTGCGCGGCGGTGTCGACCCGCTGACACGCAACCGGGTCGCCGAGGTGGCCACGGCATCCATCGACGACGGAGCGGATGCTGCGCCCGCAAGCCCGGGCAATCTGGCCCGCACGGCGGCCACCGTCGGGTTCGCGGTGCTGTACCTGGCGATCGTTGTGGGGTGGATCCTCTCGGTGCAGATCACCGGCTCGACCGCCACCGACCTGTTCTCGCAGGTGGCCTGGCAGTTCGGCGAATTCGTCGCGATCATCGCCGGCGCGCTCTGGTACCTGACCGTGCTGACCCTCACGCCCGACAGCCGCACGGCGATCCGGGTGGGCTGGTTCGCGCTCGGCATTGCGGTGCTGCTGCCCTGGCCGATCCTGCTGGTGCTCGCCTCATGAGCAAGGTCGTCGTCTGGATCGTGTTCGGCCTGCTCTACGCCTACCCGCTGTTCGAAGGCATCTCGAACCTGATCGCGCTGCCGCCCTATTACGCCGCGAACGGGATCGGTGCGGCCGTCCCCTGGTGGCTGTTGGTCATCGGCGTCGCCGCTCCCGTGCTGCTGTACCTCGCGGCCCTCTGGATCGGGCGCGGCCGCGAGCTGTTCGCCCGCACCCTGATC